>ODAJ012113101.1_pt1 | contig 10942 bp, 5 predicted proteins | sample 1539241 | NCBI WGS metagenome assembly ODAJ01 (sample SAMN02144231, study PRJEB22623) | gut metagenome | biome: sheep rumen | host: Ovis aries | place: New Zealand
AAGGAAGATTGTACACCAGCACATCGAAGGGCATCCAGATTTGGAGACGGCTTTTCTTGGACACTGCCATACGGGATTGGTATCCCGACTGGGTCAGAAGCCACTGTTGCAGCAGTACCGCCTCGTTTTCTCCCGTGACGATACGTTTTGCTACTTTACCCAACAGCTGAATATACCCCCAATCGCCTATCGAGAGCGACTTCTTCGCATTCAGACAGTCGGCAAGCAATGCGTCATAACTGCCATCCGAGAGTGTCGTCCAGGCCGAACTCAACGTCTCTCCGTCAGTCTTTTTCAGTTTGACCGGTTCTGCGTTTGGAAGGCTGACATTCAAGACCGTTCCGTAAAATCCTACGTCAATTGTCTTCACATCCGGTGTCACTGGTTCTGGGACAGGAACCTCCGGCACAGGTGTGGGTGACGGAGCAGGCTTCACCTCTTCGTGAGGTATCACCTCGGGCTTGGGTCTCACATCGGGGGCCACAGGAGCCACCGGAGGCTTCGGTTCCTCGGGTGGTTTGACAGCAGGGTGCTTGCCCACCGTTGCCCAAGCCGACTTCACAAACTCGGCATACTCCTCGTTGGCTTTCTTGCGGAAGTTCTGATATTCGTCAATCTGCTGCTGACGGAAACGGCCATAATCGCCCATCGCCTGTTTCTTCCAAGCCTCATACTCCTCCTGCGGCGTTTGTGCGTGGATGGAATTGAAAGTTGAAAATTGAAAATTGAAAAATATACTGACGCAGACGAGTATTCTAACAACTCCTTTCATATAGCTCCCTAGAGATTAACTTTTAATTATTAATTTTTAATTCTCAATTACATCACCACTACTTTCTTGGCCCATCCGCCAATCTTTACCATATAAACGCCCGTGGGGAATGTCTCCGTGAGACTGCGACGACGACCGGTAACGTCGAATACCATCACACGTGCTTCACGATGGTTCTCCAGCCCTTCAACGACAATGTGTCCATTTTGTACATAGACCTTGTATGACATTACGTCCACATCGTCGATACCGTCAGGATGCTTCCTCTCGAAGGTGGCCTCCAGCCGCAGGTCCTCCATCACCGTGACGTTTCGCACCGCAGCGGTGTCCCCGTCGCTCCATCGCACAAACCGGTAGTCATCGAAGGCCCTCGCCTCTATCGTCACCACCGTCCCGTAGGCATAGCTGCCGCCACCCGTCACCTGTCCCATCGAGTAGTCGTTGGCGGCCACAGTCACGGTATACATCACAGGCTCGAAGACAGCCGTATAGCTCGCATCACCTATCACCGTCACCACCCTCGGGTTCGAGGTCACGCCGTCGCTCCATTGCGAGAAGTAGTAATGTTCGTTGGCCGTCGCCGTGATGCTCACTGTCTCGCCAATGAAATAGGTGCCGCTTCCTCCCACACTACCCATCGTGGTGTCGTTGGCACTCACGGTTATCAGGAATTGCTGGTCACCCTCAAAGATAGCCGTGAACGAGGTGTCGCAGGTCAGCGTCAACAGCCTCGGATTGGTGGTGTTGCCGTCGCTCCACTGCACAAAGTGGCTGTGCGGCGCAGCGGTGGCGGTGATGGTGACTTGCGACAGGTAGTTGTATTCTCCCCCACCCTGCACCGTTCCCAGCGTGCTGTCGTTGCTGACAAGGGTCACATAATACTGGTTCACGGCAAACACGGCCGTGAAGCTGGTGTCCTGTGTCAGCGTGAAGCTGCGCGGATTCTCCGTCACTCCGTCGCTCCACCCCGTGAAGTGGTAGCCGTAGTTGGCTGTCGCCGTCAAGGTCAGCGGGGTCAGGTAAGTGTATGTGCCGCCAGCAGTCACGCTGCCCATCGTCGTATTATTGACGGACGTGGTGACGTTATATTGGTTCGGGGCAAAGCTGGCGCTGAAGACGGTGTCCTGCGACACCACCACCCTGCGTGGATTGCTGCTGTTGCCGTCATTCCACTGCACAAAATGGTAGCCATAGTTGGCCGTTGCCGTAATCCATACCGCCGTGTTGTAGTTCACCGTGTCGCTCCCGCTGGCGCTGCCCATCGTGGCATCGGCACTGTTGACACCGATGGTGTGCCTGTCTATGGCGAAATGGGCGGTGAACATCGTGTCCCTCGTCACTATGATGGTCCTCGGGTTGTCCTCGATGCTGTCGTTCCACATGGTGAAGTGGTAGTGCGGCACCGCCACAGCCGTCAGCGCCACCTGACTCAGGTAGTTGTAGCTGCCGCCACCTGTGGCGCTGCCCAGCGTGACGTTGCTGCTGTTGGCGGTGACGAGGTAGCTGTTGTAGTCGAACTGCGCCGTGAACTGTGCCGAATCGGTGACCACCACGCTCCTCGGGTTCTCTGTGTTGCCGTCCTGCCATTGCACGAAGTGGTAGCCGTAGTAGGCGGTGGCCGTCAGTGTGGCGGTGCTGTTGTGGTTGTAGGTGCCGCTGCCGCTCACACTGCCCATATTGCTGTTGCTGCTCGCAACACCCACGGCGTAGCTGTTGATGGCGAACTGCGCCGTATAGGTGGCGTTCTGCGTCACCGTCACCAGGCGTGGGTTGTCGGTGTTGCCGTCGCTCCACTGGGTGAAGTGGTAGCCGGCATTGGGGTTGGCGCTGATGTTGACCGGCGTCATGTAGTTGTAGCTGCCGCCGCCGCTGGTGGTGCCTATGGCGGGATTGCTGCTCTGCACGGTGAGGATATAGCTGTTGATCTCGAACTGCGCGGTGTAGGTGGCGGAGTTCTGCACTGTGATGGTACGCGGGTTGTCGGTCACGCCGTCGCTCCACTGCGTGAAGTGGTAGCCGTATTCCGCCACCGCCGTCAGCGTGGCCGTGGCGTTGAAGTTATAGGTGCCGCTGCCGTAGGCGCTGCCCATCGTGGGGTCGTTGGGCTCGGCGGTGATGGTGTAGCTGTTGGCGGCGAACTGCGCCGTGAAGGCCGAATCGCGCGTCACCGTGATGGTCCTCGGGTTGTCGGTGTTCTGGTCGTTCCACTGCACGAAGTGGTAGCCGTAAGCCGGCGTCGCCGTCAGCGACATCTCGTGCAGGTATGTGTAGGTGCCGCCACCGCTCACGCTGCCCATCGTGGTGCTGTTGCTCGACGCCACGATGCTGTAGGTGTTCACCGCGAAGTAAGCGGTAAAGGTGGAGTCTTGGTTGATGACGATGGTGCGCGGGTTCTGTGTGTTTCCGTCCTGCCATTGGCTGAAGTGGTAGCCGTAGTTTGGCGTCGCCGTGAGGCTCACCAGGTTCTGGTAGTAGTATACGCCGCTGCCGCCCACGTTGCCCCATTCGGGGTTGGCGTTCATCACCGTGATGGTGCTCACGTTGCTCACAAAGATAGCCGTGAAGGTGGTGTCGCGCGTGGCCGCGATATAGCGCGGGTTCTGCGTGTTGCCGTCGTTCCATTTCAGGAAGTGGTAGCCGCTGTATGCTGTCGCCGTCATCGTCACCGGCGCGTTGTATCCGTAGGTGCCCGTGCCGCTGGTGGTGCCCATCGTCGGGTCGTTGGGTTCCACGACGATGTAGCTGTTGTTGGGCACGAAGATGGCCGTGAAGGTCGAGTCCTGCGTCATGTTGACGGTGCGAGGGTTGGTGCCGTTGCCGTCGCTCCACTGGATGAAGTGGAAGCCTGTCTCCGCCGTCGCCTGGATGATGGCCGAATGGTTGCTGCAGGTGGGCAGCTGACTGACGGCAGCGCTGCCCATCGTCTCGTTGTTACTCCGTGCGTAAAGTTTGTACGGCGGCGCCTCCACGATGGTGGAAAAGTTCTCCCAGTAGTTGGTGGTGTAGTAGCTCAGCACCGCCCCACAGGGTACGCTGACAGGCGTCGTGCTGCTCACCGAGGCGAAAGTGTTGGCGTAAATGGTTGGCGGTGTTGCACCGAGCATTTCAATCTCCGAGATAGTACCCACACCGTTGTAGGCGTAGTCGCCGATATTGGCGATGGTAGCTGGGAATGTCAGTTTTCCTGCCAAAAGATTGCAGCCGTCGAAAGCACGTGTGCCGATGGTGGTGAGGTTCGCCGGCAGCTCGGGTCTTTCCAGTCGTACACAGCCGTCGAAGGCATTGCTTCCTATAGCTGTCACTCCTCCGAGGTCTATATTTTGCAAACGGAAGCAGCCACTGAAAGCACCACTACCGAGAGTTTGTGTTGAATCGCCAAGAGTCACAGAAACCAGCCTGTCGCAGTTGGCGAAGGCGTTGCTGCCGATTTGATTTGCAGAGATACTTGCCGAAAGCAGGTTGTCGCAGTTATAGAACGCTTCGCTGCCGATGCTCTGCACATTATTACCTAATATCAGCGTCGCCAGTTGAGTGCAACCATAGAAACCCTGAGCGGGCAGGCTCGGAGCGTTATAGTTCAACCACGTCAATCCTGTGCAGCCACGAAATGCTCCACTGCCGATTGTCTGCACATTGCTGCCGATATAAAGGCTGTCTATGGCAGTGCAGCCATAGAAGGTGTTGCTGCCAATGCTGGTGACACTCTCGGGCAAAAGCAACTTGCTGAAACCTGTGCAACCCTGGAAAGCGCTGTTGCCGATAGACACCACGCTACTACCAAAAGAAATATTGTCAATACCTGTACATCCGTAGAATGCGTTGTTTCCTATAGATACTACACCACTGCCGACAGAAACATTATTAATGCCGGTACATCCGTAGAATGCGTTGTTACCTATTGATACTATGTTCTCGGGAATAACAAGATTCTGTATGTTACTACAACCTTGGAACACACCATTCCCTATTGCTGTTAACCCACTGCCAATATGTAAACTGTTGATTCCAGAACAGCCATAAAAAGCATTGTCGCCAATGTTTGACACACCGTTGGGAATAATCAATTGGTTGATTTCTGCACAGCCTCCGAATGCGCCACTGCCTATCGTTTGCACATTGGCTCCTATCTGCACATTACTGATTCTTGAACGGTTGTAAAAGGCATTTGCTGGTATTACATTGACGCTATCGCCTACGACAAGTGTATTGAATAGTGGCGTGTTCGTATTGGCAAAAGGGGCATTATTGCCTGTTGCAAACAATGCATCATTACAATTACGTGCATTATAATACATGTACTTTATGCCTGTACAGCCAGAGAAAGCACCAGCACCGATAGATTGAACGCCACTGCCGATATATAAACTATCAATAATTGAGCATCCGGAGAAGGAACCATTTCCAATGCTTGCAACAGATTTCGGAATATTCAAACAACGAATGCTACTACATCCAGAAAATGCGTCACTCCCAATATTAGATACACTATTGGAAATAATAATATTGTTTATGCTTGTTCTGTTCTCAAATGCATTTGGTGGTATTGTATTGACGCTGTCGCCTATGACAAGAGTGGTGAATAATGGAGTATTTGTATTAGCGAAAGGAGCATTGGTACCGGTTGCAAACAATGCATTGCTACAGTTACGTACATTGTAATACATATAATGTAAACCTGTACACCCAGTGAAAGCACCAGGCCCTATTGACCGTACACCGCTTTCAAGATATATGCTGTCTATGCTATTGCATGATTCAAATGCTCCTTTCCCAATAATTGTTACACTATTAGGAATAACCAATTTTAAGATATTGGAGCATCCTCTAAAGGCACTATCACCTATTGAAATGAGATTTTCACCAAAGTATAAACTATCAATACTTGTGCATCCCATAAAGGCATATTTCCCAATAGTCCTAATGTGAGGCAAATGCAATTTATTATTTATTCCAATATTATTGGCATTATTACAAAAGGCCGAGCCTCCAATAAAATGAATATTGTTGTTTGAGTTGATAGTTATGTTACCTCCACATTGAACAAAGGCTGAACTACCAATACTAATGATGCTATTTGGTATTTGTATTTCAGTAATATTACAGCAAAATGCGAAAGCATGGTTTCCGATAGATGTAACATGATAAAAAATACCATCATATTCCACGCTATCTGGAATAATAATGTTACCTTCTGGGGAATTATCATAATATCTATTTGAATAATAAGATCCACCTGAAAGCACTTCATGAACTTCATACCACCAATATGATCTCTCTCCACAGGGGAAAAACCAAATCCACTCTTGATGACTGCCGAGTTCAAAATAATAACCATTTTGATATCGACTGCCGGCCGTCATTAAATCATCTCCACTATGTGTCACCTCAACACTTGTATCACTTGTTATGTTGTAATACAGCGTTTGTCCTGTACTACATATCGCCGAAAAATCGTAGGCGTAGGTATTGATTGCTGCCGCCAGCAGCATGATTGTAAAAAGTATCTTTTTCATTTTACAACTTTTTTGTTATTCTCTTATTGTCATTCTCATCCGTTATTATTCTTTACAATCAAGTAATCATCAATCGCTATCAACACTCTGATTACTCTCTCAAACGCATCCTGTAGAAATGGGATATCTATCCCTTTAAAAACAGTTTGGTTAATGGTAATATTAAGAGATAACTCTTCGATGCATTTCATAGCTCGCTTCTCTTCTTCTTCAATTTTTTCACCATGTATTATTACATTTCTCATATATCGCAGTAAATCACATATGAAAATTCGGTCCTCCCTTAAAATGGGGATAAGCCCCGCATCAATTAAAGGATTGAAGATTGTTCTAGGACTTTTGCGTCGTGGTATTACAAGACCATATTGCTTTGCCAAATAGAGAAGAGCGTTATCATAATAGGTAAACAACATACATAACATCGTCCTGTTAATTATGTCCATTTGCCGCTCCTCATACTCTCTTTCCGGGTAGCATGCTTCCTCAACATCCCTTTGTACTTGAGGGTCGTCGTCATAAGCTTTCGCAAACTCGCTAGCATCCTTTCTCTTTTTTTCAATCGTATCCCTCAATTCTTCCGAAAAGGATTTTATGGAATTCATCACGGCATAGCCATATTCATTGATGTATTCTCTATTATTGTATATAGATGATCTGCCCCTTGAAATCATAATGAAGTTTTTTGATCCTTTTTTAATGGTTCTTAATCTAATTCATTTTTGTATTGTGTTCATGTTCCAAAATCATTCGTAGAATATGGCTGGATTTCATTAAATGACATGAGTCACTATCTGGGAGTTTCCCTATCAACATTCCAGCAATCTTATTATTGCATAAGACAGGGCCTCCACTATATCCTTCAATAATATCGTCACCTTCATGAATGATGGTACCATAACAGCATTTTTTTTGAGTTATGTGGTGTACACCCATACATATGTACATATTAGACAATTTCAATTCTCTATTTTTAAGGCTAATGTTTTCTTCATTATAGTAATGAAAACCATGCAACACTGCACATAAATCCTCCATATCATCACTTTCATACATTGAAAGACAATCGTTCTCCTTTTGCAATTTAAATATGGCCAAATCTTCATCTATGAAATCAAAAACACTTCCGTCTCCATATTGTTTTTTTGACCAAATAGCATCTTCGTATTTAAAAAGATAGCGTTTCCCCTTATATTCATACTCTATCATTTCATATTCTTGTAACACACGAGCCTCCTTAACATATCGCTTGTTCCTAATAACATAAACATCTTCATATAAACGAACAACATGCTCCACTGTGATCAAATACGATTTATAAATAAAACCAGTTCCCCTAAATACATTGTCACAATAGATTGGGACAATAGCATCGGTTATATTATCTTCTATCATATCCGGATTTATTGGTCAGTTTTCTTATTATCAATTTGATTTCACCCATCAATCTTTTGGGTCCTTCGCCGACCCACCGCCGAAGGACTGCCGAAAGATCCCCGTGCTGTAGCTGCCGCCTCTGGAGACACAGAATGATCCCATTCTTCTGTTCTATCTACCCCATTCTTCATATTTTCTTTTCTTTATTGTGCGGTGGTGCAAAAACAGACGGTGTGGAATGGCTCTCTCGTGGGCTGGTCTTCCGCCAACAATCGTAGTCATTCCACACCGCAGCGTCGGTGCGCGTCCGACTATTCTCAATTGTGGTATCCCCGCGTCGGCGGGCAAAGGTGGAAATTCGAAGACCAAGAATAACTCTTTCCGCTTTCGTTATCTGTCTGTCATCACTCTGTTACATGTGCTGTGGGTTTTCGTTTAACATAGGGTTTTATGGCCTGTTACAAAAACATAATGTAATATATCGGCAGATATGTGGTGTTACTTTCTATGTTAGAGGCCCCTTCATTCGACAGCACCACAGCAGTCTTTATCTTGTAGTCGGGATTTGCAATGAAACGGTCGAGCGAGCGATGGGTGGAATAGTCTTTGCCTGATTTCACCTCGATGGGCAATACCGAGAGGCTGTCATAATCATCGACCAGGAAATCCACTTCGCCTTTCTGCTTGTTGTCATAGTAGAAAAGCGTATGCCCATGGGCCTGCAGTTCGGTGGCGACAACGGTCTCGTAAACAGCACCGAGGTTGATGCCCAGCTGGTCGTCCTTGATGGCGGTGACATTGTTCCTGAATAGGATGTATGACAGCAAGCCCACATCGTTGAGGTAGAGTTTCAGCAGGTTCTTTTTGGCAGAGCTTATCAATGGGAATGTAGGGTTCGAGATGGCACGAACCTCAAGGGCAACACCGGCACTGATGAGGTATTCGATGTCGTCCTCGTAGTCACGAGCCGCTTTGCCACGCTTTTCTTCCACCTCATTGAATCGAAGACGTTTCTTGCGATTCTCCATATTGGACGGAATCAAATCGTAGATACGGCGGATATGCAGCTTCTCGTCTATGCTGTATTGCGAGGCATCTTCACGATAGAGGTTGTATATCTCTTCATGGACCTTGCGGACGTGGTAGATGTTCTGTGAGTCAATATAGGTGTTCACAGCCTGTGGCAGTCCGCCAATCAACAGGTAGGTCTTGAACAATTCCAGCATACGACGGTGCAACCCGTCGTCGTAGCTCTCCCGATTCCTGAATCTCGTCCTCATGTTATCCACCACCTCTTCACCAACGCCGTTTGCCCAAAGGAACTCCTCGAAGTCGAGGGGATACATGTGCTCTATCTGGATACGCCCTCCTGGGACAGACAACGTCTTATGCATGGTCACACCGAGCAACGAACCGCTGACAATATACGAGAACCGGCCGTCATCACATAGAAATTTTAGCAATGTGAGCAACGGAGGATAGGCCTGTATCTCGTCGAGAAAGACTAACGTGTTGTCTTTTGTCCCCAGCCTTCGGCCGGCAATAGCGCTCAACCTTACGTAGAAGTCCTCTACTCCTTTCACGTCGGCAAACACACGGGCACCATCCCTGTCGTTGATCATGTTAATCTCGATAAAATTGGGAAAAGCTGCACGACCCTCGTGCCTGACGATGTACGATTTACCAACCTGACGAGCACCATCGACAATAAGAATCCTGTCCCTTTCCGAGTTAAAATACTCTTTAAGTGTCTGTTGTATCTTTCTCTTTAGCATAGTGCGATTGCGTTTTGTGATGCAAAAATACAACTTTTTCCAAAATTATCAGACAAAATTTACAACTTTTTCCAAAAATCACATACTATTTTCACAACTTTTTCCATTTTCTGACCCCTGTTTTTATAACTTTTTCCATTCTCAATTTTTAAAAGTTCGAGTAATTCGCCAAAAATTGACCTGCGCAAGCCACTGGCCACTGACCACTTCTCGCGTAATTGACCGGCTCCCGCCCCACTGTCCACTGGCCACTGTCCACTGACCACTTCTCGAGTAATTCGCCGTTCTCTTTAAATTTTCAACTTTTAATTCGTAGTCATCGTCCTCTCCTCCCCATACACCGTTCCCATCGCGTTGGTGGCGTAAGCCCTATAGTAGTAGGTGGTGCTGGCCGTCAAGCCCGTCAAGTTGCTGACGAAGTTCCCCGTGCCGCTGCCGTCGGTGGTGTGCATCCCACCTGTGGTGGGGTTGGGCGTGGTGCTGTAGCAGACGCCGCGCTGGATGACGGCATATCCGCCGTCACTCGTGACATTGCCGCCACAGACGGCACTGTTCGCCGTGATATTGGTGGCCGTCGTCGTGGTGACCGTAGGCAGGCCGCTGGGGGTGGTGACGCTGCGCTGCTCTCCATAGACGGTGCCGTTGGCATTGGTGGCGTATGCACGAACATAATAGGTGGTGCTCGGCTGCAGACCCGTGAGGGTGCTGACGAAGGTGCCCAGGCCGTTGCCGTCGGTGCTGTGCAGATTGCTCACCGTGGGTTCAGGCGACACACTCCAGCAGACACCACGGGCGGTGACCGTAAAGCCGCCGTCGCCCGTGACGGTGCCGCCACACTGTGCCGTACCGCTTCCCGTCAAAGTGACCTCATCGGCCGTTTGCACCGTGGGCAATCCACTTGGAGTGGTAAAAGTCTGCTGCTCGCCATAGGCTGTACCCACACCATTAGTGGCGTATGCTCGCACATAATAGGTGGTACCAGGCTGCAGGTCTGTAACGGTGGCGGTGAAGTCGCCCAAGGCGCCACCTACCGACACGCTGCCGTCGGCAAGCGTCGGATACTGTAAGGTGCTGTAGGCAAATCCACGACTCGTGATGGTGGAACGAAGGTCATCAGTAACTGTGCCGGTCAGCGTGACAGAGGTGGCACTGACAGCATCATTTGGCACGGCATTGGTATGCACAATCGGAAGACCAGGGCCATCGACATACAACACACCAAGGTCATACTCCTGACGACCATATCCTCCATTCGGCACATCGGCACTGCATCCAACATACAATGAATCGGCACTGACCACAACACGGCAACCGTCAGCCTGCCGCTCGGCTTCAAGTTCCAGAGTGAATGATCCGTCATTGGCGGTGCTGGTGGTGTTAAGTGTGGCGTCATTGCAGACAAGCCTCACGGTAAGCCCACCGACGGGTTGCTGTGTTGTGCGTTCCAGCACGCGACCTTTCACTATCCCTTCGGTATATACACCTTCTTGCTCCAAATCCTTGATGCA
>ODAJ012174282.1_pt1 | contig 10941 bp, 8 predicted proteins | sample 1539241 | NCBI WGS metagenome assembly ODAJ01 (sample SAMN02144231, study PRJEB22623) | gut metagenome | biome: sheep rumen | host: Ovis aries | place: New Zealand
CCCCCGTGTCATTGCGAACCAGCCCGCAGGCTGGTGTGGCAATCCGCATCCCCCGTCTCCTAAAAACTAAAAACTAGAAACTAGAAACTCTCGCATCCCCCGTCCTCTAAAAACTAAAAACTAGAAACTAAAAACTCTTTCGCATCTTCCGTCTCCTCAAAACTCAACTCTCAAAACTCAAAACTCAATCGATACTGGAGGCAAACCCATGGAAATCACGCGCGAAACTCTGATCAGCGACGTTGTCGCCAACTGCCCCGAGGCCATGCCCGCCTTTATGGACATCGGCATGCACTGCATGGGCTGCGCCATGGCCAGCGGCGAGACCGTTGAACAGGCCTGCGCCGCCCACGGCGTGGACCCGGACGAATTTCTGGACTATCTGGCCCGCTTCCTGCAGACCGTCTGAGGAACGCCGGCCCATGAAAGCCCGCCTGCAAGCCATCGAAGCCCTGGTCCGTCCCGGCCCGGGGCTCATTGACGTGGGCACGGACCACGGTTACCTGCCCCTGTCCCTGGCCCGGCACGGCTACCCCGGCGCGCTCTTCGCCGCCGATCTCCGGGAGGGCCCCCTCAACGCCGCCCGGCGCAGCGCGGCCCAGGCCGGGCTCTCGGAGCGCATCGTCTTCCAGCTCTGCGACGGGCTCAGCCTCTGCGACCCCCAGGCGGTGGACACCATCGTCATCGCCGGCATGGGGGGCGACGTGATCTGCGGCATCCTGGATCGGGCCGAGTGGTGCATGGACCCCCGCTACCGGCTGATCCTCCAGCCCATGACCCGCGCCGAGGTGCTGCGCTACTGGCTGGCGCACAACGGCTTTGCCATCGACGCCGAGTGCCTGGTGCGGGAGGGGAAGGAGATCTACAGTGTGCTGCGCGCCGTCTTCGGAGATGCGCCGCCCCTGCGGGACGCGGAGCTCTTCACCGGCGCGGAGGCGCTGGTGAAAGGCGAGGCGCTGTACCCGGCCTTCCTCCGGCTGCAGATTGGCCGCTTTGAGAAGATCGCCCGGGCGCTGCGCTCCGGCGGCCGGGAGCCGGGACGACTGAAATTGACGGAGGAGATCCTCCGGGACTTGAAGGAGATGGAACAACGTGCCGACTGTTCAGAACGTCTTTGAACTTCTGCGCACCTGGGCGCCCCTGGACCTGCAGATGGATTTTGACAACTCCGGCTTTCTGGTGGGCAGGGGAGAGCGGCCCGTTTCCCGGGTGCTTGTGAGCCTGGACATCACCGAGGCCGTGATCTGGGAGGCGGAGGCGCTGGGCGCGGAGCTGATCGTGTCCCACCACCCGGTGATCTTTCGCCCGGTGAAGGCCCTGATCCCCGGCGCGGGGGAGCTGCCGCTGCTGCTGGCGGAGAAGGGCATTGCCGCCGTCTGCATGCACACCAACCTGGACATCGCCGACGGCGGGGTCAACGACGTGCTGCTGCGCCTGCTGGGCGCCCAGCCGGAGGAGGCCCTGGACGCGGACGGCTGCGGCCGGGTGGGCACGCTGCCGGAGACGCTGGAGCTTGCCCAATTCCTTGCCCGCTGCAAGCAGCGCCTGGCCGCTCCCGGTCTGCGCTATGTGGATGGGGGCCGGAGCGTGCATCGTCTGGCGGTGCTGGGCGGCTCCGGGGGAGACGAATGGGAGCTGGCCCTCCAGAAGGGCTGCGATACCTTTGTCACCGCGGACGTGAAGTATCACTGCTTCCTGGACGCCGCCGCCCGGGGCCTGAATCTCATCGACGCCGACCATTTCTGCACCGAAAACCCGGTGATTCCGGTGCTGGCCCAGCGGCTGCGCGAGGCCTTCCCGGAGCTGGAGATCCGGGTTTCCGCCGTCCACGGCCCGGTGATATGCTTCTGCTGAGCTTGTTCTATCCCGCCTTCGCTTCTCATACACTCGTAGCAGCGAGATGAGAAGCGGAGGCGATTTTTTTGACCCATAACATTGCGCAGGACCTGGCGCAGCGCACCGGCGGCGCCTGTATGCTGGGCGTGGTGGGGCCGGTGCGCACCGGCAAGTCCACCTTTATCAAGCGATTCATGGAAACCCTGGTGATACCCCGCATCCCCGACGGCTACATGCGCGAGCGCGCCCGGGATGAGCTGCCCCAGAGCGGCTCCGGCCGCAGCATCATGACCGCGGAGCCCAAGTTCGTCCCGGAGGAGCCGGTCTCCGTTGTGCTGGGGGAGAACAGCTCCCTCTCCGTCCGGCTGGTGGACTGCGTGGGATACCTGGTGGAGGGCGCCGGCGGCCAGATGGAGGACGGGCAGGAGCGCCTGGTCACCACCCCCTGGTTCGATACCGAGATCCCCATGAGCCGGGCTGCCGAGGAGGGCACCGCCCTGGTGATCCGCAAGCACGCGGATATCGGCGTGGTGGTCACCACCGACGGCAGCGTCTGCGAGCTGCCCCGGGAGGCCTATCTGGAGCCGGAGGGCCGGGTGATCCGGGAGCTGCAGCAGATCGGCAAGCCCTTCGTGGTGCTGCTCAACGCCGCAGACCCTTCCTCTCCCGCCGCCCAGAGTGCCGCAGAGAGCATTCGCCGGGACTACGGCGCGCCCTGCATGGCCCTGAACTGTCTGACCATGACCGAGGAGCAGCTGCTGGAGCTGCTGCGCCTGGCGCTGGAGGCCTTCCCCCTGCGCTCCCTGGGCTTCTACCTGCCGGAGTGGGTGGCGGCGCTGCCGCCGGAGGCTCCGCTGAAGGCGGCCCTCTTCGACGCCCTGCGCCGGGCAGGGGAGGGGGCGGAGCGCCTGGGCGACCGGGAGCAGGTCTACGCCCGGCTGCGGGAGAATGAGCTGATCTCCTCTCTTCGCGTCTGCGGCGAGGACCTGGGCCAGGGCAGCGCGGAGGCCGCCCTGGAGCTGCCGCGCAGCCTCTATTATGAGGAGCTGAGCCGCTGCGCCGGCCGGGAGATCGGCGGGGAAGGGGAGCTGCTGGCCGCCCTCCGGGAGCTGCGGGCCATCCGCGCGGACTTCGATCCCCTGCGCCAGGCGCTGGCCGACGTGCGCCGGGACGGCTACGGGGTGGTGCTGCCCCAGCCGGAGGAGATGGAGCTGCAGGAGCCGGAGATCGTCCGCCGGGACGGAAAGTACGCCGTGACCCTGCACGCCGCGGCCCCGGCCATTCATCTGCTGCGCACTCGGGTGGAGTGCGAGGTGAACCCGGCCATCGGCGGGGACAGCGCCGCCGAGGACATCCTGGGCTTTTTGCTCCAGGGCTTCGACGGGGACGTGAACCGGATCTGGGAATCCAAGATCTTCGGCAAGTCCCTCAACGAGCTGGCGGAGGAGAGCCTGAACAGCCGCATCCGGTCCCTGCCCGACAACGCCCGAGAGCGCCTGCGGGAAACGCTGCAGCGCCTGCTGAATGAGGAGAGCAGCGGTCTCATCTGCATTTTGCTCTGATACCCTTTGACTTGGAGAGGGGGAGCGGCTATAATGAAAGCAGCCCTGCACCAAGGAAAAACCGGGGACCCCTACCGCCTGCAGCGGGCGGGGACCCTGATCGGAGCATTGCTTGTCCTGCTGGCGGCCCTTGCGCTCAGCATGCACATGGGCGCGGCCCGGCCTGTCTCCGCCGCACCGGTGTCCCGGTCCTGTCTGATCCTGGACCCGGGTCACGGCGGCTATGACGGCGGCGCCGTCGCCTATAACGGGGTGAAGGAGAGCGATCTGAACCTCTCCATCGCGCTGAAGCTGCGGGATCTGGCCGCCTTCTACGGCCAGCCCACCTTACTCACCCGCCAGGACGACAGCCCCCGCACCGATGCTGCGTCCTACAGCGAGCATGAGGAGCTGGCCTATCGGGCGGACTGCATCAACGCCGTGGGCGAGGGCCTTTGCATCAGCATCCATCAGAACACCTTTCCCACGTCCCAGCCTCGGGGCGCCCAGGTGCTCTACGGTCCCGGCGAGGAGAGCCGCCGTCTGGGCGAGCTGGCCCAGGGCGCCATCGTCGCCGCCCTGCAGCCGGAAAACCGCCGGGTGGCCCAGCCCGCGTCCCAGGGGCTCTATCTCACGAGCCATGTGAGCTGCCCGGTGATCCTGCTGGAATGCGGCTTCCTGTCCAATCTGGACGATCTGCAGCAGCTTACAAACGAGAATTATCAGAGCGCGCTGGCCGCGGTGCTGCTGCAGGTCTGCCTGCGCTATCAATTGAACTGATCCACGGAGGAACCCAACATGGCCAATAAAAAGAGAACGGTCTATGTCTGCACGGAATGCGGCGGTGAAACCGCCAACTGGGCGGGGAAGTGCCCCTCCTGCGGCATGTGGAATACCCTGAAGGAGCTGGAGCTGGACGCCAAGCCCGGCAAAAGCGGCTCCCTCGCTCTGCGGCTGCGTCCATCGCCCCGAAAGCTCTCGGAGCTGGACCTTGAGGAGGAGGTCCGCCTGCTCACCGGCATCCCGGAGTTTGACCGGGTCCTGGGCGGCGGCGCCGTTCTGGGCTCACTGAACCTGGTGGGCGGCGCGCCCGGCATCGGCAAGAGCACGCTGCTGCTGCAGATGTGCTCCACCCTGGAGCCCTCCCGGCGGATTCTCTACATCAGCGCCGAGGAGAGCGAGCGGCAGCTCAAGCTCCGCGCCCAGCGTCTGGGGGTGGAAAACGGGGAGCTCTACGTCCTGGCCGAGACCGCCCTGGAGGGGGTGCTGGCCGCGGTGGAGGAGCTGCGCCCGGATATCCTGATCCTGGACTCCATCCAGACTGTGTCCTGCGCCGAGGTGGACTCCGCTCCCGGCAGCGTCAGCCAGGTGCGGGAGTGCACCCTGCGCCTCATGCGTCTTGCCAAGGAGCAGACGCTCACGGTGTTCGTGGTGGGCCACATCACCAAGGAGGGAAGCATCGCCGGCCCGAAGGTGCTGGAGCATATGGTGGACTGCGTGCTCTACTTTGAGGGGGAGCGCAACACCAGCTTCCGCATCCTGCGCTCGGTGAAGAACCGCTTCGGCTCCACCAATGAGATCGGCGTGTTCGAGATGAACGAGGAGGGGCTGCGCTGCGTGGCCAATCCCTCGGAGCTGCTGCTCTCCGGCCGGCCCGAGAACAGCCCCGGCACCTGCGTCACCAGCGTGATGGAGGGCTCCCGGCCCCTGCTGGCCGAGATCCAGGCGCTGGTAAGCCCCACCGGCTATAACGCCGCCCGCCGCTCCAACGGTCTGGACTACAACCGGGCCGCCATGCTGCTGGCCGTGCTGGAGAAGCGGGGCGGCCTTCCCGTGGGCAGCTGCGACTCCTATATCAACGTGGTGGGCGGTCTGAGCCTGGAAGAGCCGGCGGCGGACCTGGCCACCATCCTGGCCCTGGCCTCCAGCTATCTGGATCGGCCTCTCGGCAGCGACCTTGCCGCCATCGGGGAGGTGGGCCTGGCAGGGGAGATCCGCAGCGTGAGCAATCTGAACCAGCGCCTCAGCGAGATCGCCCGCCTGGGCTTCCGCCGCTGCGTGATCCCCGCCCATGTGCGCCAGGAGCTGCGCCGCCCGGAGGGCCTGCAGCTGCTGCCGGTGAAAAACGTGGGCGAGGCCGTGGCCGCCGTCCTGGGGAAGAAATGAGCCTTGTCGTCCTGGGAGAGCGCTGCCGTGCCCGTCTGGATGGGCCGCTGCGCGCGCTGGGGCTGGAGCCGCTCTACCTGCCGGACAATGCCCGCCTGGACCGGAGACTTGCCGGGCACGCGGATCTGTCGTTTTTTCGCGCAGGGGAGCGGATCTGGCTCTCTCCGCAGCTAAAAGGAACTTTTATCGATGAAATCCTGCGGAATCTCGGATATCAAGTCGATTTTCCGAATATTTCAGAAGGGAATATCTATCCCACGGACGCCGGGCTGAATCTCTGCGCCCTGGGTAAACGCCTGATTTTCTCCCCAAAGGCCAGCTCTCCCGATATTGTGAAGTCTTTAACGATCTTGGGGAACTATCAGCCCGTGCCGGTGAAGCAGGGCTATATCCGCTGCGCCGCGCTGCCTGTGCGGGAGGACGGCATCGTCACAGCCGACCCCGGCATTGCCGCGGCGGCAGAGGCGGCGGGGCTGCAGGTCCTGCGGCTTTGCCCAGGGTATGTGCGATTGGACGGCTTTGCCTATGGCTTTCTGGGCGGCGCCGGCTTTCCGCTGGACGCCGGGCACATGGTATTCACCGGAATCCCGGACGGGCACCCGGATTGGGGGAGGATTCGCGGCTTTCTGGCGGATCGGGGGATTCGGCCGCTGTTTCTGACAAGGGAGTCCATCTTTGATATCGGCGGCGCGTTTGTCCTGGAAGATCTGCGCCCGGAGCATGACGGAAAAGCAAAACCCTCATCGCACAGCTGAATGCGGGATTGGGACTTGACATCAGCGCAGCGCTGCGATAGAATACAGCCAGCAGGGAGGCAGATGCTTTCCTGCCGGTTGTAACAGTTAAAATCTCGCATAATATAAATTTAGCGAGATTTCTGGTGGAGATTTCAAGCCTGGGAGGCGTGTACGATGAAACTGGATGAAATCAACGACGTGCCGGACCTTGTCATGGAGTTTCTGGAATATCACTCCACGGTCCGCGGCCATTCCGACCGCACGGTCATGGCCTACTATCTGGATCTGAAAATCCTGCTGCGTTTTCTGAAAAAACGCCGCCGTCTGGTTGATCCGAAAACGCCCTTTGATCAGATCGATATCACGGACGTGGATCTGGACTTCCTCAAGGCCACGCGCATTGAGGAGCTCTATCGCTATCAGTCCTTTTCGCCGGAATCGGATCAGTCGCTCTCCGCGGCCAGCCGCTGCCGCCGGACCTCCACCGTCAAATCCTTCTTCAACTATCTTACCACAAAGCGCCATCTGCTGGAGAAAAATATCACCCTGGAGCTGGACATGCCCAAGCGCCAGGCCAGCCTGCCGCGCTATCTGGAAGAAGCCGAGTGCGAGCGTCTGCTGCAGGCCTGCGACGGTCCCTACGGCCTGCGGGATTACGCGATCCTGATGCTCTTTCTCTCCTGCGGCCTGCGGGTCTCCGAGCTGGTTTCCCTAAACCTGACGGACGTGTATGAGGACCATGTACGGGTCCTGGGCAAAGGCAACAAGGAACGCGTGGTCTACTTCGGCGAGGGCTGCCGGGAAGCCATTGACGACTATTTAATGGTCAGAAACGACGAGAAAGTGCCGGAAAAGGACAAAAAAGCCCTGTTTATTAGCCAGAAAAATTGCAGATTTGGCGTCCGCGGCGTCCAGCAGATGGTGGAAAAGAAGCTGCTGGAGGCGGGCCTGGACCCCAGCCGCTACTCTCCGCACAAGCTGCGCCACACCGCCGCGACCCTGATGCTGAAAAACGGCGTGGATACCCGCGCCCTGCAGGAGGTGCTGGGCCACAGCAACCTGAACACCACCCAGATTTACACCCACCTGGACAACGCCGCCCTGCACGAGGCCGCGATGGCCAATCCCATCGGCCGCAAGACCCGGAGCCGCCGGGAGGACGAAAATGAGTCGTAAGGCCCCCTGTTAAAATCGGATTCCTACTTGCAGAAGCTGTCCGATTCTCTGCTTCCTCCGCCGGAAATAAACGCTGAAAAACCACTTTTTTACTTGATTTTGCAGTACTGGCGTGATACTATAATATTTAGATTTGTGCGCCTGCACCCTTTCGGCGCGCGGAAACATTTACCGCAGACTTTGGGGCAAACTCAGCCGCCCTTGCCTGCAGGAGAAATTGAAGGAGGATACTCTATGCGGACAAAGAAATTTTTGGCACTGCTCCTGGTCCTCGTGATGATCGTCTCCCTCTTCCCTGCTGCCGCTCTGGCAGAGGATGTGGAGGACGAAAATCTGATCGAGGAACCCACGGAAGATCCCTCCCCTGTTGATGAGGAAGAACCGGTTGAGCCGGAAGAAGAGCTTCCTGCGGAGCCGGAGACCCCGGAAGAAGACCTCGAGGCTGTCGTTCCCGAAGAGGACGAAGCGGAACCCGAGGCCGACCCTGTGCTCTATGATCTGTGGGTCTGCGGCGTCCAGGTCACCAGCGCAAACAAGAGCGCTGTTGTGACCGGCGTTTCATACAACCCGACTACCTCTACGCTTACCATTCTGTCCACCGCGGCGGAATCTCTCGTTAATCCTGAGCTTACCAACGGCGCGGTGATCTACTCCGAACTGCCGGAGCTGACCGTCAGTTTCTATGCCGGCGTCACCGTACAGTCTGACACGGCGGAAAAGCTGATCTATGTCAACGGTGGTAATCTGACGGTGAAAGCGGTCACCACCAATCTCGTAACGTTGAGCTCCGCATCTGCCTATTACGGCATTCTGGTTGAGGGCGGCAGCTTGACCATCGGTAGCTACCTGCAGATCACCGCTCCTGAAGCGGAGTACGGCATCTTTGTTGCAGACGGCAATCTGCTGCTGGACAAAGTTTCCATCAATTATTCCACCGGCCCGAAGGATATGGTGCCTGTGGTTCTCCTCAACTCCATGCTGAATGGCGTCGGCATCACCAACGGCACCATCAGCGGCACGGATGGGCTGCAACAGAGCACTGTGACCATCAACGGGACCAGAACTGCCTTCAATTCCCCGACGCTTCAGGGCGATACCGTTCAGAACGCCATGGTCACGACGGAGGATGCGAATCTGACCTTCGGCGGCAAGCTGTGGATCTACTCCAAGTCCGCGCCGTTCGGCGTCTATGTCCCCAACGGCACCGTGACCAACACCGGCAACCTGAACGCGGACCTGCGCGGCGCCACGGCAGACTCCTCCATCTATGCTGAAAACGGCTTCACCTCCAACGGCACCCTGAATGTAAACTCTTATGATGCGGATGGCGGCTACGGCATCAAGGTCATGAACGGCCCTGTCACCATTAACGGAGAAGTAACCTATATTAGTGCCGAACATACCGGTATTTACTGCGGCAATGGCGATGTGAACATCACCGGCGTCACCTCGTTCTCCATTAATCACAATGAGCAAGACGAGCTCTCCGTCTCCTCCGGCGTTTACGCTGCTAACGGCAGCATCACGATCGGCGCCTTCGATCTCTTCGGCGGCGCGAACTGGGTCCTTTACGCCAACGGCCCCATCCATGTCACCGACGCGATCAACGTTGTGAACGAGGGCGACCTGCTGGGCGGCAACGGCATCAAGAGCACCCAGGGCGGCATCGTCATCGACGGCAATGCTGCCATCGAGGCTATCAACTGCATCGTCTCCGAGGGTGAGGAAGGCGTCCTCGTTCGCGGCGATGCGACGCTCAAGGCAAAAGGCAGATATGCCATCCAGGCCACCAACGGCCCCATTACCGTGAACGGCAACCTGGACGCCAGAGGCGCCAGCTACACCGCAGTCTCCGCCAAGGGCGACATCACGGTGGGAGGCAACGCCTATGCCCAGGCTTCTACCCCTGCTCAGTTCCCTGAATTCCCCGGCAACGCAATCGAGTCCACCGACGGCTCCATCAACGTGACCGGAAACCTCAGCTGCAATGGCACCAAGAATCCCGTCTATGCCAAGAACGACGTTCGGATCGGCGGAAACGCTTTGACTTCCGCTGCAACCGGTACGAACTCTGCTGCTGGTGATTTCGGCATCAAGGCCGAGAACGGCGAAATCACCGTCGGCGGCACGCTGACCTGCAAGGGCAAGGCTGCCTACTCTGTCTGGGCCGGCACCTCTGTCACGGTCGAGAAGGACGTGACCATCACCAACGCTGCGGAAGGTTCCGTCGGTATGTATGCCAACGGCTTCCTCAACTTCGTCTCCGGTAAGTGGGACGTGACCGCCGCTACTGCCGCCCTGCAGGCCGGCAACGGCATCGAGATCCCCGAGGGCTTCGGCGTGACCCTCCCCGGCCGCGGCATCGTTGCTGTCGTCGACAGCCTCAATACCGTCACCGAGTCTGACGGCGCCACTGTCGCCGCTCACGCGATCATCGAAGCCAAGGAGTACACCGAAGGCTATTACCTCATCGGGCCCGACTGGACCCTCACCGGCATTGTCCCGACCGACAAGTTTGAGGTGAATCCCGATAACGCGAACGAGTACATTCTGAAGACCACTCTCGCCGTGGGCGACAAGATCAAGGTCGTCAAGCTGACCGACGGGGCGATCACCGAGTGGTACCCCGATGGCGTCGGCAATGAGTACACGGTGGACCAGGCTCACGCCGGCACTGTGAATATCTACTTCAAGACCACTTACGACTCCGCCTGGAGCGAGTTCGGCGGCTTCTTCTACATCGAGCACGTGCACGATTGGGGCAAGCCCACCTGGACCTGGTCCGAGGATCTGAGCAGCGCCACCGCCACCTTTGTCTGCGCCGGCGATCCCAGCCACACCGTGACGCTTGACGCGGTCGTGACCTTCGAAAGATTTTCCGATTGCGAGTGGGGCACTTTCGTCGATTACACCGCCACAGTCGAGTTTGAAGGCAAGACCTACAAGGGCTACAAGAGCCTTGAGTACCCCAACGGCCATCCCTGGGGCGAGCCCACTTGGGAGTGGGCGGAGGATTACAGCAGCGCCACCGCTACCTTCGTGTGCGAGAATGACGCGTCCCACACCAAGACCGTGAACGCCACCATCACCAGCGAGACCAACGGCCGCGAGACGGTCTACACCGCCACCGTGGAGCTGGACGGCCTGACCTACATCGACACCAAGACCGTCGTCTCCGCTGCCGTCACTGTGACCTTTGACGCGGGCGAGGGCACCGTGGAGCCCGCGACGAAGGAAGTCAACCCCGGCGAGGCCATTGGCGAGCTGCCTGTTCCCACCCGCGAGGGCGGCTGGAAGTTCATCGGCTGGTTCACCGCTCCCGCGGAGAGCTATCTGACTGCCGGCCAGGGCACGCAGGTGACCGCCGAGACCACCGTTGACGAGGATACCACCGTGTACGCCCACTGGCGTCTGCCCGGCGACATCAACGGCGACGGCAAGGTCAACAACAAGGACGTGACCCGTCTGCAGAAGTACCTGAAGGG
>ODAJ012065402.1_pt1 | contig 10939 bp, 6 predicted proteins | sample 1539241 | NCBI WGS metagenome assembly ODAJ01 (sample SAMN02144231, study PRJEB22623) | gut metagenome | biome: sheep rumen | host: Ovis aries | place: New Zealand
AACGGAGAAGGAGGGATTTGAACCCTCGCGCCGCTATTAACGACCTACTCCCTTTCCAGGGGAGCCCCTTCGGCCAGCTTGGGTACTTCTCCAAACTAACTGATCGATCTTAATCTATTAGTTAATCCCGATCCAAGGTTCCCCGTAGCGGAGAATCCGTATCGATAAGGCCTGTTTCATGCTGAACAATACCTTCTGAACCAGTCCCTTTATACTCGCAGGCACATTTAACTGCCGTTTAAACCTCCGACTAATAAGGCGCCTGCTCGCTATATGCTATATGTATCTGTAGCTATTAACGTTCATGAGTATAAATTGCCGTTCTCACAGCGACGAACGTTATTTTAACATCATTATTATATTTCCGCAAGATGTAATTTTATTTTTTTAAATTATTTTTTTTCCAGAGCGTTTTTTTAAGCTGATAACAGCTCACCCTTCGATGAATTGTTACGCAAAAGCATCATCACTTACATTCCAGAGCCGCTGCTCTTTATTGCAATGGTTTATTGAAAAAGATTTTTCATGGTTTAGAATGCATATGAAAATATGAAAGGAAATATACCGGAACCGTCAGAGTGGTACTTAAGGGCATGGGATAACGATGTGGTCATCACACAGGGTGCGGAAACATATACCTGCCGAATAAGCTGCTGAAGGAAGGCACTGAAGTATGAAGGATCATCCGGATAGATTAAAAAATAACGGCGGCGCGGATGAGGCAGTCGGGATAGAAAAAAAATACAGGCTCAGCAGAGACCTTACTTTTTCCAAGCTTCTTGAGTATCTTCCGCCAATGATCGCAACAAATATCTCCACATTGCTGCTGATAACCGTAGACGGACTGGTCGCAGGGAATTTTGTCGGAGAGGATGCCCTTGCGGCCATCAGCATATTTGAACCCGTAAGCATTTTTATCGGTGCCATAACGTGCATCGTAGCCACCGGCGCATCGGCTGTCTTAAGCAGCAGGATAGGTGAGGTAGATACCGAAAGAGTACTACAGGCAAAAAAGGCGGTAAAACTCCTCACAGTTCTGACACCCGTCCTGCTGTCCCTGATCCAGGTTCCGCTCGTACTCGGGATCATCGCATCATATCGGCTGAGTGAAAGCATGATGTCGCTTGTTACGGCTTACTCGATCGGTATAATGATCTCCAACCCGTTTGGCCTGATATCAACGATCGGCGTTTATGAACTGCAGATCATGGGAAGGATGAAGGTTCTCATTAATCAGGCTCTGTTCGAAGGTATCATAAACCTTGTTCTGGATCTGCTATTTACGGGCGTCTTCCACATGGGAGTTGCGGGAACCGGATACGGAACGGCGATCGCCGTCATTTTAAGATGTATAGTCACGGTGAAATATCTGTATGAGAAAACAGATATTTATAAAACCGGGAATGTAAAGGTCGTATTTTCCGATGTTACGGAGATCATTTCCAAAGGGCTGCCCGAGGCCGCATCAATGCTTGTTATGGTGATGCAAAACTATATTATCATAAGGATAATACTGCAGAGCTTTGGACCTGAGGGCGGAGCAATAAAGGCCGTCTGTACGTTTTGTTATTCTCTGGCCAATGTGCTTATAAGCTCTGTGCAGGGAGCACTCCGACCGATGATCGGCCTCTTTAACGGAGCGGAAAACAGACAAGGAGTCAGAAGCCTGATGAAACAAGGGATCGGTATTGTCTTTGGCCTGTCGGGACTTATGATAATACTGTTTGAAGCAGTCCCATCTCTGTTCTACAGGATCCATGGAATAAAGACGGTCCCGCTTTGGGGAGAGTCATCCCTTCGGATCTTTGCGCTGTGCATCGGCATACAGGGAATAAATACTCTTTTCAGATTATTTTTTACCACAAGGGGCCTGCAGAGGTTTTCTACGGCACTTACCCTTATCGGCAACTGTGCCATGCCGCTGTCCGCGTATTATTTCAGCAATCATTGCAGGCCTCCTTTCATATTCCTTTCGTACTTTGTGGCTGCAGCCATTATACTGTGTGTAAACATTATCAGATATATAACTCTGCAGCTTAATGATATGAAAAAGGAAAAGAGTGATATCAGGCGTATATATCTTACAGTGCAGCCGGAAGATGCCATCGATGCCTCAAAAATGCTTCAAAGATATGCCATAGAAAACGGTTATTCCCCGGAGCTTGCCAATCGAGCGAGATTGTGCATGGAGGAAATGGTCGCATATTCCGTCCAGTCCAGTAAGGGCAGAAAAGTGAGAAACCAGATAATGTTTTCGTTTGATGATGAAGATGTACTGTTTACAATGCTTGATGACGGTGCCTGCATCATATTTGATGAAGACAAAGGAAATCAAAGGATGATCACGGATAATTACGCATTGCTGAAGCGGGTATCAAGGTCGATGCAGTATCAGTATGTACTTAATCTAAATCATACAATGCTGAAATTCAGTACAGGCAAATAATATGCCATTGTCCTTTTCGCTCTTTTGCATCATTGTCTTTTATTCCCGGTTTAACATCATGAATTAATACACATCCCGCTTTTATGATACAATGTCAAGCATAAATCAGTATTTCAGGAGAAAAGCAATGCCGAAGTATGGCCTTTATGATGAAGAGTCGGGAAAGATACAATATTATGCAAAGGATGAGGCAAGGCAGGAGCTTAATACCCGTCTTGAAAATGCCCGGACCGATGAGGAAAAGCAGAAGGAAATGGCTGACTTCCTTACGGGGATCCGCTCCGAGGTTACCTTCCACGATACAAAGCAGGGCAAAGCCGAGCGTCTCTACGGAGATAAATATCATGAGCTCTTAAGCTCTGATGAGCTCCTTGAGCTTACCGAGATGCGAAAAAAATATTATGAACCCTTAAGCTATCTGCCTGATGAGGACTTTGAAAGCTACTCCAAAAGAACAGAGAACATAGATAAGGTTACTGTCCGCTATGTTAAGGCCATGCTTGAGACCAATCCCGAGGAAAGATACGGGTCCCTGCAGATGGCCATGCTTTACGATATAAAATAAGGCCTTAAAGGCCGGCAAAGCCCTTACCTGCGCCACAAGCTCCCATGTTCTTTCGATACATGACGTAAAGCTGTATAAAGGCCGCTGGTTCATCCTTGTTAAGGATCCCCATAATATAAACAGCATTGAATATACAAAGGATAAAAACGGCGAGCTTAAATCAGACGGACACCTCCTCGGCAAGGTGGCAAAGGTCTCCCAGAACCACCGCGTCCGTACCCCAGTCGGCAAAGAACATGAAATCGAGTATACCGGACGGATTCCTGTGTATAAGGAGAAGGCCTGTCAGCTCACCCTCCTTCCTGGCGCAGCAGGAAAGCTCCTTCTCATACCAGGTAAGAGGCAGGCTTAATATATACTCAGGATATTCACGGATATGGGAGATCCCCTGCTCAATGCCTCTTTGAAGCTCCTCCTCCCCAAGCTCACTAAGATCCCTTATATGGGAGGGTATATTTGCTTCAGGCTCCCCTATGACCTTAAGCCTTTTAAAATCCCCAATGGTATGAAAGGGCACGGAGTCAAGGGTCTTTGAGACCTCAAAGCCCGCACTCTTAAACATCTCCGCGTAATTCTCGGCATCCCCGCCGAAAAACTCAAAGGAGGCTTCCTCCACTCCTTCCTCCGTGATATCCTCGCCATAAGCCTGAATAAGGCGGAAAAAGGCGGAGGGCTCGGATATCCATATCCAGATAATCCCTGAATAAGCTCAGGTTCTCTCTGTTTAAATATACCGTTTCCATTTTACGTCACTTTCATACTCGCAAACGCAATCATCTGCCATTCTGTTTTTACTGCGTCGGCTGTCAGAGCCTTGCCACTCCGCTCCTTCTGGCAGCATCCGCAGCGGCAGAGGCTACCGCGTCCTTTACGCGGGGATCAAAGGCCCTGGGAAGTATATATTCCGCGCAAAGCTCCTCATCGCTTACAAGCGCCGCGATTGCCCTGGCCGAAGCGATCTTCATTTCATCATTTATATCACTTGCCCTGACATCCAGTGCTCCCCTGAATATCCCAGGAAAGCAGAGGACATTGTTCACCTGGTTCGGGTAATCGGACCTTCCCGTAGATACCACCGCCGCTCCCGCAGCCTTCGCCTCGTCCGGGAATATCTCGGGTACAGGATTCGCACAGGCAAATATCACAGGATCCTTCGCCATTGTCCTTACCATATCGGGAGTCAGCGTTTTGGGTGCGGATACTCCGATAAAAACATCCGCTCCCTTTATCACATCGGAAAGGCTGCCCGATACACGCCCGGAATTAGTGATCGCCGCCATCTCCTTTTTTACCTCGTTAAGCCCGTCCCGGCCCTCATAAATAGCGCCTTTTCTGTCGGTCATTATGACGTTTTTAAGCCCCATCGCCATAAGCAGCTTTATTATCGCGATGCCGGCCGCTCCCGCCCCGGAGGTTACTATCTTTACATCCTCGATCCTCTTGCCGACTACCTTAAGAGCATTCAAAAGGCCCGCAAGCGTTATTACCGCCGTTCCGTGCTGGTCGTCGTGAAAGATCGGGATATCCGACACCTTCTTCAGCTTTTCCTCTATCTCAAAGCAGCGGGGCGCCGAAATATCCTCAAGGTTTATCCCCCCGAAGGAGCCTAAAAGCATGGCTACGGTATTGACTATCGTATCAGGATCCTTTGAACGGATACAGAGCGGTATGGCATCCACATCCCCAAAGGCCTTAAAGAGCGCGCATTTTCCCTCCATGACAGGCATGCCTGCCTCCGGGCCTATGTCTCCCAGTCCCAGCACGGCCGTTCCGTCGGTCACTACCGCCACCGTATTCCAGCGTCTTGTGAGCTCGTAGGATTTGGAAACATCCTTCTGTATCTCCAGACAGGGCTCGGCAACACCCGGGGTATAGGCAAGGCTCAGTGCCTCTGAGGAATCCAGAGGAGCCCTCGTAGCCACCTCGATCTTTCCCCTCCACTCATAATGTTTCTTCAATGATTCCTTTGCGTAATCCATATACTCGTCCTTTCTCTTATACCTGTGAACCCATGTCATTAACTTAAGCTCACATCGTTGATCACGACTCGGTGAAGGTTCCATTCTGTGTCGAGATGTTCAGACGCGCTTTGACCGGAGAAGAGATCCATCCCGAATTTCTTAGGCGCAAAGGCTCTTCCTGAGCGTCTTAGAAATTCGTGGATCAGTTGCGGGTTAAGGCGCTCCGCGCCGCCGCAACATTTTAGCTCTTCGGAGGGAAGCGTCATCTCGACACAGAATTGGAAACCTTCGCAGAGTCGTCCATAACATACAGCAGCTTAAGTTAATGACATTGCCAGTGAACAGCAGACTATTTATTTGTCATGAAAAATTTCTCAAGCGCTGCCAGAAGATCCTGCTTCTGTACATTTTTTAATATATAGCCCTCCGGCTTCAGAGCCACCACAGCCATCACGCTTTTTTTATCGCTTTTTCCGGTAAGGAACATTACCGGTATCGATCTGGTCTCCTCGTCGCTCCTTAACATTTCAAGCACCTGGGGACCGCTTGTCACGGGCATTTCATGATCGAGCAGTATAAGATCCGCCTTATTCTTTCCCAGCCACTTTATAGCCTGAAGTCCCGAATTTGCCAGGGCGACCTTATAGGTCCCCTTCAGCCATTCCCTGACAAGCCCCAGATACCCCGGATCATCATCCACGATAAGAATGGTCTTCCTGAACTCTCCGGAGTCATATTTTACGGCAAGCTCCGTTACCGTGTTTACAAACTCCTCGTTGTTCACAGGCCTTGTAAAGCTCCTGTATACAAGCTCCTTCGGAAAACGCTCCGTGATATACTGTATGTCATTCTTATCGCCTACGGGAATGATACGGCAGCCTCCGTCGGACATTTTGTCCGACAGAAAATGCAGAGAAGCCTCAGGCGGCAGTGCTCCTCCGTCCATGAACAAAGCAACGAGGCTTGTGCCCTCCCATTTGGCATTAATGTCATTTACGTCCCAGGTTACGAATTCACAGGCCACTCCCGCATCGCGCACTTTTTTTAAAAGCACGCGTATGATAAAGGATTCCTTGCTTCCGATCACCATTACATGACTCTCAGGCATCCGTGCTACCTCCCATCAGCTCTTCCATCCCGTCCCAGTCAAGAAGCTTTAACAGCCTTGCAAGCTCGGCGGTCAGCTTTTTTGCCTCTTTCGGAAGGCGGAACGCGCTCAGCTGTTCCAGTATCATCTCTACGGCATCATAATCCATCTGCGGGATGACCTCCCGCAGGGCATCAAAGGCATCCTTAAGCTCTTCAGCGGATATTTCCTCACGGTCATCCCCGGAGTCAGAAGGCTTTTCTTCAAGCCTTGAAAGCCTTTCCTTATATGCCCTGTAATCCGACATGAAGCCTTCATTATTTTCACGTATGAAATCAAGGTCCTCCCTGTTCCCCGCATCCTCAAGCTCCTGGGCACGCCCTGACAGCTCCTGTGCGCCGATGATCCGAAGAGAGCTCTTAAGCGCATGCACCTTCACGGTATAGAGCCTTATATCACCGTCCCTGTACGCATTTTCGATCACTCCGGCATTATCATCCAGAGTATCATAGAAAAGCTTCACTGAAAAGACAAAGGATGATACTCCGCCGGAGTTTTTGATCCCTTCGGGTACGGATATTCCCTTAACGTCATTCAACCAAAGCATATCCTCAGGAAGCTCCTCATCCTTGCCTTCCTCCGCATGAAGGGCTGACACGTCTGCGGCCTGGGGCTTCATCATGATCTCCTCAGGCAGATGCTTCATTATTGCTTTTTCAAGCGCTTCGCTGTCTATGGGCTTTGACAGGTAACCGTTAAAGCCCTTGGATATGTAGAACTCGTCCCCTCCCGCAACCGCATTTGCCGTCAGTGCGTAGACAGGCAGCTCAGGCCTTATTTCCCTTATCCTTGCGACTGTTTCCAGCCCGTCCATCCCCGGCATCATGTGATCCAGAAGAACAACATCGTAATTCCCGTATTTTACCTTCTCGATGCATTCCTCTCCACTTTCTGCCGTGGTGACAAAGACCCTGGTAGCCTTTAAAAGCTCCTTTATGACATGAAGGTTCATGGGATTGTCGTCCACCACCAGGACCTCCGCGTCGGGCGCCACAAACTGAGGTACATAGGGGCCCCTGACCTCTTCATGCTCAAGCTCGTTAAACTCGCCCATGGGAGAGGGATCCACTACCCTCTGGGTTATGGTCAGGATGAACTCGGAGCCCTCCCCGTATACGCTTTCACACCAGAGCCTGCCGTTCATCAGCTCCGCAAAGCGTCCCGAGATATCAAGCCCGAGGCCGGTCCCCTGGATGGCGCTGTTCTTTTCCTCGTCAAGCCTCTGATAGGCCGAAAAAAGCTTCCCCATATCCTCGGGCTTTATGCCTATCCCGGTATCCTTTACGGAAAACCTTATGCCGCAGGCTTCCTCCTCAGGCTCCGGTTTTTCAGCCGCATCCGCGTTTTCCACGGCCTCCCGTGATACCTTAAGGGAAAACCCTCCCGCAGGGGTATATTTTACCGCGTTGGTCAGAAGATTCAACAGTATCTGCTTCAGCTTCCCCGAATCACCGTACAGTCCTGACGGAAGAGACGGATCGATATCAAGCTCAAAGCTGAGCTTCTTTTCCATGCTCCGGACCCGTATCATGGTGACTATCGAGTAAAGAAGCTCCTTCAGATCATATTCCGTCTCGACCAGATTCATCTTTCCGGATTCTATCTTTGAAATATCGAGCAGATCGTTTATGAGGCCAAGAAGAGCTTCCGAAGCGTTCCTGATATCAAGGGCGTAGTTTACCACGGACATGAAATACTCTCTGGGAACGCCGTCGGCCTTTTCCCTCAGTATCATCTCATCCATTCCCATTATGGTATTTATCGGGGTGCGGATCTCATGAGACATATTGGCAAGGAACCTTGATTTGGCTGAGTTTGCCCTTTCTGCCTCATCTTTAGCCTTTCGTATCTCATCATACTGCCTTCGTATGACCGTGCCCGTCATGACCCTCCAGACGATCACACCCGCTGTCAGGGCAAAAAGCAGCATGAACAGTATCCGCATGATCAGCAGCTCAAAGAGCCTTGGCTCCTTTACTATCTTAAAGGTCTCATCCTGCAGCGGTTTACCGGTCCCCACATCAAGCACCTGAATATGGAGCAGGTAGTCGCCATAGTCAAGCCCTGTATATTCAAGTGTCGAAAGCCTGCTCTGCTCCTCGGTGATCCCGTCGTCATCGCTGCCCTCAAGGAAAACATGAACAGTGGGATTGGTCATGGTATAGTCGAGTATGGCCGGGGTTATCTGAATACGCCCGGTGGCGGCTGGTATGACATATGTGCCGTTTTTATCCGGATGTATCTCCTCGTCATTGCACATTATCGACCGTATGCCCACCCTGATCCTTGCCGATTCCTCGAAATAATGATTTATATTGACCTTACTCACTCCGTTTCTGGCCGCTATATACAGGTTTCCGTTTTCATCAAGCGCGCTGTAGGAATTTGCCGAGGGAGTACCTGTGAGCCCGTTAGCAATGGTATAAAGCCTGTAGTCGGTTATAGTGTCTTTAAGCATATCCTCCGCCTTGACGCAGTATACCCCATAGGACGACAGTATCCACAGGTTATCATTATTATCAAAATAAATATCAAAGTTATTATTATAAGGAAAGCTTTCCACGTTCGTAATGGTCCCGTCCTTATAATAGGCTATGGAGTTTGAGGTTATTATCCAGTAAAGCCCTCTGTCCTCATCCTTTTTTATCCTTAAGATAACGTCACTGGTAAGTCCGTTCTCCCGCCCGATCCTTTCCGTTCCGTTTTCCTTTATGATGTAAATACCGTCTCCGTCCGTACCGGCGTATATATCGCCGTTTTCACCCTCTGCGACCGTCAGGAATACCGTATTGTTTATCCCATCCCCGGAGCCGACAGTCCTTACTACCTTTTTGTCCTTTATTACCGCAAGTCCCCCGTTCGTTCCGGCAAGGATGGAGCCGTCCCCGGCGCTTACCGTGCATCTTACCTGGGAATTAAGCATCCCATTTTCTTCCGTGTAGCTTTCTATCTGCCGGTCCGCGGTGTAGCATACAAGCCCGAGACCGTTTGTAAAGGTCGATATCCAGAGATTTCCGTTGTCTTCCATAAGGCATCGTATCCTTGAATCTCCCAGGTATTCGGTCAGCTCATTCTCGACAGGCTCAAGATCCTTGTCAAGTATCTTCAGTCCGCTGTCGGTGCCTAAGCAGAGCATGCCGTTAAACAGGCAGGTGGCGTTTACCGCCTCATCGGGAAGCCCTGCCGTCCCGGTAACGTTGAGGAAATTATTGGTAACGACCTTCATTACGCCCTGCCTTGAGGAGGCAAACCACAGATTGCCCTGATAATCGGCGGTCATCATGTCGATGGAATTATCCATCGGTATATTTTCAAGCACATTAAAAACATCGTTTTCATCTATATAGCCCGTGATATTTTCCGATGTTACCCACATCCTTCCGCAGGCTCTGGTTATCCAGTAAAGATTGTCCGCCGGAGCTACTGATATCTCCTTAAGCTCTGAGGCTTTTTCCCCGAGGGCGCCGTAATAAAGCTTATCACTGTCGGTCCCGAGATACAGCCTTCCCTTTTCCTCCTCGTCCGTATAGATCGTTGTCACATAGCCGACCCCCAGCTCCTCTACGTTATAGAAGGCGGAGAGCTCTCCGGCTTCAAGAGAGAACACCTCTCCTTCCGCCGTATTTCCGTATACGATCCCGTCCCCGTCGGCGGCAAGCCTTACCACGGTCCTGCCGTTAAGCCTCTCATCGTCGACGACACTTACCGAAAGGCTCCTGTCCACACAGGCTATCCCGTTGGTGGTGCCTATGTATATCCTTCCCTCCTTATCCTCCGAAAATGACCGCACCGAAGAAGAGGGCAGCCCGTCCAGATAGGTATAGTGCCGGCTTTCCCCGTGATCCAGCATGACCGCGCCGTTATCGTTCGTACCTGCCCAGACCCTGCCCAGCTGATCCTCAAACAGCGCTCTCCCGCTTGTAAGCCCGCCCGAGGCATCCAGCCTTTCAAAGGAACTTCCGTCATACCGGATTATCCCGCTGTATCCGCCGATCAGGATATATCCGTCCCCGGTGCCGAGGATCACATTGGCGTCTGAGGTCGGAAGGCCGTTTGTGGCATCATAAAGCTCAGCCGTATAGCCTGTATTCTCAAGCTGTCCGGTCACGGCGTAGCCTCCCCCTATCCTTACTTCTGTATCCTCAGCTTCAGATATCACCGTTCTTTCTCCGGAAGCTAAAGCAGACCGGCTCAGAGCACCTGAAAAAAGCACTGCAAGCAAAACGGTGAAAATACAAAGCTTATACCTTCTGTTGTTTATCATCATGGCTCCTTAACCATTAAATTTTTTAAGTATCAGCTTTACCTCAGGCAGCGATTCCATAAAGACCTCTACGCATTTGGGATCGAACTGCGTTCCGGACCCCTCCTCCAATATGGCAAGGGCCTTTTCCAGGGGAAAGGCAGGCTTGTAGACCCTTGGGGAGCTCAGTGCGTCAAACACATCCGCCACCGCCATTACCCTGGCCGAAAGAGGTATGACCTCTCCGCTCAGGCCCTCAGGATAGCCCTTTCCGTCCCAGCGTTCATGATGATACCCGGCCATATTCCTTGCTTCCTTAAGGTAGCTTGCCCCCTGAACGGTGCTTATGGCCTTTTCTATGATCTCCTTGCCGGCCGTGGCATGGGTCTTCATTATCTCATATTCCTCATCCGTAAGCTTCCCGGGCTTATTAAGGATCGCATCGGGTATGTTTATCTTTCCCACGTCGTGAAGGGGAGCGGAATTTTCCACGTCAGACATATATTTAGGGGTGAGCTTTTCCGCGTAATAGCCCTTTTTCTTAAGTCCCTCCAGTATTATCCTTACATAGGCCGCC
>ODAJ012158049.1_pt1 | contig 10937 bp, 9 predicted proteins | sample 1539241 | NCBI WGS metagenome assembly ODAJ01 (sample SAMN02144231, study PRJEB22623) | gut metagenome | biome: sheep rumen | host: Ovis aries | place: New Zealand
ATGAACTGTATTCAGTTGTCAAAGGGCAGAATTAATAGTTGCTTGTAATTGGTGTCATCGCCAACACTTTTGGCGACCATATCATAATATTAATATGTTCCTTCGTTACGCAACTCGATATATCTTTTTATTCTACCTAGTTTTAGAATGATAGGTGATTCATGTTCTACTATGCTTAATTCTCTTACTGTTTGTTCAAATACCTCCGTTAACCACAAAGCCTCTTCTATATCGTTAATATAATCAGAGCTTTTTTGAATAATCAATCTGATTTCCGGTATCGTCATAGTCATTTTTATACTTCCATCGATTATCTGAACTCTTGTATCTATTTTCTCAGGCACATATAACAGTTCGTCCATTTCATTTAGTAAATCATTCAGTATTTCAATATCTCCAACATTATATATAAGAAAAAATTGTTTGATAAGAACAGATGACATGCGCTTATTTACACAATATTTAATCATATACCTACAATACCTGATATTTCTGTCCTTAATCAACAGGCTGTTTGCAGTAGACGAGGTCAGTAGAAATGGAATTATCCATTGACACAATTCTTCCGTTGAAATGTCCATAATCTTTTTAGTATGATTATTCGCAATCGGAAGTAGTCTATATCTATAGTTTTCTGCACAATTGCAATAATCGTCAATTAGCTGACTGATTTCTTCATCATTAAACCAAATATGGTTTATGAACAAAGTCTCGGAAAAGTATTGTCTATACTCACATGCATATGAAATGCACTTTAATGCAAAATCCTTAGTTTTACATGCCTGATTACTATATAAACAGCGTTTCGCTATCAATGCTATATGAAACTCTTCTGGCACACTCCCCTGACGAATAATCATGTCATAAAAGTGTAAAAGCATCATACGATTGATACCTGCACGATAGTACGTGGCATACTCACGATCAAATAAGCAATTCTCTAAATACTTAAGCAGCTTATTTATTCCATCATATTTGTTGTCACAAAACTCTCCCAACAGCTGGATTATAAACACTGATTCATCATACTTATTCTTTGAAAGAAATATTGAAATAATCTCATATGCTCTAAAGACCAAATTTGTTCCCTTATTGGCATAAATGAAAGTGCCTCTAATACGAGTCCTATCAACAGACAATATTTCCACTGCACGTTCTATGCCGCATAAGTCAACGAGTCTTCTATAGACTGACACAAGATATAATTGCTTTCTTTTGGGATATCTGTTCAATATATCATTCCATACATAATCAGCGATATGAGTATTAATTGAGTATATTTCAGCTATATTTTTTGCTATAGCTTCACATGATGCTTGGGAAGAACCGTTTTCACTCACTAAAGCGTCTATCTGTTCGCGTAAGGCTTCTATTTTTTCATCCATTCTTATATGCTTTCCTTGTCTAAGTTACATATGAATGTGCATTTATCCATGATTAATATTCTCATTTATCAATTCTTGGAAGATACTCCTGTAACTCCCAATAATTACCACCGTCCTTATTTTTTGAAAAAGATAGGCGTATTCTTTCTACATATTTTATTCCCGCAAGAGATTCCAAACAAAAAACAAAATCAACATATATAAATCCAGATGATATATCTTCATCCTTTAGGCATAAAGGAACAGTCAAGTAAGCATTACAATCATCAAGTGTAAAAAGAGAACCACTCTCTTTTTCTATACTTCTCTGTATCCCGTTAACAAAATACTTTGCACTTCGAAGTACAGTAACAGCGTTTTTTAACACAAAAGTAACATATCGTCTTTCGACGGTATCAAAATCGAATGTTTTCCATGATTGCCAAGGAGCCTCCCCACGATTTTTGGTGTTCACCATAAAAAAGCCTCTTTCAGAACATAAGGCTGATTTATTAGCCTTAAAAGCGACCCATACTTCAACACTCATTATTAACAATTGTATTACAAGTATTATGATATTCAATTTAGCCATGATTATGCTATTCCTTATTAATTACCAATTCATATGATAGTTGACGAACACGATAGTCTATTTCCCTATCTACTATTGCGTTACCTTCCCCATATCCCCCATCACCATATTATTGTAAAATTTGACATAAATACGATGTAAATATATTCTGTTAAGCGGATTCTTCTGCCTGTAGCGTTATTTATAGTATATAGTTCTCAATCATTCACCGTTCTATTTCACCCTTATATGCCGTAATTCCACCAATACTCCTTGCAGAATATCCCATTCGCGTCAATATTTCCATAGAGCGTTTGCTTCTGCTTCCCCGGAGACAGTAAACAAAGAGAGTATCGTCCTTGAGTATCATAATCTGGCTGATAGTAAAAATTAGTTGGTTAATCGCACCTGAGATATGACCTGAGCGAAACTCATCGAATTCGCGGACATCGACAAGGACAGCACCGGGTGTATTCCGATATTCTTCAAGCTTTCTATTGATGTTTGCAAATAAAAGCATCTCGTCAGCTCCCTATTTGCCTCAGAGATACCGATATCCCATTATTCAATAGCTCTTGCCACCCCTCTTCCAGGTCCTCATCCATCTTCTCCAAATCGATGTAATAACCAAGGTATACGGTACGAGCCCGCACAAGACTCTGATATGTGAACTCCGCCCAACCCTCAACATCTACGGAATTCACCAGTCTGAACAGCGGACTCACGACATCCGATTTTCCTACCGCGACAGCATCATTCTTCAAAATGGACAGCATGCCGTATCCTGCCACCTGACATCGGCGCACGAAATCATCCCCTGCCATAGCAACGGCTTGTGCAAATGGCACTCCCTCCGCACGCTTCTGAAGCGACACAAGGAACTGCATAATGTAATCACATACAAATAATTCTACAGTCTCAGCATTGATCTGTTTCTCTTCGTCGCACAAATTGTTATAAACGTCAAGCGCAAAGTCCTGGATTGACTTCACAACGCCTTCCTGATCCGATTCCCCGAAACCACACTTATCAAGAACCGCCATGACCAACTCCCTTATATCGGAGGTTTCGTTAGCTCCTTTGGAATATTCATGTGCACTCCCGCATAAGGCATCAAGCCAATTGACAAACCCGGCAATCAACCTGCATGCTTTATTCCTGCCAATCAATTCGGGGGAGCCGTATACATTTGCAACGAAAAGATTTTTATCGATACCAGACATTTCTTCCTGACGTGCAAATTGATAAATTAAAGAAAATGCCATCCCCACCCAGTCCGAGCGCTTTCCCAGTTTATGCAAGGCATCTTCCATAGCGTCTGTTGGCTCGAAAGACTTTTCAGATGCATCAGAAGTCATAAAGCTTCCCCTGACCAAATCAGGATAATATCTATTAAAATAAATGAACCACTCATTCAGAGTTCCCGGCTTTTCAAGAAAGTCTCTGTGGTTGTATTCCGGATCAATATTGACATATTGGCCGAGCAGATCAGACACCATCTCGCAGAGACTGTTTATCTCATCCGCATGCTCAGAAGCCTTGCCCGTTCCGATGGCGGCAAATAGCATCGCGTAAGACAGATATGACTCTATCGCACTTTTCCGTTCTTCCGGATCCATATCAATCTTATAATCAGCAATAATCTTCTCACCTATGCGGTCTCTCTCAGTCTGTGTCAGCAGGCCATCAAATGGATCAGCTTTAAGATTAATTCCATTTTTCTCCGCATAATCACCAACCTGACTCATGAGTTCTTTCCAGGAACCATAGGCATCCAGAGTCTCGAGCTTCTCGTATTCATATCGGGAATGGGGCGTGTAATCATCTTCAATCTGTTTCAGCAGGTCTTCAGCATTTGCGATGTCTTCATCCGAAAAATCAAAGTCTCCATCCAATAGTGCATCCGCTTGAGTCAGCAGAGCATCAAGATCATCATTCAGCTGGTCAATCTCGCGACCAAGTCTGTCAGCACCTTCCTTGATATGATCAATAGCTTTCTGTGCCTGATCTGTCCTATGTTTCGCGACCTGATAGGACCGGGCAACCTCATTCAAGACATTATCATCTACGTGCTTCAATTCAGGAATCCTTTCATAAAATTCTTCACCTCTCTGACGCCGCTGTCGGCTGCACTCTTGGCGGATGCCACTGCATTATCTGACAGCTTGAAATATCCTATAGACTCGAGTACACTGTAGGCTTCTGCAAGATCCTCCTCGCTGCATTCGGGATTCAAACAATGGTTGATGACCTGCTGCTTCTCATCCACTTGCTGCTCTGAATACACTTTCATCAGCAATTCCCTGGCTGCTGCATGTGTCGCACCTGCTGCCATTTTCTCAATGACATCCATATTAATACTACGCGGAAGTCTGCAAATGACCTGTTCCTTAGTCGCATACCCCATCTTGTTGGTCGTGTACTGAGCGCCTTGTCCCATTTGCCTCATCAATTTAGACAATTTGAGAGCAAGCTGTTTTGTTTTTTCATTCATAATATCCTGCTCAGAAAATGCCTGCTGTAGCTGATCATTCAGCGCATTGATATCCTCAACCAGATAGTTCAATGTCTTTTGAGCATTTTTAGCAACTTCTTGTAGCATCATCTCACGCTCTTTGTTTTTCTCAAGATCATCCAATCCGGAGAACTTTCTAACACCCTTGTAGGCACCCACACCAAGAAGAACAGCAACTCCTATTCCGGTGAACATCGAACTGAACCCAAGGATGCCTCCCATACCAAGGGCTGCAAGACCGGAAGTCATACCGGCAGCACTGACACCAACTACAGATCCCGATAGGTATACTGCCGCCATCGGAACTCCTACCGCTCCTGCTTTTGCCATTGTCTCTTTCAAACCATTCTTGATCTGGTCATCATTCTGGCGTTTACTCAGGATATCCTTATTCTTCTGAATCTCACCTATAATGAAATCAGCTTTATCGTCACTAATATTCAGTAGCCCCTGCAGTTCTCGTATATAGCGGTCTTCTTTTGCGGCACCTTTATTCTCTTCAAGATTCAATGCGTCCCAACGTATATTTACGGCATCCTTGAACAGAGACAGTCTTATGGATTCTATACTTCCGGAGGGAACAAGGCTGTCAAGCTTCTCCAGAAGAGCTTCGATATCTTCCATCACGTCCGTATTGTACATATACATACGGATTTTCATTCGCGATTCATGTGTAAGGGAATTGATTACGATGAGAGTCATAATTTCGGCATATTCCCGGGAATCAATCTGACCATCATCAAGATATACTGCGTTACACAGGAACTTGATATACGTCTCCTTAATCTCATCCGACATCATAGAAAGCGGAAGCAACTGGTCAGTGCTATCGAGCTCTGTCTCTTCCGTCCCCACCTCATCATGAATGATCTGGATGAATTCTTTGAAACCCTGTTTATTGATGCCTCCCAGATATTCATCAAACCTCTCCTTTGTCCCGTCGGTATAAGCCAAAATCACGGATGGTTCTACCTCTTTCCTCGATCCATCCTTAGCGACCTTATAGTTCTGGAGCAGTTCAACATCCTGAATATCGAGATAATTGACTACCCTTCTATTCCAACTGAAATACATCCTGTCACCTAAAAACAGAATACCCTCTTTGGCGCTGCCGAAAACAGTCTGGTCATATAGAGCCAGAACATATCCGGGCTGAACATCGCGGGCATAAGAGGCTATGGCGTTATCGAGCTTTTTGGGTGGGATGTCGGGGCTGACGTAGAGAGCACCAAAATTCATAGCCATTCTTGTTGCATTATCTCTTATAACATTTTCAATATTCATAGGGCACCTCCCTCGTATAAATTGCTATAATTTACCTTATCTCATTCACTTTACGCCACCTACTTATGTACTTTACTAAAGTACATAAGTAATGTCTTCCCATATTTCCAGCTTAAACCACTTCACAAAATCGCAAAGCTACAGTAGCGAATAGTGAACTGTACCAATCGTTTCAATTTTGAAGTCCCTTATACACTCTCTGTATCAAAAATTGCCTACATCACAATTAAAATCCTATGGATTTTTATAAATCTAAACTCTCCCTATGATTCCTAATCAGCTGTGCCCTATAAGCAAAAAATTTGCAAATATTACTCCACGGTTAAATCGGTCAGACTATAAGCATCTCTTAACAAATTGATTATATTTTCGTATAATCACCTTTGGTGTCAACATTTCAATGTTCTTATCCTTTAACAAATCTAAGTTAACTAAATAAATGACATTTGTATAATTTATCGGTAACGCTGTATTAGAAAACATTTCTACTAGTCTATCACGTTCGAATTTATACACCATTTTTCTGTATTCTGCGTTTTCTATAATTAGATTCTTTAACTCTTCATCAATAACCTCATGACTGAAACGTAATCTAAACTTGTTTCTAATCATTGCCTCCCAGTTTCCCTTTTTGTACATCTGATAAGCAAGTTTATCGCTAACAGAAATGATATCATTGTCACATATTTCTAATACAGCCAAAATTCCGTTCATTCTTCTATAAAGGGAATCTTCAGATTCCCAATCTTCTTCAAATTTGTACCGGATATCATGTTCTACTTCATGCCATCCCTCAGAGAAAATACTCCTTATCTGAACTTCAAAAGTATCATCTATTAGACAACTATCACTAATTCCTTTGCTGATATAATCAATATCATTTGGAGCTTTAAATACGTAGTTTATACGTTGTTGTCTAAAGGTATATTTATCAGGAATATCATGCTCATAATTATCAATAATGAACAAACTTTTCAGTATTGAAATACAGATGTCTATATCATCTGCGAAATATAATACTATTCTAATGCCAATTATATCCTGCATCTTCTTACCTTCAGGCAAGTACTTATCAGTGGCTTTCTTATCCATTTTTTCCAGAATAGATACTAACGATTTTTTTCTTGAGAAAATTCTATACATGATTCCACATCGCTCGAGCTTACTTGATATTCTTCTTCTAATCTCAAAATCCGCATTATATGCGATGTTATCATAATTCTTCCTAATATTATTCATAAGTTGCTCTTTAGTTAACATTTTATCTATTTAATATCTCCTTTATTTCCCCCATATGAGAAGTATTTAATTCGTAGCCACTCATAAATCTTGACATAATGCCTTTATTAATAAGCCTTTCAATAGCTTCACCAACATAATTACGATCTTTCTGTTTTATACCTCTGAATAGGGTAACAGGGTAACGTCTCAATTCCGCGCGTTCTTGTCCTGTTTTCCAGAATTGCTCTAGTACCAGCTTTTCATAATACATATCGTCTAGTTTATTTTCATCTATGTCTTTTGTTGTATGCATAGAATCAAGTAATTTCTCAAATCCAATGCATGATATAAATGTTGACTTTTCTTCAACATCCATCTTGTAGCTAATGTCAAGATTATAAAAACTACAGTTAATAAAATGGCATCCTTCAAATAAATTATTGTCTATAGATATATTAGAAAAAATACAGTGATAAAAAACACAGTTAAAAAAATAATGATCTGTCTGATACACAACATTATCTGAAAATAGTTGGTCTGAAATGTATTCATCCATATAATCAAATGACATCTCACGAGTAAGACAATTTTCAATTAATAATTGCTGATTAGCATCTAACGTTCTTTTCGAGTCAACTATCTTATCATAATAACTCTGTCTGTTATTGGCGTTTTCTACCGCAAATGCACTAATACTCATTTCAAAATACTTGTCTGCAACATCTGACAATCGTAACTCATCACTTAAAATAGCTTCGCCAATAAAAAAACCAAAAATAAATTCATTAATAAATCCAATATAATTACTTCTAGGTTTCACCCTATCAAGTAGAGCATGATGGACTAATTTCATTATAAATTCATCCTCTTCAGGCTCAGCATAGTTATTATCATCTGAATAATCTCTATATGAGTTCAAATAATCTATTATTTTATCCCCGATAATGACCTCAAACAAAGCCTTAATTCCTTCAGGTTCGTCACTAGAAATATCTAATACAACCATCGATGCAGCTAAACGAACCAGTAAGTTTCTCTGCTCATCTGAAGTCATATTCAGTTGTTGACGCTCTTTTTCTCGTTCGAACAATGATTGCAAATATAGTTCGACGATATCTTCTGACGACTTAAATTTTTCAATATATACATCAGGAGAAATACTCCGAAGTATAGTTAGTAATACTGGATTGGATATTAAATGTAAGCTTATACCAATACCTTCAAGAGTATCCCGTTGTTCTTTTGTCAGCCATACTGTTATAGTAGGAGCCAAAATTTGAATCCTATTTACAGTACATGCGCATAGTTTATTTGCAACCCATTTCTCGTATATTTCTCCTGTGAAGATAGAACTTTTACGAGATGTCAAAAGTATCTTTGCTTTACTACCTTCTTTCAATAAGTTTGCTATAGTATCAAGCATAGATTTTGCGTCGTCTGTCTTATTATTGTCCTCTGCTGAGGATTTTGATAAGATTTCATCAAAACCATCTATAATCAGCGGGATTCTTCCTTCGATTATTTGTGCCGTAACCAATTCATAGGACAGCTGTGTAAATTTTCGATTTATTTCTTCATATAATACGTAATCAAAAATCCTTGCAAGCCTATTCTTAGATAATTCCGCCAAGATCGGTACACTTTGTCGTGTATTTTCCGCCAATAGTTTTGACACCTCATAAGAGGTACACGTTTTACCAAATCCAGCTGGTGCTTCTAATATTATAAGCTGTGCACCTGGTGATTTCATAAGACTTGAAATCTTTTCGCAAATAGGAATTCCTTGCTCTGTGCCATCAATAGTATATCGGGGCTCAATATAGTGATACTCTAATCCACCTAATTTCTTCGCCTGAAGGTTACAAAAGTCTTGATACTCTTTAATAACCTGTTGATTCGATAACCCAAGTTTGAAAAAACCTTTGAATAACTGCTCTTTTATTTGATAAAAGTCATCGCCATATTTCACTGACACAGAATATCCACTTCGTGTATACTGTATTTTTATACTTTCTAAATCAGAGGCCTTATCTTTATCAAATACAACGATTTCCGAATTAATAAAATAGCCTTGATCATAGAGATATACTGTACAATAATCGTATTGATAGTCTTTTTTAAAGCCATATAACTCATATAAAGCATCTACTTGCTTTTTATCTACACTCATATTAATTTTCTCCTTTAACCTTATATGCTAAAAACAACTCCTTTATCAAACTTCTTCATATATCTTTCTTCCTATTACACCACCAACTTATTCGTTCTCCTCAAATATTGGGCTGGTATCGCTGCTCTTCAGCTTCCACGTTATATTCATCGGCCTACTCCCCTTCACACCTCACAAAATCGCACAACCTTAGCAACAAATGTGGCACCGTCCCAGCCACATCATAAGCCACCGATTAAAAGATAGCTTTCATAAAATAAATAAGACTGCAGATTTGTCTGCAGTCCCAGGTATAAAAAGCCTATATACATCCAAAGCATTGATAGGGCCCCTCTTCCCCGATGACAATACTATTGTACTATATCTCAAGGAAGAATTCAGTATCATACAGTCCCTCACCTCAACAATTTTGAAACTCCCTTTATGGCTCTTCCAACGTTGCCATCTATATATGTTCATATCATTTTTATTAACCATTCACTATCTCTATACCTCATCGTATCAACTATACTCAAATGAATATTGAACACAATAAGCATTCATGCATTCTAGGCGTACAGGTTAGTACTGTTTATTACGTTATCACATTGATATTATTCCAGAAGTATGCTAGACTTATAATGTTGTATGAGGGTATATGCATCCATATCTTGAATGTTATATCCCTATTGTAAGTATTCAAGACCTAAGAGATAAGGGGGCGAAAAGATGGAATATAAGAAGCCTGCTGTTATTAGTACAGAAAAGGTTAATGCTGCTAAATGTGGTGATGGCCCTTGCGGAAGACCTTGTTCAAAAAAAGCTTAATACGCAATAATTTTTGAGAATTCTTGGACGCAGAGTTTCCCCCTGCGTCCCTTTTTTATAGATGGATATCCGTCAGATGTTCAATGAAGAGGTACTTTGCACATGTATTTTAAGAAGCGTAATGATGTGTTATTTAGACAATATGATGAATACGGATATATAACGGATAATTCAGAATTCGGTTATAGAATGTTAGATGATAATCGCCCGATCCGTGGAGAAAAATTCGTAACGCAAAGCGGAGCTGTTATGCTTAGCACATTGGATAGATATCCGAAACATATCGATGATATTGTTACTGAACTGTCGCAGGTTTTTATCGGTGTTGATTCAGAAACCTTAAAAGACGACACGATTGAATTCTTGCAGTACTTTGTGAAAGAAGGTTATCTAAGTATTGGATATTCTTTAGACACGTGTGAAGATATTGATTTAGGTGCAGAGACTGAGAATCTCGGCTCAGAACCGGCGATAGGCGCAATAACTTCTGAAGACTGTTCCAAAAACATGCTTGAGTCGAATGACTTTCTTAGAAGCATTCATATCGAAATTGCAAATGCATGTAATGAACGCTGTGTTCATTGTTATATTCCGCATGAACTTAAAACCAGCACTATGGACAGCAATCTCTTCTATAGAATCATCGACGATGGATGTGCAATGAATATTATACATGTGACATTATCTGGCGGTGAACCTTTAATGCATAAAGATATAATTGGCTTTCTTGAAAAATGCAGGAAATCAGATTTATCAGTAAATGTGCTCTCCAATTTATTACTACTAACAGATAATATCATTGCCGAAATGAAACAGAATCCTCTTCTTTCCGTGCAGACGTCGATTTATTCGATGGACGCTAATGTACATGATTCTATAACTAAATTATCAGGTAGTCTTGAAAAAACAATCAATGGATTGAAAAAGCTTCAAGCTGCGGGGATACCGTTACAGATTTCGTGTCCTGTCATGAAACAAAACAGAGAAAGCTTTATTGATGTTATT
>ODAJ012166043.1_pt1 | contig 10936 bp, 7 predicted proteins | sample 1539241 | NCBI WGS metagenome assembly ODAJ01 (sample SAMN02144231, study PRJEB22623) | gut metagenome | biome: sheep rumen | host: Ovis aries | place: New Zealand
TTGCAGGGTTAACCGAATTGATATGGAAGTACGCGCGAAGAAGGCCCTCGGCCAGCATTTCCTCACCGACCAGCGCATCGCGCAGGCCATCGTCGATGCCCTCCTGCTGGATTGGAACAGCACCCAGCCGGCATCAGCCGGCCGGCCGGCCCCGGGACTTTCTGAGAAAGTCGGAAAGGGGTTTAAGGCCGCAGGGGGTTCGGGGGAATCCTATTCCCCCGTATTGGAAGTCGGTCCCGGGATGGGCGTTCTCACCCAATACCTGCTCCCCCGCGAAGACATCGACCTGAAACTCGTGGAGATCGACGGGGAGTCGGTGGAGTACCTGCTCACGCATTTCGCGGGGATGCAGGGGAAACTGCTGCAGGCCGATTTCCTGAGTTTGCCGCTGGAGCGGATCTTCCCGGGGAAGTTCGCGGTGATCGGCAATTTCCCGTACAACATCTCTTCGCAGATCTTCTTCAAGATCCTCGACTACCGGGAGCAGATTCCCGAGGTCGTGTGCATGATCCAGAAGGAAGTGGCCGAGCGCATCGCCGAGAAGCCCGGGTCCAAGACCTACGGCATCCTGTCCGTGCTGCTCCAGGCCTGGTATGACATCGAGTATCTCTTCGGCGTGGGGCCGGGCTGTTTCGCCCCGCCGCCCAAGGTGGATTCCGCCGTCATCCGCCTCACCCGGAACGGGCGCACGTCGCTCGGCTGCGATGAAAACCTGTTCAAGGCCGTTGTCAAAACCGCCTTCGGCCAGCGCCGCAAGACACTTCGCAACTCGCTGAAAACCATCATCCTGGAAAAGGCCGAACGGCTCGGCTGGGACGCGGCCGAGTTCATCGGCAACGCTTCCGACGAGGCCGCCGACGCTCCCGAACTGGAACTGATGCTCCTGGAGGACGACGGCCGCATCGACAGGAAAAAGGGGAAAAAGCGGAAGGAAGCGAACCGTCCCGAGCCGGCCATCTGCACGGTGCAGGCAACGTCCCTGGCCGCCTTCCTCGCCGACCCGGTCTTCGAGCGCCGTCCGGAAACGCTTTCCGTGGAGGATTTCGTCGCGCTGACCAATTTCCTCACCTAAAAGCGTCGAATGCATTTCCTTGACCATCAGCACATTACGCAAAAGTACCCGGGAAAAACATCCCGGGTACTTTTCTTTAACGATCACACTGTCAAGCGTTTCCATTCAACGCTCATGGGCGGAACCGGCCAGCGTGGCGATCACATCATCCAGCGTGGCAAAAAGGGCCGGAACGGTTTCGGGCGTGAGGGAATCGCAGGCGACGGCAGTTCCCATGCATACGGGCACGGAGGCGGCCTGCTGCTCGAGCGCCCTCCCCTTGTCCGTGAGCGAGACGATGACCTGACGGCCGTCGGCGGCACCCCGGCTCCGCTTCACGAATCCTTCGGACTCCATGCGCTTGAGCAGCGGGGTGACGGTGTTCGTCTCCAGGTACAGCCGCTTGGCGATGTCGTTCACCGGCTGCGCGTCCCGCTCCCACAGGACCATCATCACCAGGTACTGCGGATAGGTGAGACCGATTTCCGACAGGAAGGGATGATAGGCCTGCGTGATTAGGCGCGAAGCGGTGTACAGCCTGAAACAGAGCTGGTTGTCAAGAGACAGCTGAGGGAGCATCTTTACAGGAGCGCTTTGATTTTGTCTTCCATCGCGGCCGGCGTGGTGGTGGGGGCGAAACGCTCCACCTTCTCCCCGTCGCGGGAAATCAGGAATTTGGTGAAATTCCACTTGATGGCATTGCCGAAGGTACCGCGGGCCGCGGTCTTGAGGTACTGGTAGATCGGGTGGGCACCCTCTCCGTTGACCTCGATCTTCGCCATCAGGGGGAAGGTCACGCCGTGGTTCAGGCGGCAGAATTCGGCGATTTCCTCGTTGGTGCCGGGCTCCTGGTGGGCGAACTGGTCGCAGGGGAAGCCGATCACCACCAGACCCTGGTCCTTGTACTTCTGGTACAGGGCCTCGAGGCCGTCGTACTGGGGCGTGAAACCGCACTTGGAAGCGGTGTTGACAATCAGGAGGACTTTGCCTTCGTACTGCTTGAAGTCCACCTCGATGCCCTTGTTGCTCAGGGCTTTGAAGTCGTAGATCTTTGCCATGGGAAAAATGTTGAGTTCGTTTTACCTTAGAGTTGCTGGATGAGCCAGTTCTGGACGCCGATGCAATCGATAAGTTTGAGTTGGCCGTCCATCCAGTACATATCCTCCTCTTCGTCCTGGCATGGACTGGGCGGCGAGGCCGGTGGCGTAGGCCTGCAGGATCCGGATGGAATTCTGAGTGTTCAGGATGTATGGGTTTTATTGTTTATATCGTTTGCGACACAAAGGTAGGGATTTATTTTTATATCGCAAGCGATATTTTAATTTTTTTGCATAAAATTTTCTTCCAGGCCCCGAAAAACCGTATCTTCGCATGAAATCCATCCCCACATGGCCGACAATTATCTCGAAAAACGACAGGCGGAAATCGCCGAAGGCGGCGCCCGCAAAGTAGTCCGCCGGACAAACCCCTCCCTGGACACGCTCCTGCACCGCAACCGCAGTTACCGCGGTTACGACCCGTCCCGGACAGTCACGGAGCAGGAACTCCGCGAACTTGTTGCCGCGGCGGCGCTCGCCGCTTCGGGCATGAACCGCCAGCCGCTCCGCTACCGGCTTGTCACCGAGGCCGAGGCCGACAAGGTCCTCCCCCACATCACCCTGGGCGCCGCCCTGCCGGAGGAGCATCTTCCCAAGCCGGGTACCGAGCCCCACGCTTTCCTCGTCGTCTGCAGCAGTGTTCCGGAGGACAAGGTAGCGGACATCGACCTGGGCTTCGCCGGACAGACCATCCTCCTGAAGGCCGTGGAGATGGGCCTCGGCGGCATTTTCATCCTCAATTTCCGGAAGCAGGCCGTGCGGGAAAGCCTGGCGCTTCCGCTGGAGCCCATCGCCATCATCGCCATCGGCAAACCCGCCGAGAACATCTACCTCCTCCCGGCGGAAGGTGAAAACCCCGACCTCCGGTACTACCGCAAGGACGGGGTTCACTTCGTGCCCAAACTGACGCTGGATACGCTCCTTATTTAAGTTTCGCGACGGCTCCCGCGAGCTGCTCGCCCAGGCCGATGGTGTAGCCTTCGGAGAAGAAGAAGACGCGGTTGAACGAATCGGCCAGGATGACAAGCGGGAAGCGGGAAGGCTGACCTGCAGCACTCTCCGGACCCGCTTTCATGCCTTTCTCGATGCCTTTCTGGACGGCGCCGTCCTTGTCCAGACCCAGGACGATGGTACCGGGCAGGGTGCCGTAGCGGCCCTCGGACATCTCCACTTGGAGGCGGTGCATGGCCGTTTCGGTGGAACAGACGAGGACGATGGGACGGCCCCAGGCCTCGAGTTGCGTCCGGGCGGCCGCGAGGTCGCGGAGGACATGGTTCGTGGGCTCCTTGCCGGGTTCGAGGAGGGAGAGGGCGTAGTAGCCGCGGCCGGTGAGGGAGAGGAGGCTGGCAGATTCCTTCGCTTCGCTCGGAATGACAGTTGTTCCCGCTTCGGTACCGGTCGAGAGGACATCACCGTCCTCCGTCAGTTTTGCCTCCACCGGAACGAATTTCGTTTCAGCGTCGAACTGTCCGATCACCGGGACCTCTCCCTCACCGGCGCGGAGGACAAGCGGAAGAACCGTCTCCTTGCCGGCAGCGACCTCGAAGAAGGTCATCGTCACAGGGACGGCACCGCTGGAAAGGCGGTTCCCGGAAACCAACAGATACCGCCCGGTCTCCAGCGGGAAGCCCTTGCGGAAGACATGGGCCCAGTCCACGCCGCCGCCCATGTCCACCTCGCCTTCGTCGAATTCCAGCAGGCGGGGACGGCCGTTCTCGATCTTGGAGAGGGAGAAATGGCTGTAATACTTGGGGTTGTCCACGACTTTGTCCGGGGTGTAGGTGAGTTTGAGCGTACCCTTCGGGGCGGCCACGGCCGGGCCGGCACCGTCAAAGTCCACGTCCAGCCACTCGCCGCCGTCCCGGCGGTACTGGATCTTTCCGTTCACGGGATTCTTCTGCGCGTCGATGCCCAGCGTCCGGGCCAGGGCGACGAAAGCGATGCCCCGGGAACGCGGAGTGGCCAGCCGGCTCTTCGCAACGCCGATCGGAGACATCGGAATGTCCCAGGCCTTGGGATCGTCGATGACGGTCAGGTACTGGCGGACGACCTGCACCAGTTTCTGGGGATCGGACACATACTGCCGCTGTTCCGGGGTGAGATACCCCTTGAAAAACGCCTTATACGGGCTCAGGAACTCGTTTTCCACACGGGGGCCGATGACGGCGTCCCGCTCGTTGTAACTGTCCATGAGATTCTCCAGGGTAATGTCATGGAAGTCTTTCCGGCTCAGGGTTTGGAAAAGCGACTCCACGCGCTCGTGGTCCTCGGCCTGGGCCATGAAGGCCTCGATCGTGCGCCAGTTGCCGCGGGACCACTCGATGGGCGTGGACATGTGATGGCCATAGCCATGCTCCTGCACGAAGGCAAGGGCCTCGTCATGCGTCGGAAACGTGGCCTCGTAGGCGTGCCGCAGGGAATCCTCGTAGGCGAACCGGCGGTCGTTTTCCGCCCGCTGCTCCGGCGTCACGGCCGGCATCTTCACGTTCTCCGGCGGCGGAACGATGTCGAGAGATGCCCGATCAAGTCGGGCATGACGGTTTACGTCGTCATTCCCGGCTTGACCGGGAATCTCGTCAATCGTGACGGTGACCTCCGTATCCTTCCCGAAGGAGCACTTCGCATAGCCGTAGGCGCCGTCCTTGGAGGCCCAGATGAGGAGGTCACCGAGACCGGAGGAAAGGAAGGTGCGGCCGTCGGCATCCGTATATTTGGATACGGCCGGGTAGAACTCCGCATAATTGTAGATGCAGAAGTCCACGCGGGCGCCTTCCACGGGCTTGCCGTCGGCATCGACCACCCGGAAATCCGCCCGGGCGGTGGTGGCGTAATTGTCGATGAGGTTGACCTCCGTGTAGTTCGGGCTCTCGAGCACGACCTCCTCCGGACCGTCATAGCGGCCGAAGACCTTCGTATGCATGAGCATCGCCCGGGAGGCGGGGGCGTTGAACCAGCCCAGGTCCAGCACCGGTTCGGGCTCGCAGGCACCGATGAAGTGCCACTGTCCGTCGGCCCAGGCTTCCACCCAGGCATGGTTGTCGTCCGTATGGGCCCAGCGCGGGGTATACACCTGGCGGGCCGGGATGCCGACGCTGCGAAGCGCCGCCACGCAGAAGGTGGATTCTTCCCCGCAGCGGCCCAAGGCATTGCACAGCGAGGCCAGCGGGCTGCTCGTCCGCGCATCGGACGGCTGGTAGGACATCTTCTCGTGGCACCAGTGGTTCACCTCCAGGATGGCTTCCGCCATGGACATACCCTGTACGCGGGGCTTGAGTTCCCGGTAGAACGCCACCCGGGACGTGTCCAGGTTCTCGTTGTTCACCCGGATGGGCAGCACAAAGTGGCGGAACTCCCGCTCCGGCACCTTCCAGCCCATTTCCTCACGGGTCTTGAACGAGGCCCGCACCTGGTCCAGGTAGTACGACGTCGGATAATCCACCGCATCCGCCAGCGGCATGTACGCATACAGGAACTGCAGCGCTTCCTGCTCGGCAAGAGATGGCCGGTCGGTGCCGGCCATGACGCCCTCGTCATTCCCGGCCTGACTTTTCCCGTCATTCCCGGCTTGACCGGGAATCTCCGCAAAGCGGGCCAGCGCACCCCCGTTCGCCGCCATCCGGGCGTCGTAATCCTGTTGCACCTGCGCACGGTAGGCCGCGTCCGTCATAAAATGCTCCTCGCGCCCGCCGGAGCAGGCAGAGATTCCCACCCAAAGAAGAGCCCCAAACAAGGCCTGCAAGAAAAGATCTTGTAACCGCTTCATATTCAGATAATTATAAAACCACAAACCGCAAGTCCCTCAAATTTAGGGACGACCCGCCGGAGCTCAAAATGTAATTTGCTTATATCCAAACACTTACAAAACAGGAGACCGCAGGCCTTGATCAACTCAACGAAGTTACGAATTTTTTGCAAAATCCGGCGGATGGCCTAACTTTGTGATTATGAAAAAGTGGATTCTCCTCGCGGCGGTCCTCCTCGGAAGCCTCGCCGCCCATGCACAGAACAGCCGCATGTACGTAGGCGGCGACCTTTCGTTCGGTGTCAGTTCGTCCGGCACCAGCATCGTGGTGTACCCGGAAGTGGGCACCCGGATCGCCAATCACCTGTATGCCGGCCTGGCTGCCGGGTTCGACTGGAACAATATCTACAGCGCTTCGGACTTTACGATGGGGCTCACCCCGCACCTGAGGGGATATCTTCCGCTCTACAACGGCTTCGGCCTTTCCGGCGACGCCTTCTTCTCCGCCCGCTGGACACGCCGGAAGGACTATGCCCCGCTCATCAACCGGCAGCAACTGGGCTTCCGGCCCGGCCTGTTCTTCCCCATCGGCCCCGTCACCATCTCCGCCCAGGTCGGATTCTTCGGTTGGAGCCGGTCGGATTATGGAAACGGAAACGTGAGCTCCGACTGGCAAGCCAGGATCGAAGCCCACGACATCGTGATTGGAGTATTGTTTAACCTACTGTAGGATAATCTTATCCAACTCCTTCCAGTGCTCCTCCGTCATGGAATTGGGGGTGAAGAGGCAGATACCGGCGGCGCCGGCGTCCAGGGAGCCCTTCACGGCCGTGGCGATTTCCGAGGGCAGGAGACCGTGGCCTTCCGGGTCCACGATTTCGGCCTTGCGCTGCCAGTCGCGGCAGATGAACAGACCGGAGATGACCGGCATCTTGCCGTCCACGGACTTCACCTCCTCGGCGGTAACGGTCGCCAGCCACTCGGCCGGCTCCAGATAGAAGTCATTGTAGTTCATCGGGAAAACCATGTCGATCGGCCACTCGTTCCACTGCTGGCGGACCATCTTCACCGCATAGGAGTCGGGGCCCGGGAACACGTCGGCACTGACCTTCTTGCCCATGGCGTGGACGGCGTCGCACACCTTCGTCACGAGTTCCGTAACCTTCCGGCAGCGGAAGGCGGTCCACTCGGGGACATTGTCCGGATTCTCCACGGCACGGATGTCAATGCCGGTCTCCGCCTGGAACTCCGCCACGCAGCGGTCGCAGTAGCAGCAGTCGGCACCCGGATAGGACCCGTTCGAGAAGTCCAGGCCATATTTGTTCCATAAGCCGCGGGCCAGGATGGCATCGACATAGCGGATGTAGTCCAACTGGACGTAGTCCACATCGGGAATGGCGGCGATTTCGGTGATCATGGACACGACGAAATCCTGCACCTCGGGGTGGGCCGGGTCCAGGGCCTTGTAGTAGTCCACGTAGGCGGGATGCTCGTCCGCGCTCTCGCCCAGCCGGTTCACGGCGTACCACTCGTGCGGTTTCCCGCCCTGCAGCATGACCGGCTTCCAGGCGTGGTACTCCAGCCCTTCCTCATGGGCGATTTTCGCCACGGCCGGGATGTCGGCCAGGTCCGCCTGGATGCACACGCCGGTGAATCCATGGGACTTGTAGTTCTGGAATTTGGCCCGCACCTCCTCGAGGTTCGGGTTCTTGCCGATACCTTCCCATCCGTACAGCGGCACGGCGGGCTTCTTCTCGGCGCAGGCGGCCAGCGTCATGAGCGCGGCCAGGGCGATCAGGAGTTTTTTCATATCTTTATTTCAAGTTTACGCAAAAGTAACAAAAAGTCCCCGGAATGCCTACAGTTTCCGGGACAGGGCGGCGATCTTCTCGCCGGTGCCGATGGTATAGCCCTGGGAGGCATAGACCGCCCGGCCGTCGGTGTGGACGACGCCCACGAGCGGGAGTTGGTCGGTGCGGAGGCCGAGGCCCTCGCTGAGGCCGGCCAGGATGCTGCCGTCCGTGTCGATGCCGAAGACGACCGTCTTGGGAAGCGTTCCGAAACGCCCGCCGTCAATCTCGCTGTGGAGGCGTTCCAACTGGGCTTCGCTCGTCGCAATCAGGTAGATGGGACGCCCCCAGGCCTCCAGGGCGGCACGGGCGGCGGAAAGGTCGTTCAGCAGGTGGTTCGTGGGTTCCAGGCCCACATCCAGGACGGCGACGGTATAATAGCCTTCCGCCACATCGGAGAGTACGCCGCGCGGGGTGAAGTTGCCCACGACCTTGACTTCCTCGGGCATCGTTTCGATGACCAGCGGAACCTGGAGGCTTTCGCCTGCAGTCACATGGAACAGATTGACCGTCACCGGAGTAGAGCCGTCAGAGAGGCGGTTGCCGCTGGCGAGCAGGTAGTCTCCTTCGGGCAGGTCGCCACCGTAGCCGCCGTTACTCCGGGCCGCTCCGCGAGGACCACCGCCCATGCCGAAGAACACCGTCTGCGGACGGCCGTCCACGATGCGGCTGAGCGAGAAATGACGGCCGTACTCGGGCCGCTCGATACCCTCCACGGGCGTATAGGTGAGTTCCACGTGGCCCGTAGGCGCATCGGCCACTTCCTCCGCGCGGTCCAGGTCGATGGTACGCCAGTCACCCCGCGGACCGAATCCGCGGCCGGGTGCCGGGGCCGCCTCGCCGGGAGCGGCGTTGTACATCATCGCGCCGGACAGGCGGTCGCGGCGGAGTTCGACGCCGAAGGTCCGTCCGAGGGCGATGGCCAGGAGGTCGCGAGAGCGCGGATTGGCCGTCCGGGCCTGCCAGACGCCGGCCGGGGACATGGGGATATCCCAGAAGAGCGGATCCTCGTCCACCTTCACGTTGTCCCGGATCCAGCCGAGGATGGCACGGGCGCCCTGGCCCGGGTCGCCGTTCCCCCGGAAGGCGGCCTGGAGGTCAGCCGGAACATTCTTCAGGAACCAGCCCTTGTACGGGGACAGAAATTCACTTTCGATACGGGGAGAGAGGATGCTTTCCGTCGCATTGTAGTTGTCCCAGAGGATTTCCACGGGAACGTCGGAGAGGTCCTTGCGGCTCAGGGAAGCGAGCAGGCGGAGCGCCCGTTCCTTATCGGACGCCTGGCGGAGGAAGGACATGATGGTGGCGCCGTTGCCGGCGGAGGCCTCCACGAGGCGCGCCGCCTCGGCAGGCAAACCCAGTTCAGACACAAAGACTTCCGAGGCCTGCCGGTCCGGGAAACCGGCCATGTAGGCCTTCCGGACACTGTCTTCGTAGGCCATGCGGCGGTCGTTTTCCGCCCGCTGCGCCGGGGTCACTTCCGGCAGGGAGACATCCTCCACCGGCGGGACGATGGCAAGCAGTTCGGAAACGCCGGCCGGAGAATCCAGCGTAATGGTCGCCTCGGTGTCTTCGCCGAAATGGACCTTCACATAGCCGTAAGCCCCGTCCTTGGATGCCCAGACGAGCATGTCGCCGAGACCGGCGGAAAGCGCCGTGCGGCCGTCGGCATCCGTATATTTGGACACGGCCGGATAGAACTGCGAGGAGTTGTAGATGCAGAAGTCCACGCGGGCGCCCTCCACCGGAGCGCCGCCCTCGGAAAGCACCCGGAAGGCGATTTCCGCAGACTTCGCGTAATTGTCGATCAGGTTGATCTCCGTATAGCCCGGGGTGCGGAGGACCACTTCCTCGGGGCCGTCATAGTTGCCGAACACTTTGGTGTGGGTAAGCATGGCGCGGGAGGCGGGGGCGTTGAACCAGCCGAGGTTCAGCACGGGCTCGGGTTCGCAGGCGCCGATGAACACCCACTCGCCGTCGGCCCAGGCCTCCACCCAGGCGTGGTTGCTCTCCGTATGGGCCCAGCGCGGCGTATAGACCTGGCGCGCAGGAATGCCGACGGAACGCAGCGCCGCGACGCAGAAGGTCGATTCCTCCCCGCATCGGCCCAGGCCGTTCTTCACCGAAGCCAGGGGTGCGTGCGTGCGGCCGTCGGAGGGCTGGTAGGTCATCTTCTCATGGCACCAGTGGTTCACTTCCAGGACGGCCTCCTTCATGGACATGCCCTTCACCCTCGCCTTCAGTTCGTCATAAAAGACCAGCCGAGCGGAATCCAGGTCCTCGTTGTTGGTCCGGAGGGGCAGCACGAAATGACGGAACTCCCTTTCCGGAACATTCCAGCCCATTTCCTCCCGCGCCTGGAGGGATTTCCGCACATTCGCCAGATAGAATCCGGCCGGATAGTCCGTCACATCCGCGAGCGGCATGTACGCATACAGGAACTCGAGGGCTTCCCGCTCTTCGGCGGTCAGCGGCTCTCCGGCACACTTGCCGCCCTTGTCCACAGGCATGAACGCCGCCGGCAGCGACGCCATGCGCGTCCCATAGTCTTTCTGTACCTGGTTCCGGTACGTTTTTTCCTCCAGGAAATGGGAGGATCCGCAGGCGGCCACGAGCAGTGCGGCCACCAGGGAAAGGACTGTCACTCTTTTCATATCTTCCTGATTGGTGCACAAATATACAAAAAAAGCCAGGCTCTTGAAACAAGGCCTGGCTTGATTATTTCCCCACTCTTCCCCGAAGGTGTTTTGGCCGTCATCAGACGGCCCGGCGGAGACCGTGTCCGTCAGGACTTATAGGTCGGGAGCCGCGGGGGTATTAGGGGGCAGAGCCCCCTCCACTAGTCCTCTTCCTGCTCCTGGGCGGCGTACTCGGCGAGGAGCTTGGTCTGGACGTCGGCCGGAACCTGCTGGTACTCGGCGAACTTCATCTGGAAGGTCGCGGAACCACCGGTGAGGGAACTCAGGATGGTGGAGTAGCGGTACAGTTCGGCGAGCGGAACGCGGGCGTGGAGAACGGTGAAGCCCTTGTCCATGTCCTGGTTCATGATCATGCCGCGGCGGGTGTTCAGGTCGCTCATGCAAGGACCCACATACTCGTTCGGGGTGATGATGTCCACGTTATAGATCGGCTCGAGGATCTTCGGACCGGCATTGCGGAAGGCCTCCTTGAAGGCGTTGCGGCCGGCGATGATGAA
>ODAJ011978725.1_pt1 | contig 10935 bp, 23 predicted proteins | sample 1539241 | NCBI WGS metagenome assembly ODAJ01 (sample SAMN02144231, study PRJEB22623) | gut metagenome | biome: sheep rumen | host: Ovis aries | place: New Zealand
TTCGAAAAAATGTTTTCCACAAACAATGCACACTCTTTCGGTTTCTTCGTAGCTCTGTGTTAATCCTTTTTGGACACAGTGCCACCTTCTTCTACATTCGCCATCACAGAAATAACTTTTAAACTTCGGCAACGTTTTTCCACAAAACCGGCAGCTCTTTTCTCTCTTGCCAACGTAGCGCATTCGCATACTTTCTTTATGTTGTTCCTCACAACATTCGCGCGAACAGTATTTTTTATTCTTCCGTCGTGTCTCAAAATCTTTGCCGCAATATGCGCAAACATTATTCATTTTTTACACCTATGCCTTTCGGTGACTGCCTGTTATATGGGCTTCGAAGGCGCTAGGCAATGCGCTTTTCGGGAGCTACCCTATCGAAGCCCTGGATTTTACGAGATTCGTGTGCAATGCGGGCGAGGAATGCCAGGAGCCAGGGGAGAGCGGGGAGGAGCCCCCAATCTTTTTCGCCGCTGTTCCGTCAATCCCTCATCCAGTTCCGAGAATGTGGCAACATTCGGTTCATATTGACCTTTTCGGCTGGCTGATCGGGTGCAAGCTTCGTTCCTTTTGCTCGATTGCAAGCGCGGTGCGTCAGCTGAAGGTTGTTGATATCTGACGGGTGACCACCTTTGGCAATTGGTATGATGTGGTCGATGCTCGGCGACATTGGGTCAGGTGACTTGATTGATTTGTCAACCGGGCGACCGCAGATAGCACAGATAGATTGTGATGCCAGGATAATCTTCTTGTTGGCTTCGAACTGCATACGGAATGCTCCGGTTCTGTCCGGTCTCCCTACTCGGTCTGTTGTCATGTGTATGCCTCCGGCGGGTATTGCTGGGTGGTGGTGTGGTCAGAGCTACCCCGCCCACATCAACCATTGGAGGGGGTGGGTACAAATGACCGGTGGTATTCTTTCAAGGGGCAGCCCTGACCTAAGAAGGAAAGGAGGAATCCAACGAAGCAAAGAAAAAAAGCGCGCCAATGGTAGCACTAACCATTGACACGCTCATAGAGTCAATCGCAATCGGGGTCATCATCATCGTCACCCGGTCGCTTTATTTTCTTTTTTCTCACAGCGAACACCTGAGCGGAGTCTGTGCCGATGCGTCGAATCTCGACGTCATAGCCGTCCCGAAGGACTGATTCCGCTACTTCTATCGCTTTATCAAAGGACATTATATAATAATTGTTTGTCATTGTCAACTCGCGCCCGTAATATTGTGATAGTGCTCGTCAATGGAATTCAACGCCTGTTCGGTGAAATCATCGAGGTCGTAGTTACGCATTGCGAGGTTTTCGTAGTAGGTGTCGTGCCACATGTCGATGCCGTAGACAATGAGCGCATGAGTGTCAAGGTCAACGGCGAATGCTGCGGTTGATGGCTTGATGCCCTCGCGAATCGCGGCGTCGCGTGGGGTGATAGGTTTGCCGGTGGAGTCATAGACTGTAATCATCGTGTTCGTCCCTCCCGATCAATAAGACACAGACTGCAAAGACACCGAACAGAGCGCCGATTACAAAACCGGCAAGCATCCAGAAAATACTACTCATAATGTTAATCATCCACCCTTTCAATCCCGAACTGGTCACCGATAGCATGAAGCGTTAATGCAAGATGGATCACCGCACCCTTGAGCCATTCACCACGCCCTGCATCAAGATTTTCTTCCAGTTCCTCTTTTGTCATGTCCGATAAGCAGACCGCCTGATATTTGCCATTACGCTTAATTCTTAAAAAGATCCCATCAAGTTCTCGATTCATTGCTCTTCCTCCTCCTCTTCTTCCTCATCGTCATCGAACGGCTCGACATTCTGAAAGCATCTTGACAACAAACTTGCAAAGTTCTGCGCCAGCGTATTCGATTCCCTCAGCTCTCTTGCGTCAGCTTCGATTTCTGTAACTCTAATCTTCATCCTGTTCACCTCTCATTTCACTGCCGCAGCTTGGGCAAGTCTGATAATTCGTGCAATAGAACATCTTGATTGGAGTAAAAAGGTTCATCAATTCCACCTCCCCGCCGCAAAATGGGCAAGGTCTCAATTCCAGATCATTCATCTTCTTCATCCCTCCCCGCCAACAACAGGCACACCGTAAACAGACCGAAGAACACACCCACCAACACGCCACCAAGAAAAGCAAACACAACCGGGATCATCTTTTTGCCCTCCAGTCATCACATTTGTTATCCCTCTTAACCTTCTTTCCGGTGATCTCGCAAAGCTGGCCCTTGTAGGTCGGCTTGCAATGCGAACAATTTTTACAAATCTCTTTCATGCCGTCACCTCCCTCTGTCTCATTCGCCATCCCCATGATCCGCGATAGCCCACGGCCCGGAGCTCATTCCTCAGGCGGTCTTTCTGGCCCCGTCTGAGCGGTTTGTCGGTCAGGATGATAACAACCCCATCTTTCACCGTTGCGTCGTATTTCAGGCCGATTAGGTGCCTTGCGACGGATTCTTTGGTGATCATGCAATCATCCCCTTTCATTCCTGATAAGGATTGTAACCTAAGTCAAATAGTGACGTTTGCACCGCCAGATTTCCGGCGATAACAGCCTTCTGGCGGTCTGTCATGCGGTCGTAAGTTCGGCGGTTCGTATAAAGCCGTTCAACCGCTTTCGTGCCGTTGCCGATTGCCGAAGATAGAATGGTCTTTTCGATGTTAGCGATCTCGATGAACTCAGACGGCATTGCATATTCGGAAATATAGATATTATCCTTCCGGAGCGCCCACTCATAAAAATCGTCGTGATTGAATCCGGCGTACTTTCCGCAATTAGTGTCTGAATATGGAATATCGCAATAAATCAGAGCGCTCTCGGGAATCGGCACATTCTGGTATGATGTTCCAAAGCTTTGCAGGCTTTGCAGGCTTTGCAGGCGTTCAATTTCTGTTTGCCGTGTCACTATTTCGAGTTGTGCGGTCGGCGCTTGCTTTTTGATTTGCCGCTGATAGTCCAAATAACGCCCGTAAACGTCTTTTTTGTCGCTCCTCGTTAATTTATACCCCCACCGCTCCAAATCGCCTAATTCGCCAAAATAGACGGCTTTATGATAGGCGTGTTTCATCTCCTCGATGTCAACTCCGTATAGGTAGTCCTTGCCGTTGTTCCCGAATGACCAAACAAGCGCGATATATGCGTCCTCGTCTTTCCGTCGCAGGAACTCGCCCCGGCTGACCCATTCCGGATGGTTTTCAACCGTATGCTTACCATAGGCACATTCCAGAAACAGCTTCGGCAATCTCGCATCAATGTCGTTGATGATGAATTGCTTATACTTTCCGGTCAGCATTGCCCGGTGCGTAACAGCGCCACCTCCGAAGAACAAATCGACGAATGTATGCGCACTCGGCAAATTATCCACAATCCATTCGGCTATGCTGTTTTTGCTTCCCTTGTACGGTAAACCGTACCTCATGCGCTCTCTCCCTCCTTCATGCTTTTCCACCGCTTCATCCCGCACTCTCCCGGATCGAAGTCAAGCACGACCTCATCCCGGACGACCTGCCAGAGGTCGAAGTCTCCGAAGTCAGGGTCGTTATATTCCCGGTGGTAGTCTCTTATCCGTTCTTGCACCCGGAGAATGCGCTTTGCTCCCCATCCTTCATCGTGCAATGCAAGCGCCAACAGACCATAGAACCAGTTCGCAACGCCCTCGGAGTAGTCCCGCTGAATTTGGTTCACTACGTTGTCCGTAGCAATTATCTTTCGGATTTTCCGCTCTTCCTCGACTTGATACTTAGCCATTTCCATAGCGTATTGCAGGCCGGGCGCTATGTGCTTCGGCTTCTCAGACGGTTTCTTCTCATATTGCCACTTACGACGCTTCAGCTTTCCCATTCATTCACCTCCTAACGCGTCCAGCTGACCGCAGACAGCATATCGGTTAATCCTTCGTATCTTTCCTCTGTCATGCCGTCCCGCCGCCTCTGAAGCCGTCTGAACGGCTCACAGGCCTTCTCCCACTCTGCTATGAATTTCTTGCCCCACGGAGAGAACATCAGCGTCTTAAACTTCTCCAAATCCTCATCCGCATCCTGATATATCGGACTGAGATTGTATCCCGTACGTATCCCGCCATCCGGATGCGTCTTGTACCAGCTGTAAAGGCTTTCGTGCTCGATTCCGAAGAATCCAGCCGCTTCCTTGAGCTTCATCTTCATGGATGGCTCTACGGCTTTTAAATTTGTGATTATGATATATGCACTGCTGCTTGGCATGCTCATGCTGTCCGCCTCCCTTCAATCACCCTGAACAAATTAACAAACAGCGCCATTGCTAAATCGTTCGGGTAATGCTCTACTAATCCTTTCCCAACCTCGTACATCGTATCAAGGTCATGATATGTAATTGTTTCTTTGTTTGAGTACGGCAAATACCACTTGTTGTAGAATGCCGTGAATATCTCCCGCACCTCATCGTTAGAAAGGCAATTCGTCATTTTGTTCAACCACCTCAAAGCCTTTCCTATCTTCCCAGCCAATAGCAAAATCTAACCCGCTCTCCGTCTCAGCTATCCTCTTTGCCTGTTCGTCGAAATACAGCAATATGCTGTCTGTCCGTCCGTTAATGCGGTTCTTGGTGACTGCAAGCTTCCGAACGATTCCAGGCGTCGCAGCTTCTTTCTGCGTCGGTTTCCGGTAGTCGAGTACCAAATCAGCGAGGTTCGTGATGTTAGCGCTTCCGGCAATGTCGTCATTATCGAAGCTACTTCCAGCCTGACTCTTTCGAGGATGGGCTATCAGAATGACTAATACCTCGTAGGCCTTTGCGATAACCGCAAGCTTTTTCACGAATTCGGATTGCTGACGGTACAGATCGCCGGTCATGTCGTCCGTCATGGCGGTCATGAGGTTATCGATGAAAAGCACCTTGCAGCCGTATTGCCGAATAGCCGTTTTCAGCGTGTCGATTAGTGCTTCTTCTTCGGTGTTGTCGTTGTCATCCGATAGAAGCAGCTTGTTATCATAGATGTACGCCATGCCGTCATACCATTGCACTATGTCGTGTTCGTAGTGCTTGTCGACTGTGTACCGCACAAAACCGGTGCTGGTCTTTTCCGCTCTGATATGCTGACGGCCTGCTGCCTGTCTTTCAAACCATGACTGAAATTGCCAATCGTTAAGTTCACCGGAATAGAAGAACGTCGGCAAGTCGGCCTTGATAGCGTGCAGTCCGATTTGGCTTGCGAGCGTCGATTTACCTAATCCACGCTTGCCGGTCAGGATTACGAGCTGACCAAGGTACAGACCACCAATCATTTTGTCGAGTGATTCCAGCCCTGATTCAAAGTGCGTCACATCCGTCCAATCTTTCCGTGTGACTGATGCAAGTGGCTTGATTAGAGGGTTCTCGACAGGCACAGCGCCCGCCACGGCCGACCGGATCGCGTCCACACCTTCCGCAAGAAGAATCTCGTTGGCGTCCTTGTGCCCTTTGTAGTCTTCCGGCCTGATGTGCTTCACAGTGCCATGAAATCGGCTCGACATCTCATCAAGTAGAGTGATATGGTCGTTCTCATGGTCTCCGAAGACAATCAGCGTCTTGAACTGTCCTAAGAAGTCCCAGCAATATGGTACCCATGTAAAGCCCTTCGCCCCGGTCGGCACTGAAACAGCGTTTTTGACGCCCGCTTCCGTAAGTGACAGGCTGTCTATCTGACCTTCCGTCATAACAAGCGTATCTGATGCGGTGGCGTCGCAGTGATCCATTCCAAACAGAATAGGCTTGCAGTTCGCTTCGCACCATTCTTTGTTTTTGTCCTTCGTTTTGTCGAAGTCAGCTTTTCGGTACTTCACGAACTGTAATTTTCCTACCTCATCATAGAACGGGAATGTAATAACATTGTCGTGTTCTTTCTGGGTGGTGATTCCGTAAGACTCTGTTACGGCCTTTGATATTCCTCGACTTTCCATGTATTCGACAGCCGGCGTTCTTACTTCCGGCTTTGGATACCTGGTTAAATCTCTGTATCGCTTCCGCCGGGTGTAGTATTCGTCAACATTCGTTCCAAGTGAAAAGCCGAAGTCCCTTGCAAGGGTTATCATGTTGCCGTGTGCTCCGCAGGATGCCCGCAGGCATTTGAATTGCCCGGTACGCAGGTTGATTGCAAATGTATTTTTGTCATCCGTCTTGTTCTTGCAGTACGGACAGTGCATGAGCTGCAATTCGTCTCCCCGTTGCCGTGCCCTGATTCCCTGTTCTTTGACGAATCGCCGGGCGTCCTCCGGATCGAACTCATATAACGCCATTACTCCCACCCCCCTGCTTCGATTTCCTCTTGTGTCACCGGTTCAAACTCAGCCAAGCCCCGAAGGGGTATATATTCTTTTCTTTCTTTACCATTCTTTATATTTCTTAAGTTGTGTTCGTCAGATGCACCGTCAGATGCACCGTCAGATGCACCGTCAGTGTTTCGCTTAGTGTTTCGCGTACCCTGATAAATCCCATAGTTTACAAGGGTTATCAGTGTTCCGCGTTTGTTTCGCTTTTTGATCAACATGTGTTCGGTTTCTAGGTCATCTAGGAATCTTTTGCATTTCGTACGACTCCAGCCCCATCTATTGGAAAGTTTTTGCAGGCTTGTCATTATTTGCCCGCGTTCGATCCGTATAGGACGCTTGTCAAATTCGCCTGTTTTATCCTCATAGTTGACCATCATGATTAAATCAATCCACGCTTGACCGCGCGAGAATGGCTTATCGCTCCACACCCAGTGATCACAGATATCGCGATATAATTTGATAAATCCCTTATCCGTACTCACCATTAACCAACCTTTCTTTCATATCACGGTACAATATCTCGGAAATAATCGCTCCGGATGTCTCAGCCTGACAGAATATCGGCGTGGCATTGTACCGCACCGTCCAAGCTGTCAGAGACGCCAGAAACGCATTCGACGCGAACTTGCTGCGGTATCTGTGCGCTATGATGTCCTCATAACTCGCGCCCTCAACCAATAGATATACCTTCGCGCCTGCGGCGTCCGCTCGCTGGAATTCCCGCCGGAAGCGGTCACGGCCTTTGGTGAAGCACATTGCCAGTTCATCGAGTGACATTTTCCGTTCAATCACGCACTTCGGAGTGATGGTTGCGGAAACATCGTGCAAAGGTTTTCCGCCCAAGTCTATATTTCCGCAGTAGTCACCAAAAGACAGCGTTGCCCGTTCAATGAGCCCGATTGCTTTGTATCGCTTTCGGGCTCTGGGTGTGTTCTGTTCGCGTGTGTCTACAATCACCCGGAACGATTCCAAGATAGCATTAGCATCTTTCTCGGTCATAGCTTAGAAAGGCAGTTCCTCGTCATCTACGGAGTCAGGAAAGTTCATAAAAGAAGAATCGTCGGTTAATGCTGTCGCCGATCCGCGTGAGCTGCCGCCGATAAGCTTATCTTTCGGCATTGCTCCGGGCTTGCCTTTGCGGACATCATCGGCCGGGCAAGTCCACTTCAAGCGAATATGGTCGTACACGTTGCCGTTGTATTCGCTCTGTTCGTTGTGGAATTTCCCGCCGATCACTTTGCCCTTCAGGGCTTTCAGGTCACCGGCAAAGATAAAGCCGTTGTTGGAATCTTCGAGGTCGGCGAAAAAGGTATTCCAGCTGTCCCAGATATACTGTGCGCAACCATCTGACGGGACGTTGATATAATACATAGCGTCATACGGCCATTTTTTGTCCTCTTTGGTGTCTCTGGCGAACTGATCCGCATAGATGCCCTTGTATTCACCCTCTGCGATATCGAAGGCAATTGACAGATGCGTGCCGCCGCCGTTCTTGTTCTTTTCTTCCTTGGCGCCGATAATGCTGATGACATAAGCGCCCTTTGGAAGCTGTTCAAAAGACTTGCGGCGTTTTGATTTGTCGTAGGTAGGTAATGACATGGTTTATTCTCCCTTCTCATTTGGTGTCATGTTATAGTAGTCTCGGATTATACAATCAACGCTTTTCAGGTCGTTTGGAATCTCCAAGTCAAACATCCCTTCCGGGCTTTTCGCCGTGCTCTGGCCGTTGGACTGAGTGTAGAATTTGTGATCCTGGCAATAAAGCACGATATCGAAGCACCCCTCAACAGTTAATTTTTCGTCCAGCATCTTTCCGATGGTCTTGACCTTCTCGCGTCCGTCGCTGTCGGTTTCGGAGTGGTGCAGGAAATAAACGATTTTGTCATCATCGTCGATATTGTTGATTCCGTGAATCAGGTTGCGGAAATTAGCAGCCATCTGGGTGTATTTGTCGTAGCCCTTTTCCGCTGCACGGTCGAAAAGTTCGTTAACCATAAGATATTGGCTGTCATCGATCACGATGCTTTTGACCTTTGCTTTCCGGATTACTGACTCAATCCACGAATACTTTGCCGCGTTCGCCTGCGCGTAGGTGTTGACCTCTGCGCTGGCTTCGAATCGCGGAATTCTGATTGGTTTAATCTCCGATCGGAACGGCAAGCGTCCCTTTTCTACAGAAATTACGCCGACCTCATCCGGGTTAAAGCGTTTCAGGCTGTAGGTCTTTCCGGAGCCTGAACGGCCAATGATAAGAACTGGTAGTGCCATTTTGATTCCTCCTGTTGTATTTCTTTGAAGCAGTGTTTCACTATGCCGACGCACTGCTAATCGTTGCTTTGCCAATGCTGTGTCATTCGTTTCCCTGCAATTACATGCCCTTGCTATGAATTGCATCGTATTGCCGTGGCACTGATTTGCTATGCCATGCCGGCGCACTGTTGCTCACTGCTTCACTGTGCTATGCCATTGCTTTTCCGCGCTTGGCTAAGCCAGAGCGGTGCTCTACTCTTTCCCGCCATTCATTGCCGGTGCCCTTCGTTGCATTACTCAGCCAAGCTATACCGTAGCGTTGTATCGTCTCGCCTTCCTTGCCATTGCTAATCATCGCTATTCTATGCCGTTGCGTTGCTTAGCAAGTCATTTCATCGCCGACGCTACGCTGATCAATCAATGCCGGTGCATTTCATTGTGCAGCATATCTTCGCCATCACTAGACTGTTCACTGCAATACTTTGCCATTGCCATGCTTTACTCCTCAATGCCCTTGCAAACTGTGCTTTGCCAAAGCTGTGCGTTCCCTTGCTGCGCTTTGCCAAAGCTGTGCGTGCCCTTGCTAACTATGCCGTTGCTATGCCCCGCCAATAGATGCACAGCCAGAGCAAATCACAACACTCCCGCTCCCTGCCAGAGCAAGACGGTGCCTGTCTTAGCTACGCCAGAGCGTGGCACTGCTTTCCTAGCTACGCCAGTGCGTGGAAGTTGCCCCCGATCACGTTTCCGTCGGCATCCAATTCATCCCACAAGAATCTACCCATGCCGGAATTTCGCCACTGACCAAATCCCTTCCGCTTGCCATAGTTCAAGGCGCCTCTGATGTAATCTTCAAGTTCAGCGTTGGCGAAAACCACCTTGAATTCGATAATCGTTCCGGAAGGTGCGCACTCGCTGTTTGCAAGGCTGATTCTTTCGCCCTGTGCCGTCTGGCCACGGAGCGGACGCTGTAGAGACGTGATCTCGCCACCCTCCGGAAGGTGGAGTGGAAGGAATTTGTTGACCTCCAAAGCATCATCAATCGGATAGATGAAAATCAGATTGTCGACCTTCTTCTTGTAGGCGGTGATTTTCTTCAGCTTCTGACCAAACATGACCTCCTGCATATCTGCGGAACTGTCATTGATGACCTTGAAGGCCTCTTTCAGAAATCCCTGAATCTGATATGCAAACAATCCAGGCTTCTCGTCTTTCCGATAGAAAACCGTCATGCCCTTCTCGATCTCAGCATCCACGCCGATTTCCGCAACCTCTTCCTCTCTGGTCTTTCCGTCCGGCGCTTTGGACGCGATAAAGTCGCGGTGAATTTCGGCGTTGCCCGGCTGGCTTCCAAGTAATTCTTCAATCAGTGTTGCTCTTACTCTAATAGTTCCCATCTTGCTCTTACCTCCAAAATATGATGATGTTTATGCGTTCTTATTTACTTCAAGAGAAGAATAGATTGGCTCTATCCAATTCCCATATGTTACTTTTCTAGGATATCCAGATAAGAAATCAGATAATGCTTTTTCAACCTTAAAAACTGCCTTGGCTCTGGTAGTAGTTCCGCCTTGTTTTATTTGTATAGCACCGGAAATAATATCGTTCCTACACACAATTGCGGCACTTTGATCAAGTCTTGTTGGTATCCCAGAACTTAAAACAGATGCAAATTCCTTTAACGCGGAATCATCGCATGCGCCTGAATTTATTGCATAAAACATAGCCAGCTTAATTGGCGCTGAAATTGAAATTCGTCCTTGCTTTGCTCCACCTTTGATTGTGCATGCTGACGCCACAAGAAGTAGGTTGCTTTCATTTCTTAGAATAAAATCTTTTGTCATTCCATCTGATATGTTCCCGTTTGACATTTCGGATAAATCACGATGAACTACATAATGTAGCTTCGCAATCGCCACATTATCTTTGTTCGCCACCGACTTTGGATATCCTTCCAAAATCATAGAGTCAACAAGGTTTCTTGTCCTCCCACGATCTTGAATGGTAACGTTTTTCGGCAAACCGGTTATAACAGATAACTTTATCGGTGTGTTGCATGCGACAATCGCTTGCAGTCTATGCTGTCCGTCTGCTAATGATCCATCTTCATATATCTTTATGGCTTCGCCGTTTAATTGCCACTTACCCATTTTCATATCATACGCGTATTGTTTGACTCGCCCCGGGTTAACGTGACGATTAACATTATTATTCTGCAATAAGGCCAATGCCATTTTTGGAGTAATTATTGATTCTGAATATTTCATTGCTCTTACCTCCAATATGTGTTATAGTTGCTTCCGGGGAATGCTCTTACCTCCCCGCAGCCGTGACCCATCATGCACGGCTTTCCTTTCCGCCCTTGGTGTCGTGGCCAAGGGCATTATTTGTTTAGTA
>ODAJ011871301.1_pt1 | contig 10934 bp, 7 predicted proteins | sample 1539241 | NCBI WGS metagenome assembly ODAJ01 (sample SAMN02144231, study PRJEB22623) | gut metagenome | biome: sheep rumen | host: Ovis aries | place: New Zealand
CCCGGGAGAGGCTTGCCGACTCCTTTTTGTAGCCCACCGCGAAGAAATCCTGAAGCAAAGTCGGGATACGTTTCAAGGAGTATTTCGAGACCTGAACTTTGGTGAGCTGTTTGTCGGAAACTATGTTCCTGACAATTTGGATTATCTGTTCATCAGCGTACAGACGATGAACTCGCAGAAGCTCTACGAGAAGCTGAATCCGGATTACTATGATTTCATCATTGTCGATGAGTTCCACCATGCTTCAGCCGCCACATACCAAAATTTCCTGAGTCGGTTTAAGCCTAAGATTTTACTTGGTCTGACCGCAACTCCGGAAAGAATGGACGGCGCAAGCATATTGGATTATTTCGATGATCGTATAGCGGCTGAAATCCGTCTGCCGGAAGCCATAGACAGAAAGCTACTTTCTCCGTTCCAATATTTTGGTGTGACGGATACTGTTGATTTGTCGGATCTTAAGTGGGCGCGGGGAGGTTATGAGAAATCACAGCTCACTAATCTTTATTCACTGAACCGAGAGATTGCTATAAAACGTGTGAATCATATCATTACATCTCTGGACAGGTATGTTACGGACATGGATTTGGTCAAGGGACTTGGATTTTGTGTTTCTAAAGAACATGCACACTTTATGGCGGAGCAATTTAATGCTTTAGGTATACCGTCTATCAGTCTGGACGGCGAATCGAAAGATGAAGAGAGAAACACTGCCAAAAGAGACTGGTGAATGGTGAGATTCGCTTCATTTTCGTCGTGGATATATACAATGAAGGTGTAGACATTCCGGAAATCAATACGGTTCTGTTCCTGAGACCGACAGAGTCTCTGACTATTTTTCTTCAGCAGCTTGGTCGTGGTCTTCGTTTGGCAGAGGGTAAGGAGTGCCTGACAGTCTTGGATTTCATCGGTCAAGCAAATAAACGCTACACTTTTGAGGAGAAGTTCCGTGCACTCTTGCTAATACAAAACATAGTGTCGACTATGAGCTTAAACATGGATTTATATCGGCTCCGAAAGGTTGCTATGTGCAGCTTGAGAAGAAGGCACAGGAGTACATCCTAAATAATATTCGAGCATCTTATTCGGGAAAGAGAGGACTTATTTCTCGAATCGAGAGTTTTGAGGTAGATACCGGAAAGAAACTGACTCTGTCAAATTTCCTGATGCATTATCATATGGATGCGCGGGAAATTTACGCTAAGTTCAGTTTTTCGAGACTGTCCGTGCTGGCAGGGGTTCGCGATGATTTTGACGAACCCGTAGAAGATGTATTGACGAAATCGTTTAGCAGAATCGTGGCAATAGATTCACGCAGATGGATTGAGTTTTTACTTGAATTGCTGCCAAAGCTGATGGATGTCAAATATGCTGAGATGTCGGAAGTGCAGATCCGAATGATGCGGATGTTTTACATTACTGTTTGGCAGAAGTATATCGCAGACTTTGATGATGAGGAAGCACTGCAGAATCTGATGGACCTTGCGGATTCGCCGATCATGCTGGCAGAGTTGATAGAACTTCTTCAGTATTGTTACGATCAGATTGATTTTGTAGATGAGCCGATGGACATTGGATTCGACTGCCCGTTAGATGTCCACTGCACATATACGGCGCGGCAGATACTGACAGCATTTGATGATGAAAAGGTCATGGCGTTCCGCGAAGGCGTAAAGTGGCTGCCTGCCAAGAACACGGACGTGTTCTTTATTACGCTGAACAAGTCGGACAAGGATTATTCGCCAACGACCATGTACAACGATTATTCCATCAATGAGATCCTGTTCCACTGGCAGTCGCAGAGCACAACTTCGGATCATTCACCGACTGGCTAGAGATATATACATCACAAGGAGCGTGGATCGAAGGTAGTGATATGCGTGAGGGAGTTCAAGAATGATACGGCAGGGGCGGCACCGTATTCGCTGTTGGGACTGTGCGATTTTGTGAGGTATGAGGGGAGTAGGCCGATGAATATCACTTGGAGGTTAGAGAGAGCAATACCGGCGAAGTATCTCAGAAAGACGAATAAGTTGGTGGTGTGAGAGCCCGATTTTCCATTGACTTATTGCTAATAATACTTACGAGAAAGTAAGGGTTAATTCTTAGTGTGGACGTGCCAGCCTTCAAAAATAAGTTTATAATATAAGACAGACATCTGCGAGAATACACATAAGAGGTATAAGGCGTGAATAATTCGTTTCTACATATATCGGTAAAACCTATAGAAGACACAGTAAAGGTGCTCAAAGAAATCGTCGACAAGAACGGCTCGAACTATCTGGTAGATGAGCCATTTCAGGTTAATACAGAACTGATCAGATTCGAAAACTCAGGCAGGAAAACCGCGGCAGCGTTGCTGCATCTTTTGGTCGGCGGACTATTGGAAAATGCTGATCATGGATATGACGCGGAACTTCTATCGGATTCGATCCGAAGTGAATGCAGTATCAATAAGTGGATTGCAGACAGGCTTGCCATCATCCTGTATACGCTTTTATTCGCAGGACAATAAAAAGAAGTGGCACTGTAAGGAAAAAGAGGAGCTGACGCAGTTCCTGGAAGAAGAGTTTACATGCGAATGGAAAGGCTTTGCGGTCTGAGATGCTGGGAATGGAACAGTAGACTGTCACTATGAAGCAGGGAGTCTTCTAAAGCCGACACAAGTGGTTTCAGAGGATAAAGCGCTGGAAAAGCCTGCTCACGAAGAGTATTGCATCTGTGAGGATTACAATCAGCAAGTCGTGGAAATTTCGAAGAAAATCTGGAATTAAAACAGTGGAGTGAAAAGAACGGATTCGAATTTGTGTTCTGTGATGGTGATGGACACGATAACGGATATGAGCCGAAGTTCAGGAATAACTGATACTGGTCTATTCTTCGAGATAATTTAGTCTGAATAACTATGGAAAATATGGTTATCCTCAACAATGGTGTTGACAGGCCGAGGAACTTTACGAATATGATCTGGAACTGCCATAATAATCACCACTATATATAGTACTATTATATAAAGTATTGTACTATATATCGACGATTTTAATGATTAATTTTCAACAATCAAAGGCAGTTTTGGTGTCTGTAGTAGAATGCTGTATTGGCGGTAAAAATCGCGGTTTTTTATCGAAGCATTGATGAACGCAAGGCATGCATATACAAAATCATATCAATTTCGCAGATTTATATAGTACGGCGAATTGGGAACGTATTAATTAATGCAAAAGCAACAAGTGTTGCTATAAAAGTATAGAAAAGGTTGGGACAATGGGCATAGATAAAAAAAATAGCAATATATGGAGTGAATTACAGCTTGATTATATAGGTGAAAGTCAACTTACTTCATTTTATACATCAAATAGAAATTTACATACTTATCCTGCAAAAGCTATGCCTAAGATGGTGGCACAACTCATCATATGTGCTGCTAAAGTTACAAAAGTGAAAGTAATAGCGGATCCATTTGTTGGGGGAGGAACAACGGCACTTGAAGCAAAGTATGCTGGATGTGATTTCTATGGATCGGACCTTAATCCACTTGCTGTCTTATTAACAAGAACAAAGTTAATTAATACAGATGTATTACAAGTAACAAAGAAGAATGTTTATAACATGTTGGATAGCATGGAAAAAGATTATAAAAAGTATGTTTATACTAAAGAACCTGCACCATGGCAAGAGTATTGGTTTAAGGCTGAGAATATTGCAGAAATGCAGTTTATTAAGGAAACCATAGATAAGTTTTTGAAACATCAACGAAAAAAGAACAGAGAGTATTATGCACTGTTGCTATTGACTGCATTTAGCACAACAATACGACGAGTTTCTTTGAGCCGTAACAGCGAATATAAGTTATACAGAATATCGCCAAGAAAAATAAGGGAGTTTAACATTAACGCGATAGAGCGGTACGTTCAAGATGTAAAAGCTCTGTACGATACGATTGAAGAAATTAATTACTCATGCGGTAAAAAAACGAAGAATGTCATTACTATGAAAAATGCAAAATCATTGGACTACATTCAAGATGGGGCAGTTGATCTGGTATTGACATCACCTCCTTATGGAGATTCTAAAACGACTGTGGCATATGGTGAGTTTTCAAGATTGTCTATACAATGGATGGGAGAGTTATTAGAAAATTATTTAAAGTTAAATGCAGAAAAGGCTGATTGCGATAGTCGATTGTTAGGAGGCAAAGAATCTGTATTAAGCAATGGGCTTGACATGCAATTTTTCCATTCGGAAACTATAGATCAATTAAATGATACAATCTCTCAAACGATAAAAGCACGTGAAAAAGAATTAGATGAAGTAACTAAAACATTATTTGACTTGCTTAATAATGAAAATTTATCCAATACGGAGTTTGCATTATTATTAAAAGAAAATGATGTATTGTATCAATTAGTGTATGAAAGAGTTAGATTAGACATTTATAGAAAAATAAATAATGCTGAAAAGACAAAATTAGAGGATAAATATGTAAAAGGTATTGCTAAAAATCAGGCCAAAATATACATGGATGAAGCGTGCGATGTGAGAATGCGAAAATGTTATAAGAGGCAGGGTGAGATACGTAAAAAGTTAAAGAGAGTTGAAGAAACAATAGTAAGAAATAAAAAGTCATTGCCTAAGAGAAAAAAAGAAATCAATTTTTTTATAAAGGATTTATATGGAGCAGTTTTAGAATCAGATCGTATTTTAAAGCAAAATGGTTTACAGATTTGGATAGTAGGTCACAGAACAATTTTTGGGAGTATTGTTATAAATTTAGAAGGCGTTTTGGCGGATTGGTTTGAAAATCTAGGTTATACAAAAGAGGCAGCAATCAGTAGAGCCTATTCGTTTAAAAGGATGCCATATCATATAAACTCTACAATTGAGAGAAGTAGAGAAGTGTCTACGATGATGAATGAGCATGTTTTGATAATGAGAAAGGGGAATAGTGATGGCAGAAGAAATAAGATTGTCAGCATCGGCGAGATTGATTGAACAATTAGGAGAACAACTAATAGAGGATGAATTTGTTGCATTATTGGAACTTATTAAGAATGGTTATGATGCAGATGCAAGAAAAGTTAGTGTGACTATTGATACGAAAGTGGCTACGGAATACGGAGTCGGAAGGATAACTATCAAAGATGACGGAAATGGTATGCTTCCGAGTATAGTTAAACAATCTTTTTTGAAGCTTTCGACTGGTTTTAAATTAAAAGAAAAAACATCCCCAAAGTATAAACGAAGAGTTTTGGGAAAAAAAGGAATTGGTCGTTTATCGTTTCAGCGATTAGGGCGTTTTATTGAAGTGCATACTTATCCTAATATTACTTTATATCAGGATAGTGATATATTAGAGTTTCTTGGAATGGACACAAAGCTGATGAACGAGGATCGTCTATATCTAAACGGAACATTAAACGCTATTGATATTAAAATTGATTGGTCAGAATTTCCAATGGATATGGATTTTCAAGATATTACAGCCGAAGTCTCAGAATGGAAAAATGAGCATTTGAAGAATGGCTATCATGGAACCGAAATTATTATTTCAGGGATTAGAAATATCAATTTTTGGGAGGTTATTGATAAAACAAAAGAAGAGCGTATAAAAACTGAGCTTCTTAATATGATTGATCCTTACCAAAAAATGGCTATTAAAAAAGAAAGTAGATTTGTTGTAAAACTAAAAATAGATGGAATTAATTACGAAAATGATGCAGTAAGTGAGGCGCTGCTAAGCAAGTTATCTGACACGGAGGTTCAGTTTTCGTTTTTTGATTGGGTGCTAAGAATTAATATAGAAAGAAAGAAAAAATACGCTGTTAACAGAAGAAATACACAAATAAAACGTTTGGAAAAGCAAGGTTTCAAATTAATTGGAGAAGAGGAAGATACATCAGAAGACTTAAAAACATCAGTGGTCTTTGACTTATTTAATGACGAAAAGATAAAAAGAGAATATCCAAAACTCAATTATAAATTCCAAAAATTAAAATCAATAGATGTAAATACGTTCCTCGAGAGAGGCCAATTCAATAAACTAAATAAAGATGAGAAGGCACAGATCGTAAATACTATAGAAAAACAATTTGCAAAAAAGGAGGGGATAAAACAAGAAGATTATGCGGCTCTTATTAATCTAAGCGAATTCGAAAAACTAAGTGAAGATGAAAGAGTACAGCTCAAATTGATTGCAATGAGACAATACATGGTTATGGAGAGCGATGATGTAGGAAGTTGTGCTGAAATACTTTTTGGGAAACACATTGAGGTATTAAGTGAGGATGAGAAAAAGCAACTTCGAAAATTCGTTTTGGAACAATATGCTTATCCTGGAAATTTTGAAGGGAAGATATTCGCACGCGATTTATTAAATAGAGAATCACTACTCGATATTCTTAGTTCAGAGGTTGCGAAAAAAAATGGCATCACGACAAAAAAAGAACTGGATGAGTTATGGAAAAAAATATATGGAGTATATGTTTATCGTAATGGATTCAGAATTTTACCATATGGAGCTTCGGATTGGATAGGGTTTACTAGGAAGAGTCAAACATCAATAAATACAATTTACAAGGAGCATACAGTAGCTGGGTATATACAAATCGATGGAGAGACGAGTGAAAAGCTGGAAGAACAAACGAACCGTCAGGGATTTGTAATGGATGAATATGGTAATAATTTCAAGACAATTATAAGCAATATTATACTTGATACTATTACTGCTGACGATAAAAAATTTAGAGATGGTTATACAAAACCGCTGTTAGAAAAGGAGAATTATTACTGCACTCCAAATAAGAAATTGAGGTTTGAGAAGTTACCAGATGTTGAGCTTAATAAAGAACTAGCATTGATGCAATTGAATACCGTTGTGAAAGAGTTGAGTGGGGAAGTTTCTGAGACCTTAAAAGAGAAGATTTCTGCGAATTTAGCGAAGTATGAAGAATATGATATAAAAACAACACAAAAATTCAAACAAGAGAATTATATAAAGGAACAGCAACTTGAAGAAATTAAAGGGATAGTGCCGTTGCTTGGTCTGGGACTTATTGCAGAATCACTTACCCATGAGATGCATCGTATAGAGGATAACATAAGTGGATATGCAAGGGAGACAATTAATATTGCTGGAGAGAATGATCGGATTGTACGGATTCAGAGACGTATCCTTTCAGAAATATTGTATCTAAGGGCACAGATTGCTCATCTAGAGGCAACATATAGGAAAAATCTTGAGAAAATAGAAGAATTTTATTTAAAAGATTTCTTGGAAGAGTCCTTTAAAGGCAAGATGAGCCCGATGGCATTGAAAGCAAAAAATCTGAATATTGTTGTTAATATTAGTGGTGCAAATCCATTGGTTGACGTGAATAAAGGAAGACTAATAACAATTTTTGATAACTTGTTTTTAAATTCATTATATTGGGTAAATGAATTTAGTAGGGATAATGAACGATGGATACGTATCAATATTCAGAAGGATGGAATTATAGAGTTCTACGATTCAGGCTGCGGTATACATCCTGAGATAGAAGAGACATTATTTGAACCATTTGTTTTTATGAAAAAGGATGGACGTGGCGTTGGATTGTATATTGTCAAAGAATTAGTTGCTCAGTTAGGTGGGACAATATATCTCTCTAAAGAACGAAGAGATGGAAGACTATATAAATTTATTATCAATATAAGCTCGATAGTTAAGGAGAACTAAGGCATGAAAAGTTTGGGAGAACTGCTAAAACGAGAAAGCATAAAAAAAATTGTTTCTATAGATGATGGGTGGGACTTAAGAGGAACGCTTTCGAAGAAAGTAACAGAATTAGATGCATTGAATGAAATCTCGATTGGCGATTATTGTAAAAGTGTTTCTATTAACATTAAAGAGGAACAAGTGGACTGTGAAGATATTAAGTTAATAGATTTGGAATCAATAAAAGAAAAAGCCCCAGGCTTATATGCGGATATAACAGATGCGCTTGGCTTAAAAGAAGACTATGCGTTAGCAGCGTTAGAAGAGGCTCTGATAAGTACAAAGGATGGAGATTTTACTATAAAAAAAGTGGCAGATATAAATAATGCATTTAAAGAGGATGAAAATGTATTATATATTTTAGATCGAGACATGGGAGGCAGTGGGTACGCAAAGGATGACTTGCTTGAGTGGATTGTTAATATTTTAGAGCCAAGAAAAGGCAAATATAACGATTTAATTATTATCTATTCTAACGAAGTAAATGATTTAATAAGCTATGATAAAAAATTGAGTTATATTGAGACTTCAGCGATAACGGGAGATAAGAATGGAGCTGAAAAACTGACTATATTGTACCACTTTTGGCCGGTAAAGAAAGAAAATGACGTAGAAAAAGTAAGAAGTGAGGTCACGGAAGCATTACAAAAGGCCGTATATGGCGATGCATTGAGTGACTTTATGAATATAAAAAGAAAGGCCATGATGAAAGCATTTGATGAAATGCTTTCGTTTAATATAGATGATTTGAGCGATGTGATGAAGGGCGATTATATTGAAGGAAGCTGTATTCTAGAAACCTACGATACAGCAATAGAGTCAATCATTAAAAGAGAGGAATCAAAATATCTATCAGATAGTAAGCTGTTAGAACAAGCAGGTCAGTTAATGGACTATGAGTGCGAGTGGATTTTTGAAAATTGTGAAAAGGAAGGAACCCCAAAGTATAGCCAGATAAGGGAGGGTTTTGATAAAAAACAATTAGAAAGGGCGCAAGAAACATCACTAATGCTGCATAATATTGCAGACTATAATATTAACCAAAAAGTGTTGGACCCAAGTAATGGAGATTTATTCTGGATAACAAGCCCGGAAGATAAAAATTATGTTGGCATGATTATTACACAACAGTGCAATACTGTTATTAGAGTACAAGGGAAGGATAAATCAATACATAAACGTAAAGTAGAGAGATTTATGTTTTTGCTATTTGAACCAAAGAAAATCACGGAGAGCTTTATAAAGGAGAAAAAGAATAAAAAAGTGAATGAATTAGATATATATCCGATAGAATACGAAAACAATATATATTTTTTAGAATGTCTCAAGCAATGTAAATTTATTGACTGCAAACTGGTAGATTTGTGTTGTGTAAATTCGTTAGGGATTGCTGAAATTAAACCTACAATGCATGCTTTAAACTTGAAAAATTATCATTCACGAAAATACTATAAAACAATTGAAAAACAAGTTGCTCAGATTATTCAGGAGGTTGACACATCGTTTATTCCTTCGGAAAGTGCTGAATATGATGCTTTAAAAAATAAAATAATTTCATATTCGATAGGGGTAAAATTCGAGGACGGAAAGTTAGAAATAAAACGAATATGCCGCCTCAATAAACGAAAGGCTGCGTTTATCTCAACATCATATTTATATTCTGTAGGAAAACTGGGAAATGAGGTTAATCTTATGATATAAAAAGTTATATCTTCGTGGCTAAAAATGTTAATGTTTGACGTGCGGTAGTAGGGTGTTGAGCGACGAATTATGAGCGGTACCGACGACAAGTTATTTTCCAGGGACATCTTCGATAAGACGACGCTTTTTAAGAGGAACGATAGGTATTCAGCGGCAAGGACGACACTCTGTCATAGCCTTTTCAAAGCCACTTTGTAAAGGTGATTTTGAAAAGGCCATGACAGGAGCCATGACCTTTCGTATTATCAAGATTGTTCTGGTTATGTGAGCATCTGCTCATTTACAGCAGCGAGGATCACATCGGAATCAATGCAGGAGCGGCCAAGCTCTGCCCCAAGGATCAAGGCATCGGACATCACATTGTCAATGATACGTGGATTCCCGTGGCAGTATCCTGTAAGTGCCGAAAGAGCGTCTTCGCCAATGAGAGTGTCCGCGCCGCCTGCCATGCGGAGCTTGTGCCGGATATAAGAAGTAATCTCATCCGGCTGTAACTCCTGGAAGGAATAGTGGACGGTGATCCGCTGGCGGAGTGCTTCGTGTATCAGCTTCTCAAGTGTATTGTTCAGATAAGACTAGAATTAAAGGCGGTTTTTTCTCTTTAAAGAGATAGGAGATACGGTCCTGGATGGCTTTGAACATGATGGTCTTCCCACCCTTCGTTTCCAATCTCAGTTCTTCACAGAGGAGCTTATAGAATTCGCCAACGGAAACGGTAGAAAGGCAGACGTAGTGCATGTCATAGAGGTTCTCGTTCAGGGAGTCTTCAAAACAGCGCAGGCAGTGTGACTTGCCCATGCCGGGCGCGGCGGTGAAGACGCCGATTCCGCGGACATCCTTCAGATAGGACAGCCGGTTCATCATCGCTTTCTGATCTTTAGACTGGAACGTGTCTTTGATTCTCAGGGACTGCTTATCGAACGGGTTGCAGGATAATCCATAAAAGCTTTTGTAGTTCATGCGGGATCATCTCCTTCCATGGAGTAGCTGATGGCGGGATAGTTGCTGCGCTTTGTGCGGGCGTTCTCTTCCTTGTTGGTCTGCAGGATTGGAAAGCGGGTATCTCAGTACAGGATATAGGCATCTTCCATACGGTCGGGAAGGTAACGGATATCGACTTTCATGCCTATGAACTGCGGCGGTGCATCATACCAGACACCATCGATGGTAATACAGGAGTCATTGTTGACTTTGCGAGTGGTGCGATTGGTAAAACATTCATCCAGCCACTCCTGTGATTTCGGGATACGGACGTGGTCTTTCGTACGCATGAAGCGGTCAACGGGTGTCTCACCTTTTCCGGAATGAACAGTGGTATTATGCTTCCTTATAGCACAGATTGTATTTTATCAAATACAAACCTGTCAACAACTTGACTCATGCTGGTACTGGTAAGACAGTAATGACTACATTTGATAACAGAAACATCTGGAAAAACACTCTGTAGCAGTAAACTACTGAGTTCTGAGAGATTCTGCTA
>ODAJ012167429.1_pt1 | contig 10933 bp, 12 predicted proteins | sample 1539241 | NCBI WGS metagenome assembly ODAJ01 (sample SAMN02144231, study PRJEB22623) | gut metagenome | biome: sheep rumen | host: Ovis aries | place: New Zealand
TTCCAGCTCCTGGGCCTGGCGGATATAGAGCTCCCGGCCCGGAAAGGTGTCGGAAAACCAGAGGTTGATGGCGTCAAAGTAAGTGCCGTTCCAGAAGCTCTCGGCGCTGAAGGCCGGAAACTCCGCCAGGTTCCGCTTTTCGGCCACGGATTGCCGGGGACGGAGGGGCAGGATGAAGGCGACGACGGCCAGCACCGCCAGCAGCGAGAAGAAGGGGATGGCCCGCTTCTGCTGCCGGTTCAGAGAGACGCGCTTTTTATCTTTCTGGTCCAAAGGGCATCCCTCCTCTCAGAATTGGAAATACAGGAAGGGGTTGTAGCTCTCCCCCACCAGCATACAGGTGGACAGCAGCAGCAGAACCACCGGCAGCACGCAGTCCCGCACCAGGCGCCAGGGCCGCCCCTGGCCGAAGCGGGCGTCCAGCCGCCGCAGCAGGTTCCGGGCCAGAGGCGTGCAGGCCAGGATGGAAACCAGCAGGAGGAACAGCTTGTTCTCCAGCAGGGTCAGACTCATGAAATCCGAGAGGGGATTTGCGTTCAGGGCGAAGAGATCCGTGAACACCGTCCAGCCCAGGCGAACGTCGGTGAAATGGAAGAGGATCCAGCCGAAGAGGGTCAGCAGCAGGCAGTAGATCCGGGAGAGCACCCGGCTGCGCTCCAGATGCCGGAGCAGGAAGCTTTTTTCCAGCACCAGGAACACGAAGTAATACAGGCCCCAGAGCACAAAGTTCCAGCTGGCCCCGTGCCACAGACCGGTCAGCGCCCAGACGATCAGCAGATTCAGCAGGTGCCGGGCCGGGGAGACCCGGTTCCCGCCCAGGGGGATATAGAGATAATCCCGGAAGAAGCTGCCCAGGGAGATGTGCCAGCGGCGCCAGAACTCCGTGGCCGAGCGGGAGGCGTAGGGGTAGTTGAAGTTTTCCGGATAGTGCAGGCCCAGCATCTTGCCCATGCCGATGGCCATGTCCGAATAGGCGCTGAAATCCAGATAGATCTGCAGCATGAAGGCGATGGCACCCAGCCACGCCCCCAGCACGCTCAGCTCCCGGAGCCGGAGCAGGTTTTCCGCAAAGAGGCCGGGGTCCGAGAGGGTCGCGGGCTTGAGCAGCAGAGAGTCCGCCAGGGCGCCGCAGGCGTTTGCCAGCAGCGTCTTCTTGGCCAGGCCCGTACAGAAGCGCAGCACCCCGTCGCTCAGCTCTTCCCGCCCGTCGCGCTGCTCGAACAGCTCCCGGGAGATATCCTGGTAGCGGACGATGGGGCCGGCGATGCACTGGTGGAAGAGCGCGGCGTAGAGCAGCACGTCCCAGTAGCTCTCCCGGGCGGCGGTTTTGCCCCGGTAGACGTCGACCACATAGGTGAGCAGCTGGAAGGTGTAGAAGGAAATGCCGATGGGCAGGGCGATTTTGGCGACAAGAGAGGGCACCGGGCCGAAAATGGAGCAAATCAGCCCGGCGTATTTGAACACCCCGATCAGCCCCAGGTCCACCGCCACGGCCAGACCCAGCCAGAGCCGGCGTCCGCCGCCTTTGCAGCGGTCGATCCGCAGGGCGCAGAACCAGTCCGCCAGGGCCATGAACATCAGCAGGAACACATAGCGCGGCTCGCCCCAGGCGTAGAACAGCAGAGAAAACAGGAGCAGGCAGGTGTTTTTCGCCCGAATCCCCCGGCAGAGCCCATAGCAGAGCAGCGACAGGGGGAGGAAGGCGTATAAGAAAATCAAGCTGGAAAAAACCATAGGCGTCTCTCCGTCGGAAAATCACCGGGAGGGTCCCGGCGTGCCCGGATCATTCCGGGGCTCTGCCGCTGCAGAGGTAGAAAACGGTCAGCAGGCCGGGGCCGCAGTGGGCGCCGATGACCACGCCCAGCCCCGTGATGGTGATCTCCCCGAGCTGGGGATAGGCGGCCCGGATGCCGTCCCGCACCCATTCTGCGTCGGCCCGACAGTCGGCCTGGAGAATGTGGACGCGATAGCCGCTGGGGTCCTCCACCTGGCTCAGATCGTGAAGCACGCCGTCCAGAATGGCCTTGAGGGCGGCCTTGCGGCCCCGCACCTTTTTCGCCACATCCAGGGTGCCCCGGTCGGGCACGTAGAGCACGGGCTTGATGGAGAGCATGGAGCCCACCAGGGCCGCCGCGTTGGAGACCCGGCCGCCGGCCTTCAGGTAATTCAGGTCGTCCACCGTGAAGCGGTGGGCGATCTTCAGCTTGTTCTCCTCGCCCCAGGCGATGACCTGGTCAAAGCTCTCGCCGGCCTCCATCCGCTCCACCATGTGCTCCACCAGCAGGCCCAGCCCGCCGGAGATGCAGAGAGTGTCCATCACATAGAGCTTCCGCTCCGGGAATTCGGCGCGGATCTGCTCGGCGGCCTTGTTGGCGTTGACGAAGGAGACGGACATCTTCTGGGACATGTCCAGGAAAATCACGTCCTTGCCGGTCTCCAGCAGGCTCTTGAAAAAGTCGTAGTACACGAACTCGTTGATCATGGAGGTCTTCAGCCGGTCGCCTTTGCGCATGCCGGCATAGACCGCGTCCCGGCTCTCCTCCCGGCAGTCGTCCTCGAAGAGCTTGTCCCCCACGGTGTAGGTATAGGGGATGAAGGGGATCTTGTGGGCGTCCAGCCAGGTGCGGGGCAGGTCGGAGGTGGAAGAGGTCGCAATGATGTAATCAGCCATGAGAAGGCTCCTTTCATCTTTTTTCGATCCGCACCAGAATAGCACAGAGCGGGCAAGATTGCAAGAAAAAGGCAGAAGACAGCGTCCTTCGACACAGCCTTCTGCCTTGGGCTCAGCGCAGGATGGGCTGGAGCTGCTCTCCTGCCAGGGCGGCCTCCACCGTCTCTCCCAGAAGCGAAAAATCTGCCTGGAGAGAGCGGGGCTTTTTCACCGGGTCGTCCTGGCCGAAGGGGACGAAGAAGACGTTCTTCCGGTTCAGCAGCCGCGCGATGTTCTCCGCCGAGCCGGAGAGCCCGTCGTTGGTGGAGAAGGCGATCACCAGGGGCCGCCCGTTTCGCAGGTGGGCCTTGGCCGCCATGGTCACGCTGCTGTCCGTGACGCCCTGGGCCAGCTTTGCCAGGGTATTGCCGGTGCAGGGCGCGATCAGCAGCGCGTCCAGCGGGTACTTGGGTCCCAGGGGCTCCGCCTCCGGGATCGTGGTGATCACGTGCTTGCCGCAGAGCTCCATCAGCCTGCGGATATGCTCCGCCGCGGTGCCGAAGCGGGTGTCCGTCTCGGCGGCGGTGTCGCTCATGATGGGGACCAGGTCATAGACCCTTGCCAGCGCGCTCGCGGCGGCGAAGAGCTTTTCATAGGTGCAGTAGGAGCCGCAGAGCGCCAGCCCCAGACGTTTTCTCTCCATGCTCATTCCTCCATTTCCTCGATGGCGGCATAGACCGCCTTTTGCAGCAGCGCCGCCGCGGCCTGGGGCGCCGTTTCCCCCGGCAGCCCCGGCGCCGCCAGCGTGTGCAGACCGATGTTGGCGGCCAGGGTCCGGTCAAAGCCACCCGGCGGGGAGGCCAGCTCCAAAAGCAGGGCCTCCGGCCGGATGAGGCACAGCATCCCCTCTGGCAGGACCCGGGCGGGCACGGTGTTGACCAGATAGTCGAAGTCCCCCAGGACCGTCTCCAGCTCCCGGAAATCCAGGGACCGGCAGCCCAAAGCCTCCGCCATGGCCCGGTCCTCCGGGTTCCGGGCGGCCACCGTTACCGCCGCTCCCAGGGCGGAGAGCCGCCGGGTCAGCAGCTTTCCGATCCGGCCCCAGCCCAGCACCAGGACCCGGCTGCCCCAGATCGCCCCCTCGCTATGTTCGATCATCCGGCTGAGGGCGCCTTCGGCGGTCAGCGCGGCGTTGCCCGCCGCCAGCTCCGGCCGGTGCAGCAGATCCGTCGGGCGCAGCCGGTTTTGCAGCGCGGCTGCCACCGTCCGGTCGCTGAGCCGCCCGCCCAGCAGGATCTGCCCCGGCCAAAGGCTCTCGATCAGATCCGCCATGAGCAGCCTTTCCCCGGAAAGGGGCGCGTTCAGCCAGCCGCCCTTTTCCGCCGGCACCGGCAGCAGCACGCAGTCCGCCCCGTAGACGCAGGGGGCCAGACCCGCTTCCTTGCCGATCTCCCCGGGCAGGACAGCCCGTTCCAGAGCAAAGCTGGAGACCCGGTGGCCGTCCCGCAGCAGCAGCTCCGCCAGCCGCGCCGCGCGCCCGTCGCCCCCCACAACAGCAAATCTCACATTTCCTCACCTCCGGGTCATACTATTCCGTTGGACAAGAGGCGGTTCCTGTGGTAAGATACTGTTCAGCACATCGAAATCCGCACTCAGGGAGGGGAGACTGCGATATGAGCAGAGCAGACGAGATCTTTATCCAAAATTGCAGGGACATCCTGGAAAACGGTGTTTGGGACACGGACCGGGAGGTGCGTCCCCGCTGGGAGGACGGCTCCCCTGCCCACACCGTGAAGAAATTCGGCATCGTGAACCGCTATGATCTAGGGGCGGAGTTCCCGATCCTGACCATTCGGCGGACCTACTGGAAGTCCGCCATTGACGAGCTGCTGTGGATCTGGCAGCAGAAGAGCAACAACGTCCGCGACCTGCGCACCCGGGTGTGGGACGCCTGGGCGGACGAGAACGGCTCCATCGGCAAGGCCTACGGCTACCAGCTGGGGGTGAAACATCACTACCCCGAGGGGGACATGGACCAGGTGGACAAGGTGCTATGGGACCTGAAGCACAATCCCGCCTCCCGCCGGATCATGACCAACATCTATACCTTTGCCGATCTTTCGGAGATGGCGCTCTATCCCTGCGCCTATTCCATGACCTTCAACGTCTCCGGCAACAAGCTCAACGCCATTTTGAACCAGCGCAGCCAGGACATGCTGGCCGCCAACAACTGGAACGTGGTGCAGTACGCGGTGCTGACCATGATGATGGCCCAGGTCTCCGGCTTTGAGCCGGGCGAGTTTGTCCACGTGATCGCCGACGCCCATATCTATGACCGGCATGTGCCCGTCATCGAGGAGCTCATCAAAAACGAGCCCAAGGCCGCGCCCAAGTTCCTCATCGATCCCGCGGTCAAGGATTTCTACGCCTTCACCCGGGACAGCTTCCGGGTAGAGGGCTACGAGTACCACGAATTCACCGGGAAGATCCCGGTGGCGGTGTGAGGGGGACGGCCATGGCACTGGAAGCGATCGTGGCGGTCTACGCCGACTGGGGCATCGGCCTGAAGGGCACACAGCCCGTGGTGCTGCGGGCGGACCGGCGGCATTTCCGGGAGGTCACCGGCAGCGACGCGGTAATCGTCGGCCGCCGGACCATGGAGGATTTCCCCGGCGGGAAGCCCCTGCCCGGGCGGTGCAACATCGTGGTGACCCGGCAGGCTTTGGAGATCGAGGGAGCCCAGGTGGTCCACAGCACGGAGGAAGCGCTGGCCGCGGCGGCGGGCGGCCGCTGCCTGGTCATCGGCGGCGCCAGCGTGTATGAGCAGTTCTTCCCCTACCTGGACCGGATTTTCATCACGAAGATCGATCTCCGGCCCGAATCGGACCGGTTCTTTCCCAACCTGGACGCGCTGCCCGACTGGCAGTGTACGGAGGAAGGCCCCTGGCAGGAGGAAAACGGCCTGCGTTACCGCTTCTGCACCTACCGGCGGACCGATACAGAAAGATAAACGAAGCAGGGACACGGAAATTTCCGTGTCCCTGCTTTTTGCGCTTGTATGGAAGTGCTTGCGCGGTCAGCCCCTTCTCCCGAAGCCGCCGGGACCGCCGCCCTGTCCGCCGGGACCGCCGCCCTGTCCGCCGGGGCCGCCGCCCTGCCCGCCGAAGCCGCCGCCCTGGCCGCCGGGACCACCCCCGAAGCCGCCCATGCCGCCGCCCATCATCTGATTGGGCAGGGTACTGACCTGCTGGCCGTTCACGTACACCGTGCCGCCGGTGAAGGTCGCGCTGCCGTCATAGTCAAAGGCGGAATTGCCGTTGATGCGGACGGTGCCGCCGGTGATGATGACGTTGCCGTTGGAGTCGATGCCGTCGGTGTCGCCGGCGCCCATGGTGATGGTAATGTCGCCGCCGGTGATCTCCACGGTGGGGGTGTAGGCGGAGGATTTCCGGGCGGCGTTGATGCCGTCGTCCGAGGCCTGGATGGTGATCTCCCCGCCGCTGAGGAGGACGTAGGTCGCCTCGATGCCCTCGTAGGCGCTGATGTCCAGCGTCCCGCCGGAAATCTCGACCTTCTCGTCGGCGTGGATGCCGTCGTCCCGGCTCTGGAGGGTGAAGACCCCGTCGGAGATGAGGATCGAGCCATTGGTGTGGATGGCGTCGTCCAGGGCGTCGATCCGGCAGCTCCCGCCGCTGATGGAGATGGAGACGCCGGCCTTGACGCCCTTGCAGGATTCCGCGGCATCGCGGCTCCCGGTGCTGCTGCCGCCGTCGGCGCGGATGGCAAGGGTGCTGTTCTCGGCGGCGAAGACGGTCTCCGCCTGGACGCCGTCCTTCCCGGAGACGATGGTGACAGTGGAATCCACCGCGGACACATAGCCCTTGCCCTCGTCCGTGCCGTTTTCGGAGCGGATGCCGTCGCTTCCGGCGGTGATGCTGACCGTCGCCTCCGCCAGCCGGACGGAGTCCTTGCCGCACAGGCCCACGTTCGCGGCGCTGATGCTAAGATCCTTGGCCGTGACGACCAGATCGTCCTTGGAGACCACGGCGTGCTTGCAGTTGCCGGTGATGGTGAGGGAGCCCGCGCCGTTGATGGTGAGGTCCTCCCTGCTGAATACCGCCGCGTCCAGCGTGGTATCCTCGTCCTGGAGCGTGTAGTCCGAGCCGTCAGAGATCGTATTCACCGTGCCGGCCGCGGCGGTGAGGAAGACCTTGTCGGCGCTGCGCACATAGATCGCGGGGCCGCTTTCGTTGGAGAGCGCGGCATTTTCCAGCACCAGCTGGACCTTATCCTCCTCGCCGGCCTCGATGACGATCATGGTGTTTTCGTAGCTGCCGGAGAGCAGGTACACCCCGGCCTCTGTGATGGTCAGATCATCCCCCGGGGAGAGGCTCACCGCCTGGGAGGCGTCGTAGTCCCCGGAGGCGTCCCGCTGGGTGACGGAGCTGTCGATCTCCGACGAAGCCGAAATCTGCGCGGAAGATTCCGCGGAGGCTGCGGGCGCAACGCCGCAGCCCGCCAGCAGGAAAAGCGCAAGGATCAGGGCGAGGCTTATTTTCAAGGTGTGTTTCATAGTTCTTCTCCTCCTTCGGATGCGTGCAAAAGCGCAATTTCCAGATTCCCGTTCCGGCAGCGCAGAGCGTCCAGAAAGTCCTGGGCCGCAGCGGGGTCTTTCAATTCTATTTTATAGTCCAGCTTATACAGACTTCCCATGTTGGAGGTCTTGGCCTTGATGAGCTTGCGGCTCCTGGTGTACTGCTGGAAGAGATCGTCAAAGGCGTTGGCAAAGTGCACCGACTCCGGAACGGTGATGTGCAGCTCCTGGAAGCGCTCGCAGTGCATGGGGACGCGGGAGAGCAGCAGCATCAGGCCGGAGGCGAGCAGCGTGAACAGCAGCGCAATGGCCAGATAGCCCGCCGCGCAGGCCAGGCCCGCCGTCATGACCAGAAAAATCGCGGAGATATCCCGGGCCTTGCCCGCGGCGCTGCGGAAGCGGACCAGGGAGAAGGCCCCGGCCACGGCGATGCCGGTGCCCACATTGCCGTTGACCATCAGGATCACCGTGGTGACGATGATCGGCAGCACCACCAGGGACAGCAGAAAGCTGCGGCTGGCCGAGCTCTCCCGGGAGAGAGCCAGAGCCGTGAGGCCGCCGCAAAGGCCGGCTGCCAGCAGGCTCAGCAGATAGAGGCCCACCGACATGCTGCCGGTCTGGACCGAACTAAAGATTGACGACATGGTTGTTTCCTCCTTTTATCATGGAAAGGGCGGCCTGTCTGTCCGTGAGACTGCGGGTGTAGGCGCTGCCGTATTTGGAAAAGCTGGTCGGATAGATCCGGCTGCGGTCCAGCGCGTCGGCAAGCCACAGCGGCATGGCGCCGCCGGTTTTGATCTCCAGCAGCACCCGGTCCTCCGGCAGAAGACCGATGCCCGCGGAGCCCCGGCTGAGACGCAGCTGGTTTTCCCGATAGCGGATGCCCCGGTCGAAGGTCAGGCGCAGGTCGGGGTGAGCCTCGTCGAACCAGGCCTCCCGCTCGCAGGCGATCAGCATGGCGCCCTTTGGCCGGCCGTAAAGCCCCATGGCCCAGTCGATCTCCGCCATGATCTGGCTGGAGTATGGCGCCTTACCCTGCTGCAGGTAGCGCTCCGCCTCCCGGAGACTCATGGCCGCCCGGCGCTTGTACACCACGCCGCCGAACTTTTTCTTGAGCTCCAGAAACACGGTGGAGTCCGCCGCGGGGGTGCCGTAGCTGCGCAGGCGGAGCTTTTCCTTGTAGTCCACCGCCTCCATGGAGCTGCGGATGATGCGGTGATCGGGCGTGTCCAGATACAGGCTCAGGACCGTGCTCCTGCCGTATTCGTCCGGCCGCAGGTGTCCGCCGATCTCCCGGAACAGCGCCTCGTACTGCGTCTCGGACAGCAGATACTTCTTCTCGATTCTCTTAAAAACGGTGGTCGCCTCCATGTGGACCGCCTCCCTTCCTGTTGCTTTCGAAGGCATGATAGCGCGCCAAACTTAATCGAACTTTAAACCGCCCGATGTTTTCTCGGGACGAAAAACGCACCTGAGCAGCGATGCTCAGGTGCGTTGAAGGAATGGATTCAGGGCTGATCCGCCTGGTTGAGGACAATTTCGATCTGGTTCAGCGTGCGGAAAAAGCGATGGGTGGCGATCATCGGTCCGCAGAACAGGACCCCGAGGGTGTTCCAGCCGAACATGTGCCAAAAGGAGGTGTGAGGCCCCTCGATGCCAAGCTCGATGGCCTTTGCCTTCAGCTCCTCGGAAACTCTTGCCATCCACACCAGGGTGTAGAGAAACAGGGTGGGGATGCCCAGAAGATAGGCGACCCAGTAGCGCTGGGTCCGCCGCCCCAGGATCTCGTCCAGCTCGGCCTGCAGCCCGCCCAGGGGCATGTAGCACAGGAAGAACAGCCCGGCCGTGAAGAAATCCACGAAGCCCAGCAGAAAGCCGGGCCGGTTCGTATGGGGATACTTCATCGTCTCGTCCACGGTCCGCTCACTCCAGAATCCGTCCGTCCCGGGAGATGGTCACCACCTGCCAGGGGATGAACTTTCCGCTGCTGCGCAGAGCGGTCTCGGCGGCGCGCTGCAGTCCGCCGCAGCAGGGCACTTCCATGCGCACCACGGTCACGCTTCTGACGTCGTTGTCGCGGATGATGGCCGTCAGCTTTTCGGAATAGTCGATGTCGTCCAGCTTCGGGCAGCCGATCAGGGTGATCCTGCCCTTCATGAAATCCTCGTGCAGGTTGGCATAGGCATAGGCGCTGCAGTCCGCCGCGATCAAGAGCTTCGCCCCGTCAAAGAAGGGCGCCCGGGTGGGCAGCAGCTTGATCTGGCAAGGCCATTGGTTGAGCCGGGACAGGGGCCGGGCGGCAGGCTGCTCCGCTGTCGGGGTCTCCTCCCGGCGCAGCGCCACGGTCCTCGACCCGGGACAGCCGCCGGCGCGGTGCAGCGCCGCTTCTCTGGCCTTCTGCTGGCTTGCCTTCACCGCCGCCTGGTCATAGGCCGGCGCCTCCCGCTCCTCGAAGGAGATCGCCCCGGTGGGACAGCCCGGCAGACAGTCGCCGAAGCCGTCGCAGAAATGCTCCCGCACCAGCCTGGCCTTGCCGTCCACGATGTCGATGGCGCCCTCGTGGCAGGCCTTGGCGCACAGGCCGCAGCCATTGCATTTTTCCTCGTCAATGTGGATGATTTTCCGAATCATGTTTCCAGCCTCCTTGCTTTTCTGAAGAGATTCTACTATACTGCAGGCAAATAGTATGTGGTTCTAACCACATTTTGCAAGAAAAGAGGGGATTTTTGTGGACCGAAGCCAGCTCCGGGAGGCCGGGATCTTTGTCGGCATGACGGAGGAGGAGCTATCCTCCGCGCTGCTGGCCTTCCGCGGGGAGGAAAAGCAGGTGCAAAAAGGGCAGGCGCTTTTCCGCGCCGGGGATCTCACCGAAAAGCTGGGCCTGGTGCTGGCGGGCAGCGTGACCATCGAGAGCAACGACGCCTGGGGGAACCGGACCATCCTCAGTCATGTGGGCGAGGGGCAGCTGTTTGCCGAGACCTATGCGCTGCTGGGGGACGCGCCGCTGCTGGTGGACGTCGTCGCAAATGAGGAAAGCCGCATTTTGTTTCTCCGGGTGGGGAGCCTTTGGGAGCTCACCGGGCAGGCCAAGCCCTGGGCGGTGAAGTTTGCGACAAATCTGCTGTCCATTTCGTCCATAAAGAACCTGCAGCTGGCGCAGCGCAGCTTTCACACCGCGCCGAAGACGGTACGCGGCCGGGTGATGGCCTATCTGAACGCGGTGTCGCTGCAAAAGCAGCAGACGGAATTTGACATTCCCTTCGACCGGCAGCAGCTGGCCGACTATCTGAACGTGGAGCGGACGGCGCTTTCCAAGGAGCTGGGAAGAATGCAGGCCGAGGGCCTCATCGAGACGCGCAAGTCCCACTTCCGGATCTGCTGAGCGCCGCGCCAGGCTTTGCCGAAAACTCCGGGAAAATGCCCGGAAAAATTGAAAAAAGGGCTTGACAGACGCGGCACTTTCGCGTATATTATTGGGGCGCTCCGAAGACAGCAGGTGGCGAAAGCCGTAAATCCTGCCGAGGACATCAACATCATCTTGATTGTTTTTGTGCCTCTGCGTCTTTTGATGCAGGGGATTTCTTTATGAGCGTGATCATTCGCAACCGGAGGTGAAAACACACATGCCCAACGCAAAAGTTCTGAGCGAAAAGCAGGCTATCGTGGAAGCTCTGGCCGAGCGTATCAAG
>ODAJ014731692.1_pt1 | contig 10930 bp, 11 predicted proteins | sample 1539241 | NCBI WGS metagenome assembly ODAJ01 (sample SAMN02144231, study PRJEB22623) | gut metagenome | biome: sheep rumen | host: Ovis aries | place: New Zealand
ATTTCCTGAATATCGGCTTTTAGCCAATCGGTTTGATATTGCGCCGTCGTATGCGCAACACCTGCCCACGTCATATCGCCGAGAGAGGCTACAAAATCAAGCGGAATTCTATCCGCAATATACTTGACCGCCTGACCGCAGTGCAAATTACTCACGCGCGTATAGTCGTGCGAGGCTTTTGTGGCGTCATTGTGACTGTCCGATACAGCAATAAAGCGGATTGTTCTGCCGAGACCTTTATGAGCAAACGCCTTTGCAAGCACGCTTTCGCTCTCGTCGATTACGTACTGAGGTATAGTGCCACTGCTTACAAGATCGTCCACCTCGGATTTGGTGTAAGTACTTGATTTATCTGCTTTACTGCCGATAACCTCGTTAAGCTTTGCCGTAACAATCTTGTTCTGAACCGGATTTGTGCTTGTCTGAGAAAACGCGCTGTCAACTATTACCTCGGGAATAGAGCCGATTCCTTCATCAACATAATCCTCCAAATCGGATTTTACAAGATTGACAAAATCCCTCACCGCGCCGACGGTCGGGTAAAATGTGTCGCTGTCACCTGTCTGAGATTGGTTGCTTATGGATGTTTTCTTATTGGATGTGTTTTCTTTGCCGGTTATATCGACCTCGGCGGCAATTCGACTAACATCTTCCTCGGTAAGCTCATAGTGGTAGCTTTCGACAAGTTCCTTTGCTTCTTCTATAAGCTCAGGGATTGTGCCGAGAGATTTATCAGTGACTTCCGCTTCATCGAGCACGGAAGGGTTTACCCTTATCCAAATAGGATAGGGGAGAGTCAAAACCTGTCCGTCGGAGCTGTCGCTTACCGAAACCTCAATGTTAATGTCCATTTTGTCGCGGAAATGCAGATTGTCTACGGGTATAAGAACAGTGCCCGATTCGCTGATTTTGCACTCTATTCCGCTTGCAATCAGCTTTTTTGTAACGCGCTCAACAATCGAGGCGCTTGCCGTACATCCTGAATCAAGGTTGAGCTTATCATCACCCTGTCTGAGTGTGAGCTCAATTATCCTTGTGTTTACGTCGTTGACATGGGTTACCGACGCCCTTTTCGGAGGGCAGTTGCGGTCTATGTCATAGCTTACGCAGATGTTTTTAATTTCCATTTTTACCTCCTGATTATAATAATAAAAACGCCTGTGCGAAAGAGCTTTAATAAAATACCCTTCCACTTATACTTCCAAATCAGGAAAAATTGCATATTTTACTGCAATTTAAATGGAATTGACAATAAAAAAATTTAAATATATAATTAAAATACATTCAAAGCAGTATCTTCAGGCAGAGGAAGCGGAGCATGAAAAGCAACGATTTATTAAAAACCGCGAAAGATTTAGTATATCTTGTATCTTGCGCGGTAAACGGCGAAACTCCCGAAAAGAATATATGCGATAAAATGAACCTCGACAAGGTTCTTAAACTTGCGCGCAATCATTCTCTGTCAGCGGCTGCGGCTATCGCGCTCGAAAACGCAGGAATAATTTCAGGTGAATTCAGAGAGGATAAGTTCAAGGCTGTTCGCAGGCTTTCTCTGCTCAATACAGAACGCGGAAAAGTTCTGAGTAAGCTCGAGGACAGCGGTATTTGGTATCTGCCGTTGAAGGGGATTGTGCTAAAGGATTATTACCCCAAAACCGCGATGAGGGAGATGTCTGACAACGACATCCTTTTTGACTGCGAAAAATATGAGGAAGTAAAAAATATTATGGAGAATCTGGGCTTTAAGTGTAAGCTCTATGGCAAGACTAACCATGATGTGTATGAAAAACCTCCTCAGCTTGATTTTGAAATGCACAGGTTTTTGTTTGACAGCTTCGACGATTACGAATGGTATAACTATTTTAAGGATATAAAAAGTAAGCTTGTCAAAGACGACGACAGTACCTGCGGATATCATATGACAAACGAGGATTTGTATATTTATTTGATTTGTCATCTGCGCAAGCATTATGTTCAGTGCGGAACAGGCTTGCGTTCACTGCTCGATATTTATATGTTCAGGAAAAAATTCAACGGGTTGTCGGAAAATGATTATATCCAAGCTGAATTAAAGCGGTTGAATTTGCCGGAGTTCGAGCAGGGCATGAGTGTGCTTGCGAGTAAAGTATTCGGGTTTAAGGAGCTTTCGGAACAGGAGCTTGATGAGCTTATGTTTTTTGCAGGTTCAAACACGCACGGAACAAAGGAAAACCTTTTGATGCAAAAGCTGAGCAACGATGACAGCAAGGCGGCAAAGCGAAAATATGCCCTGAGACGTATTTTTCCGTCGAGGGAAAGCTTACGCCGCGAGCATCCCCTTGTTTACCGTCACGCGGTTTTATATCCGTTTTGGATTATGTACCGCCCTATCAGAGGATTTGTAAAGTATCCTAACAGAATGTTCGGAGAAATAAAAGGCTTAAGGAAATTTAAGAAAAAGGAAAACAGAGGAAGATATAACGAGTAACATCCGCAGGCGCAGTCTGCGGATGTTAATGTTTTGATATATTATATTTTTTTCTTAAAATCATTATTGTAAACAGAAAAATGATATGTTAAAATAATAATGTATAATAAAAAATAAGAGGTGAAATTTTATGTCAAACGAAAAAATAACCGCAGGCAAGGGCGGCGAAAGGTACGTTCCGTATGACGAGCGGACGGGCAACGAGTCCATCGTTTATTTTACACGCGACCTCTCTGCCGAAGGACTAAAGAAGGTCTACGAGAAGGTTAACGCGAACATGAACGGAAAAATCGCCGTTAAGCTTCACACAGGCGAACAGCACGGCCCAAACATCATTCCTCACGGCTGGGTTAAGGAGCTTATGCAGGGCGAGCCCGAGCTTAAAAACGCTTCAATCGTAGAGACTAACACCTACTACGAGGGCGACCGCTACACCACCGAACAGCACCTTGAAACTCTCAAGGTCAACGGGTGGACGTTCTGTCCCGTGGATATTATGGACTCCGAGGGTACGGTTCTTCTGCCGATTAATGGCGGCAAGTGGATGAAGGAGATGTGCCACGGCAAGACAATGGTCGATTACGATTCCATGCTCGTGCTAACCCACTTCAAAGGACACACAATGGGCGGCTTCGGCGGCTCAAACAAGAACATCGGAATCGGCTGCGCTGACGGACGAATCGGCAAAAAGTGGATTCACACCCGTGAGGGCGAGGATATGTGGTCAATCGCGACAGAGGAGCTTATGGAGCGCATTACCGAATCGACAAAGGCGACGATTGACTTCTTTGGCAAGAACATCACCTATGTAAATGTTATGAGAAATATGTCGGTTTCCTGCGACTGCGAGGGACTTGATGCCGAGCCTGTTGTAACTCCGAACGTCGGAATTTTGGCGTCAAACGATATTTTGGCAATTGACCAGGCTTGCGTGGATTTGATTTACGCTATGCGCGAGGATGAAAACTACGCGCTTGTTGAGCGTATTGAGACGCGCCACGGCCACCGCCAGCTCAGCTGTATGAAGGAAATGGGAATGGGCAACGACAAATATATTCTCATTGACCTCGACAACGGCGAGCAGAGAATCGACCAAAAAACAGCGGTTAAAGACCTAAAACCGTTTACACTGTAATCGAAAGGAGCTTTGTAATGCTTGAAAATGTTTTGACAAAAAACAACGCGGCTTCAAAAACTAAAATCACCTGTAAAACCTTAGTTTCAATCGGTTTAATCGCGCTTGCGGTTGTTCTGCCGCAGCTTGTACACCTCGCTTTAGGCCAGCCAGGCGGTGTTCAGCTGCTTCCGATGTACCTGCCTGTGCTCATAGGCGGATGTCTCCTCGGATGGCGCTGGGCAATGTTTGTAGGCGTACTTTCTCCGCTTGCAAGCTTCGCGCTAACCTCGCTTATGGGCAATCCCATGCCTGTGCTCGCAAGACTTCCGTTTATGATGGCGGAGCTTGCGGTGTTCGCGGTTGTTTCGGGCTTGTTCTCCAACAAAATTTATAAAAACGGTCTTTGGGCATTTCCGGCAGTGCTTGCGGCTCAGCTTGCAGGCAGGGCGGTTTTCCTCGGATTGGCGTTTATTTTCCAAAGTGTTGCGCCCTTTACGGCGGAAATGATTTGGAGCCAAATCCTCGCAGGCCGGCTCGGCCTTGCAATTCAGCTTATCGCGGTTCCGCTCATCGTAATCGGAATCAGGGCAATTTTGGTTAAGGAAAAGTAAATGACCGATATTGAAATTGCAAAGAGGAATTTAGAAGGTCACAGCATTTGCCTGTGCAAAAACGGCGAGTTTTTCACCGACGACGGCAGGGGGATTTCTCCGATGATGCGCTTTATCGCGCAGGGGCTTGACCTTGACGGATATTCGGCTGCGGATGTAATCGTCGGAAAGGCGGCGGCAATGCTCTTTGTCAAGGCGAAAATCGCCTCGGTTTACGGCGTTGTGATGTCTAAATCCGCGGCGGAGTTCCTTGAAAAAAACAACACTCCTTTTTCGTACAAGGAGCTTACCGACAAAATTATAAACCGCAGGGGAGACGGCGTATGCCCAATGGAGCAGACGGTCGAAAACATTGACAACTGCGACGCGGCGTATAACGCCCTGCGCGAAAAGCTGAATAGTATGAATAAATAGAAAAAACCCGCAGGCGAAAAACCTGCGGGTTTATTTTTGCGTTAATCCATCTGAATAAATTTTTTGATAGCTTTAATCGCTCTGTCGGCGGCAAGCTCCTTGAAGTCCTCGTAGTTTTCAGCTTTGTTGTACTTGAAGTCGTCGCTGATTGAGCGGAGAATTGCGAACGGAACCTTGTTCATATAGCAAACGTGGCCGACAGCTCCGCCTTCCATCTCGCAGCACAGGGCGTCAAATTCCATAGCGATAAACTCGCGCTTTGAGCGGTAGCTTACAAAGATATCGCCGGTTGCGATACGTCCGGTAAGCACGTGTGAGCCCAGTCCCTGACAGCACTCAACAAGCTTGTCGCAAACTTCTTTGTCGGCAGGCATACTAATTCTCTTTTCGTCGGTAAACCAAATTTGACCTCTCGGCTCGTCAAGCGCCATACAGTTAAAGTCGTGCTCGACAGTGTCGGTAGAGATTACGATGTCACCGATAATCAGGTTCTTCGACAGACTTCCGGCGATACCGGAGTTAATTATAACGTCGGGCTTGTACATATCAATCATAATCTGAGTGCCCACAGCGGCGTTAACCTTGCCGACTCCGCACTCCAAAAGCACAACGTCCTTGTCAAAAATCTTACCGCTTGTAAATTCAAGGCCTGCTTTTTTGGTGATTTCGGGGTTTTCCATAAGCGCCTTAAGACCGTCAACCTCAATCTTAAGCGCACAGATAATGCCAATCATTTTTATAGCTCCTCTCTGTTTTTGTTGTATTTTCTTGCCGTTTTAAGTATAACACGCCGGTAAAAAATCTTCAACCTTTTTTTGCAGGTAATATTGATTTTATGCTTTTGCAAAAGTATACGGCGAAAAATCATTTTCCACCGCGCTTCAAGCGTGTATTTATAGCCGTTATCTATTGACAAACAATTATCATAAAAGTATAATTTAAAGATGGACATTTACATTAAATAATATCTGTAAAGAGGGTTAGCACTATGTCATCATTCAGCGGTGCCACATTAATGATTACAGGCGGTACGGGTTCATTCGGCAACACCGTGCTTAAGCATTTTTTAACAACCGATATCGGTGAAATCCGTATTTTTTCGCGCGATGAAAAAAAGCAGGACGATATGCGCCACGACTTGCAGGCGCGTTTTCCCGATTACGCTAATAAAGTAAAATTTCATATCGGTGACGTGCGCAATCCACAGTCAATTAAGGACGCGATGTGGGGCGTTGACTATGTTTTTCACGCTGCGGCGTTAAAACAAGTGCCGTCGTGCGAGTTCTTCCCGATGGAGGCTGTCCGCACTAATGTCGAGGGAACCGACAATATGCTCCACGCGGCTATCGACTGCGGAGTAAAGCGCGTTGTCTGCCTTTCCACCGACAAGGCGGCATATCCGATTAACGCTATGGGAATTTCAAAGGCACTTATGGAGCACGTTGTAACTGCTAATGCCAGAGTTGCCGCGGAAAGAGGCGGCACGGTAATTTCGTGTACTCGCTACGGCAACGTAATGTGCAGCCGCGGCTCGGTTATCCCTCTGTTTATCGACCAGATAAAGTCGGGCAATCCTATTACGATTACCAATCCCGAAATGACGAGGTTTTTGATGAACCTTGACGAGGCGGTTGACCTTGTAAAGTTCGCTTTTGAGAATGCGAACCCCGGAGATTTGTTCATTCAAAAGGCTGACGCTTCAACAATCGGCGTTCTCGCAAAGGCGGTTCAGCAGCTTTTCGGAGATACCGGAACAAAAATTATCGGTACACGTCACGGCGAAAAGCTCTACGAAACCCTCATGACAAGGGAAGAAAAGCTCCGCTCTGAGGATATGGGAAATTATTACCGTGTTGCCGCCGACAGCAGAGATTTGAACTACGATAAATTTGTGGTAAAGGGTGTTGTCGACACCGAGGCGGACGAGTCCTATACCAGCCACAACACCAATCTGCTCGACGTCGAGGGCACGGTTAAGAAAATTTTAACCACTGACTACGTAAACGATGAATTAAATAGATAAGGAATAGCTATGGAAAATTTTGGTGCAAATTTCAAAAATAACGGTAAGCTAAAGCTTTTGATTATCGTCGGCACACGCCCCGAGATTATCCGTCTTGCGGCGGTGATTAACAAGGCGAGAAGGTACTTCGACACAATTCTTGCTCACACCGGACAGAACTACGATTACAACCTAAACGGCGTGTTCTTTAAGGATTTACAGCTTGACAATCCCGATGTATATCTCAACGCTGTCGGCGCTGATTTGGGCGAGACAATGGGAAATATCATCGCAAAGTCATATCAGCTTATGGCTGAAATCAAACCCGACGCGGTTCTGGTTTTGGGCGATACAAACTCCTGCCTGAGCGTAATCGGCGCAAAGCGTCTGCACATTCCGATTTTCCATATGGAAGCAGGCAACCGCTGCAAGGACGAGTGCCTGCCCGAGGAGACCAACCGCAGAATTGTGGATATTATCTCCGACGTCAATATGGCGTATTCCGAGCACGCAAGGCGCTACCTTGCCGATACGGGACTTCCCAAGGAGAGAACCTATGTTACAGGCTCGCCTATGGCAGAGGTTCTGCACAACAATCTCGAGCAGATTGAAGCTTCAAATATTCACCAAAAGCTCGGACTTGAAAAAGGAAAATATATCCTGCTCTCGGCTCACCGCGAGGAGAATATTGACACGGAGCAAAACTTTACTTCACTCTTTACCGCAATCAATAAAATGGCGGAAAAGTACGATATGCCCATTCTCTACTCCTGCCATCCGCGCTCAAAAAAGCGGTTGGAGCAGAGCGGCTTTAAGCTCGACAGCCGTGTTATTCAGCACGAGCCGCTCGGCTTTCACGACTACAACTGTTTGCAGATGAACGCCTTTGCGGTTGTGTCGGACAGCGGAACACTGCCCGAGGAAAGCAGCTTTTTCACCTCAATCGGCAAGCCGTTTCCTGCAATTTGCATAAGAACCTCCACCGAACGTCCCGAGGCACTCGACAAGGCGGACTTTATCCTTGCAGGTATCGACGAAAAAAGCCTGCTTCAGGCGGTTGATACCGCGGTCGAGATGAATAAAAACGGCGACCTCGGAATTCCCGTTCCCGATTATGTTGACGAGAATGTGTCCGATAAGGTAATCAAAATTATACAGTCCTACACAGGCGTTGTCAACAAGATGGTCTGGAGAAAACCAAGCGCCTCGACAGGCAATTAATATACTTGAAAAAAGAGGTTCAATATGAATATACTTGTTACAGGCGCGAAGGGAATGGTAGGTCAAGCCTTGTGCGCAAACCTTAAAAATATACGCGACGGAAAGAACCGCACACGTCCTGAAATTTCTATAAAAGAAATATATGAATATGACATAGATAATTCCTTAGAAGAATTAAATGAATTCTGTCAAAAGGCTGATTTTGTCTTTAACCTTGCAGGAATTAACCGCCCGAAAACAAACGACGAGTTTATGCAGGGCAATTTCGGCTTTGGCGAAACCTTGCTTAATCTTCTTAAAAAGAATAATAACAAAGCCACGGTTATGCTTTCAAGCTCAATTCAGGCGACTTTAATCGGCAGATACGGTCAAAGCGACTACGGCAAAAGCAAGCTTGCAGGCGAGGAATTGCTATTTAAGTACGGCGAGGAAACAGGTGCAAAGGTTGCGGTTTACCGTTTCCCGAACTTGATGGGGCACAGCCGCCCGAACTACAACTCGGCTGTTTCCACCTTCTGCAACGCTGTCGCAAACGACCTGCCCTATACCGTGAACGACCGAAACGCCGAGGTTGAGCTGCTCTATATCGACGACTTGGTTGAGGGTATGTTTGATTTGCTCGAGGGTAAGGAAAAGCACTGCAACTATGATGGTTTAATTCCTGTAGAGAATAATAACGGCAGATACTGCTATGTTCCGCTGACATATAAAGTAACTCTCGGTGAGATTGTGGACCTGCTTAATAGTTTTAAATCTCAGCCCGAAACGCTTGTTATGCCCGATATTCCAAACAACAGCTTTGCCAAAAAGCTCTACAGCCTTTATCTGTCGTATCTCCCTGCCGAAAAGTTCAAATTCGCGCTTAAAATGAACTGCGACGACCGCGGTTCGTTTACCGAGATGCTAAAAACCGTAAACTGCGGTCAGTTCTCAGTAAACATCAGCAAGCCTGGTATCACCAAGGGACAGCACTGGCACAACTCAAAGTGGGAGTTTTTCATTGTTGTATCGGGCAGAGCGCTGATTGAGGAGCGCAATATCCACACAAACGAAAAGGTCGCTTTTGAGGTTTCGGGAGAAAAAATCGAGGCGGTTCATATGATTCCGGGCTGGACGCACAACATCATCAATTTGTCCGAAACGGAAAACCTCGTTACCCTGATGTGGGCAAACGAGCAGTTTGATCCCAACCACCCCGACACCTTCTTTGAGCCTGTTTAATGAGCATAATAAAAAACTGTCATTCCACGCTTACGGAATGACAGTTCTTTTATTTTATCCAGCTTTTTACAGTTGCAATCTCCTTTGCGTAGCCGTCGTCGTCGTTCAGCGTTTCAAGAATAAACGGACGGCCTTGGAGTAATGGATGCTGAATAACCGCCTTTAACGCTTCTTCTCCGAGCAAGCCTTCACCGAGCTTTTCATGACGGTCCTTGTGCGAACCGCAGACGTTTTTGCTGTCGTTAAGGTGGAGCGCGTACAGCCTGTCAAGCCCGATAACCTTGTCAAACTCAGCCAAAACACCGTCAAGGTCAGCTTTTATATCGTAGCCGCCGTCCCAAATGTGGCAGGTGTCAAGGCAAACTCCGAGCTTGTCCTTGAAGTTTTCTCCGCCGAGCGAAACAGCCAAATCCAAAATGCTCTTTATCTCCTCGAACCTTCCGCCGATTTCACTGCCTTTGCCTGCCATTGTTTCAAGCAAAATTATATTTTTAAGCGCTCCGCTTTCGCGCTCAACCTCATCAATCGCGCTTACAAGGTTTTCCGCAATAAGCTTAATGCCGGTCTCCGTTCCCTGACCTACGTGACAACCGGGATGAAAGTTGTAGTAATTGCCGGGCAGGTTTTGAAGCTTAATTAAATCATCGCGCAACATTTCTCGTGAGTTAGCTCTGATTTCTTCCTTCGCGGCGCAGATGTTCATTGTATACGCGCCGTGAACAACGAGCTTTCCGAAGTTGTTTTCGTGAATATAATCGCGCAGAGCAGCGATATCCTCAGCGGAAACGGACTTTGATTTTCCGCCGCGCGGATTTCTCGGAAAGAACGCGAAGGTGTTTCCGCCGAGCTCTACCTCATGCGTGCCCATGGCGAGATATCCCTTTGATACCGAAACGTGGTTGCCTATGTAAATCATAACTGTACCTCATATCCTTATTTTACAATTATAATACATCAAAAGCCGCCAAAAATCAATTTATTCAAAAGTATTGACTAAATATTAGGGCAACAGTATACTTTAGTTAAACGATGGCTCAATTTTCGGCAGAAATACTCCATATCAACCAACGGTTTGTAGATTTTTAACCCTTACCCGACTATAATTTAAAGTGAAAGGAGGCAGAAATATGGATCAGGTTAAAATCGGACGCTTTATCGCGCAGCGCAGAAAGGCAAATAATATGACGCAAATGCAGCTTGCGGAAAAGCTCGGCATTACCGACAGAGCGGTTTCAAAATGGGAAACAGGAAAATCCCTGCCCGATGTTGCGATTATGCCTGAGCTGTGCGGACTGCTGAACATCACAATCAACGATTTGTTTAACGGGGAGGTTGTAGTAATGGAGGATTATAAGGAAAAATCCGAAAAACTGTTAATCGAAATGGCAAAGCAAAAGGAGCAGGCAGACAAAAATCTGCTCGCGCTTGAAATTCTAATCGGCGTTTTATCAGTGATTATTTTACTTGGCTTTACCTTTGCCGCAAGCTTTTTTGATATGCTCGACTGGGCGAGAATCTGTTTGATTATCGCAGGAGTAGTTCCGTGCTTAGTGGGATTGTTTTTTGCGCTTAAAATCGAGCAGACGGCAGGCTATTACGAATGTGCCGAGTGCGGACACCGCTATGTTCCTACCTTTGGCAGAGTACTTTGGGCGCCGCATATGGGTAGAACGCGCTATATGAAATGCCCCAAATGCGGAAAAACCACATGGAACAAAAAGGTGCTCAAAAAATAATAAATCTTAAATTAAAAAGCAGACGCCGCGTGACGTCTGCTTTTATTTGCATTAAGGCAATACCGCATAATTCAGGTGTGCGGATTGCGCAGCAAGATTTTTCGTCAGGTTGTACAAATAAATCAAGGTAAGGCTGACGCC
>ODAJ012038994.1_pt1 | contig 10928 bp, 7 predicted proteins | sample 1539241 | NCBI WGS metagenome assembly ODAJ01 (sample SAMN02144231, study PRJEB22623) | gut metagenome | biome: sheep rumen | host: Ovis aries | place: New Zealand
GCAAAACAGAGATTACCTTTGGCTCAGGAAACAGATTTATTTGTGGCATCGCAGGATGAAGGCAAGGAATACGATGTCTTTATCTCACATGCATCTGAAGATAAAGATGAAGTCGTAAGGCCTTTGGCGACTGCACTGCAAGAAAAAGGTGTACGCGTATGGTATGATGAATTTGAGATGAGGATTGGGGATAGTCTCCGCAGAAAAATAGATCAAGGGTTGGCTAATAGCCGATTCGGAATAGTTGTAATTTCCAGAGCCTTTATAAAAAAAGGCTGGACTAATTATGAGCTGGATGGACTTATGACTAAAGCTATTTCTGGACAACAGGTATTGCTTCCAATATGGCATAATATCACGAAACAAGAAGTGATAGACTACAGTCCATCTTTAGCAGATAAAGTTGCACGAAATACAAGTCAGCAGACAGTGCAGGAAATAGCAGATGAAATAGCTGAGATGGTACTTCCAACGGTTGGTTGATTTGGGGAGGTAACGGTATGATCGTTCAAAAAGAACTGTTCGGCGAGGGAAAACACGTCGAATTCAAGGCAGAGATTCCGAAGAAACATGAGAAGTTTTTGAAGGATATCATAGCCTTTGCCAATACTTCCGGCGGCAAGACCATTGTTGGCATAGAGGACGAGACCGGTGAAGTGCTTGGACTTAAGGATCAGAATCCCTTTAAGCTGTCAGATGCGATCTCCAATATGGTCTCCGATGCCTGTACGCCGCAGATCAATCTGGAGATCACACCGAAAACCATCGAAGGGGAAACCGTCTTGGAAGTTGAGGTGTTCCCGGGAAGATTCCGGCCATATTATCTTGCATCTGCGGGAAAAGAAAAGTCTGCCTATATCCGGGTGAACGGCACCAGCAGGCCGGCTGACGCCAGGAAGCTGAAGGAGCTGGAATTGGAGGGACAGCAGATCTCCTACGACATGATGCCGGAGATCGGGGTATCCTATAACGAAGAAGACGCCAAGGAACTGATGCGGAGTATGTATCAGACCGCGCTGGATGCCTGCCGGAATGATGCGGAACGAGAAGAGGTTCATCCCCTGACGGCAGAAAAACTGGAGGATTTCGGTATCCTCTGCAAGGATGGGCGTGAATATGCTCCGACGCATGCCTTCACACTTCTGACAAAGCCGACCGACAGGAATATCAAAATACAGTGCGCGCTCTTCAAAGGTGTGGGCAGAGACGAATTTATTGACAAGAAGGAATTTCGCGGCCCGATTCAGAATCAGGTAGAGGATGCTTATCAATTCGTTTTGCGGCATATCAACCGAAGCGCCGTGATCGATGGGCTGTATCGGCGTGACAGCTATGAGCTCCCTACAAAATCGATTCGCGAGGTGATCGCCAACGCCTGCCTGCATCGCAGTTATCTCGATTCTTCCGCAATCCAGGTATCCATTTATGATGACCGGATAGAAGTGGATTCTCCCGGTATGCTCTACGACGGGCTAAATGTGACAGAAGCGCTCTCCGGTAAGTCTAAATGCAGAAACAAAGCCATTGCGGAAGCCTTCCAGTATATGAAGATCATTGAGGGCTGGGGTACTGGCCTTCCGCGGCTGTTCCTTCAGTGCAAAGAAATGGGCTTGCCTGCTCCGAAATTTGAGGAATTTGGAGACGGCATTAAGGTGACGATTTATCGTGCCATTGGTGACACGAAATCTGGCACCAGAGAAGCCAATCATGAAACCAATGCTGACAGAAAAACTGACACTAACAGAAAAACTGACACTAACAGAAAAACTGACACTAACAGAAAAACCGAAACGCGAACAGAAACGGAGACAGTACTGATAAAGTTAATCTGTGAAAAGCCAAAGATTACCATCCCTGAACTGGCAGAAAAAACTGGCTTATCCGTGAGCGGTATTCGATATGCTATGGCACAGTTGCGCAAGAGGGGACTTTTGAAGCGGGAAGGCTCAAGAAAACAAGGTCAATGGATCGTGAGGCAATAGTTTATGGCAGAGCTGAACCTGAAACAAATCATAGACCGGCTGAATGCGGAGTTTACGGGAGATACCCGCAAGCTCGTCTTTTGGTATGACGACAAGGCGGAGTTTGCCGAGGATATCGAGAGCGTAGAGCTTGAAAACGCAAAGGTGTATCTGCTGAAACCGGACAACACCTTCCTAACGAAGCGTTTTCTGGAGCGGGAAGATATCACGACAAACTATCTGATCTATGCCCCGTTCCCGAAGCCGGATGTGAAAGAAAACCACTTGGAGGACACTCTGCTGTACTCCAAGCGGTTCTTTGCCGACCGCGCTTCTCTGCTGTCGGTGGATCTCGGTATTGAGGAGAAGTATAAGCCGATCATCGAGAAGCATATCAAGTTCTTTGCCAATAAGGAGAGGACACAGCGCTTCTATGACCTGGAGATCGAGATCTTCAACGAAGAGAACATTCTTGTAGGTCTACTCAGTGCGATCTGCCGGACTCGTACCTGTTCCTTTGAAGAAGTGGTGCGCGTCATGGTTACCGATGGAACGCTGGAGAATAACAAATTCCTGGCGGAGTTTGAAAAGTACGATCTTCTCGGCTCCTTCTGGAAGCTCTGTGAGCAGCAGTTCGGCTATACCGATGCAAAACCGACGCTCAAAAAGCTGATTGTCACCATGTTCGTGACATCGACGGTCAGACAGCTGGGGTGTGATGCGCCGCAGCCCTGGAAGACGTTCGTTTCTTACAAGTCCGGAAATATCATTGCGTTCCTGGACAACCTGATGAACAGCGTACTTTACAGCGGTCGGTTTGATGAGCTTTCCAAGCACGTTTCTGACGGGCTGAATGTGATGATGTCTTTTGCCGGAATGCAGCCGGAAGACCTGGTTGATGTGGATACCTTCATCGCGGCAGATCAGATCCTGGTGAAGTGGATCGTGGAACGTTTGTCGGCGGAAGATACCGGCGCGAAGCTGGATCGCCTGACAATACCGGAACTCTGCGAAAAGAGAATGAAGATGCACTTCGGCGGCAGAACGGCAAAGACATACAAATTGCTGCTCAGTGCCTACCGCCTGATTGTTGCGGCGAATTACAGTTGTCCGGATGGCTTTAAGAAGATCATCAAGCAGTATCTTGATAAGGACTATCAGATCGATCAGGAGTACCGGAGATTCTACTATAACTATGATCAGATCGAGGACACCGGTGCGTTTGAATCATTGAGAACACTGGTGGAGAACATCTATACCAATGAGTTCCTCGCCGAGATCATGCCCAAATGGAACGAAGGGATCCAGGAAGCCGAGGCATTTCAGGAGATTTCTCTTCAGCGAAACTTCTATAACAAGCATGTACGAAATGCGAAAGAGCGCACCGTCGTTATCATTTCCGACGCCATGCGGTATGAAGTCGGCCAGGAACTCTTCAAGCGCATGCTGGATGATCCCAAGTGCTCCGCCAAACTGGATGTGCAGCTTTCCGTTCTGCCTTCCTACACAAGACTTGGCATGGCATCCCTGCTTCCTCATAATAAGCTCACCATGACGGATGACTTCCGCATTTTGGCGGACGATGTTCTCTGCAACGATCTCGCCGGGAGACAGACGGTACTGCAGAATCATCAGGAAAATGGCGTCTGTGTTCAGTTTGATGATATCAAGGGACTGAAGAAGAATGAGCTGCGCGATATCTTCACCGGTATGCAGGTGGTCTATGTGTATCATAACCAGATCGATGCCAGAGGCGACAAGGCCACGACCGAAGATGAAGTGTTCGTGGCCTGCGAAGAAGCAATTCGGGAGATCATGGATCTGATCCGAAAGATCTCTATGAATGCCAACACATATCGTTTCCTGGTGACTTCCGATCATGGATTCATCTACAAGAGGGACAAGCTTTCCGAGAGCGACAAGATCGGCAGCGCTAGTGATAAGAAGGCTTTCATCAACCGCCGATTCATCGTGGCTCAAAAACCTGTTGTGGATGAAGGTGTTCAGAGCCTCTCCATGGGACTGGTTCTGGATAATGAGGATCAGAAGGTCGTGTCCTTCCCTGTCAGCAGCAATGTATTCAAGATCGCCGGCGGTGGTCAGAACTTTGTCCATGGTGGTTCATCTCCGCAGGAAATGCTGGTGCCTGTACTGGATATCAAAATGGAACGCGGCCATATGGAAACAAGGCCGGCACAGATCGCTCTGGTCAGCATTGTCCAGAAGATCACGAACCTGATCACAACGATGGACTTCATCCAGTCCGACGCTGTCAGCGATACGATCAAGAAAACCACGTATAAAATGTACTTCATTTCCGAGGATAACGAAAAGATTTCCAACGAATATATGTACATCGCCGACAGCCGTGATACCGATCCGCAGAAGAGAATCTTCCGGATGCGGTTCACATTCAAGAACAAGAAATATGACAAGAATAAGCAGTATTACCTTGTCGTTTACGATGATGCGACCGGAATTGAAAGCTTCCGTCATCCTGTGATTATGGATCTGGCGTTTGCGGATGATTTTGGTTTCAACTTTTGATGGATAGAACGGAGGCTAAGGCATGTCGGAATTCTTAGATATTGATGACAGAAGGGCTGTCCTGAGGAATAAGCTCCGTCAGCATTTTGATGGCAAGATCGTCAGAAAAGATCTGACGAAGAAAATCAAGGAAGGCGCGAACGTTCCGGTCTATGTGCTGGAGTTTCTGCTTGGACAGTATTGCAGCTCTGATGATCCTGAAGTGATCGAGCAGGGCGTAGAGAACGTCAAGAGGATTCTTGCCGATAATTTCGTGCGCCCGGATGAGGCACAGAAGATCCTTTCTGTGCTTCGCCAGCGCGGCAGCCATACAGTTATTGATATGATCACGGTGAATCTGGACATCAAGCATGACTGCTACGTCTCTGATTTTTCCAACCTTGGCCTCAAAGGGATTCCGATTGACGAGGAATACCCGACAAAATACGACAGACTTCTCTGCGGCGGTATCTGGTGTATCGTTCAGCTGGATTATGAGTTTATCGAGGAAGAGAGAAACGGAACCCCGATCCATATCCGTAAGCTGACGCCGATCCAAATGCCTCATGTGGATATCGATGAGCTGAAGGCCGGCCGTAAGGCTTTTACCAAGGATGAGTGGATTGATGTGCTGCTCCGTTCCATCGGCATGGAGCCAGATGAGCTGCAGTATCGTGAAAAGTGGCTGCTCCTGACGAGAATGCTGCCGCTGATTGAGAACAACTTCAACCTTTGCGAGCTGGGCCCGCGAAGCACCGGCAAATCACATCTGTTCAAGGAAATCTCCCCGAACAGTATTCTGGTTTCCGGCGGGCAAACCACCGTGGCGAATCTGTTCTATAACATGTCCCGGAAACAGGTCGGACTTGTTGGACTGTGGGACTGTGTGGCTTTCGATGAAGTGGCTGGCATTCGCTTCAAAGATAAAGACGGTGTGCAGATCATGAAGGACTATATGGCGTCCGGCTCCTTTGCCCGCGGCAAGGAGGAAAAGGCTGCCTCTGCATCCATGGTCTTTGTGGGCAATATCAATCAGAGTGTAGATGTCCTTTTGAAAACATCCAGTCTGTTTGATCCGTTCCCGCCGGAAATGGGCACGGATACGGCTTTTCTTGATCGCATACACTGTTACATTCCCGGCTGGGAGATTCCAAAATTCCGTCCAGAGCACTTTACAAATGATTATGGATTTATTACGGACTATTTGTCCGAGTTTATCCGTGAACTGCGTAAAGAGCAGCGCGGCGATTCCCTGGATAAGTATTTCCGGCTCGGGAAGAACTTGAATCAACGTGACACTATTGCTGTCCGTAAGATGGTGGATGCCTATGTGAAGCTGCTGTATCCGGATGGTGTGTTTGATAAGGAGCAGATCGAAGAGATTCTGACAATGGCACTGGAAATGCGCCGCCGCGTAAAAGAGCAGTTAAAAAAGCTGGGCGGCATGGAGTTCTACGATGTGAACTTCTCTTACATAGACAATGAAAACTTTGAAGAGCATTATGTTTCCGTGCCTGAGCAGGGCGGCGGAAAACTGATTCCGGAAGGCATGTGCAACCCGGGGCAGGTCTATACCGTTTCCCGCGGAAAGTCCGGAATGATCGGTGTATTTCGCTTGGAAAGCCAGATGCTGCCTGGTAATGGTAAGTTTGATCGTACCGGCCTTGGATCTGACCGTGAATGCCGTGAAGCATCCAATACTGCATTCAGCTTCCTGAAGGCAAACGGCAATCGGATCAGCGGCGTTATCAGCACCACTACGAAGGATTACATTATCAATTATCAGGACCTGCAGGGCATCGGTATGACCAGCAAGCTCGCGCTTCCCACTTTGATTGCCCTGAGTTCTATTGCACTGAGCAAACCAACGGTCAGCTCTCTGGCCGTTCTTGGCGAGATCAGCATCAGCGGCACCATCATCAAGGTAGATGAGCTTGCAAATGCGCTGCAGGTGTGCTTAGATTCCGGCGCGAAGAAGGTATTACTGCCGATAACCTCTGCGGGAGATCTCGGCACCGTTCCTGCGGATCTCGTGGGTAGCTTCAATCTGATTTTCTATAACAGCGCGGAAGATGCAGTGTATAAGGCACTGGGAGTGGAGTAAAATGAAATTTACAGAAGATCAATTAAAACTCTATGCGTTACCTTTGAGTGAAACAGAAAATGAGAAGTGCTTGCATGCAATTAAGGCTATCCGTGATGCGCTAAAAGACCTTGGTTACCATACTGATAGTGACGATGTTCTTCCTCTTGAAAAAGATACGTATTCTTATGTTGTTAGATTAAAAAAGTATTATTCGAATGAGGAAATAGAGATTTTTATTCAGGGATCATATGCCAACAACACTTGCGTTCGTGGAGAAAGCGATGTGGATATCGCAGTAGTACGGAAGGATATATATGAATATGCTTGGGGGAGAAAATTCGTCCCCTATGTGCCAGCTTTTAAGCACAATGTAGAAGCAGCCATATATAAAAGTGCTGTGGAGATGGCACTAAAAGATCATTTCACATCGTTTTATGTGCATAGAAAGAACAAATGTATAAAAGTTGATGGAAACACATATAGAAAACAAGCAGATGCGGTCCCAGCTTTTGGGATGCATCACGTATATAATTCCGAAAATAATGATTATTCCCATTATAACGAAGGGATAACTATTTATGCTGATGATGGACAAGTGATTAATAATTTCCCTAAGCAGCATATAGCGTTAGGAAAAGCAAAAAATGTAGCGACCAATCATTATTATAAAAAGATGGTACGTATTGCCAAAAAACTTCGTTATATGATGGAAGATTATGGCTATGCAGGAGCAACAAATGCATCGTCCTTTGGTGTGGAGTCATTATTGTGGAATGTTCCAGATGACATTTTCAAGAAATATATAACCTATTGTTTCGCATTTGATGAAGTAGTTAAGTATTTGTATACCAATAGAAGTAATTTGAGTATCTTCAAGGAAGCAAATGGAATCAAAGATTTATGTCCAGACGCTTCAACAAGACAGAATTATGCTCAATTCATAGAAGAACTGTATGCTTTCTATGATTATGACATTTAAAGAGGTTACGAATGAAGAAGCAATTTGATGGACTGCTTAAAAAAGCGATGTGGATAGCAATAGTATTGTTTGTTATTCGAACGGCTTTATCTTGGGAAGAGTTAAAAGCTGCTGCTAGCATATATACAGTTTTTGGTTATGCAGGTGAGGCTATTGGAGTGGCAGTTGTCCTTATGGTTTGCTATGAAAAGTGTTTGTGGCGTTATGATCCATTTGTAAAAACACCTTATATCGCGGGTGAGTACACAGGAACTCTTATATCCGAGTATGATCGAACTGAGCGGAATGGCATTCTAAAGATAAAACAGACATTCCTTTCGGTTGAAGTATCACTAAAAACAGAGGAAAGCAAGAGTAGATCTGTATCCGGAACCATAGAAGAAATACTTGGAAAGCCTGAGCTAATCTATACATATTTGAATGAACCTGGATCAGGTGTTAGAGAACGAAGTGCAATCCATTTCGGAACAGCGATGATTGTTATTGATGATAAAGATCATATGGTCGGCCGTTATTATACTGATCGAAGCACATCAGGAGATATGATTTTTACAAAGGTTGAGAAATAATGATTGGCCAGTATAACGTAATCACCCCTTATGGCAGCATTCGCTAGGTTACTATACGTGACTGTTAAAATGTTAATAGCGGTTTATGCCTGTACACGTCTTAACTGGACTTCCTCTCAGCTGCACTCTAATTCAGCGCAGTTATCTGGAGATACCAGCACACTACAAAGCCATAGCCATGTCAACTTGACATTTTGCAATTCTGCAGTATAATCGGCTTATAAATTCTGTAATTCTGCGGTAATTTTGCTAAAAACATTTTGATGCGGCAGGAGTGATCGCCATGTTTAAGCGTAAGATTTATGATAAGCTCCTTGATTGGAAGACAGAATCCAATGGTGATACGGCGCTTTTGATCGAGGGGGCACGACGTATCGGCAAGTCTACGGTCGTTGAGGCTTTTGCAAAGAACGAATATGAGAGCTATATCCTGATTGACTTTTCCATTGCCTCAAAGGGAGTCAAAGAGCTATTCGAGGATATTGCGGATCTGAACTATTTTTTCCTTCAACTCCAGCTCCTGTATCATGTAGATCTGGTTGAGCGAAAATCTGTCATCATCTTTGATGAAGTCCAGTTATGCCCCCTGGCGCGTCAGGCAATCAAGCATCTTGTCAAGGATCATCGCTATGATTACATTGAAACCGGCTCCCTCATCTCGATCAAAAAGAATGTGAAAAACATTCTGATTCCCAGTGAGGAACGCCGGATCAACATGTATCCCATGGACTATGAGGAATTTCTTTGGGCAATCGGAGATCATGCCAGCTTTCCGCTTATCAAGCGCTGCTTCGATCAGGGGGTCTCTCTTGGACAAAAAACGAATCGAATGCTGCTGCGGAGCTTCCGCTTGTATATGCTCGTGGGCGGTATGCCGCAAGCGGTGAATGAGTACCTTACCACAAACAACTTTAGGAAAGTCGATCTTGTCAAGCGGGACATTCTGAAGCTGTACGAGAACGACTTTATGAAGATCGATCCGACCGGCAGAATCTCGCTTCTGTTCGACTCCATTCCGGCTCAGCTCAACAAAAATGCCTCCCGCTATCAGGTGTCCAGTGTCCTGCCCGGCAGCCGGGCGGACGACATCCTGAAACTGATTACGGAGCTGGTCGATTCAAAGACGGTACTCATTTCATATCACGCCACCGATCCCAATACCGGGCTGTCGGCAAACAAAGACCTCTCACAATTCAAACTTTTTGTATGTGACACAGGACTGTTCACGACTTTAATGTTCAAGGACCGCGATTTTACTGAGAACATCATTTATGAAAAAATCCTCAACGATAAGCTTTCCGCAAACCTGGGATACCTATTTGAAAATGTGGTTGCGCAGATGCTCACGGCTTCTGGCAACGGCCTTTTCTATCACACATTCAAGTCCGATCACAGCGAGCACAAGCGCGAGGTAGATTTTCTGATCGCACGTATGAACAAAATCTGCCCGATCGAAGTCAAATCCTCCGGCTATAAGGTGCATACCTCGCTCGATGAGTTTTGCCAGAAGTATTTAAGCCGGATTCTTGCGCAGTATTTGGTGTATACAAAAGACTACGCGAAGAATGGCTCCCTCTGTTATTTACCTGTTTATATGGTCCCGTTTCTGTGAGAACGCGGATTATAAGAAGCAAGAAGATGTTGTGATTTATTATTTTGCACAATACCTTCAAGAAATCCTACAGAAATGGGCATGAGAATAGACGGGACAAATAATCGACTGATATAAAAAACAAGGTTTCTGTGTAGCTTCTTAAAGAATTAGGTGCAGATGAATTCGTTAACACATTTGAATGGACTATATCGGGTTGATTTTTTTCATTTGGTATACACATAGAAGCGAATCTTTTTACACCATTAGCGATAGGAAACTGGAACAAACCACGAGGACTATATATGTTTGATTCAAATAAAATGCTCAACCTGGGGTTTGCTTTTCTTAATGCTGGAGAAGTCAATTTCCATGAGGGAGCTATAAAGCAAAGATCCGTTTATCAAAACGTGGCAGGTGTTGTAAATCTAGCATTTGCTTGTGAGTTATTCATGAAGTGCCTATTGAATATGAATGAGACAGAAATGCGAGTACACAGGTTAAAGGATTTGTGGCATAAATATAAAGGTATCTGTGGAGACAAAGCATCTGAGATTGAATCTGCGGTAATTAAAATGTTGGATACAAGTTTTACTTTCGAAGAAATGCTACAAGACAACGATAATGTCTTCGACGATTATAGGTATTTCTTCGAGCCAGGACATTTGAATGAAATTACGAACAAGCCTTTGCAACCTCAATTTTTGAGAGTGCTTGCTCATGTATTATATATCTATCTTGGTAATGAGCTTGCGCAATGAATCAGACCGGTTAAAAATGTATCCACGAGAAAAATGGAGGAGGGGCAAACTCATGTATTTAAGCCAGATGCAGGTTAATAATTATCGTCTGCTTAAAAATGTGACTATAGATTTTAATAAAGCTATGACTCTCTTTGTTGGCAAGAACAACACGGGAAAAACCTCAATTATGAATATTTTAGAGTTCCTATTGTCTGACAAGAAAACATTGCCATTCGAAGACTATCCTCTCGATTGTCGACGAACTCTCTATGAAGCCGTTAAAGCATATTGGAATAGTAATGATGAAAATCCACGTTTGACTTATATAAACTCAGTTCCAGTAACTTCGATTATTTTGAAGATTGATTATTCCGAAGAAGATGAATCATACGGAGCTCTCAGCGATTTTATAATTGATTTGGACGATACGCTAAACACTGTTATTATTTCTGTATCATTTGATGTTCCTCTTA
>ODAJ011888192.1_pt1 | contig 10925 bp, 8 predicted proteins | sample 1539241 | NCBI WGS metagenome assembly ODAJ01 (sample SAMN02144231, study PRJEB22623) | gut metagenome | biome: sheep rumen | host: Ovis aries | place: New Zealand
TGCGTCTCCTTGCAGAGGATGTGGATTGGACATAGCGAAGTGCGGTCGTATCCGTCGAGAAGGGAGCTGTTGTCCGAAATCCGTCTCCATGACGAGAACACCAGGACATCCGCGTTCTGCTGGAATGAATAGAAGATGGGAGCCTTGTTCCCGTCCTTTATGCTCGACCCGGAGCCGTCCAGTTCGTAAATCTTGGAGAAGTTCTCGATTGCATCGTTTATCGCGTCGTTCGTGGAACTGTCCTTGTATTTGATTTGCCCGAACTCCTGGAATCTCCCGGCCGCGCCGAGGGAAGTCCTGTTGTCCTGCGGCAGGCTTTCGTCGTACCAGCGTTCGCGGAGCCGTTCGTTGTTCCAGTAGACGTCGAACGCCGGCATCGCAATCGGCTCAGCGTTCCACCGAATCCACAGCTCCTTCGGACGGGTGACCGGGGTGAAGCACCTCCCAGCCGTGGTATTGTGGTTCGAATTGACCGCCCGTTCGATGAAATTGTTCGTAGCGGCGAGGGATGCGTCGAGAGCGTCTATCGCCGGCGTGAACCTCTCTTCCCCGGCGTCCGGCAGCTCGTCCGAGAAGGTGTCCATCAGGAACATGGAGTTGTTGCCGAGGTCGAGGTTGTAGTTGCAGACGGCATAGCGGTGGGTCGCGGCATCCACGATGCGCTCCCTCCAGTACCAGAGCTGCTTGGCGATGCGCTTGCACCGCTCGTCGGAATAGCCGAGGTGGGCGAACCATTTGCCGTAGTAGGTCATGCTGGACGCCGTGTCGATGTCCGTTATCCTGTTGATGTCGGACTTGAACTCCAGCTGCCAGTAGATGCTTGCGATGACCTGCTCGAAGGTTTCCCCGTCGTTCGGAGGCGCATCGACCGGGTAGGCGTGGTCGATTGTCCCCATATAGGACATGTTCAGATACGCCGCCTTTCTGTCGTCGTTGGAAACCCCCTCCGAAATGAAGATGGACTTGCCTATGCTTTCGCCATCCTTCAACGGAATCCTCGGCGTGAAGTCCATGACCGCCCTGATTCTCGGGTCGTCCCCGTGGTTCTTGTAAAGGTCTATCTCCCATGCGGTCCTCTCATACGCCTCGATGAACTCCTGGACTGCGGTAGGATAGAACAGCCCGTCGTATCCGGTCAGTTCGGACGCCTCCCCGACCGCATCAACCTTGTCGTGCTTCTCGTGCTCGTATCTGGTGACGTATCCGGTGAAGTCAAGGACGTTGTATTTCCAGAAGTTCCTGCTTTCCCCGTTCACCCCGTACAAATCGTCGAAAATCCTCTTGTTGGTGAGGTTCCTCTCCAGGTCGGAGGTGATGTATTCCGACATCGCGTTGATGATGATGTTGACCAGCGGATTCCACAGCTGGAAGGTGTACATGAACGGGTGGAGCATCACGGAGGCGTACTTCGTGTTCTTCCAGTTCAAGGCTTCGATGACCTGCCCGTTTCCGTTCCTGTTCCTGTTGTTCCCGACGAGGGAGGTGTCCGAGGAATAGCGGAGGAACTGCGCGTTCTGCTTCTCGACCAGCTCTTCGTTGTTCTGCACCTTCATTCGGTCGCGCTTGGACTCGTATGCGAAAAGGCTGTCCTCGTTCGCAATGTCGTTTATCGGGTGGACTATCTCCCCCGTCTCCGCATTGTAGCTGGCATCGGCGGCGCCGGTTTCGTAGAGCGACAGCAGGAATTCCTCGATGTCGTCCTCCACCTCCGTCGTGGAGTGAAGCGACCCGACGGACATCCTGTTCCGATAGAACTCCCTGATTTCATTCGGGGAGAACACACCCAATTGAGCCTTGTCGCGGTCGGTTATCGCCTTGCTCAACTGCTCCCAATACCTGGTGGACAGAAGAACCTCGTCGTTCGTGTAAATGCCGGTCGGGTGGATGTTGAAATACTCCGTCGTGTCCATGTACTCGATGATGTCCACGTTGGTGTAGTTCCTGAACAGCTTGATGTTCTCCTCGATTCTCGCCTGAAGCTCGGCGAGGGCGTTGATGTCCCCAGATTCGGCGAGCTCCTTCATCATGTCGGAATAGGAACGCTCGTCCGACCACCTAGGAACCACGTCGAACTGCTCCGTCGGGTATTTGGTAAGGAGGAAGTCGTTTATCGCATGGGCGAGAAGCGAACCGGTTCCGCGCATCGCGTTGAACTGCGCCTGGCGCTTCATCTCGTTGCGCATCGCGTGAATCTTGAACGTAAGCTCCGTCAGCTTTTCAGCAACGATTTCAAGGATGTCCTTCGACTTGGTGTCCTCCAGCGCTATGCTCCGGTTGCCGAGCGTGCCGTATTCCTCGATGTAGTCGTAGCCGGACGTCTCGATTGCGACGGAGGACATCCCTCCGAGGACCCTCGGGATGAAGTGCTTTTCGGAAACGGTCCCAATCGGCTTCCTGACGGACGGCCGCCCGATTCCATACCGGTCGACGACCGGCTCCGTGTCCGCAGCTTCGTCCTGCTCGTATTCCCACGCCTTGTTGACGTATGTGAATAGGTCGAGAACGCCGGTGTTCCTGCTTTCCACGACCGTGATTCCGACGAGGTTCAGGGTCGTCACGTTCAGGTTGACCGCCTGCACCTTCAATGCGTGGAGGACGAGGAACGCCCTGAGATACTTGACGAACTCCGCCTCCCTGTAATATCCGTATCGGGTGTCTATCTTTCCGAGAAGGTAATGCCCCGCCGAATAGTCGAACCGCTCCTTGTTGTGGGCGTTGAGGATTGTTTCTACAAGGATTTTCTCGTTGTCTGTCAGTTCGTTGTTCGGGGAGAACCCGTGCTCGTTGATTTGGTCCGCCACGACCCATGGGTTGAACGACTTGGACACGTTGTAGGTGCGGCGAAGCGCCTCTATCTGCCCGGCGAGCGAGGAATAGTTCTCCTGCGGGTTTATCTGGATGGATGAATCGAGCGTTATGGACGAGCCCGTGGTTTCCTCGACGTCCAGCGGATGGCGGGACTCCCCCTGTATCATCCTGTCCAGGATTGTCTTTCTGGGAACGTCGTCAAGCCTTTCGTAGCCGTCGAGTTCGGAATGAAGGAGGTTGTCGATGAGCGTGGTGCCGTCGGTTGCCGAATAGGTGGCTCCGAGGACGTCGAGAATCATCTCGTAGTAAATCTCCTTTATCATCGACCGGTAGGTGTCCTCGTCAACCCTGTGTCCGTTCAGCTTTATCTCCGTGAACACGTCCTCCAGCGCCATGCTCTCCTCGTAGTTCCTCCCGACGGACTTCATCAGCCCTACCTTCATCTTCTCCATCAGCTTCCTTACGAGGGGGACGGATAGAATCGGGGAGTCGCCGCCGAACAGATACTCGCGGTCTATGCTCAATACGTCAAGCATCAGCTGAAGCCCCGCCGGGAAGATGCTGTAAATCTCCATCAGGGAGCCGATTTCGTATTTCAGCATCCCAGCCATGCTGACGAGGGCGGGTATCCTCGCCGTGTTCAGGTCGGCAAGGTTCTGGACATAATCTATGGCGGAGGACGAGACGATGTTGTTTATGTCCTTTCCGCACGCGCTGAGTATGTCCCAAAGCGTCTCGCTCGTCGTGTCCCGCCATACCTCGTTCTGCGCGGCTCCCCTGACGACAGACTTGAAATCGGCGCCGTCCGGATAACGGAGCAGCGCATTGTGGTGCTTGGAAAAATCCAGAATGTCCTTGAAAGTGTTGTCCGCCATGGCTTACAAAATTCCGTTGGAGCTCCTGTTGACCACCTTGATTCTCTTGGAAAGCTGCGCGACGCTCTCCGTTGAAAGCACCGGATACTGGAACTCCTCCAAAAGGATTTGCTGACCGCCCCAGAATGCGTCACCGAGGTCGATGAGGGTGCGGTCGTTCACCCAGCAGTTCATCTGGATTCCGGGCGTGTAGATGACGTTCTGGTTGACCCCCGGCTTGTAGGCGCTGTAAACCTCGCCGATTCCCGGTATGTTCGCATAGAGGTCGTTCAGGACGTCGTTGGTCGAGAACGGCCCGAAGCCGATTTTGTGCTGCTGGACGTCGAAGTATTTGATTATGAGCAGCGCCGCCCTGTTCACGACATCCTGCACGCTGGTGTAGGTGTAGTTGTTCTGCAGGCGGATTTCGAGCCAGCTGTTGTCCTCTCCGTTTATCATCGTGCCGACCGTGCTCCTTCCATTGTTTGCAACTAGCAGCTTCTTGGCGATTGTACTCGGAACGGAGCTGAGCTCGCAGGTCACGGGGATTGCGGGAAGGAACACCGGCTCCTGGGTCAGGTCGCGGCGGAGCTGAAGGATGCTCTTGTATTGAAGGACCAACTGGTCGAAGTTGATGGAGGTGGACTTCAACGCCGAAATGTACCAGATGTAGACGTTGTTGTTGTCCGCCGGGTCTGCAAGAGAAGCGTTCCCATACTTGGCGAACCTTGCCGAGTTGAGGTAGTAGCGGGCGTTGTTGTGGTGTTCCAACCCCAACTGGTTCAGCCAACGGTAGAATGTGCTTGCATAATCCCAGTTGTTCATCACCTTGATGTCCGCCAAAGTTGACTTGAACTCCGGAGCGCTTCTTAAATAGAACTCGTAGTCGTCCTTGGTAACAAGCCTGTTGTTCAATTTGAACCAGCCCGGAGCCTTGTTGCGAATCTCGTCGACGCCCTCTTCCTCATAGCAGGGGGAACTGGCGCTGACGCACTTCACGCTCATCGACTTGCTCTCTCCATCCACGGTTGTGTTCTCCGTCAGGTTGGAGGTCGTGTTGCTTGCGGACACGGTGATTTCGTCGGAGCCGAGGTCGTATGTGCCGATTCCGAAGATGTTCGCATACAGGTTGTCCGGCAGGTTGAACATGCCGGCGTTGTGGACGAACTCGCCGAGCTCGTCGGAAGCCGTCAATGCTCCGTCCTCCCCCTCCGTTTCCAGATAGAACACGTAGATTTCCGCGCCGGCGTGGAGCTTGTCCGTTTGAAGCCCGTTTCCAAAGGTCAACACAATCCTCTTGTCGCTGTCAAGCTCCACGTTGAAGTACTTGTTGTTGCTGGAGGGGGAGCCGGAGAAGATGAGCGAAGTGGTTTCGCTTGCACCGCTGGTTTGAGTGGTGGGGCGCTTGAAAAGCCCGTCGCTCGTCGGGGTGAACCAGTTGATGCTGGTGTTGCTCCAATCTACCTCGTTCTCCGACCGGTTCTTGTAGCGCTTGTCCACCTCCACCACGAAGATGTTGTTCGTCGTGGCGAGCATCTTGTCGTTAAGGCTGCTGCCGATGTTCAGACGGAAGGTTTCATAGTCGTCCCCCGATGCGGTCAGGGTCTTGTCGTAGCACTTCCACCTGCCGTTCAGGAGAACGAAGTCGAACGACGCCCCGTCCGTAAGGTTGGACGGGATTTCCAGGCTCTTTATGTCCCTCGGGCAGTAGGAATAGGAGCGACCGCCGATGCTGACGTAGGAGAACGGCAGGATTCTCCAATGCGGATAGTTGTTCGCGTTTTCCAGGCGGAACATCGCGCTGCTCGGGGTGATTCCCTTGGCGTTGTAGCCCAGCATCTTGGCCAGACGGATGATGTTTTCGTAATACTGGGTGTCCGAGAACATCGACTCGGAGGCGGCGTGGTTGACCTGATACACCAGGGTCTGGTAGACGTAGGAAATCAGGTCGATGATGAGGGAAAGGTTGCTTCCGGGATAGACCTGCCCGGTGAAATTGGAATCAGCCGCCAGCTTGCGGAGAAGAAGGTCGCGTATCGAGTATGCGTTGAACTTCAGGTAGTCCGTCGTGGCGTTCTCCCCGAAGCTGATGTTCTGCAAGGAATACCTGCGACCCTCGTCGTGGGCTCCCTTGAGCATCTGCTGGTGCTTGATTGTGTCCTCTCGCTGCTGGTCCTGGAGTGTCAAAGTTGCCATGTCGTCACATCCCTTTTATTTTACTTCCTTGCTGACCGTGCCGCTTTCCCCGGTTATGGTTATCGTGTCGGTTATCGAACCGAATCCCTTCGCCCCGACGACATGGTAGTTCAGCTGGAGGTGTATCGTCGAGTGCTGCTCGTCGTCCTCCGACTGTCCAACGCCGAGAGAGTCAATCACGACCCGTCTGTCGTTTTCCTCAACGCACCGCCTGACCTCCTGCGAAAGTTCCGTCTTGGCAGTCTCGTCGAGCGGCTTGTACAGGAACTTGCGGAGGTTGTTGCCGAACTGGGGATAAAGGATTTCTTCCCCGACGTTCCATGTGAAGATGTTGCGGACGGCGGCCTTCACCGCCTCCACGTCGGTCAGCATGTCCACCTTGTTGACGGCATACTTGTCCGAAAAGACATCTATGTCCTTGTAGACATAGTTGGCCTCGACCGCCTTCTTCTCGTCGCGGGTGATTTTGAGTACCAGGTTTGCCATCTATTCGCTCTTCGGTTGCAATAACTGTATTTACCGAAGTTCGATGGCAATGGGACGGAATCAGCCGTTCTTCTTCATTTCCTCTTGAAGCAGTTTCACCGACCTTGCGATAAGTCCGGTAACAATCGTGTTGACCGTCAAGAGCTGCGTCGGATTGTCGAACTGCACTCTGTCCCCGTCTACGTCGACCGTCCACATCGGGAGGGTTTCGTCGACGGAGGTGGAAAGACTCTTGAAGTGAATCTTCGTTCCCTGCCCGTTCTCGAACACATAGTCCCTCTTGCCGACGGAGCCGGACGAAAGCACGAACGCATCCTCGGTGGTCAATGTCATAAGTTGCTCGAATGTCATAATGAAAACCTCGCCTACTTCACAATGTTATTATATGAAAAGGGGCAGCCGGGTTTATCCCAGACGCCCCTTCCAAGTACCGCTTTCCCTAGTTGAACTCTTTGAGAATCGCCTTCAGGATTTCCTTGTCCTCCGGCGTGGACGGCTTCGTGTCCCAACCGCGATCGTAGCACATGACCTCATCCCGGTCGTATCCGTCAGTCTTGGCAACCCACAGCTTGCTGATGCGGCCTCCCTTGATTCCGAATTGCGACGGCTCGTCGAACCACTTGATTTGCACCTCGTATTCGGTGTCTCCAAGATAGGCGTGCCCTTTTGACCATCCGTTCGGCTCGCGAGATGGATTGATGTCAAGAAAGACGGACGGAATCCCTGAACGGCCCTCATCGATTCCCTCTTTGACCAGCCTCTCTGAATCTTCATCGTCGATATCTGATTGAGCCAATTTCAACTGATGTTCAAATCCAGTCATGAACGTCTTACGAAGAGATTCCATATGTGACCAGCCGGCGGCTTCACCAATAAGATACTTTACACTTGATTCTTTGATACGACCTCTTGCAACCGCCAAAGCAAGTGTCTGCATCAATTTTTCGCAGAAAATATCTTTGGATTCACTGTCAAATGCTTCCCATTGCGCATTGATTTTCCGCTGGGTGGGGTCATAGTCTTCACCACTGTTTTCCTTGACCAGCCTCTTGAGCTGCTCGAATGTTATCTGTCTTTTCATGCCTTTATGCCTTGTAGACGACTTCCTGCGATGCGACCGCTTCGTTCACCACGACCTTGGCCCTGTCGACAAAGTGCTCCAGGGGTGTTGCTCCCTTGCTGGAGTAGCTTCCGAATGCCTCGGCGTTCTGCGAAGTGAAGATTCCACCCTTGATGTCGGCGGTAGGATTGCCGCCCGGATAGTTGGAGCAGTCCACCATCACCGCAACGCCAGTGTTGTTGAACCCATTGCCGGATGCCTTGTAGTCCGCCTTGGAGCCGGTTGCGATGAACTCGCCGCCATTGACTTCCAGATGCCCGGATTTCATCACTATGGCCATTGCGCCCTTGAAGGTGCCTCCGTTGATTACGACGGTGGAGTCCCCTTGAGGGTTGAACACCGCGCAACCGTCATCCGGTGCCGTGGCCTCGAATTCGCCGCCATTGATTATGAGTTCCGTGTTCTTGCGGGTGCCATTGCCGCAGATGGCAGCATACTTGCCGACATACTTGCCGCTGTTGATTATCACTGTTGCCTTCTTGTCCGGGTCGTAGTCAGTTCCCTTTGCGGTGAGCTTGATTGCGCCATACTGGCTGTCTCCACCGGATATGGTACCGGCGCCTTCCAGAATGAGGGTTCCGCCGCTCTTGACAGTGATGACCGAATCGCCGGTCGCGGAATCCGAAATCGAACCACCGGTCAAGGTGACTCCTTCGGGGATGGTGAGCGTGACGGTCTTGCCTTCCTTGACCACGAGGGCTTCGGCGCCGGAAATGGTCATGTCCTGCTCAATGGTGACGTTGACCTTGGGTTCGTCACTGTCGAAAGCCTCCCTTGCCTGCTCAGGTGTCTCTGCCTTCTTGGAAGGTCCCTTGGAGGAAGTGCCATCTCCCACCGCACCCGCGAGTGCGACGGCTAGCGCCAGGTTTCTGCGATATTGAACGGATGTGATTGAGTACATGGTATGTGGTTCCTTTGTTGTTAAATGTGATTAATGTGTTGTTTGTTGCCTTACACCAAACGGGTCCAAGAACCGCCGGCGCAACCGGAATCAGCGGGGTCAAAGGTTTCGTACACTCCAAGTGCCCAAATTTCCTTCGCCACCTTGCATGCCGAATCTTCATCCGAGCCCCATGAAATAAGGAGTTCCGCAAGCATTGCCCAGTTGGTCGCAACTTCAATGAAGGAATCACCACTGTCGGCATCGTCATAGCGATATGCCTTCGGCCTCGCCCCAGTGGCCACCTCTTGCAGGATTTCCAAAATGGACGGATTGGAATCATGATCCTCTCCACCCTCAAACTCCCAAGCGGTCATATTGGTTGATTCCTTGACCAACTTTTTCAATTGACCAAGGGTAAGGGTCACTTTTGTATTTTCGCTTATCTTCTTCATATCAGTAACTCCGTTGTTTACTGGTTGTTGCACAGTTTCGACAAAAATTCCTTGAACTTGTCCATGTCAACAATCTTCAACGGAATCTTCACGATATGCATAACATTGCCAGTTTCTTTCCCGTCATGTGTCACCAAGTCCTTTCCGTCTCCTGGATTTATCCACCCGTTTCTCTTCAATCCAAGGGTTTTCTCCAATTGCTCCAACTGAAAATACACCATTTCCTTGCCATCGGTATCGTCGGAACCGAAAATCGGAGAGATGTACTTCAAGGTTATCACGGGTTCATCCTTGTACAGAAAATCACTGACACTTTCGAAAGCAATGCTAGAATAGCTATCCGGTTCGTAGGCTGGGTCGGCATCGCTGCTTCCATATATTCCGTCCTCGGTAAGCCATTGCTCCATGCACTCGAACACCTCGTATGCATCGTCACCTCCAAGTTCATGGATGATGTCCGCAATGGTAGAACCCGACGATTCCTTGACCAGCTTTTTCAACTGACCAAGAGTCAATGTCACTTTGGTGTTTTCATTCATTCTCACCGCTCCGGATTTCAGCAGGGCCTGACGAATGGAATCGCCAAGTGCCATGAACATGGGATCGGTGTTGGAATTTGCCAGCTCAGACCACTTGCGATTGACGGACATGGCGAAATTCTTGATATCCGTTCCATCGCCATAGTTTTTCAGGAACTCTTGCATTTCATTCCAAAACTTGTCATCGAGGGTCCTCCAATCCTTGGGATTGACCCCCTCGTCCTTGAGCTTGGCAACGCACCCCCTCAAAAAGCCTTCGGCAGGATCCGTCGATTCTTTGACCAACTTCTTTAGCTGCTTCAGGGTGACCGTAACTTTTGTGTTTTCGTTGGTTTTCATAATTTGTCTTTCTTAAAACTCACGTTTGTCAACAATTCTACCATCGATAGTAATTCCAGTGCGAACTCCACCGAACATATCATCAGTACAGTAGAATGTACCAATCTTTTTATCTTTTTTAACTACGTCCCATTCATTATTATTACCAATTCCATGGGCGTGTTTTAGATTCATAAAACTGAACCCATAAGGTTCGGCGACAAGGCGTCTAGTAAACTCCTTAAAGACTAAATGAACCTGAACTCTGTTCATACCCCAATCATACTCCGTGAAGTCATCAATATGCTCAGCAATATAGTCAAAGGCTTCTTTTGCTCCTTTTTTGAATAATTCGTCGAAGGCTTCTTTTTCTCCTTTTTTGAGTACGCCTGGTCTGATGTTTTTGGATTCAGCAAATGGCGTATTCATGAAAGCGAACAAAGTATCGATTTTCCTTAGGCTCTTTGGAAGTTTGACTGTTGTTAATTCATGACAATACTCAAAAGCGTTTTCTTCAATTTTTTTAACAGAGTCAGGAATGATTATGGATGACATACCACAACCTAAAAATGCGCTTTCTCCAATTTCTCTTAGAGAATTACCAAACTCTACAGTTTTTAAAGACCTCTGCCACGCCATAGCGTGACGAGATATTGTGATAACGCTGTCTGGACACACAATGGAAATGATTTTTCTACGCCCGTCGACAATAGGGTCTTCGCCGTTACCAACAACCGTTACTCCATTCGGAATATAGATATTCCTATCTTTTCCGCGATATTTTATAAGCACACCGTCCTTGATCTCAAAATCGGAATTTTCGGCGGCTTCCTTCACAAGTCTCTTGATTTGACCAAGGGTCAATGTGACTTTGGTGTTTTCGTCGATCTTCTTCATATGTTTTTGTTCCCTAAATGCTCTTGAGGTATTCCTGAACGGCCTTCATCAGGTGGGCGTTCTTGGCATCAGTGCCCTTGGGGAGCTTCGCCAATGCCTTGTTGAGCTTGTTGGTCTGACATTCCACCACCTCACCGAACTGGTCCACGATGTAGTTGCGGCTCTCGCATACGCCATTAACAAATGCGCTTTCCTTGGTACTGTCCGCCATGTAGCCGATACTGGGGTCAAGCACGCAGTCAATCGTCACCAACTGGAAGTCATCGACATAACCGCCGTCGTTGGGCTCTCCCAAGCCGCGGGTTGACCAGCCGACCTTCGTGCCATACTGAATGAGCGATGCCAGGATGGTGCCACAGGGAGTACCGATGA
>ODAJ011902469.1_pt1 | contig 10921 bp, 7 predicted proteins | sample 1539241 | NCBI WGS metagenome assembly ODAJ01 (sample SAMN02144231, study PRJEB22623) | gut metagenome | biome: sheep rumen | host: Ovis aries | place: New Zealand
CAAATCTGGATTTGAGCAGCTTTGATACGTCGAACGTGACGGATATGTCATACATGTTCGCAGACTGCGATAGCCTGACAAATCTGGATTTGAGCAGCTTTGATACGTCGAACGTGACGAGTATGTATGAAATGTTCCGTCGTTGCGGCAGCCTGACAAATCTGGATTTGAGCAGCTTTGATACGTCGAACGTGACGAGTATGGGCATGATGTTCTATAGTTGCAACAGCCTGGCAAATCTGGATTTGAGCAACTTTAATACGTCGAACGTGACGAGTATGTATAATATGTTCAGTCGTTGCGGCAGCCTGACAAATCTGGATTTGAGCAGCTTTAATACGTCGAACGTGACGAGTATGGTTGAAATGTTCCGTCGTTGCGGCAGCCTGACAAATCTGGATTTGAGCAGCTTCGATATGTCGAATGTGCGCTATATGCAAGACATGTTCCATAGCTGTTCTGCTTTAGAGCTTCTTAAGACACCTAAGAAGAATGAAAAATCAGTTGAGTTGCCTGTTACTTTGTACGACGATGCGGGCAATGAGTATGAGGACTTACCCCTCTTATCAGAGAGTATCGTTCTTACAAGAAATAAACCGACCACGGAATTGTACATATATGATTGCGAAATCACACTTTCTGAAACAAGCTATACATTTGACGGAAAAGCGAAGGAACCAACTGTAACAGTGATGGACGGCAGTACCATTCTGAATTCCGGAAAAGATTACATTGTCAGCTACGCAAATAATATAAACCCAGGCACAGCGACGGTTAAGGTGACAGGCATAGGGAACTATAGAGGTGAAAAGTATGTCACCTTCATGATTGATGGTGAGAATTGGATTGACAATACTGGTATTCCTCATTACTATACGATTGCACTTCAGGCTACTTCGACAGGACGGTATATTACGTGTGATGTCGGCGCAAAGAATGCTCAAGGCAGATATAAGAATATGGACAACCCTGACCTAAATGCGGATGCGACAAAGATCATGGCGTACGAAGAGTTTGAACTAGTACCATGTCCGGATGGGAGTTATGCATTGAGATCTGTAGTGAACAGGAAGTTTTTATCCGTGTACTTTGATCCGCAAGCCCAACTTGTACACGCTGGGTTTGACCAGTCTTTTATTGGTGATAATGAAAAGTTTATCCTGAAAATGGGATCAAGTGGAGTAATAAAGAGCAAAAAGTATAATCTTTGGCTGAGTGTACATGAAGGTAAGCTGAGAATTACCTCCGATAAAAATGAAGCTGAAGTATTTAATCAAATTCTTATCGATAATAACAGTTATACCACTGACGAATTTGCTGTATTGGCCAAAGATGAATGGTTCAATTTAAATAATCAGGGGACAGGATTGTATAATATTCAGTGCGACGTTGGCGTTAATTCGTATAATAATGCTGAAACACTAAAGAAGCTCGGTTATACACTTATGTATGAAAACGGTAAGTTCGATCGGGAGTATGTTGAGATAGATAAAATGCAGTGTTTTGTAGCTTACAAGAAGACCAATGGAAAATATGAGGTTATCATAGCTTTTCAAGGGACTGGTGGTTACGACCTTGCTGACTGGGCTTCAGATGGCGGATCGAATGTGACAGGCAATACTTACACAGATGACGATGGTATGCATGTGGGATATCATTTAATGTCAAATAAGTTAGTCGAATTTGAAGAAAAAGTAATTGATAAAGAAAAAAAACTGACACTTTCAATGCTGATATCATATGCAAAAAAAGATAAAGATAAAGCACATTTCACAATCATTGGGCATAGTATGGGCGGTGCAATTGCGCAATGCTATGCGCTGCATCTTGCAGGTGAAGGTATTCAAAGAGACCAGATTACGGGCAGGACATTTAATTCTGCTTTAGCGGTTAATAAGGATGAAGAGGGATTTGAAGATTGGTATAATTTGTGCGTTTCTACGGATACTGTTTGTAATGGACTTGTTCCTGGGTCAATTATATCTTATGGGATACATAGGATAGGGACAACGATATGGCTTTATGATATGCAGCCTGATAAAGGCACCGATCATTTCCCCATATTTAATATAGCAACTGACAAACATAATATGGATAAGTGCCTTTATAATATATTATATGAAATATGGGATGATAAAAAATGCGATCATGCATGGGATGAAGGTACAGTGAGTATATTTACGTATGTTCCGGATGATCAGGTGCAATTTGAACGAAACTACATCTGCTCAAAGTGCAAGCAGACTAAGAGCATAAAAGTAACGTCATTAAGCAATGACATTGAAGTCACCGGATTGCAATCGAAGGTTTATACTGGAAATGCTATCACACAGACTCTTGTTCTAAAGAACGGAGTCGTGAAACTAAAAGAGGGTACTGATTATGTGGTTTCCTACAAGGACAATATCAATGTCGGCACTGCTACTGTGACGATCATAGGGAAGGGGAACTATTACGGTACCATTATAAGAACTTTTAAAATAAATAAAGCGGATGCAGAACTGGTCTTTGACGAAAGCGCAGTCACAAAGAAGACCACGGATGCCGCGTTCACTAATGCTTTGACAAAGAAAACAGATGGAACGGTGACGTTCAAATCCAGTAACACAAATGTGGCAACTGTGAACAGTACAAGCGGTTTTGTCAAGATAAAGGGAGCAGGAACAACCACTATCACAGTAGCCGCATCGGAAGGGAAGAACTACAAGGCAGGCAGCGCTAGCTATAAGCTGACCGTTAAGGCATCGACGGTCGCTGGTTTCTCTGATGTCCAGGATTCGGAACATGCATACTACAATGCCATCTACTGGGCTTCAGATGCCGGCATCACCAAGGGCTACCCGGACGGCACATTCGGTATTGATCGTTCCTGCACCCGAGGAGAGATGATGATGTTCCTGTGGAGATACGCAGGTAAACCGGCTCCGAAGAACGTATCGAAGTCCCCGTTCAAGGATGTCCCGAAAACACACACTTTCTACAAAGCAATCCTCTGGGGTTCTCAGAAAGGTATCACCAAGGGATATTCAGATGGTACATTCGGTGTCAACCGCAACGTGAGCCGCGGTGAATGCATGATGTTCCTGTGGAGATTGAAAGGCAAACCGGCACCCAAGGCAGTAGCGAAGGCACCGTTCCCGGATGTTCCGAAGTCGCATGTCTTCTACAATGCTGTACTCTGGGGCTACCAGAAAAAGATAACGACGGGCTTTACATCAGGAAAGTTGAAAGGTAAATTCGGCGTTAATGAGAACTGCTCGAGAGGCCAGATTGTTACCTTCCTGTACAGGGCGAAATAAGTACCGTAGACCTGCGGTATCCGAAAGGATCCGCCTCAGCGCGAGGCGGATCCTTTTTCACGTATCTGCACAATCCGGACGGGAGGGTTGCTCTTTCCGCTCCTGTCCTTGCTATATAATGAATCATGATGGAAGATTTGTGATCGTTGATAGATAAAAAGATGGGATTATGACAATAATTAAACATTTAGAGTACACATATTCAAAGGATTACCGGGAAGTATTTGAAGACATTGCCAATTTGGTGTTTTATACTGAATAAGGTCTTGAGAAAGGTGTCAACAAAAGGAGATGGTTTCATGTACTCTTGAAATCCATCCATAACAGGAGAGAAAAGGGCTGATTTTTGTATAAGAAAGTCAGCCAACCTTTTCTTAAACAGAAAGGACTGATTATATGACATACGGATATGCCCGTTGCTCTACCAACGAAGAACGTCAAGACATCGACAGACAGAAACGAGAACTGTATACCCTCGGAGTTACTGATGATAAATACATTTATTGGGAATACGAATCCGGCATCAAAGATGACCGTGCCGAACTTCAGAAGCTCTTGGATATCGTATCAGAAGGAGATACCATTGCCACCACAGAAGTTTCAAGGCTCACAAGATCTACCAAACATCTATGCGAAATCCTTCAGACAGTCAAAAACAAAAAGCTGATACTTGATATCGGTGGTGCCTTCCGTGTCGACTGCTCTAAAGGTGAAATGGATCCGATGACAGAGGGCATGGTCAAAATGTGGGGTGTCTTCGCAGAAATGGAAAGAAATATCATCTCCCAAAGAGTTAAGTCCGGTATGAAGAATGCAGCCGCCAAAGGTAAACAAATCGGAAGACCTGAAACCACAAAAGACAATCTACCTGATAAATTTTGGAAGTATTATCAGATGTATAAAACTAGAAGCATCAATATTTCGGAGATGGCACGAATCATGAATTGTTCCAGAACATCCATTTACAAATACATAACTATAGCGGAAATGAGCTAATACGTGTTAGATTGCGACATTTCTACACAAAGAGAATTAATTTAAAAAGGAGCTTTGATAAAGCAGATTTAAACCTACCCACAACCGGGTCTGTGTAAGCTGGAATAATACGCCTATGATCACTGTGATTTTTGAATGTCTCGTTTCGGTATAGATCTTTTCTGCGCTGCTTGAGTTTAAGGAATGTAAAATGGGGATGTCGCATTAATTGGACTGCGACAGCCCCTTTATCCTACCTGGACATATACTTCTGGTAATACTCTCCTATGTTTGGAATGCTAATGGCTTTACGGCCTTTGCATTTGCCTTCTCTTTTGGCAATGGCGATTCCTTCACGGAAACATTGCTCTCTCGAATTCTGCTATGGCAGTCATCATGGTCATCTGTAGTTTGCCAGCTGGAGTATGTGTATCAAACTTCTCCTTCAGACAGATGAACTTAGCACTGGTATCCTCGATCTGTTTAACCGTTGCCAGAAGATTCGCGGAGGATCTGCCAAGTCTGGAGAACTCTTCTACATAAACAGTGTCATTCTCACGGATGTATTCCAGCATCCCCTGAAGCTTCGGACGTTGGGTGTCCTTGCCTGATGCTTTCTCGATACCACTTATCTATATTGTAAGGCTGCAGAGTCTCACGTTGTCTCGCTTCGTTCTGTTCTAGGATGGAAACTCTCACATATGAGATATTCTTACTATTAGCCATAAACAAGCCCCCTATTTGTCCAATGACGTTTATAATGTTGATCGCATTTTGTTCAGGAATAGATTTTATGACGCTATTTAACAAAATGATTGTATAATTATATAAATACTGTTAACATTGGGATAAAACAACTCAAAAGGTAAAAATCACCGTTGCTAACAATATATTTTTAGAGAGGACAAGGGAATAAGGTAATTAACTAATCCCAATTCTGGAAGATGAGAATAAGGAGAACGATATATGAGAGAGTCTATTGATAGTTTATATAGGGTAATAGATAATGAAAATTATTTAACGTGTTTAGAAGACAAAGAATATGAATACAAGGTATCTGGTCAAATCATAGAGATAAAAGGTTTGTTCGGATTCAAGGAGATGAAACTGGAAGGACCGGATCCTAAGGAGGTATACAATAGTCTTAATTCAAGCATCAACAAAGTCGTTCAGTTTTGTAAAAAATACGGTCTCCCATATGAAGTTTCGGAATATGTCGAATACGACAAAGAGACTGCTTCCTTCTCTGGTGGAAGGAGAGGCCGGATGAAAAATATAACACGGGAAATTGTTTTTACTGTAACAAGCGAGGTTGCACAGAAGCTCCTGCATGATTATTATGCAAACCGAACAAACAGAACTAGTACGTATCTCATTCAAAGAAGTGGTAATTGGTATGATAGTTTAAAAAACTCTCAAGCAGTTAAGGCTGTTGCAGCCGAGATGATATCATATATTGAAAAATACATTGAGAATGAAAATGATAAGAGCGGGAAGAGGTTTAGCTTTGACTATCAGTGCAATAGAAGAGCCACAATAATTGATGATTTATATAATAATAAGCAAGCAACAATAGATTATGAAAAACTCGGTTATGAGTGCCTTGGGTCAAAGGAACAGGAAGCAGCTGTTACAGCTGCGGTTATTCCATATATATTAAAAGAATACAAAAATCGAAAGGATATTTTCGATATTATGTTCGAGGAAGCTTCAACATACAACAATTACAATACAGCATTGATAAGTATAACGCTAAAAAGTGATGAGGCAAATGTAAAAAAGCCACTTAAATCCTGGTAAATTACCGGTAGTGTAAAATATTCTGTGTAAACCACTTAGACCAATGATAAGATCTGGGGTCTACAGTTACATTTTTAGATTTGGAATAGGCCTGAATGGCATGAATTGCTGTTCAGGCCCTGTTTATTAGTTAACATGAAGCCGGCAGCATGTCAAGGGCGCCCGCGCAGGCGGGCTTAAACTCCCCAGCTCTTTTCTTCTTTGTTAGAGCCCGGAGAAAACAGCCCCACATAGACCAGCAGAAATGACCATTTGAAGTCCAGAAGAAACAGCCAATGTAATTCAGAGGAAATAGCCACATTATCTTCTGCGATAGCAGAACCAATCATAAACCTCTTGATAACCCTTTATTTCCTTGCTCTATGAGTTGTCAAGGCCTTCAGAGCTTGCGTGCCTTGATAGCTCATAGAACAAGGAATAGACTGCCACAAGAGGTTATTGGTCATTTCTGTCTGACTCAAATTGGCTGATTCTTCTGGACTCGGAGTGGCTAATTCCTCCGGGCTCTAACATCTTTTCATCCTCTTTGGCTTCCACTTGCTCATTCAGTTTATGAAGATGCGGTTCAACTCTGTTTCGCTAAAATCAAAGCATTCAGGAAAGTACTTTTTCACGATGCCACCGATAATGTACTTGTGATGGTTCTGCTCCTTCCGAAGCTGGCTCTTCATCTCTCGTCTGACTTTGGCGAGATTAGCTTTTGCCTTCTTAAGCTGTTCTTCTGCCTGCAACTCTTTCTTTGATTTTTCTTCTAAAATAACCATTTTCTGCTGTCTCATCTGAAACTCCTTTATAGATTTTTCTAATAAAAAAGCAGGTAGACTAATCGTTCATCTACCCGCTTCTCTAAACTATTTTATTACTATCTCTGTTAACTGAATAATTTTACTAATTAACACCCTCTTTATGGCATCTAGTTTTTCATATCTATCTGCTAGCTCTTTTTGCCTTGATAAATCAAAAATGCCCTCTTCGTTTACTGGAATTGCTATTTTTGTGTCTTTTATCATTTGAGGAGTAAGTTTAGTAAACTCATTTTTCCCAAGGTCGCCTTTTCTTCCTTTTGTTTTATTCCTCAAAATTGGTTCTGCAACATACATGACATACCGAATATCGATATTCTCATTCGGTATACATACAACCCTGTCTGCTGTTGTTGAAAACTTTCCAGAAAGTAGCGCAGTCTTTCCCGCTAATCCGTTTATCGAAATTGTTAGGTAATCTCCTTCGTAGTCAAATGAGTCCATATACCCTAATGGCTTATTATTATCTGCTGAATAAACAGGATACTTTCCATTGTGGTCTTTACAATAAGATTTTGTATATTTACTATTACCTCTCATAATACTGGCAAATACATTTTCGAGTTTTATATGTTTCCACTTTATACTCTCAGTTTCTGGTAATAGCACATTGATTTCTCTAAGTTCTGATGCTCGCTTTAACAAAGCAATTCTTTGTTTTTCTATCTCTTTGTACTTTTTAGCAAGCTGAACTTGTTTATCAAAATCATACTCTCCATTTTCACATATCGGTATTTGAATTTTTAACTTTTTGAAGGATACTTTTGTTGCTTTATTCGAAAACGTATAAACCAATTTTCTGGATTCATTTTCAATGGCGTATTTAAGATAATCATGGTCAAGTTTTGATTGCAGTTCCTCGAAAATCACAAGGGGCACCACTTTTTCTGATATTGTAAAATGTCCGTCTCTATAAAAAACCAATCCAGATGCTCCGTCTTTATTATAAGTAAGGCAATTATCAAAATACTTAATTCCTTCTAAATTATCTTGGATGTATCCATAAGAAGGGACTGATATATTCTTAGATGCACCATACACTGGAACGTTTCCTTTATGTGAATTAACAAATGATTTTGTCAAGCCACTATTGGTACTTATGGAAAAATCAAATATTTCAGAAATAGGTTTTGTTACATATCCTCTTTGAGCCATTCTATCGCTCCTTGATAATCATGTATTTCATCTACTAGCTCAGTAATGTATGAATTGAATTCATCCAGACTCATGACATTATCTTTCTTTTTAATTCCAAGTTCTTCCTTTTCTGCATCAGTCCATTGAAGATTAATATCCCAACTCTCTTCTTCGCCAAAACTATCAATATTTAAAAGCTTTGCGCGCTGGTCAGCATTAATGGCATCCTTAACTATCTTATGCGTTTTATTTGATTTGTATAATGTATATAAATCAACCGCTATCCTTAAATCGCTGTCCTCGATATCAAAACGATACGAATCCAATGTTTCGCCTATTGTACTACACAAATATGCAAAAACAGGATATGGCTGAGCTGTTCCTAACTCTGAGTCTGTTCGCTTATGTAAAGTAAGAATAAAAGTTTTCTTCGGTGTATTAAAGAATGTTCCCACTGGCAATGAAATGATACTTTCTATAAAACATGTGTCTAGTATGAATTTTTTTAATTTATTATTCGCTATATTAGTAAAGATGCCATCTGGCAGAATAATATTTGCTTCTCCTCCTTTTTTTAATGACTTAATTATCCATTCTATGAATAATGCTTCAATCCCTCTTCCCCCTGTTGAATAAGCTTTCGTAGTACTACCTACAAGATTAATGGCTTTGCTTGCTTCTGTAATAACTGCACTCTGATAATATGGGGGATTTGCTAAAATTAAATCATATCGTTCTGGTTCTAGTTTTTCTAATGTTCCTAGAGTAGAATGACTTGACTTTATTACTGTGCTCAATAATTCATTTGATAGTTTCTGTATTCTAGAAGCATCGTCACTATTGTTCTTGAATAAATCAGAATAGAATAACAATAGATTTGATTTCGCAAGAATAGTAGTTAGGTCATCATTGTTATCTTCCATGCGTTTTTCCATCCCATAAAGGTTAATTGATTTTTTTAATACCCCATTTTCAAAATAGAATGGATTAGAAATTTTTAATGAAGCCTCTAATAAGAATTTTCCAACACCACATGCTGGGTCACAAATGTCCATCCCTATGCGAACATCAACCATTCTTACCATTTCTTGGACAACTTTTAATGGAGTGAAAAACTGTCCCATGCCTTCTTTATCAGAACTATTCTTCATGAATGTTTCAAATAGTTTTGACTTAAAATCTTTGTTTATATATAAAAATTTACCGTGCTCATTTTCGTATTCCTTAAAGCAAGACAGTAATCTCCCAAAACCATCAGCTGCACTATCTATTATGATAGGGTTTCCCATTTCATCTACTTGAGTATGAAATAACCTACCATTTATAATCGTTGTGTTATCACTTGCAACAGGAAATAGAATTAATAACTGTTCTCTAACGGTTGTAAGGTACTGTTTAAAAGCATCTTTAGCCGTTTGAGTAGAATAAATATCATAAACACTGTCAAAACAGTAAATGCCTTTTAAAACTCCTATGTCTGAAAGGAATTTAAAAGTAAACATTTCAACAAACGTATACAAAGAATTTTTCGCAGATGATAACGACATATTCTGCAAAATTCTAGCGGTTTTTTTTGCCAATGGCGTAGGATCGATATAATCCTTCGGAATTAACTGATTGTTATTATCATCAATGCAATAACATACATCATCAATAAATTCAGCAAGTTCCTTATTCTGTTCTTGTGTTAATTCTTTAGGATTAATTTTCCTAGAGACTTGATTTCCATCCTCGTCAAGAATCGGTTCTCCCGTCAAAGGATTAAACCAGATAAATGTGTTGCCATCAGAAATGATATATATTTTAGCTTTTGTCTTTTTAGCTACTGCCAACTCTTGATACTTTGCAATTTCCTTTGATTTCTCACTCTGAAATTCTTCAGGTGTTTTCATTTCAATAAAAATTACAATCTCTTTGTTTCTGTTAAGTACAAGGACATCTGGCTTATTGGCTCTTATACCGTTACATTCTTTTACTGTTAAACCAGAAATCTCTTTATTCTTAACCAAATCTTTTATAGTGGTCGCTCCTAGACTCCTACAGATATATTTTCCTAGTTCTACCGGAATAGAATATAATCCATCTTGAATGGTTTGTTCTGACATTTTCAACTACCTCCCTCAGTATCGGTAAATGGTTACTATGATTTCAAAGCCAAATATATACCATCTATCCAAGGTCTATTATCTCAACGCAATGGATTTTTTACAAATGTTTTATAAAAATTCTTGTATTTTTATCGAGTTTTGTTTATATTGCTCATTTGTTCCTTTATCTGTTTTCTCCTTTCCTCCGATATTCGTCTCGGCTTACGATAATTAACGTATCCTTTCGGCATAGAATAGGTCTTGTCAATATCTGTTACCTTGATGCACTTATATATTTCTGGAAACTCGGCAACTAACGCATCAAATTTTCTCATAACCGCCTTATCTCTGGTATAGACAGTGGCATTTGGCTCTGCAACATTGAACAGGATGATGGTTTCCTGTTCCACCCTGGCTAATTTAGACACCTTAAGATTCTCCTTCCCATCTAACTTATAATCTTAATTTTTGCCTCTACACACTCTGTTTCAGGAAGAACGACAATGAGCAAGCCAAATAATGAAGCTCCAATGATAGTAAAATAAAGAATAGTCCAAGATTCCCTCGACAATTACCGTGGTCTTTACAGCAAAAGAGGTGCTAACGCATCTATATCCATTAGCACCCCTTTACACATCATTCTTTCGATAATTACCCTATGAAAAATCAAAAACCCGCATTTACTGAATCAGCAAGTACTACACTCTCTCTGGAATGAATATTTGAAAACAGTGCTCTTTATCAGTCATTAGAGCCGCTCTTCCTCTCCATTGCTTCCCATTCTTCCTTCATAAACTCAAGCATCCTCTTTCTCTTTTCG
>ODAJ012188578.1_pt1 | contig 10921 bp, 6 predicted proteins | sample 1539241 | NCBI WGS metagenome assembly ODAJ01 (sample SAMN02144231, study PRJEB22623) | gut metagenome | biome: sheep rumen | host: Ovis aries | place: New Zealand
TCCGCCCCGTCTCTCTGTAGGGGCCGGCGTCCTCGACGGCCCGCTCTCGCCTCCCCCTCCGGGGAAGGCGCCCCGGTGCGCACACCGGGCGGAAGGGGGCTCCCCGCGCCCCTGCGGTGGAACGCAGCGCAATTCATTATTATAATTATAATCCTTCAGCCCGTGCTCCTTCCCCAAATCGGCGTGGTCTTCACATAGGTCCAGCGGAAGGGCTGCTCAGGGTTCCGGATCCGCTCCGCCAGCACTGCGGCGGCGAGACGTCCGATCTCCGCGCTGGGGATCCGGGCGGTGCTGAGAGAGGGCTCCACCACCGAGGCCTCCAGCGAGCCGTCAAAGCCCGCAAGCATCACGTCCCCGGGCACGGTCAGCCCCAGCTTTTTCAGTGCGGCCATCAAATGGATGGCCAGATAGTCGTTGGCGCAGGCAAAGCCGTCCGGCAGCTCCGGCAGAGCCCGGATCCGGGAAAGGAGCCAGTCGGCGTCGCCATAATACTCCCCATCCTCGTCCAGGATGCAAAGCTCCCTCCGCATGGGCTGCCCCGCCAAATACAGGGCGGTGCAGCAGCCGAGCCAGCGCTCATAGAAGCTGTTGCAGTGCTCGATATCCCCCACGAAGCCGATGCTGCGGGCCCCGTTTTGGAGCATCCGGTCCACCAGGGCCATTTCGCTGGAGAGATTCTCCATGGAAACCACATCGCAGCGCATCAGTGTGCGGCCCGCCCGGGCAAAGCCGTCCACGAACACGGTGGGCTTTCCCAGGGAGCAGACCAGCTCCAGATAGTCCCGGGCGAAGAGCTCGATCACCAGGATCCCGGCAGTCTCCTCCAGATCCAGGTGAGGCGGCAGCCTTTTCTCCCGGATCTCCCCCGGGGAAATCTCATACATCTTCAGCGTGTAGCCCAGGCGGGAGATCTGATCGGTGAAGCTGGTGATGAAAAAGGCCCCGAAATTATGGCTCAGCAGCTTGTGCTGGGTGAGCAGGGCAATGCTGCCCTTTCCCGGGTCCTCCGCCCGCTGGGAATAGCCCAGCTCCCTGGCCTTGTCCAGCACCAGGCGCCGTGTTTCCTCCGGCACGGAGCCCCGGCCGTTGAAGACCTTGGACACCGTGTTGCGCGACAGGCCGCAGCCCTCCGCGATATCCTGCATGGTGATCCGTTTGCGCGCCATCTGCGTCCCTCCGTTTCTCCCGATTTCAATATAGCATAGGGAAGGGCGAAAAACAAGGTTTACAAAATGTAAATTCAAAGGTCGCACTTTCTGTCTATTTTGTGCATATGACACGGGATTTGTTTATATAAAATGTGCAAATGCAAGGAAAGGTCCGGGATTTCATTGACATTATGTAAAGTTGACGCTATACTAATCCTGTAAAATTGTTTACATTTTGCGCATTTCGTTCTTACGCATACCGTTCCCATGCATATCAGAAGGAGGAATTGCCCATGAAACAAGGAAAAATGATCCTGGCCGTGCTGCTTCTGGCGACCATGCTTTTGGCCGTCTGCGGTCAGCCGGCAGCGCTGGCGGCTCCCGCGAATCAGAGCGCGGGCCGTCCCATCGCCGCACTGGACGGGGAGCTGGTGCCCACCCGTGTGCAAACCACCATGTTCCGCGCCAAGTTTGAAGGCAGCGCTGTTGCCGGCAGCGGCGAAATTGTGGACGGGGTCTACCGTTTCACCGCCACCGAGACCGACGGCGAGGCCTGGCACGTGAAGCTGGAGTGCAACTATCCCACTGTCTCCGGGCGGGATTACCGGGTGACCTACCGCTTCACCTCCGATGTGGCCGGCAAGGTCAAGTTCGGCGATTTTCAGGAGTTTGACATTCAGGAGGGCGAAAACACCGTCACCGGCATGATGATCGCCTCCTCCGGCACCAGCTATCTGGACCTGCAGCTTGGCATGCTCAAGCCCTTCACCATCGATTTTACCGAGATTGAGGTGGAGGAGTTTGCCGATGAGGTGAGCTACCAGGACGCTCTGTCTGCCCCTGTGAACTTTGAGAAGGAATCCATCGTCTATGAGCGCCACGACCAGGGCTATGCGCCCATCTTCACCCGCAGCGCGGACGGCGTCAGCATCAACTACCTGTCCACCGCCTGGGATCCGGGCGTGTGGAAGTCCCGCCTCTATGTGAAGACGGGCCTGGTGCCCGAAGCCGGCGTGCGCTACCGCATCACCGCCGATGTACTTTGCGATGGGGACATGCCTTTTGAAGTGCTCTTCAACAACGGCGATGAGGAGAAGGGCTACGGCGCCCTCTATGGCCAGAGCCTGACGGCCAACGAGCGCAAGACGGTGGAGGCCGTGATCATCGGCGGCGGCGAGGGCGACGATCTGGTGCTGCAGTTCTCCCTGGGCCAGGTCCCGGAGGAAGGCACCGTGGAGATCTCCAATCTCCATATTGAAAAGATCCTCGACCACTACACCAACATGCTCCCGACGAACTTCGCCCTGGACAAGGAGCTTCTCACCGGGCGCACCCTCTATACGCTTGTCCCCACCGGCTACACCAATGTTCCCGTATCCGTCTCCTATGACGGCACCGACACCGTCTATGAGGGTCACGACGGCGACTATGTGGTAGAACTGGAGGAGGGCTCCTCCAGCGCCACGCTGAAGATCCTCCAGGCTCCCGCCGAGGGCAGAGGCGTCTGGAAGGCCAAGCTCTATGCCGCCACCGGCGTGACCCTGGAGGCCGGCACCACTTACCAGATCAAATTTGACGTCACCGGCACCGCCGACCAGGCCGAGTACGAAGCCTGCTTTGACGGCGACGGCGAAAATGCCTACGGCGCCCTCTATGGCCGCAGCCTGACGGCCGGCACGGCGGACACCGTGGAATATACCGTCACCCCCGCCGAGAGCCACGGGCCTCTCACCATCCGCCTGCAGCTGGGCAAGACCGACAGCACCGCGGGCAATAACGTAACGCTCAGCAATCTCTCCATCAGCAAGCTGGTCCCGGGCGAGGCCAAGGAGATCGAGCTCAGCGATTTTGCCTACCCCGTCGGGGAAGAGGGCAAGACCGAGCCCAACTCCTTCTTCCTGGAGGCCAACTCCGGCGCCGAGGCGGCGCTCACCGGTGACGGCTCCAGCGCCACCGCCACCGTCACCAAGCCCGGCGACGATTGGCATGTGAAGCTCTATGCCCAGCCCGGTCTGAACCTGGAGGTCGGTGAGACCTACACCGTCACCATGAACGTCACCGGCGCCAGCGGCTGCACCGTCTGCTACAAGAACACCGCCACCGGCGCCGAGGACGGCTTCGGCACCGAGCCCATCAGCGACGGCACCATCACCCACGTGATCACCCCGGAGGAGGCCGGCACCCTGGAGATCCTGCTGAAGATCGGCAACGTCCCCGAAGGCGCCGCCGTGAAGGTCAGCGATGTGAAGATCGAGAAGGCCGGAACCGACTTTATTCCTCTCTCCCTCTCCATCGGCTATCCCAGCGTCACCCCCGGCAGCAGCTCCGACGGCTCCTTCTTTGTGGAGAATAACGCCGACGCCAGGGCCAAGCTCTCCGGCGACGGCAGCAGCGCCACCGCCACCATCGAGAAATCCGGCGATGATTGGCATATCAAGTTCTATGCCAAGCCCGGTGTGGAGCTGGAGAAGGGCAAGACCTATCAGATCAGCATGGACGTCACCGGCGCCGCCGGCTGCACCGCCTGCTATAAGAACACCGCCGTGGACGGGGAAGAGGGCTTCGGCACCGAGACGCTCTCTGACGGCACCGTGACGCACACCGTCACCGCCGCCGAAAGCGGCACCCTGGAGATCCTGCTGAAGATCGGCAATCTCCCCGACGGCACCGCTGTAAAGCTCAGCAACCTGAAGATCGCCGAGAGCAAGCCCGCCGGCACCGACGTGCTGCCCTCTCCCATCTCCTATCCCGATTCCTTCTTCCTGGAAGCCAACTCCGGCGCGGCGGCTGAGATGTCCGGTGAGGGCAGCAGCGCCACCGCCACCGTCACCATCCCCGGCGCCGACTGGAACGTGAAGTTCTACGTGAAGCCCCACACCAAGCTGGAGGCGGGCAAGAGCTATCAGGTCAGCCTGAACGTGACGAACGCCAAGGGCTGCCCGGTCTGCTTCAAGGACCTGGCCACCTCCGCGGAGGAGGGCTTCGGCACCGAGTGGCTGGGCTCTGACAGCCAGACCGTGAAGCACACCATCACCCCCGATCACGAGGGCGAGCTGGAGCTTCTGCTGAAGATCGGCAATCTGGCCGAGAACACCGCCGTCACTGTCAGCGGTGTGAAGGTGGAGGAGCTGCAGGATGCCTTCAGCGACATGGAGCTGACCGGCTTCCGCTATCCCACCACCGTTCCCGCCACTGTGAACAAGGGCTCCTTTGACCTGGAGGCCAACTCCGGTGCAGCGGCCACCCTGAGCGGCGATGGCAGCAGCGCCACTGCCACCGTCACCACCCCCGGGGCCGACTGGAACGTGAAGCTCTATGCCAAGCCCGGTGTCAGCCTGGAGGCCGGCAAGACCTATCAGATCAGCCTGAATGTCATCAGCGCGGCAGACTGCGCCGTCTGCTTCAAGAACGTGGACGCCGGCGATGAGATGGGCTTCGGCTCCGTGACCGGCGGCAGCGGCACCGTGACCCACACCGTCACCCCCACCGAGGGCGGCGCTCTGGAGATCCTGCTGAAGATCGGCAGCATGCCCGAGAACACCGAGGTCAAGGTCAGCGGCATCCAGATCTCCGAGCACAAGGAAGGCAGCGTGGACGTAACGCCCGAGAGCTTTGCCTATCCGGTCACCACCCCCGGCACCATCGAGTACAACTCCTTTGACCTGGAGGCCAATGCCGGCGCCGTGGCCAGCCTCACCGGCGACGGCAGCAGCGCCACCGCCACCGTCACCACACCCGGCGATGATTGGCACGTGAAATTCTATGCCAAGCCCGGCGTCAGCCTGGAGGCCGGCAAGACCTATCAGATCAGCATGGATGTGACCGGCGCCGCCGGCTGCACCGCCTGCTATAAGAACACCGCCGGCGAAGGCGAGGAGGGCTTCGGCACCGAGCCCATCACCGACGGCACCGTGAAGCACACTGTGGTGGCCTCCGAGAGCGGCACCCTGGAGATTCTGCTGAAGATCGGCAACGTCCCCGCCGGCACCCAGGTCACCGTCACCAACGTGAAGGTGGAAGAGCTGGCCACCGCCCCGGGCGAGGATGTGCTCCCCTCCTTCTCCTATGACAGCGAAGGCAGCATGAACTATGCGGCCGACGGCGGCTATGTGGTGAATCTCACCAAGAACAGCTCCTCCGCCGACTTCGAGATCCTGGAAGCTCCCGCCGAGGGACGCAATCCCTGGAATGTGAAGCTCTTTGTCCGCACCGGCTTCACGCCCCAGGCCAACAAGGGCTACCGCGTCAGCTTCGATATCGACTCTGCCAAGCCCCAGAGCGTCATGGAGGTCTTCTATGACGGCTCCTCCGAGGCGGCCTACGGCCAGCTCTTCGGCCAGAGTCTCTCCGCCGGCAAGCGCACCGTGAGCTACGAGGTCAAGCCCGGCGGCTCCAAGGGCGAGCTGGTGCTGCAGATCCGTCTGGGCCAGACCGACGGTACTGACGGCAACGCCTACACCGTGAGCAATGTGAAGGTGGAGGAGATCACCTACAAGACCGAATCCGCGCCTGAGAAGAAGGTCGTCACCACCCTCTGGACCCACGAGGACTACAAGGAAACCACCCTGACGAAGACCCCCGATAAGGCCACCGTGAAGATCGGCAAGCTCCCCGCGGAAGGCCGGGAGCCCTGGAAGACCAAGCTCTTTGTGGAGACCGGCGCCAAGCTGGAGGAGGGTCAGAAATACCGCGTCAGCATGATCGTCAAGTCCATCATCCCCGCTCCCTTTGAGGTCTGCTTCAACAACGGCGGCGAGGAGAAGGGCCTGGGCGCCATGTTCGGCCTGCTCGCCACGCCCAGCGGCCAGTATGTGGAATATGTGACCTACGCCAAGCAGGACACGGATCTGGTGATCCAGCTCTCTCTGGGCACCTGCTCTCCCCCGAACAGCATCATTCTGGATCATGTGAAGGTGGAGAAGGCCGGCAATATCGACCTGGTCTCCGACACCATCTATAACTTCTGATCCCGGATCACTGAATGAGAAAGGCGGAACAAGTATGAAAAAAAGGCAATATTGGCTTGCCCTCCTGCTGATGCTCTCCCTGCTTCTCACGGCCTGCGGCGGCGCCGGCGCTCCCGCCACCGACGGGAACCTGGCCGAGGCCCCGGCTGAGGAGAGCGGCGCTGCTCAAGCGCCGGAAGCGGAAGACCTTGGCGAAGCCCTCCCCGATGAGCCCTATGAGGCGGTGGACTATACCCTGTATCCCGCCCCGGAGGGCGGCTACGTGGGCGACGTGATGCCCTTCGTCACCGAGGACGGCACCCTGGAGCTCTACTATCTCTATGATACCGACCACAACGGCCAGGGCTACCACCCCATTTACAAGTACTCCACCGATGACCTGGTGGGCTGGAAGGACCATGGCAAGGTGCTGGACTACGGGCAGATGTCCGATCCCGACCCTGCCCTGGGCACCGGCTCCGTGCTGCAGGATCCGGACGGCCTCTATCACCTGTTCTACACCGGCCACAATGACACCGGCAACGGCGGCAAGGGCAAGGAGTGCGTGATGCACGCCACGAGCCCCGACCGGGAGAATTGGACCAAGGACGAGGAAGTGGTGTTCTTCGCCCCCGAGGGCTACTCCAAGGACGACTTCCGGGATCCCGAGGTCTTCTGGGTGGAGCGGGACCAGTGCTACTGGCTGCTGATGGCCGCCCATGAGAACACCCTGGGCGGCGTGGTGGTGAAGTACACCTCCACCGACCTGAAGGACTGGGAGTTCATCGGCCCCATCTTCGCCCCCATGTCCCAGTTCATGCTGGAGTGCCCGGACCTGTTCCAGATCGGAGACAAGTGGTATCTCACCTACAGCTGGGACTGCGTCACCTACTATGCCGTCAGCGATTCCATGGACGGCCCCTTCGTTCCCCCGCGTGACAACATCCTGGACGGCAAGGGCACCATGTCCGGCAACGGCTTCATTTTCTACGCGGCCAAGACCGCCGAGCTGAACGGCCACCTCTATCTCTGCGGCTGGCTGGGCCGGGCGGGCCTGAGCGGCGACTCCGGCGTTTATCAGTGGGCCGGCAGCGTCCTGGTCCATGAGCTTATCCAGCGCGAGGACGGCACTCTGGGCGTCAAGGCGCCGGACACCTTTGACGACTACTTCACCATGGACAAGATCGTTCCCGCCGCCCGCCTGAAGGGCAATGTGGACATCAACGCCAACAACATCTCCCTCTCTGCCGAGGAAGATTCCTACTCCCTGGCGGATATGGGCACCCGCCCCGCCACCATGACCCTGGAGTGCGATGTGACCCTCAGTGAGAGCGGCCGCGCCGGCTTTGCCTTCGGCGGCAGCGAGAAGGACTCCACCTGGACAGCCCTGTGCCTGGACATGAGCGGTGAGAGCATCCACTACGAGGGCTATGAGATCGAGGATCTCCGCACCTATGATCCCACAGCCTACACCCGCTTCGACTTCAACAAGGCCGAGACCCACCATGTGAAGCTGGTTTGCGAGAACGAGATCGTGGTCTGCTACGTGGACGGCGTGAAGGCGCTCAGCTGCCGCATCACCCACTCCACCGACGGGGCCCACATCGGCGTCTTCGCCGACAGCTGCCAGGCTTCCTTCCAGAACATCAGCATGAAGCTCCCCGGCTGAGCACCCCCGACAAACCGAAAAAAGATCGGTGAATTCGCAGATCCTGCGAATCCACCGATCTTTTTTGTTTCATCCCGCAGGGGACGGCGCCCAGCCCATGGCCGGTCCCGGCGTACATAGCTGCATCCGGCACCCACCCCGGGCGAATCCGCATCCTCCCGTAGCGCCGACCATTGGTCGGCGGCGCCGCGGCCTACGTCTACCGCCCTCCCGGGCGAATCCGCAATCGCCCCACGCATTACGTCATTGCGCGCCAGCGCGCACGCTGGCGCGGCAATCCGTTCTTCTCCCAAAAAGCTGTATTTTTAAGGCTTCCCGGATGCCCCTCAGCCCGCCTGGGTCCGCATCCGCCGGGCATAGTTGCTGTAATAGGCGGAGATGCTCATAAAGGAGATCTGGCTGCTGCGCAGATTGTAGCTGCGCACCCCCTCCGCCGTCTCCCAGCGGATGTTGATGAGGCTGCCGTCCTTCTCCACATTGGTCAGGATCAGCCTCCCGTCCCTCAGCGTCAGCACGATGCTGCGCTCGTCAGGCGTCGCCTCATCCCGGGAGATCACCGTCACCCCGTCGGCCAGCAGGAGCATGTCGTAGTAGTCCACCATCTCCCGGCTGGCGGGGAAGCTCTCCTCCCCCCGGCCCACCAGCCGGTCTCCCTCGGCGGTGGCCAGGATCGCGTCGTTCACCTCCAGGCAAAACTCCCGGTATTCCGTGCGCAGCCGCAGGATGGAAATGAACCATATGATCAGAGCCAGGCTCGCCCCGATGGCGATAAAGCCGAAGAAATACAAAAGCCCGGTTTTCATTTTGTCCTTGATGTACATACCTTGCTCCTTTCCCATTCCGCTGCCTCTTCCTGTCCTTATGACGTCTCCGTCGGCGCTTTTGTTCCAGGAGACAAGCTCTTTCGTCCGCCTCCATCTTATAGAAGATGGAGCTGTTTGTCAATGCTTCACTCCCACGGTGAGATCGGGCAAAGCACGAAAAAGAGCGCGAAAGCTCTGGTCGCAACGTAGGGGAGGGCCTTGTGTCCTCCCGGCGGAACCAGCCTGTATGGTCAAGAAAAGTTCGGCGAATTCGCGCGATCTGCGAGTTCTCCGAACTTTTCTTTGGCGGTAACGGGAAGGCTCACACCGGGAAGCGGTCCGGCCACAGGATCACCGCCACCATGAGCCAGAGGTACAGCCATTTCACCGCCAGCGTTCCCAGAAAGGAGACCGGGATCCACAACCAGCGTTTTCCGATCACCCTGCGCTCCTCCGGGTCTTTCCGATCGTCCAGAAAGGCCAGGAGATTGACGATGAGGCAGATCACCGCCGCCGGCGTAAACCACAGGATCGCACCGAGTCCTCCGAAAAGATCCAGGAACTCGAACCAGAGCGAGTCCTCGGGAACGGGGATCCGGGTATGGGCATAGAAGGACAGCAGCCCCATATCCAGCAGCATGATCAGGCAGCAGGCCAGCTGGATGAGGCCGGTCATGCGGAGGGTCTTTCTCGTTTTCACGGCTTGCTCAGCTCCCGGGGCGCGGGCTCCGCCTCCTCCAGCGCAGCCAGCAGCTTCTCATAGGTCCCGGCGGGAAGCTGAGTGGCCGCCTGGGCGGAAGCAAGGCTGTAGCCGGAGAGGCACCTGTCGTTTTCATCGATGGCATAGAAGATCCTCCACTCTGCGGAATCATCCAGGGGGAAAGTCAGGGTGATCACCGGGCGCTCCCCACCCAGCGTATAGAAGCTGTCCGGGCTGGCCTGCTTCTCTGCCTCCCGGCAGAGCCAAAACAGCTCCGCAGCCTTCTCTTCGCTCAGGGTGTACTCCTCGTCCCCCAGACTGACCCGGCAGAGGGACGGCGCCTGGGTGGGTGGAAGGAACTCTTTTGACGCGGGCCAGAACAGCGGATGAACCTTCTCTTCCCCGGCAACCCTCACAGCACTCACCACGCCCGCCTCTTCCTTTTTGATAAAGCGCAGGTTGAGGGGATCATAGCCCTGTACCTGAACGTCCGCGGTATACACGGTATAGACAGGCTCTCCGCCCTCGCCCGTCTCCCGCTCCACCACCAGGTCGCTGCCGGGGCTGTCGCTGTCGGGGAAATAGCCGTACAGCTCCCGCTCCTCCCACTTCGCCCGGTCAAAGAGGGCCAGGATGGACCGGTGCATCCCGCTGCCCCAGGAATAGGTATAGAGCAGATCCACGGTCCCGTTTTCATCATAGTCCCAGGGCACGGCGCTGCATAGTCCGTAGCCTCCGAAGCTCAGGCCCAGCTCGCTGCAGCGTTCCCCGTCCGCCAGGTAGAACAGGCCGCCGAAGGCATCGTCCGTGAAGATGCGGCAGCCCGTCTCCGTCCGGATCTCCTCCGAGGTCACGTCTCGGAGCGGGCAGATGGAGATCGGGGGCAGGAGCCGGTCCTGCTTTTGCGCCGCCTCCCCGTGCTCCGCGGAAAAGATCACCCAAAAGAGATTCTTTCCCGGCTGCAGCAGAAAGAGGTCCGGCGCCTCGCCCCAGCGACCCTGCCGGTCCACAGCGGCGGCCAGCTCCCCGTCGCTCAGGTCAAGGAAGCTTCCGGGCCGGTAGTCGTCGAGCCGAAGCGCTCCCAGGACCCGCCGGACGGGGGCTTGTCCGTCCTCTGTCTCCAAAAGGCCGCCCTCCGCGTCCTCCAGAAAGTCTCCCGTGATGGTGACCGCCCGCAGCTCCTCGCCCGGGTTTTCCACGCAGAGGGAGCAGAGGAAATAGACCCTGTCGCCCCGGATCGTAAAGTCCGAAAAGAAGGAACTCTCCTCCAGCAGATAGGGCGCGGGCAAAGCCTCCCTGCGGAGCCGCGCCGTCGCCTCCCGGTCGGGGGCTGGATCGTCTCGGGCGGGTGCAGCCTCGTCCCGGGCGGGTGCAGCCTCGTCCCGGGTGGGCGCCGCGGCTCCTTCGAGGGGCTGTGCGCCGCTTTTCGGTACGATCCAAAGGCCCAGCGCCAGCGCCGCCAGCAGCGCGAAGGGCAACAGCCAGAGACAAACCCGTCTTTTGTTTTTCATGCTTCACGCCTCCTTTCTGGCCGTATAACGGATAAAGCGGGCAAAAGGTTTCATAGGGTGCGAAAAAAGGCCCCGCGTCGTGAAAATCACGCCCACGCACTTGCCTCTCCCCGCGTCGGGGAGAGGTGTCGCGAAGCGACGGAG
>ODAJ012097621.1_pt1 | contig 10918 bp, 11 predicted proteins | sample 1539241 | NCBI WGS metagenome assembly ODAJ01 (sample SAMN02144231, study PRJEB22623) | gut metagenome | biome: sheep rumen | host: Ovis aries | place: New Zealand
GTGAAGAAGTTGAGACATTTAAAAATAGGAAAGCGCCTTCGACACAAGTTTTGAACAATCTTTCTCTATCAGAAGACGCATTAGTTTCAGACGTTCGCAATTCTATCCGCGAGAAGGAAGAGTTGAAAGAAGCGATGAAGCAGTATGAGAAGATTCGCGTTGGGTCTGTGCGTGAAGTAAACATCTACATCAACAAGCATATGTTCGATGATATATTTTCATCGTTCAATGCGAAGTACTCGACTCCGAATGAAATCGTTTTCGAAGGCACAAGCAATCCGATTCCCATTATGGACGGAGTGCCGAGCAAAAAGAAGCAGAAGCGTTGGAAGCCGATTGTGCAGAAACTGTCTGATTTATTGAAAGTGAAGTCAAAAGAACTCGAGGAGACATACAGTTTCAACGTATTGGAGTTCTTTGCACAAGTAAAGGGACTGACGAAGCAGAGCAAAGACGCTTATGTCGACCGTCTCATTGGTTACATCATTGCATTGAAGAACTGTGATGTGAGTGGTCAGACTGCACTCAAAGAGAAACTTGTGCGTGATATGGTCGTCAACAAGTACGAGTCAGTGTTATATGCAAATGACATGTACTATGTTGTCACTGAGGACCAGGTCGTCGATTTCGTGAAGAAGACAGAGAAAGGTGTTCGTCTGACATATGTGAAGAACTATATGCGTGTCATTCCTCCTGAAGTCGTTGCGAAGATTAATGAAGTTAATAAACTTGAGATATTCGACAACTACGCTGTGTTGCATTACGATCCGGAGTGTAAGGCATATGCTGAGACAATTGAAGAGACTAAGAAACGTATGGACCCGATATTGTTCGGTTTGATTCGTGGAAGTCATAAACTATATTATATAACTGACTGGATTGATGAATTCTGTAATTTGACGCTTGATAAGTTCGTCGAGACATTGCAGATTCAGAAAGACAGTCTGAAAATGTCTGAGAAGATACCAATTGAGAAATGAATTAACCATAAGAGTTTATGTGGTGAGAGCGATGGGCCGTGATGGTTCGTCGCTCTTTTTTTGTGCAATTTTTCAAAAATATCGCAATAAATACCAGAAAACGAGAAAACTTTCAATAAATACATTGTATAATAAGTAAAGAAATCAAAACGTAACAATTTTAATTAAAGCAATGAAACTATCAAAGTACAAAGAGAAGTTCATTAAACTCTTCAAGGAAATGGAAGAAGAGCATGGACATTGCGGTTCGCTGACGATTAATTCGTGGCAGGGACGTAAGGACGAAAGCGCTCCAATCAAGGAGTACATTCGCTTCGAAGCGAATTTCAACACTGACGACGAGGAGCAGTGAAACAAGAAAGGACTGATTGATGGCACGTTTACGTAAGAGAAACCCTATTCGCAGGATTGCTGACTGGTTCAGTCGGCAGATTTCGCTATGGAGACAGATGCGAGAAGACTCGAAGTGTCTTGACAAGTTCATCGATGCTATCGAGGAACAGTGCAGTGACCGCGAGAGTGCGTTCAGCAAGGCTAACTTGAAACCGGGTGAGGATGGCGAATCTCTGGTTCTCGTTACTGGCGTGCCACAAGAGGTTCAGACAAACGGGCAAGACTATCTCATCCAAGACAAATTGGATGAGAATACGTTCTTTGTCACGGAGATGATTAAGCAGGAGACCGGACTTAACGATTACATCCTCAAGCCGGACTACTATCATGTAGAGGACCCGACGAATGACAGGACAGTGTCGCTGACATATCTTGCAGTGTGGACGTTTAGTCCGCTTGTCAGTGAATCAGAGAAGAAGAGTCTTCTTACGAAAATCTACAGTGCTGGAGCAGCAATAGCAGCTGGACTAGGCTGGTTAGCATTTATTCTGATATGAGCAGTTTGTTTAGTGACATAAAGTGGCCACATCCATTGCCTGATATTTCATCTGATTCGCATAACAATTTCGTTGATTCAATGGTTATGTTTCCAGTAATAAGGAAAGTATATGCAAAAATGGTTGAAATACCGGATGAATGGGACGTCTTTGATGAAAACGACAAGCATGTCGAGACTGTCGGAGGATTGACTCCGGAGGAGCTGCTATCGCCGCCAACTGGAAAATTATATTTCATGGATAGCTATAACAAATGATAACATACAGACATATATTCTTCAAGGAGAACATCATACAGCACGGTCGCGGGGAGATTGACGTATAGTATTACGGTCAGTTGTATCCGAATGCGATGAAGATGAAGAATTTCCGTGATTTGTATGATAAGACACTTGACTTGTTTGTTGCATGTAATGACTGTGCGACAGCGAAATACAGGAACTTTACTAAAGTGAAACCCGGACAGAAACGATAAAAATAATCAAATAAAGAATATGGCAAAGAGAAAAGAGAACACATTAGAGAAGAAGGCAAAGACTGCTACTATTGCACAAGGGACTGCTAATGAGGAGACTTCTGATGAGAAGTTGGCGTTTGCCAAGATTCAGTTCCGCAAGAACTGGAAAGAAGCTAAACTCGACAAGTATGCAGATGTTCCTGAAGAAGACGGTGATGACGAGTACATCGAGTCTTGTAAGAACGACTTGAATGCTGCTATTGACGAGGTTCAGTCGATGAAGTTCACCATCTACACTAAGGAAGACGGTGACAAGCGTATTGAAGCTGCTAAACTTATCAAGGACGCTAACTATGTGGGTACGTTCTGGGAGAACGGTGAGTGGAGAGGTGTTCTGTCGCTTGACAAGGTGATGACAGAGGCTATTGAGAAACTCGAGAATGACGCTGATGCAGACTTCGAGATTGACTGGTCGACATTGATGTTCGTTCATCAGTTGATGAAGAGTCCGAAGGGATACGGCGTAGAGAGTGCACGTCGTCTCGCTGCATGGGAGCAGTATGACGAGCAGAAACAGGAACTGAAGCCCGAAGCAGAGAACGCAGTGACTTATTCAGGCATTCTGCGCAAGGTGAACGAGCATGTGCGTCGTCTGTCATTCTATGACAAGAAGATGAACATTCTTCGTAATCGTCTTGACTTCGCATATGCTGGTGTCCGCATGAACCTGAAGGTGAACGACTTGGAAGAGTTCGTTGCATTCAATGATGCTCTGGTCGGTGCAAGTCTGCCTCAGGACGACAAGGAACTTCAGAAGACACTGAGTGAGTAATTATGGAGATTCTGCTTAGAAACCGCTATCGAGCTGATGTGAAACTAGTCTCTGAGAATGACGAGAATACTAAATGGAGTCTCGTCGTTCCAGATGCAGACTATCAGTTCATCGGCTTGAACTATGAGGGCACTGCTGACAATCCGCACTATGTGTCTATCGATCCTCCTGGCGGGCCTTATCTGATGTTGGGTGAGAATTGCGTCATTCCTTACTGCAGTGCAGTAGAACTGACGTTTACTATCAAGAAGATTTACGAAGAAAACGGAAAGTGGATGCTGGACATCAAAGGATTAGAAAAGAAAAGAGACTCCGAATAAGAGTCTCTTTATTTTTGTATAATCATTAACAAGATTAAGGTACAGTGATGAAGAAGTGGTCAGCGTCACGAAGATTCTTGAAGAATTCTTTGCATTCATCCAGGTCTTTGTTTGCTTCATCTGTATATAAATTGTAGTTGACTGTGACACCACCGATTGTTGTTGCAGTGAAAGTTCCAATTGCCTTAGCGACCTGGAGTTTGCACTTTGCTCCCATCCATTTCTGAACCCAAGGGTCGTCAAACAACTTCTCTTCCGGTGCCTTGACATACAGTTCACAAAAGACTGGTGCAATGGGATCGTGACCTAATACAGTAAGGACGTGTGACACTTCATCGAATCTATGTTTAATATCAGACAGATTGAACGTCTTCAACTGATCCCAAGTAGACATCTGAATCGTACGATAAACGACTGCGTCTGTAGAAAGGAAGTTTCCTGGAATCAACATGTCTTGGTTCATGAAACGTCCGAATGTGAAGTCAGGATCTCCAGCAAGACCGAATAGTGAATTCTTACGACGCATTTCTTCGAAGTGACCAATATTCAATACACAATCCGGAAATTGTATCTTACGTGTCCTACGGAATTCTGGTGTATAGAAGACGTCAGTCGACAGAACGCAATAATTATGTTCAACTGCTACTGGATACAACTGATACATCATCTTAAGTTCACGATTCAAAAGACGTTCATATTCTTTTGCTGCAATCGTCAACTTAATTGTACCACTCATTGTGACTTCATCATCGAGCCACTATAGCATTTCTTTTCTTGTCATTTATAAACAGAGATATTTTCTTCTATTTATCACTTAATCGTTCTCATCTTTCTGTTTAGCGATGATACCGTCGCTATACTCTACTGGCTCAGGGAACTCGAAGTCATTCCACATACGGTCGATGATACGCTCAGGCATCATACGACGACGACGCTCTTTGTTGACTTTCAAGTCCGGCGACTCACAGTACACGTAGATGATACGTGGGAAGTACGGCATGCACTTGTCAAGATAACTGCTGCGGTATTCCTTTCGAACGTTCGTATTATTGATGACGAATGACTCTCCTTTCTTGCAGTATTCTATCATACGCTCGTCGAAGATACGAGTGACTTCCTGTTCTTGCTCTTTTGTTCCTTGAGGCTTCTCTCCAGTCAGACCGATTTCAGTTCGGATGACGTCACGAGAGAGCATCTTCATACCCAATGGCTTGCACTCATTCTCGAAGTAGTAATCCTTTCCGCTTCCTGGAACGCCAATCATTACAATGATGTTCAGTCTCGGCTCGTAACTCTCTGCTGGAACGATGACTTCATCTGGCATCTGATAATCCTGACCGCGGAAGAATTCTATCATGTGCCAGTCATTACGGAAGTCCGGATAGCGCTCACGATAGCACTTCAAGTCCATTGCTGTAGCAGCGACTTTTGAGAAACGGTCGTTTGCAGTCTCTTCTGACTCCATCTCATTTTTGCTGCCCATTGAATCACACCAGTTTAGAATATTCATATCGTGGACAGTTACCATTCCACACGACATTCGAATCAGTGCCTTATTCGTACGCTCCGGCTTGTCAAATATATGGTGCAGTGTCATGTGATGACGAGCCATGTAGCAGACTTTCTCACGCAAGTCGATGTCTTCGTGATAGAATAATGTACGTATGATTCGTGCACTTGCCTGACCGTGACGCTTGCATGCCCAATCTTTCTTCTCTTCGTCCCACTTCGTCGTGCAGCCCTTCCCGAGGTCGTGACAGATAGCAGCAGAGAGCATCATCAACTTATAGTCGTCTGTTAAGCCGTCAATCAATGATAACTGTTCTTGCATAACCTGTGTCACGAGTTTCGTATGCGTCAGAGCATCTCCTTCTTGATGCCAGATTGTAGATTGCTTTGTCTGACCCAACTTCTTGAACTCTGAGATAGTCTCGATGAACTCCCAGTTCGGTTGCATGTTCTCAGTGAACAAGTCTTTAAATTTCAAATTCTTCATAATAAACGTAAAAGAATCGGCACTTGCCTTCTTGTTTTTGTTAGACTTATATTTCATTTTTTAATTTTTTCTTATTAAGCACCGGGGTGTTAACCCGGTGCTCTTTGTCTGCTGTTAGCAGACGAATCCCTGTTAAGGATAAGTTCACCCGCTTTTTTTAAAGCGGGGTTAAGCAGCCCTGCGCCAATGTTATCCGGTGGTTTGTGTGCCGCAGGCACTGTCTCTTTCCGCTAAAGACTGTTTAACCTGTGACCGCAGAGCAGCGGACTAGGATTTACATCCGCTGGTGCCTATTGTAGTATTCACCGGTAACGTAGTTCGGGAGTCTGCCGGATTCTATCCGGCTGTCTCCGTTCACTTAGGCTAATCACCCGGCTCGAAATCCCCTGGTTTCTCAACCTGGGAACCAAGCCGCGACGTCTTATGCGTCAGCGGTTGGTGACTTCTTTATGTTTTGTTCTACAGTGCAAAGATACAAATAATCTTTAATATAGAGATTATTTCATTGATACTTTTAAGATTTCTTAGGTTTTGACCAGAATGCATCGTAAGGATTGGGGAAGTTTCCGAATGATGAATGCTGCGACTGACGCTGCAATTCATGAAACATGTTTATGTTCTCTTTAGGTATAAGGCACGGAGTGTCCTAGACTTTGTAGTTCATTCCCACAGTGCCAATAATCGGACTTGTACCTTTGTTGTTATTCTTCTTGTTGCTCATTGTATTATATATTAGTTCGTTTCCATATTTATCATATCAAATAAATACTTCATGATTCACTATCTTGATGTTCCCGTATACAAAACAAACGTTGTCTTCCTCGTAGAGACGACTGAAAATGAATGGCGCCAATACTACGAAGAAGACACATCTTATTTGACAGAAAATGATTATTTGTCTGTTTTAGATGACATCAATACTCCAGATAATGGAGACGGGACGACTACCATGACTGACGGTGGTTCGTTCATTATCTATATCAGAGACAGACACTCTCATGGAGATATTGCTCATGAAGTCTTCCATGCAGCAAATTGGATATTAGTTAACCGGAAAGTGACGCATGATGAGAGTGCTGAACCGTGGGCTTATCTCATCGGCTGGTTCACTGATGTCATCTATGAAGTCATCGACAAGATGCTTTGAATTATTTCTTCAGACTGACTTTCAACTCATCCTTCACTAAGTCGACTTCTACGTCACCGCCCTTACTCAGTTTACCGAACAATATCTCTCGCATCAGCATAGGCTTCAGGCGCTGAGAAATGACGCGATCCATCTCACGGGCACCGTATTCTGGTACGAAACCTTCACTGAGGATGCTTTCAAATGCAGCATCAGTCAGCGTCATCGTCACATGCTTCTTCTCGAGTTTGCTCTGCAGTTCACCCAGTTTCTTCTTCAAGATGAGCGTAGCCATCTTCTTATCCATGTCATGGAATACGACTGTCCCACTCAGACGATTGATGAACTCTGGCTTGAACGTCTTCTTGACTTGCTTGAGCATTGCATCACCACGAGTCACACTGCCAGTGAATCCGATGCTTGCCTGTGATGCGTACTGAGCACCGGCATTTGATGTCATAATGATGACGACATTGCGGAAGTCTGCTTTACGACCCTTGTTATCAGTTAGTCTCGCATAGTCCATCACCTGGAGAAGGATGTCATAAATCTCCTGGTTCGCCTTCTCAATCTCATCGAGCAGCAAAACGCAGTTCGGATTCTTACGAATGACGTCTGTCAACTGACCACCGTCATCATAACCGACATATCCAGCCGGAGAACCGATTAACTTTGCTACTGAATGCTTCTCAGTGTATTCAGACATATCGAAGCGAATCAACTCGACGCCGAGTTCCTGTGCAAGCACCTTGGCGACTTCTGTCTTACCTACACCAGTCGGACCCACGAACAACAGTGAAGCCAGTGGTTTGTTGTCGTCCAGCAATCCCGCTTTCGACATCTGCACACTCTCTACGACATTGCGAACTGCCTCGTCTTGACCGTATACCTTAGCAGATATACGCTCATATAATGATTTCAGCGACTGATTTGTATCGTCAGTCAATGCTTCAGCCTTGACTTTGCATGTCTTCTGAAGCACTTCGTCAATCATCTTCTTAGTGACAGTGCGACGAGCGCGACGTTTATTCTTACCAGCTTCTATCTTCAAGATAGCAGCAGCTTCATCTATCAGGTCGATTGCCTTGTCCGGCAAACGACGCTCCAAGATATGCTTAGCAGATGACTCTACAGCATAATCAACGACTCCAGCACCATACTTAATATGATGGAACTGCTCATACGAAGGACGTAACTGCTCTAATATCACTTTTGCTTCATCTACAGTCGGCTCAGGAATGTCAATCATCTGGAAGCGACGCACGAAACCCGGCGACTTCATGATATGTCTGTTATACTCTTCATAAGTAGTCGAACCGATGAAACGCAGCGAACCATCTTCAAGATATGGCTTCAATATGCCCGCTCCGTCCATTGCATCACTTCCGCTTCCAGCACCCATAATCATATGAATCTCGTCAATATATAGGATGTTGTTCGGAGACTCTGCTTTGATGCCGTCGAGCACAATCTTCATTCGCTTCTCGAACTCACCTCTGTACTGACATCCGGCAACCATAGTCGTGACGTCCATCAGATAGACTGTAGAGCCCAATAAACATTCGGGAACATTACCCTCTTCTATCATCTGAGTCAGACCGTAGATAAGAGACGTTTTTCCGACACCTGGGTCGCCCACATGCAACGGGTTATTCTTATCCTTACGACACAACACTTGTATAGTGCGCTCGAGTTCTCTCTCACGACCAATCAAGGGATTATGCTTCTGATAAGTATCATTCAGACATGTTACGAGTTCACGCCAGGGCTCACTTCCTCGCTTATGACGTTCAAGACCTTTCATCGGGTCATCGTTCGTCTTCTCCAATAAAGGTGTCTTCTTTCCGTCTGTGCCGATTTCGTCCATTCCGACAATCTTCAGAATCGTTCCGTCCATAGTCGAGTTAATGTCCATTCCCCATCCCTTATTCAGCGTATGCTCAGATTCTGAGTAGTTCTTAGCAAGTGCTTCGATAAACTCGTCGAAGTTGTCATGGAAGAAACAGTTAAAAATCTGATTTGACGGTGAATCTTCTCCGAAAATATTTCGTATAGTGTTGATGATATGAGGAACTGTCATAATATGACCACCAGCAGACATGATAGCAATAGCGCAACGACCAAGCACTTCCTGGAAGTCTCTTGATGGGTCTGGTGTATAGTCGTTATTACCAGGAACTATCTCCTGAGCAGACAGATACTGAATAAGCGGTTCTGAGAAGTCATCTTCATTGATACCCATCTCATCGAGCGTCTTCTTGAATTCTTTCTGCTCAATGATAGCATTCAGCATATGTTCCGGTGTGATGAACTGGTGACGATACTCCTTTACACAGAGACGATGTGCCTCTGTAATCATCATCACTACGTTCTTTGTCAACTGCATATTCATGTTATTCTTCTCCCTCTCTATCGATTTCAAACTTCAACGGAAAGCCCAAGAAAGACGCCATCTGTGTTGCCTTTGCGACTTTCGAACGGGCAATGTCCATTGTATATTCTCCAACTACTGCCTTCCCGTCTTGCATAGCATTTTCTGCAATGCGCATTGCTTCTTCTCGCTCAATGAAGAACACAAGTTTTAAGACAGCCCATACGAACTCTACCGGTGTCACATCATCGTCGAATATCAGCACTTTGTACTTTTTCGGTTCCTTGATAGCGACCTTCGTACGTAGGTGCACATTACTGCTTGTTTGATTCTGTTGCATAACTTTTTATTTTGTTTGACGACGCAAAGTTAAGAATTTATTATGATATGTGCAAATCTAAGTTATTTATTTAACTTTCTTTAGCAAAATGAGATTGCAATTCGTTAATTATTGAATCATAAATCTCGCAAGATTGCTTTTCTCCGAACATCTGCTGTAGCACAAGTTCAATGCGCTTTAATGACATGAAATATGGCTCAAGCGAAATCTGAAAACCGTAATAGTCCAAAACTAATGAACTGTCTACAGATTCATTCTCAGATTCATGCAGGAAAATCATGCAGATGAAGTTGCGTTCTTTAACAAAGAAACGACATCGCTTACAGTGAGAGTTCTTGACTGTGATACTTGTATGATTCGTCTGGTCCGGCTCGAATCTTCCAGTATTACAAAATTCAACGATGTCTGCTTCATGAATCATTATATCGACATCCCCGTCTAAGATAGTTCTATTAGGAAGAGAGCATAATAGATGATTGTCTGCTGTTGTCTTTAATCTGACAAACTTCGATTTGTCTAACTCTATCTGTTCGTTTACTGCTTTGATAATCGTCCACGTAGCAGTAACTGCATTAGAAGAACATCTGTTGACTTTATTGATACGATTAATTAGTTCTATCTCTATCTGGTCTTTACGCTCTTCAGTGAACATTGCACGAATATGCTTCCACTTCATCTGGTTCCATTCTTCTTTCGTACACTGTATCTCTCTAACTTTCTGATTCGCTAAAGTTGTGTATTTCAGATAATTAAACTTATCAGTATTCGTACTGTTAATTGTAACGAAATAGTTCTGGAAATTCTCGTTCAAGAAGTTCAAGTCTGCCTTACAGTCGTAATATTCGATAACATAGTTCAAGAATTCGAAAAAATGACAATATGATGCAAACGTGAATGGTTCGAAGTCAAACACCAAATACAAATTTACACGTTTCTGTTCATTCGAAGAATCATATAATGCATTCTCATCAGTCACAACTGAATTGAGGACGTATTTATAATTCGGGTCGCAAGTTTTATTGCCGCTTGCTATCGCCTCATCAGTCACTTTCAATGTTGTTCCTATGCAATAGATGACGTTCGTCCATAGAGCAAGTGCACGGTCGAGCAATTTCCAGACGAACATATAGTTGCACGGGAACAGCATCAGCCTAATGCAGTTCCTATACGTCCGGTACACTCGACGGTCGTCTTCGACTTTCACGTCATTCTGCAATGCGTCCTGGACTACTTCTTCGAATATGTCATCATTGACATTCATTATGCTTCTTCTGGTTTCTTTCTTAATGCATCTGCTACACTCTCAATGAGAGTTATTTCATTGTTGATTCGTTCGATTTCTTTCTGGCGCTTCTTGATAGAACCTTCGATGTCGAGCCAATCATTTCCGATGAGTTGAAGCAGTTCAGCCAGTCGCTTTCCAGTTTCATAGTCTTTAACGATGAACATGTATTCACTTCGGAAATTAGCATGATTATAATTCATCGTCCACCAGCCATGATACGTCACTTCACCCGTCTCTTTGTTTTTATAACCATATTGACCGCCGTATTCGTTATTACGTCTGCTCAGTTCACAATGCTTCATGTTATAAAGATGTTCACAC
>ODAJ012191605.1_pt1 | contig 10912 bp, 10 predicted proteins | sample 1539241 | NCBI WGS metagenome assembly ODAJ01 (sample SAMN02144231, study PRJEB22623) | gut metagenome | biome: sheep rumen | host: Ovis aries | place: New Zealand
ATTTTCAAATGTTTATTGTATTTTCAAGGAATAACGATATAATAATACTAATTACATGTGGGGTGGTATTATGTTTAACATTAAACAATACATTGTTTATTTAGACGACCTTTTCATGTGTTCATCAATGAAACTTATTGATGTTGTTTTTAAGAGCGCAGTTTTCTGTTGACAGAAAGCCGCGCTTTTTTGTTGGGGGGATTCAAAAAAGACAAATAAAGGATAAGATGTTTAGAATTTATAAGGAGGAGAGATATGAAAAATTATATTCCAAACACTTGGAAAGACTTAGACACACATTATATGAAGGCACTTGATACAGATTGGTATCGAATGCTAGTAAAACTACAAAACCTTTTATCAGTAGAAACAATGAAGTTCTACGAGAAAAAAGGAATTGATGCCATCCATCTTCCGGTTACGACTGGATCCATTTCTAGTCCAATGGGAAGAGGAAGCGATTCTTCACCTGTAAAAATTAAACTAGAGGGGGTAGAAACTTATCTAGCTGATTCCATGCAATTCTTATTAGAATATGGATGTAGATTAGTAGATAAAGGGGTTTATTACATCATGCCTTCTTTTAGAGGAGAAAAAGCAGATGAAAGACATTTATGTCAGTTCTATCATAGTGAAGCAGAAATAAAAGGAGACTTAAAAGATGTTATGGCTTTGATAGAACAATATATCAAACATCTTTCTAAAATGATCGTTAAGAAATTAGGACCAGAATTAAAAGAGATGATTGGAGATATTTCTCACATTGAAAAAATTGCTAACTACAAGGGACATTTCCCTAAAGTAACATTTGATCAAGCTGAAAAAGAACTAAAGAAAGCTCATCCAAAAGATATTGAAAAATATATTGAATATAATGAAGGATGGAGAAATATCACTCGTGAAGGAGAAAAAGAAATCATGAGATTACATGATGGTCTTGTATGGATTACAAACTACGATATTCTAGCAGTTCCTTTCTATCAAAGATTTGATGAGAAATTAAAAGGAACAACTAAGAATGCAGACTTACTAATGGGAATTGGTGAGACAGTAGGTTGTGGAGAACGTCATGCAAATTATGAAGAAATCACAGATTCATTAAAACAACATGAAGTGTCTGAAGATGAATATAAATGGTACATTAATATGAAAAAGATTAAACCATTAAATACTTCCGGATTCGGAATGGGAACAGAAAGATTCTTCATGTGGGTATTGAAATGTGATGATATTAGAAACATGCAAATATGTCCAAGATTTAATGGATACAACATTATTCCATAAAAAGGGAGGTTTGGAAAATGCCATATGGAAGTTTAGCAGCAAAATTAGCAGCAGAAAGATATGATGAGCTATACAAAAAATATAGAAGCGTTGATGTAATTGATGCCCATAGCCATTTTGGTAATGACAAGTTTTGGGTACACGAAGGAGACGTAGATTACTACGTACAAAAAGCAAAAGAACACGGTATTGGAGCAACACTTGCAATGCCAGTACCAAGTCCAGTCTTTAAAGAAGGAGATCGAGAAGAAACTCTTTCCTACTACGAAGTAGAAAATGGTGAAATCAAACACTATCATGTAGAAAAAAGACCAGATAAAGAAATATGGATTCCTCATTTACAAGGAACAAATCCATATAAGAAAGCAAATGATGCAATCTATAAAATGTGTCAGGAAAGAAAAGATTTTCAATTTGAATATGTTCCATTATTACACCCAAAATATTATTCAGAAGAAGATATTGCAGAGAATGTTAAAAGAGGAGCTAACATTTTTAAGATTCATGGAATAGCTTGTGGAATTGATCCACAAGAGATTGATCCAGAATTCTTCCATTTACTAGAAAAGTATAAAGCAAAATTAATTATTCATACTGACTATAGTAGTAAAGATGACCTAGCAAGTAGAAACAGTGCTATGAACTGGATCAAAGTATTAGAAAAATACCATATCAAAGCTTATCTTGCACATGCCGCAAGATTAGATCCAGAAGCAATCGATATTATTAATCATGATTATCGATTTATCGTAGGATTAGGACCAGATCGTTACTTAGGAAATTGTGGATTGAATTATCAAAGACCAGATGATATCTTACAAACAATCTTTGATAGTTTTGAACCAGAAAAAGTAGTATTTGATATCGACTATCCATGGAACATTCGAGGAATTAATCGAGAAATCAAAAACATAGATTTAGGAATGGACTGGAGAACCGTAGAACGTCTTGATAAATATTTAGGTCCAGAAGAGAAAGAAAAAGTATTAAAAAGAAATATCATTAACTTTATGTTTTAGGAGTAAACATGGAATTAACAGAATACAAGGGAGAAAAAATCATTATTATGATTTGCTCCGATTGTAATATGAATTGCAAGCATTGCTATATCAGTTATGAAGGTAATCGAACTCCAGAGGATTTAATAAGTATGGTAGAACATTTAAAAGATCAATACACCATTGAATTAAATGGTGCAGAGATCTTAACCAATCTAGATTACTTACCAGCATATAAATTATTAGGACAACACTATCTCATATCAAACAGTAAAGCAATCAAAGACAATCCAGAAACCATGAAACGATTAAAGGAAAATGATATTAGAACCGTATCTTTATCTTATCATTTTGGAATTCAAGATAAGATATCCATGATGACAGAAGAAGATTTGAATCAAGTTATCAGAGAACTTCAAGCAAATGGAATAGAAGTTCGACTTATGACAACAATCAATTCTGATAATGTGGATCGAATCGAGGAAATGTGTGAGAAAGCATCTAACTTAGGAGCAAGAGCCATTAAATTTACAAAGTTTATTGCTCAAGGAAATGCCATTCACTTAGATGGAAAAAATAAATTAACAGATAGACAAGTACAAAGATTCTTCGAACAATTACAAAAAGCAAGAGAACAATATGATGAAAAAGAACTACTCATAGAAAGATGTGGAACATTTGGAAAAGATCCAACTAAAAAAGATCATTTTGAATGTCCATGTATCAGCAATGTAGTAGTAATAACTCCAGATAATCATATTTATCCATGTGTATTCTTAGCAAAGCCAGGATATGAAATAGGAAAATATGAAGATGGAAAAATCTTAGTAAACCCAAATTTAAATTGGGATTCAAATAGATGTTTAGCAGATGAAATTTGTAATAAACAATATACATATAAAATAAATAATTAGAAAAGAGGGAATGAAATGAAAAAAATAGAAAAATTAACGCCAGAAGATATTAAAGCAATGAGTTACAATGAAATAATTGGATTAGTAAGAGAGACAAATAGAACTCCAGGTGGATTAAATACCATCAAAACAGTTGCAAGAATGTTAAATTTAAATAGTAGTTCTAAAATACTAGATATTGGAACAAGTACAGGTCATACAGCTTTAGAATTTGGTAGATTATTAAACTGTGAAGTAACAGGAATTGATATCAATGATGAATCCATTAAAACCGCAACAGAACGTTGCAAAAGATTTAAACTAGATAAAGTAAAATTCCAATTAGATGATGCTACAAACTTAAGTTTCAAAGATGGAATCTTTGATGTAGTATTCGCAGGAAATGTAACTTCATTAGTAAATAATAGAGAAGCAGCTTTAAATGAATACTGGAGAGTATTAAAACCAAATGGTTACTTAGTAGCAGTTCCAATGTATTACATTAAAGAACCAAGCAAGAAATTAGTAGACGATGTAAGAAAAGCCATTCAAGTTAATATTGAAGTACAACATAAACAAGAATGGAGAGACTTCTTCTTAAGAGAAAATGATGAAATGTTTGAAGAAGTAGATTTCAAATTCTTAAAATGTTCTGACAAAGAAATTGATGAATTCTGTAAGAATATTCTAGAAAGAGAACACTTAAAGAAATTAAGTAAAGAAAGTATGGAAACATTAAGAAAATGTTATTATGATTTCATGCACTTATTTAATGAAAATAACTCTCATATGGGATTTACCGTATTCATTATTAGAAGAAAAGAAGAAGATGTATTTAACGATCCAGAATTATACCATAGTGAAAGGGTGTAGAATATGAAGAATAGTACCAAAAAATTAGAAACAGAAAGATTGGTATTACGTAAATTTAAAGAAGATGACTATCAAGCAATGTTTGATTATTGGGCATCCGATGAATCTGTCGCATCAGGAGCAGGATGGCCAAAACATGAAAATCCAGAAGATACCAAAGGATTAGTAAAAATGTGGGTAGACGAATACAAAGAAGACGATGTATTCAACTGGATTATCGAATTAAAGAAAGAGCATCCAATTGGTAGTATTACAGTAGTAAGAAAAGATTTAGGAAATCATACTTGTGAATTAGGTTATAACATTGGTTCTAAGTATTGGAACAATGGTTATGCAACAGAAGCTATTCATACAGTAGTGGATTATCTATTTAAAACAGGTTTATTTGATGTCATAACAGCTCAATGTTTTGAGCATAATAAAGCATCAATCAGGGTTCTTGAAAAAAATGGTTTTGTAAAAGAAGGAGTTCTTCGTAACCGTTATATCGTAAATAATAAGAAAGTTAACTTAGTAGAATTATCTCTATTAAAGGAAGAATATGAAGGTTAGTGAAAAGACATACGAAGAACTAAAAGAAAAACCAATTCAAGAATTAGAAACCATGAATAGTAGAGTATTAAATACTTTACTATTAGAAATATTTGATAAAAGAAGTAAACAAGTAACTCCAAAAGAAGTTTTAGAACAATATAGAGATCGTTATGAATTCTTTGGTCCAAGTAAAGCAGACTTAAGAACGATTAATGAATACAATGGAATCTTCTTAGACTGTCTACCAGATAAGTATGATGCCATTGAATTATCTCCAATAAATCCATTTGGAGGAAACATTAGTTTTACCAATTTAAGTCAAAAAAATATCGCATCTACTACCAAAAACTCAGAAGTATGTAGTGATGCGACAACCGCTTTAACATTAGAAGCTTGTAAAAGAAGAAAAGAACGCATTAAAGATCCCCAAAGAATCATGGAAGAAGTCAATTTAGCGACAATCAAAAAGGTTCTTAGAATGCAACAATTTGACAAGTCAAAAGGTTATTTACAACACTTTGGTCAATTTGCAGCAATCACGGCAGGTAGAAAACAAGCAAGTTTTGAATATGAAAAAATAAAAGAGCATATTAGATTATGGGTAAAATTATTTGAAGAATTGAAGAAGAAAGATTTCACATTAGGAGAAATCAATGTCGGAATTTGTCATATCGACATCATTGAACATTTCATTAGACAAGGATTTGTCGATCGAAAAGTTGTCAATGCCAATTCTTTCAATGATTTTAAATTATTCCCAGAAGCAGGAATTCAACTACCAGATAAAGTAGTGGATTACCAAGAATTTACAGATAATCAAAAAAGAACCTATGCATTAAATTATGTAAGAGAACATATTGAATCTATTTCTAAAATGATAGAGGAATTAAAACAAGAATTCCCAGATGTAAATTTCTATGTTGAAATGGATCGTAAAGGTGGACTAGGATACTATGTTGGATCTTGTTTCCATATCTATTCCAAAGAAAGAGATTACTATGTTCCACTATGTGATGGAGGAGTTCCTGATTGGAATAAACAAATCCTACAAGATAAGAAAGAAACTTCTGTTGTATCGGGTATAGGATCAGAACTCGTATTAAATTTATATAAAAAGAGGTAAATATGAAAAAAAGAAAAATAGGAATGATTTCACCTGCATATAATCTTTTACCAGTATTCCCTAAAAGAAGAGAAGAAGGGAAAAAGAATTTAGAAGAAATCGGAATAGAACCAGTATTCTTAAAGAATGCAGTAAGAGATTATTCTGTTAGTAAAAAAGGTGTAAAAGAAAGAGTAAAAGAAATCAATGAAATGGTAAAACAAGATGTGGATTGTATCATGGCTACCATGGGAGGATTCACATCCATTCAAACACTAGATGATATTGATTATGAAACAATCAAAGAAAAGAAAATATCATTCTGTGGATTTAGCGATATCACATCTCTTTTACTTGCATGCTACACCAAAACAGGAAATGAAATGTATTATGGACCAGTCTATACAGTCAATATGTGTGACTATGGAGGAGTAGACTCCTATACAAGAGATTCGTTATTAGAATGTTTAGAAGGAAAGAAAATGGAATTAAAACCATCTTCTTACTACATGCCAGAATTTATTGATTGGGCAGATTTAGAACACGAAGTAAGAATCAAAAAACAAGTCAAAAAGAATAACGATTGGAAATATTTACAGGAAGGAACTTGTAAAGGAAAACTAATCGGAGGAAACTTACAAACATTCTTACTATTAATCGGAACAGAATATCTTCCAAAAGAAAGTTTCAAAGATAAAATTTTATTTATCGAAGAATGTGAAATGAATATGGATGAATTTTGTTCTCACTTAGAAAGTTTGAGATTAAATGGAATCCTAGATTCTGTAAAAGGAATCTTAATTGGTAAATTCGATACACCAGAAATGAATGAAGGAATCGAAGAATTTGTAAAAGATTATTTCAAGGATTACAAGAAACCAGTTGTCTATAATATGGACTTTGGTCATGTATTCCCAATATGCACTCTTCCAATCGGAAGAGAAGCAACGGTTGAATGTAAAGACAAAAAAATCAAAATAGAGTTATCAGAAAGAAAATAAAAAAGGTAAGGGGGAACCGTATGTATAACTTTAAAGAGGTAGAAGAAAAATGGCAAGAAAAATGGGATGGAGATGAACATTTTAAAGCCATTGATTTTCACCCAACAAAACCAAAATATTACGTGTTATATGAATTCTATAATGTAAGTGGAAACTTACATATGGGGCATTTAAAAGGAACTGTTCCAGCAGATGCCCTAGCACGTATGAAAAGACTACAAGGATATAATGTATTATTCCCAATTGGAGGAGATGCTTTTGGTCTTCCTGCAGAAAATGCTGCATTAAAAACAGGAATTAATCCAAAAGACTTTGTCGCAAAAGGAATGAAAAATGTAGTCAATCAATCTAAAAAATTAGGATTATCTTTTGACTATGATAGAACCATCACAACCAGTGATGAAGACTATTATAAATGGACGCAATGGATATTCCTTCAATTATTAAAAAATGAAAAAGCATACAAAGAAAAAGGAATTGTTAATTTCTGTCCAAACTGTAAGACCGTATTATCAAACGAAGATAGTCAAGATGGAATCTGTGATAGATGTCATGGAAAAGTCGTACAAGAAGATCGTTGGGTATGGTACTTAAAGATGAAAGAGTATGCTGAAAAACTACTTGAAAATGTAGACAGAATTGATATGAGTGAAAACTTAAAAGAGTCTCAAAGAAACTGGATAGGTAAAAAAGAAGGATATGAAATTCCATTTGAAATTGTAGATGAAAATGGAAATCATTTAGGAGTAGAAAATGTATTCACACAAGAAGCTTATTTCTTACCAGGTGTTTCTTACTTATCTATGGCTCCAGAAAATCGATTAATAGAAAAATGGATAGAGAAGATTGCAAATAGTGATCAAGTAAAAGAATACAAGAAACAAGCATCTTTCCGTTCAGCAATGGATCGTATGACAAAGACAAAAGATATTACTTCTTGTCCAGTACGAGGAATCTATGCCATTAATCCATTTACAAAACAAAGAATTCCATTAATCATGACAGATTCTATTTTAGCAACAACAGGTACAGAAATGGGAATACCTGCTTATCGTCAAAAACATAAAGGAATCGCAGACCGATATGGAATTTTACCACAATATATTACCGCTCCAGAATTTGAAGGAGACGCAGAAACATCTAAGAAATGGCAAGAAGAATTCACAAAGCATTTAGTAGAATCAGGACTAGCAAAGAAATCTGTAAGTTACAAAATGCAAGATTGGCCATTTAATAGACAAAGATATTGGGGAGAACCATTCCCAGTTGTCTTCTGTCCAGAATGTGGAACCGTTCCATTAAAAGAAGAAGACTTACCATTAACTCTTCCAGAAACAAATGACTATAAACCAAGAGAAGATGGAAGTTCACCCCTTTCAAAAATAACGGATTGGGTAAATTGCAAATGTCCTAAATGCGGACATGATGCAAAAAGAGAAACCGATACGATGCCAAACTGGGCAGGTTCTTCTTGGTACTGGTTAAGATACTGTGATCCACACAATCCAAATCAATTAGCAGACCCAGAAAAACTAAAATATTGGGGAAGTGTTGATTGCTACACAGGAGGAACAGAACATATCACAAGACACGTATTATATGCCTTCTTCTGGCAAAACTTCTTATATGAAATAGGAACTGTTCCAACAAGAGACCCATTCAAAAGAAAAATGGGTAGTGGATTAATTCTAGATACCGAAGGAAAGAAAATGTCTAAGAGTTCAACAAACGGAGTATCACCAATGGAAGTTATCGATAAATATGGATGCGATGCTGCAAGACTACACATTCACTTCCTAGGAGGATATGAAGATAATACTGCATGGACTTATAACGGTATTAATGGAATTACAAACTTCTTAAATAAAGTTTGGGAATTGCAAGATATCGTTCAAGGAGAAGAAGTATCGACTAAACATGCACAAGCACTTGATGAATTAACGAAGAAAGTAACAAGTGATATTGAAGCATTAAAATTAAATACAGCAATTGCTAGTTGTATGGGATTTGTCAATCAAATGAAGAAAGACAAATATATTACCAAAGAAGAATTAAGAAGATTCTTAATCTTACTAAACCCATTAGCACCTCATATCACAAGCGAAATCTATGAAAAAACATTTGGAGAAAATATATTAGATGCAGAATGGCCAAAAGAAGATCAAAAGAATCAATCTATTCAAATGACTAATATTGTAATATGTGTTAATAATAAAAAGAAATTTGTAGTACCTTGTCCAAAAGGACTATCAAAAGAACAATTATTAGACTACTTAGCACTTCAAGATGATATCAATGCATTCTTAAGTAATTTAGAAGAACAAAATATTTATCATGTACCAGATAAAATGATCAATATTGTTACCAAGAAAAATGTATATGAAAAGAAATAAGTATCTTGAAGCAATCCAATAAATATGCTATTTTTAAATAGAAATGGAGAGTCTATATGAAAAGAATAGGAATTATCTTCGCAATGGAAGAAGAACTACAAAGTCTATTAGACTTAGTAGAATTAAAAAAAGAAAAAAAGATTTATGATATTACTTTTTATGAATGTACATTAAAAGAAAAAGAATTAGTGTTAGCAGAATCTGGTATTGGAAAAGTAAATGCTGCAAGAGCAACGCAAATTATGATTGATAAAATGAATGTAGATTGTATCTTTAATATTGGAGTTGCTGGTTCCTTATCAAAAGATGTAAAAGTATGTGATATGGTAATAGGTAAAAAACTAGTACAACATGATTTTGATATTACAGCTTTTAATCATGAAAAAGGATATGTTCCAAAAGTAGGAGTCTATGTTGAAAGTAATTTAGATCTTGTAAAACTAGCAGAAAAAGTAGATAAGAATGCTCATACAGGAGTCATCGCATCCGGTGATATATTTTGTACGGATCAAGAAATGAGTAAGAAAATAGCCAAAGAATTTCATGCACTATGTGTAGAAATGGAAGGCGCAAGTATTGCTCAAGTATGTTACTTATCAAAGATTCCATTCTTAGTAATCCGATGTATTTCAGACTCACCAGATGGTAGTAAAAATAAATTAACATATGATGAATTCTTAAAAATAAGTTCAGAAAAAGCATCTAAGTTTTTAAAAGATATGATAGAAAAGGCATAGAACCTTTTCTTTTTTTATGTTTTGTGATATAATATACGCTCATGAAGAAGGGGTATTATGGAAACAATCACAGTGAAATCAAATGATGAATATCAGGAGTCACTTGGTCATGGTTCAGAAGGAGAAGTTTATTCGTATCAAGGAAAATATGCCATTAAAGTATTTCCCAATTATATTTGGAGACATCAACCATTTAGTTTAAAAAAACTAAATCGTAAAATGAGAAAAGTAGAAGCAATGATAGGTCTAGAAGACCCAAATATTACATTTCCTTTAGGACTAGCAGAAGTACCAGATGATGAAAAAGCATACTACATGAGACAAGTCACATCAAACAATCCAGCAGAGAAAGCAAAAACATTAGAATCATTTGAATGTGAATTATTTGATGAAGAACAAGAAGAAATCTTGATAAAAGCAGATGCCGTTCTTCAAAGAATTCATAAGATGGGAATTGTATCGGGAGACATTAGAGGGGCCAATATCGCTCTACAAGATGATAAAGAACCAATCTTTGTAGATATTGATAATGCAATCTATGAGGATTATCCATTTGATATTATTCCTGAAAGAGCAGGAGCTCTATATCAATTATATGGAGGAAAAGCGACAGCCTTTCAAGATAATGATAAACTCTTATTCGCAATGATGGCACTTCATTTAAAAACAAAAGATGATAGATTCAACTGGGGTCAAGACAGAGACATCATCGATGAAGGATTAAGAAGATTACACGCAACAGGAGAAGCAAAAGATGTATTAGAATGTATCTTTTCCGATGCATTAGATAAACCATATATTGGAAAAGTATTTAAAAAGATATAAAAAGGTATAAAAAATTAAGATATCATAAGATATCTTTTTTCTATGTTATAATATTAGAAGGAGGAGATCTTATGGTATTATCAGTCGATTCAATTCATGTTACACCAAATGAATTAGAAGAATTAGATCGTACAAATCCATATAATGTAGTAGGGGCATTTATTCAATCCATTACAGAATTTAATCCAGAAGACCCTGAACCATTTTTTGAAAAATTACAAATCTTACAAGGTTCTCTACAACCAATATCAGAATTAATGAAACAAAACGTA
>ODAJ011964896.1_pt1 | contig 10910 bp, 11 predicted proteins | sample 1539241 | NCBI WGS metagenome assembly ODAJ01 (sample SAMN02144231, study PRJEB22623) | gut metagenome | biome: sheep rumen | host: Ovis aries | place: New Zealand
TCGGTATCAGGGATAAAAAGTGATGGATACTTTTACGGTTGAAGCGGTCGTGTTGAAGACGGACGACTTCGGCGACGCTAACAGGGTCGTTACGCTCTTTACTAAAGAATTCGGCAAGCTTGAGGCGAACGCTTACGGCTGTCGACGGGCGCGCAGTTCGTTGTCGGGTGCGTTGCAAATGTTCAATCACATATCGGCGGAAGTTTCACGCAGTCCGAAGGTCGATACCATTCGCGAGGCGGACATAATTAATTTCTACGACGCGTTGACTGCTGACCTTGAGCGGCTGGCGTATGCGTCGCTATTGTTCGAGATAGTCAATCGCATGACCTTTCCGCGCCAACAAGAGCTTGAGACGTTTGACTTGCTGATTAAAGCTTTGCCCGTGCTTAGCAAACGCAATCCACGAGTCGCCGCGCTAATCGGTGCGTGTCAATTCATGGAGACAAGCGGCGTTCAGCTCAACTTTGATCGTTGCGTTCATTGCGGCAGAGAGATTGACGGCGACGCGGCTATCAGTCTTCTTGACGGCGGCGCGGTCTGCCTGGAGTGCGTCGATACCGCGCAGGACGTTCGCCCCTATCCCGAAGCCTTGCGGCGAACCTTTGACATGATGCTTGGCTTTGATTGGCAAGACGATACGCGACTAAACTTTAATTCACGCCAACTCAAAGCGGCGGAGAATTTTTTTATCGACTACGTGCAATCAGTCTTGGGTAGCGGCTTGCATTCGGTGCAGTTCATTCGGGACTTTATCATTGAAGTTTCTATGAACGTATGATATATTTTGTCGTGGCAGTTCGATGAGTCGGCTTTCTTCCTCGAAGGAAGGAGGGGACACGTATGGACATTAAGGACTGGCTGGAGCTCATTTGCGCAGTCGGGAACCTGGTCTTCGCCATCCTCAACTACTTCAATGGAAAAAAAATAGCCGAGCAACGCCCGGCTTCGTAGTACCCCAAATTTATTAACGGGGAAGGAGTCGACGCGCCAAACATCGGACTGCCTTCCATTTTGTCATTATCGATTCAACTGTGCGAATCTTATCACACGTCTAAAACTTTTTCAAGCCTCAGCGTCGACGACCTAAGCTCACCGCGTTCAATTCGTCCGACGCCTAAAAAATTTTCGCCCGCGCAGATTCGCAAAGCTCGTTCGTCATTAGCATTGACTGTCGTCGGCAAACCGTTCATGAAAGCTTTGATTCTGCGTTCGTCGAGTTCAAAGCGCGGCAAATGATTCAAGCAACCTTCAATCGGCAGGAGACAATCCGCGCCGATATTTTTTATGTCGTCAAGCGTCAGGGCGTTATTCAAATCGAAATCGCCGACCCTCAAGCGCACAAGACTTTTCAACGTCGCGGGAAGGTTGAGACGTTCGCCCAAGTCACGAGCCAAGCTCCTTATGTAAGTTCCCTTGCCGCAGTCAACATCAATCGTCGCCGTGTCTTTGCTAAGCGTGACAAGTTCAAGCCGATTAATCTTTACGCGGCGGCTCGGCATGTCGAAGGCAATATCTTTGCGGGCGAGGTCGTAAGCTTTGCGCCCGTGAATTTTAATCGCGGAGAACTTCGGCGGCGTCTGTTCAATCTCCCCGACAAAATCTTTCAAAGCCGTGTTGAACGCGTCAACAGTCGGCATGATGAAATCATTTGCGCGGGCAATGACGGAGCCTTCAAGGTCGCCGCTGTCAGTCGCGATGCCGAATAAAATTTCTGCGCGGTAAGACTTGTCGCAGTCGACAAGGTACGTGATAAACTTCGTCGCCCTATTAATCGCTACCGGCAAGACGCCAGACGCCGCTGGATCAAGCGTGCCGGCGTGTCCGACTTTGCGTGTAGAAAAGATCCTCCGGACACGATTAACCGCGTCATGGCTCGTCATGCCCGAAGGTTTATTGAGATTTATAAAGCCGTCTATCATAATGCCTTGCCGATTGCCTCAACCAAAATTTTTTCAGCCTCGTCAAGCGTGGTGTAAAGCGTGCAACCCGCCGCCCGAATGTGTCCTCCGCCGCCGAAATTTGCCGCAATACTCGCCACATCGACGCCCCTTGAACGCATGCGTACACGACAAAACTTTTCTGCCTTCTCGATAATCAGAAACGCAACTTCCACGCCTTCAATCACGCGAATCTCATCAATAAAGCCTTCCGTTGAATCGAATTTCTTCATCATCTCTAAACTCAGGAACATGCCCGCAACTTTTCCGCCGTAAAACATCTTAAGCGAGTTCAAAGCGTCCCGAAGCCCGATAACCTCAGCTAACGATTTACTTTCCATTTGCTCGGAAATAGAATTCGGAATGACGCCATAAGTTACTAGCTCGGCGGCAATAGCAAGCGTTTCAGCGCGGGTGTTGGAGAATTTAAAGAAGCCCGTATCCCGCGCAATTCCAGTATAAAGACAAGTGGCAATATCCAACGTTATAGTCGTGCCGAGTTCGCGGGCAAGCTTGAAGACAATTTCGCAAGTCGCCGCCGCCTTTGATTCGACGTAAAGTTTGTAGCCGTCGCCTTTGTTCGTGACGTGATGATCTACATTAAGAATCGGCGCATCAGTCATTTTGCGAACGTTGCCAATCCTATCGGGCGAAGTGTCAAGAATCAATAGTAAGTCCGCGTCGAAATGTTCGCCTTCAGTGGGGCGTCGAATCTCTTCAAAGTGCGGAAGTGATTGTAAGTTTTTTGGAATATTATCATCAATGAAAACTTGCGCAGACTTGCCCATTGCACGGAGCATTTGCAACATAGCTAACGTTGAGCCGATTGCGTCGCCGTCGGGCTGAATGTGTGCCGTTATTAAAATTTTATTCGCGGCTTGAAGTTTCGTCGCCGCTTCCTTGAGAGTTATCAGCATTTTTATCTCCTTCCACTTGCAGTAAAAGTTTATGAATGTGGTCGCCGTAGTCAAGCGACGTGTCGAGTGCAAAAGAAATTTCCGGCGTGAACCGCAGACGAATTCTTTGACCAATCTCGCGGCGAATGAATCCAAGTGCACTGTTCAAGCCTTCAAGCGAACTTTTGACTTGCTCTTGCCCGCCCATGACGCTGACATAAATTTTTGCCTCGCGTAGGTCGCCAGTCATTTCAACATCAGTCACCGTTACGAAACCGATTCGCGGGTCTTTTAAGTCCGTCAATAACATCTTGCTCATTTCCTGCTTGATGAGTTCTTGCAACTTTTCTATCCTAAGTTTATTTCTCATGCTTACACCTCTTTAAACACAATGCGTCCTTCTTACGCAAGTAGAAATGCGCATACATTTCGTACGAACGCGGGAACCAGCCCCGACTGTATCGAAGACTCAACCGCGACCACTGGGTCAAGCGTCACGCTTGGCACCACGGCTCGCCACTCATGAAGTCGCCGTCATTATAGCACGCCGCCCGCGCTCGACAGCCGCCGCATTTGTTCTTGTACTTACACACGCCGCAATTCCCGCTATAGTCAAGCGTTCGGAGCGTCTTTAAAACTTTATTCGACTTCCACAGCTCATCAAAGGAAATCTCGCGCACGTCGCCAAGCTCCATATTAAGATAAGCGCACGGCTGAACCTTTCCACGCGGACTGATTATGCAGTAGCTCAACCCCGCTAAACACCCGCGCTTGAATCGTAACTTCATGCCGAGTTGGTCGGCGATGCGCAAAAACTGCGGAGCGCACGTCGGCTTGAGTTCGATTGAAACTTCCTGTTGCTTGCGCATGATTCGCGTTAAAACTTTCTCGTAGCCTTCTGCGCGCAGGGATTCTTCCTCAATGGTCTTGGCTCTTCCCGTCGGCACTAAAAAGAAAAAGTGATGCGCCTTTGCTCCGATGTCAACTGCGAAGTCCGTTAAGGCTTCAAGCTCGTGTTGATTCCAATCCATGACCGTCGTATGAATTTGGAACGGCAAGCCCGCCGCCAGACAATTTTTCATGCCGTCAACCGCGCCCTGCCACGCGCCCGCGAACGACCGGAATTTATCATGCTTAGCCGCGTCGAGCGAATCAAGCGATATGCCCATGCCCTTTGCGCCCGCCGCCTTTAAGTCCCTTGCCATTTGCGGAGTTATCAGCGTGCCATTTGTGCCGAAGACCGCGATTAGTTTAAGGCGTGTGGCATGTTCGACAAGTTCCAAGATATCGGGACGCATTAACGGTTCGCCACCAGAGAAAATCATTATCTTGAAACCTGCGCGGGCAATCTGATTCAAAAGCTCCTTAGCTTCCGCCGTTGAAAGTTCTTCCTCCGCCTTACAGCCCGCGTCGCGGTAGCAATGAGCGCAATACATGTTGCAAGCGTTCGTCGTGTTCCATGAGACTATCAAGTTAAATCCCTCCCGCGCAAGTATAATCGCCCGCCCGACTTTTTACAAGCTGTAAAAAAAATGAACGCCGCCTTGAATTAAGACGACGCATGATTTATAATCCGCTTGCTTGATGCCATGCGGCAAGGGCGGTTTAATCCGAAGCTTCCAGAAAGGGGGCGAGGACGATGTTTAAGATTATCATTCGCGTAGTAATTCTCACGGGGATAATCCTCTGGGCATTAACGAAAACAGCCGCCTAAGCTTTACCGGAGCACATAGCGGCTGAAATCTCTAAGTTTCACCAATATATACGACGGGAGCAAAACCGCCTTCAAGCAATTTTGTCTCGCAAACCTCGCGGGGCATTTTTGTTTTATTAACAGACAAATTATAATCGACGCACAACCTTTTTGCAAGAGCTTTACTGCTGATACTTGAGCTTGAGAGCGGCGGCAACGAAATCGCGGAAGAGCGGGTGCGGGTGATTCGGGCGCGACTTCAATTCGGGGTGGAATTGGCAACCAACGAACCACGGATGAATTTCTTTTTCAAGCTCAATAATCTCAACCAAGCTGTCATCAGGGAGCACGCCCGCGATTATCATTCCGTGCGTACGGAAGACCTCGCGGAACTTGTTATTGAACTCGAAGCGGTGCCGATGACGTTCGCTGATGTTATCCGTGCCGTAAGCCGTCGCCGTGTGTGTATCAGGCAGAACTTTGCAAGGGTACGCGCCCAATCTCATTGTCCCGCCCTTTTGAGTCACGTTTAATTGAGAATCCATAAGCGCAATCACGGGATATTCACTGTCGGGATTGAACTCAGTCGAATTGGCGTCGGCTAAGCCGCAGACGTTGCGAGCAAACTCAATCGCGGCGCATTGCATACCTAAACACAATCCGAGGAACGGAATCTTATTAACGCGGGCAAAGGTTATCGCCTTAATCTTTCCTTCGATGCCGCGATGACCAAAGCCACCAGGTACCAAAATTCCTCGACAACCGTTGAAGACCTCTTCCAAGTCAACGTCGGGAGCTTCAATCTTCTCGGCGTTCACGAAATTAATCTTGACCTTCGCAATGTGTTCAATGCCCGCATGATGAAGAGCCTCGACGACTGAAATATAAGCGTCGGGCAACTCAACATATTTTCCGACAAGCGCAATTTTTATCGTGCGTTCGGGGTGATTAATCTTGTGAACCATGCGCCGCCACTCGTCAAGCTTGGGCGGGGCTTGCGGCAAGTTCAGCTTGTCTAAAACGATTTTATCAAGCCCTTCGCTTTCCATGATAAGCGGCACTTCATAAATCGTCGACGCCGTTCGATTTTCGATAACGGCGTTCTCGTCCACGTCGCAGAAGAGAGCAATTTTTTTCTTAAGCTCGCGTGTTATTGGATAGTCCGTGCGGCAAACTAAAATGTCGGGCTGAATTCCAATCGCGCGAAGCTCCTTGACGCTGTGTTGGGTCGGCTTGGTCTTGAGTTCGCCCGCCGCTCCGATATACGGCAACAAGGTCACGTGAATATAAAGTGCGTCGTTCTTGCCGACTTCCTTTTTGACTTGGCGAATCGCCTCAAGGAAAGGCAAGCTTTCAATGTCGCCGACGGTGCCGCCGACCTCCGTTATCACAACGTCAGCTTTATCAGCCTCCGCCACAGCATAGACGCGCGCTTTAATCTCGTTGGTGACGTGCGGAATGACTTGCACAGTTGAGCCGAGGTAATCGCCTTTACGTTCTTTAGACAAAACAGACCAATAAACTTTGCCCGTTGTGGTGTTAGAGTGTTTGCTTAGATTAATGTCAATGAATCGTTCGTAGTGTCCAAGGTCAAGGTCAGTTTCCGCGCCGTCGTCCGTCACGAAAACTTCGCCGTGTTGATAGGGGCTCATTGTGCCAGGGTCAATGTTGATATAGGGGTCAAACTTTTGAATTGTAACTTTCAAGCCGCGGCTTTTAAGAAGTCTGCCGAGCGACGCCGCAGTAATTCCTTTGCCGAGCGACGAAACTACTCCGCCGGTCACAAAAATATATTTAGCCATGTCTGTCCTCCGAGAGCAACTGCGATATGAATCAAACGCCGTCGCTTAATAAATTTATTTTCCTACCTCATGACTGCTTAAAACTTTTTTCAGTGTCCTCGCGGAATTCGTCAGGCTCTTCTTCGAGTGTTGCCTTTAAGCGGCTTGACGAAGAAGCTTTCTTTTCGACTGCCTTATCAGCAGTCTTGCTGGTGCCGCGAGTGCGTTTGACTTCGGGCGGATACCAATCAGCTAAGCCCCAAAGTCCGTCCTTTACGTGTTGGAAGCGGCTGTCCATGTTAATCATCGTGTAAATCTCGGAAATCGCCGCCGCTTCGTTCTGCACGACTTTATTTTTCTTGGCGATAATCTCGCGAATCAGTGTCTTAAAGTAAATCGGATTGTCCTTGCCCGCCTTGCTCAAGATCTGATAGGCAATGTCGACTTCCGGCATCTCAACAAAGTTTTCTTCCATTAAAGAGTTCCTCCTAAGTTAGTTAAAGAATCGATGACGCACGCGCAACCAGGGCGAATGTTCTGCATGACAAAAAGCATTTTATCATTGGGCAAGCCAACGCAACCGCCCGTCCATGGCTTATTAATTCCAAAGCAATGCATGAACAACGCTGAACCTTTACCAGGCGTGCAATCGGCGTTATAACCCATGTTCAAGCCGTAAAGGTAGTGCGGATTGTAATCGATAAGATGTTCACTGTTGCCCGTGTCGAAATTGGCGGGAGCCTCGCGCACGTCGACGAACTGATTGTACTTGTAATCCCAATCGCCCGACCAGTAGTGATTCTCGTTGACTTGAACATAAGGAATAGCACAACCGGGGTCAGGCTCAATGCCGAATGCGTAATCGAATGTGAACGTGCCGACGGGCGTTTTATTATCGCCCTCTTTGACTTTGCCGAGTCCGTTACGACCAATAAAGCCAGGCGTCGTCATAATCTGTTCCCATTGACCGTTAATCTTTTCGTGCATAGAAATCCAAGCGGTCGTCCCTTGAATCCCCGCGACTACAACCATTTGCTCCGAATCACGAGCGGCGGGCAAGTTCTTGACCCATTGCGGCGAAGGCTTCGTCTGCTCGTGAATATTGCCCCCAAGCTTTTTTAGCGAATCAATGACGCAAACGCAATCGGGGCGAACGTTCTGCATGACGAAAAGCATTTTATCTTCAGGTAAAGCAACGCCGCCGCCCGTCCACGTTTTGCTCGGATTTAGACATTGCATAAAAATTGCGTAGCCTTTGCCGGGCTTGCACGCCGCATTATAGTCAATGCTCAAGACGTAATTGTAATTCGGAGCGTAGTCAATCAAATGCTCGGCGTCAGTGCGATTGAATTTGGCGGGCGTTGCGCGCACGTCGACGAACTGATTGTATTTGTAATTTTTATCGCCTGACCAGTAGTGATTTTCGTTGACTTGCACGTAAGGAATCGCACAGCCAGGGTCGGGTGCAATGCCGAACGCGTAATCAAAGTGGAAAATGCCGACGGGAGTCTTTCCATCGTCTTCTTTGAGCTTGCCTAGTCCGTTCTTGCCGATAAAAGCTGGAGTCGTCATGATTTGTTCCCACTCGCCGTTGAGATTTTTCTCGTGCATGGAAACCAAAGCTTCCGAATCTTTAATCCACGCGACGACAATCATTTGCTCTGAAGTCTGCGCGGCGGTAAGATTTTTAACCCACTGCGGCGAAGGCGTCGCTTGAGCCGTTTGACAAAGCATAATCATCACCGCCACCAACGTTAAGAAAATTTTCCGCATGACATTACATCCTTTCTGGAGCCGAGACGCCCAACAGACTTAGCGCATGTTGAATCGTATGCTGAGTGACTTTAAGCAACGCAAGCCGCGCCTTTGCCAAATCCTCTTCGACGCCCAAAATCCTGCAGTCACGATAAAACGCGCTGAACGTCGACGCCAAATCATAAACGTAGCGGGCAATGCGTTGCGGCGCGTATTCCGCCGCCGCCTTCTCAATCTCGTCGGGATACTCGAAGATTTTATTAATTAAGTCAAGCTCCGCCGCCGAATTCATAAGCGACAACTTCGGCTCCGCGTCCAGAGTTAAGCCCGCTTCATTTGCTTGACGGAAGATTGAACAAATCCGAGCGTGCGCATATTGAATGTAGTAAACGGGATTGTCCGCGCTCTGCGACTTTGCCAAATCCAAATCGAAATCAAGCTGACTGTCCGTCGAACGCATGAGGAAAAAATATCTCGCCGCGTCCGTGCCGACTTCCTCCATTAGCTCGCGCAATGGAATCGCCGTGCCCATACGCTTAGACATCTTGACTGCCTCGCCGCTACGGAAGAGCGATACCATCTGCAGGAAGATAATCTTCAACTTGTCGGCGTCGTAGCCGAGCATAGACATTGCCGCCTTGACGCGTGCAACGTAGCCATGATGATCCGCGCCCCAAAGATTAATCAGCTCGCCGAAGCCGCGCTCGAATTTATTTTTGTGATAAGCAATGTCCGCCGCAAGGTAAGTCGCCTCGCCGTTCGCCCGAACAACAACGCGGTCTTTGTCGTCGCCGTATTTAGTCGACGCCAGCCACAACGCACCGTCCTTTTCGTAAATGCCGCCGCGCTCCCTGAGGACTTCAATCGCCGCGTTAATCTTGTCGGGGTGCAACGTCCTTTCGCTGAACCAAACGTCGAAATGCACGCCGAACTTTTCCAAGTCGTCTTTAAGCTCAAGCATCTTATCAGCGTAAGCAAGCTCGCCTAAAACTTTCAAGCGTTCGTCGTCGGGCAAGGCAAGATATTTATCACCGTGACGGGCAATAATACGTTTGGTCGTGTCGATGATGTCCGCGCCTTGATAGCCGTCCTCTGGGAAGTCGACAGCTTTACCGAGCAATTCAAGATAACGGGCGTTGACACTCAAAGCAAGCTTGTCCATTTGATTGCCAGCGTCGTTGATATAGTATTCGCTCTCGACGTTGTAGCCCGCCGCCCGCATGATGTTGACTATTGCCGAACCCGTCGCCGCGCCGCGTCCGTGACCAACATGCAAAAGCCCCGTCGGATTTGCGCTGACGTATTCAACCTGAATCGTGACGTTGTTTTTATTCGGCAGGTTACCGAAATTTTTTCCCGCGTCGTAAATCGCCTTAAGCTCACGATAAACCACGTCGCTTTTAAGATAAAAATTCATGAAGCCCGCGCCCGCAATCTCAATGCGCTCGAACAAGTCGGAAGTGATTCGGGCTTTAATCTCCTCAGCTATCTTGCGTGGGCTTGTGCGGAAAACTTTTGCGCTCTGCATGGCGAAGTTCGTCGCGAAATCTCCGAATTCTTTTTTAGGCGGAACCTCCAACGCGACTTCGGGCAACGTCTCCGAAAACTTTAACACGCCGTCATTCATTGCCGCCTCGACCGCCGACTTGATAGCCGCCGCGATTTTGTCTTTAACTTGCAATGCTTTCCCTCCTTAAAATTTTAGAAACATATTCGGCGATTGGTCTTTTATTCCTGCCCAAAAAATTTTGCTGGTAAGTGCAGGCAACATTGACGCGGTAATTCAACTAAGTTATAATCAGCGTCAAGCGGATGTGGCGGAATTGGCAGACGCGCCGGACTTAGGATCCGTTGCCGCAAGGCGTGAGGGTTCGACTCCCTCCATCCGCACCAAATTTTTTTTTTGCGGAGGGATTTTTATGGAATGGGTTTGTCTAATACTGGCGGCTTATCTCATTGGCTCATTGCCTATCGGATTGATTCTTACCAAAGCTATCTGGAAAAAAGACATTCGTCGTTTTGGTTCGCACAACATTGGCGCGACTAATGCCTGGCGCGTCCTCGGCAGAGGAGCTGGGCTATTAGTCTTTTTTATTGACTTTATCAAAGGTCAGCTCGGTGTTCTGCTCGGCGGATGTTATTTTGCCTCGCCTGGTGCAATGGCTGTTAGCGGTCTCTTCGCGATACTCGGTGCCATTTTCCCAATCTTCCTCGGCTTCAAGGGCGGAAAAGGAGTTGCAACTTCTTTAGGCGTTCTTACTGCGCTCATGCCGAAAGTTACCTTTATCGTTATCCTCGTGTGGCTTGCGATATTCTTAGTTTCCCGCTATGTTTCGCTTGCCTCTATCGTTGCGGCGGCACTTACGCCTATACTCGCCGCCCTCTTCCAAGAGCCGATATTCTATTTCCTCATTTCATTAGTCTTGGCTCTCGTGGTCATCTTCCGTCATAAAGAAAACATCGGACGCCTTAAAGCTGGTAAAGAAAACAAGATGTAAGAGGCATTCAACATGGCAAACACACGAGCAACGAATACAGTTGGCGGGCGTCGTAAGGGAGTCTTCACGCTTAAACTTAAAGACAATCTCGAAGTGCGTACACTTGAAGAGCTACGCAATAACTTCGACTTGGAAAAGGCTGTTGAGTACTTCCACAGCGGCGAATTGCTCCAATGGCTCGAAGATAGATTTTATGACGACGAGGCGGACGCTATCAGCGAACTTGACGGCGACGACTCCAACTTAGCGGCGAAAATCTGCGCGGCTCTCAACGTCGAATGCGATGTTAATCTGGACTTCGTGCGCCGCCTCCGCGAGAAGAAAGCTTACCTTGTCGAACACACCGA
>ODAJ012093905.1_pt1 | contig 10907 bp, 9 predicted proteins | sample 1539241 | NCBI WGS metagenome assembly ODAJ01 (sample SAMN02144231, study PRJEB22623) | gut metagenome | biome: sheep rumen | host: Ovis aries | place: New Zealand
CCAAAAAATTACGGACAGTATGCCAAATGCGAGTGATGCAGATGAATTTGTCAATCTCGTTAATAACTGCAAGAATGAAGATATCAAACGCGCATATCGTGATTGTTTAAATCAAGTTGACAAAGTAGAATACAATAGTGAAAGAGGCGGAGAAAGTTACTATCTGCACGCAGATAATAGACTGGTTTATTCTTATCCAACGGAATCCGACATTGAAAAGGGCGAATCTAAATTTAGCTCAGTTACTCATGAAATTGGTCATCTGATTGATTATAAAGGCGTTTTTGATGATCTGACATTTTCTGAAAGCGATGCTCTGAACGCCTCAATCCATACATCCTTTACGTTTAAACGATCACCAAGCGGCAGTGATCAGTTCTTGGAAGCTGTGAGAAAAGATAAAGCTAATTTAGCAAAAATCGTAATGAAGACAGATGTGAGACAAGATTTGTTTTCGTCGATTTCCAGCAGTGGTGTTCAAGATGCTCTTGATGGTATGTTTGGAGCAAAAGTTAAAATGCGCTATGGGCACGGTGAAAAATATTACAACAAGACATACAACAGTTTAAAAAGTATTGGATTTGAAAAGAAAATTCAGGAAGCCTACAAGCAACTTGGATTTGATGCAAGTAATCAAGCAAAAGTGCAGTCATTAGTGAGATGTCATACGGTGGCTTCGGAAGTATGGGCAAATATAACAAGTGCAGAAACTTGCGGCAGTGCAGATCTTGATTTCTTTAAAAAGTATCTGCCAAATTCATACGATAGTTTTATTTCAATCATGAAAGGGCTGAGATAGTATGGATGAAATAACAGTTCTTAATAAAATCAAAGAATATGAATCTGTTTTCGGTGAAAAGCTCCCGGAAATAACAACAAGTGAATTCAATTTTGCAAGCAATTATGTCCGGGCAATCGACAAATGTATTTCTGAAAATAAAACTATGACAGAAATGGGTTGGGGGTTTGTCGATTTTTTTCAGGAATCCCCGCCACACAGATTACACTATGATGACTAAACCGCCCTCACCCGAGAGCGGTTTTCTTATACCCAAAAACAGAAAGGATTTGATTTTATGGAACTGAAAGAAACGATCGAAATGATGCAGTCTGAGGACTACAGGGAGCGCTTCAAAGCCGAGTATCAGCAGAATGTTATCCGCTTTCAGAAGCTGAGGGCAATGCTCGAAAAGTGGGACAAGGGCGATCTTAACTTCACGCCGACCTGCCCTCGCGGAGTTTATAATCTCCAGATCAGAGCAATGGCGGACTACATCGCCGTACTGGAAGCAAGAGCGGCTATCGAGGGCATCGCGCTCTGAGCGCTAACGCATCAGAAACGCTCATTTTACGCTCATAAAACGCTCATTTCCTGCAAAAATGAGCGATAACAGAATACTCACAAAGCACCGCGCCTCCGGGCAAGGTGCTTTTCTTATGCCCCGAAGCACCTCACCGGTGCAGAGAGGCACCATACAAGGAGGGGAGCAGATGGACGACAAGCTCGGCACTTGACCTTTATACGGGTTCGTGCTATAATACCCCCAAAGGCGGTGATCGTATGCAGAACGGAAAACAGAGAGGATTTTATGGCTGCGGCGGAGCGGATGCGGCTCCTGTCGGAGCAGGCTATTCCGCGATAAAAGACCCCCGGATGCTCTATGACATCCTCTGCGGGATATGGTGCGAATATACCTGCGCACCGAGATTAAGGCCGGGCTGGTCAAAGGATAATATCACTCTCGGGCAGTGCTCGGTAACGGCTTTCCTTGCTCAGGATATCTTTGGCGGACAAGTCCGCGGAATACTCCGGGAGGGCGGCAATTACCATTGCTACAATGTGGTGGGAGACTGCGTTTTTGACCTTACCAGCGAACAGTTCGGAGACGAAAAGCTGGTCTATTCCCCCGACGATCCGGAGCAGCTAAGAGAGGTGCATTTCGCCAAGGAAGAAAAGCGCCTGAGATATGAATACCTGCGAAGCGAGCTGAAAAAATATCTCGCTGAAAAAGAAGGATAACTTCTGCCGGAAGAGCCGGAGACACAGAGCAAAAACACCAGCGCCCCGCTGTTCATTCAGCGGGGCGCTTCCCTTTTCAGTATTATTTTCCAATCGCCAGCTCGACAGCCTTGTAGGCTCCGTCGTATACTCCCTGCGCCTTTGCTTTGATGATATTGCCGCAAAGGAAACGAAGTATACTGCTGTCTGTCTGCATAGCCTTCAGCATACCGACGATCTCCCGCGGAGTCTCGCATTCAAATGTCCCGTCGCCGATCTCGGCTGCCCGGACAGCTCCCCAGGCCTCGTGCCCGCCGACCCGCTTAATCATCAGCTTCGGAACAGGATAGAAAGCCAGCTCGCTGGGCTTGGTTATCAGGACATCGCAGGCTCTCATCAGCAGATTTGTCGAATAGACCGCTGCGAATATATCCTTATGGCAGAAAGCGTGTACTCCACCGATGCTGTTATCCAGCGCCTCCTCTGCAAATGCGGAAGTCCCTGCGAAATCGTCGATATGCTCTGTCGTCAGCTCCTCCAGCCCGGGAACGCGCTTCTTTATCGTCTCCCAGACATTGTAATGGTCGCCGAGATTTATCATCAGCGATGCCTTTCCGCGCTTCACTCTCGGCAGCAGCCATCTGATGACCGCTGCGAATATATCCTGCTGAGCCCCTGCCCCACCGATGGTAAGCAGGTATCGCCTGCCCTCACCTTTCCGGAGCCTGGCCAACCTGCGGGCGCAGTCGGCCTCTATGTTCGAGACCAGCTCATGGTCGATATAATGCCCGGCAAAGGCCACAGAGCCTTCGGGCATCGGCTTCAGGATGCGCTTCTTATCCATCCCCCGGAGGACTTTATATCCGAGATAAGCCGACTGGGTCTGAACTGTATGCAGAGCGCCCTCAGAAAGATGCAGCGCCATCGGCCAGTTGTCGGGAACGACATTGACAACATTCGTCAGCCCAGCGTGAACAGCAGCCTGAGACGGCCAGACATGAGTAGCAGCAAAAGGTATATCCTTCGGGAGATCGGCATAAAGCCCTGTCATAAGCTCGGAGACCTTCTGATCGGAGCAGTTGTATGTCAGCTTCCGGAAGCCCTCGCTGTTCATAGGCTCCCAGACCAGCTTGTTGAACAGCCTGCTCTTCTGCGAGAGCCTTGACCCCAGCGAATAAAGCTCGTTCTGGGAAGAGATTATACTTGTTGCGGCTGTCCCCTCAAAGGAATTAAGATCGAACCAAAGCGGGGTCAGCCCCATAGAATGGGCGGCGGAAGCGATAGCCATAGATATGCGGTAATGCCCGAAGCCCATTCTGATATTCCCGATAACTATGTTCTTTTCCTCTCCTAGCTCCAAAGGTGTATCCGAGAGGACTAGATTTTTTACACCGAGAGTTTTTCCTATAACGTCATTTTCGACGGCGGCAAGGTGATAGCATTTATCTCTGTCGTCGCCGTATTTTTTTATAAAACCTTTCTGCTTTCCCTCCGCAGCCTTAATGTCTCTGCGCTTCATAGCGTTTCCGAATATTACCGATGACCTGTCCATAGCCGCCCTTCTTTCTTTTATGATATGTTCTGCCGGTCAAATTTTTTCTAAACACTTGACAAGACCGGGAACTTGTGATAGAATATATATCAGGATGATAGACTGACTATCACCTTGATATAAAGTCTATCACAAAAAGGAGTTTTTGTCAAGTGGAATACAGAAAATTTTTAGAGAGCGCTAAAAACGATCGCATGAACGATGCAGTCGAGGCCGCCGCAAAGCTGCTTCTGACAACGGATGTCAACGAGCTTAAAATGAATGACATCGCCGATGCCTGCGATATCGGAGTCGCTTCCCTCTACCGCTATTTCGGGACAAAGCCTGCGCTGGTCATCAAGGCGGGCTGCCTGCTCTGGAGGTCGGTAAGGTCGCTGTTCGACGGAGTATTCGAGTGCGATTATTATAAGGAGAGGGACGGCCTCGGTAGGCTGCGGGAGCTTATGAAGGTCTTTAAGGTGCTCTTTATTTCCCACAAGGATTTTCTCCGCTTTCTCGACAGCTTCGACCGCTATATCCTGAACGAAAAGGTCAGCCCGGAGGACATGGAGAATTACCGCAAGAGCATAATGGATTTCTACCCCCTCTTTGAGGATGCCTATAAGACCGGAGTCAGGGACGGCTCCCTCAGAGCGGATGTGGATTTCAAGACCATGTACCTCTCTGTGACACACTCACTGATGCAGCTCAGCGAGAAATTCGCAAGAGGCAGCGTTTTCGAGGGCGAAGAAGATCTTGCAGAGGGCGAGCTGGATTTTATGATCGGGATGGCAGTCGAATACATAGCCGCAAAGGCTTGATACAAGGAGGTCGCATTTATGAAAAAGATAACCAACAAGGTCCTTTGGACTTTTGCGATAGGCCAGCTCGGATGGTCTATGCTTTCGGGAATAGTCTCCAACTGGCTCGTGTTCTTCTATATGCCGGAGAACTCGGAGATAACCAACGGCCAGAGTATCTACATCACACAGGGCAGCATCTTCCTCGGATTGACAGTTATCGGAATAATCACCGCTGTCGGCCGTATTTTTGACGCTGTCACCGACCCGTATATCGCTTCCAAGTCCGACCGCTCAAGGCACAAGGACGGCAGACGCATCCCCTTCATGAGAGCTATCTCTGTCCCCTTCGCAGCAGTTACAGTCCTGATCTTTATCTCTCCCGTAAGCGGGGAATCCTGGATCAACAACGGCTTCCTGCTGGTGACTCTGCTGCTCTTCTATCTCTTTATGACCATCTACTGCACTCCCTATAATGCCATGCTCCCGGAGCTGGGCCGCGACCCCAAGGACAGGATAAATGTCTCGACTTATATCTCCGTGACCTTCTTTGCCGGCAACGCCATCAGCTATCTTGTTCCTAACATAGCCGGGATATTCCGTGATTCTCTCGGATATGCCAATTCCTTCCGCGTTACTATCGGGATCCTTGCAGCCGTAGCTGCGGTTTGTATGCTCGTCCCGGTTTTCGGGATCAAGGAGAAGGATTATATCGACACTACCCCCTCCGACACCCCGGCCTTCTCTTCCCTTTCCAAGACCTTCAGAAACAGGGAGTTCCGCAAGTTCGTTGCTTCGGATATCTTCTACTGGGTCGCTCTTACGATGTTCCAGACGGGCCTCTCTTTCTATATCGTGACTCTCATCGGGCTGGATTCCGGCAAAACCTTCTTGCTTTTCGCCGCAATGACAGTTATGAGCCTGGTCTTCTATGCCCCCGTCAACTTTCTCGCCAAGAAAATGGGCAAGAAAAAGCTGGTCATCTTTGCCTTCGTATTTTTCAGCATGGTGTTCCTCTACACCGCCTTTGCCGGAAAACTGGGTATGCCCAAAATGGTAAACGGGATCTCCATATCTGTCCTTGCTTCTGTTCCTATGGCGATACTCGGCATACTCCCTCAGGCTATCGTCGCTGATGTGGCGCAGGCTGACAGCATCAAGACCGGTGAGAGCCGGGAGGGTATGTTCTTCGCAGCACGCACCTTCGCTATGAAGCTGGGTCAGGCGCTGGCTATGGTGCTCTTCACCTCGATCAAGCATATCGGAGAGGACGGCTTTGGCCTCAGGCTAACCGCCGCAGTCGCAGCAGTGCTCTGCCTTATCGGAGGAATCATACTCGGGCTCTACAAGGAAAACGAAGTTACCGGAGTCATAGCGCAGGATCTTGAAAAACGCAATTCCGAAGAAGCCGCCGGAGAATGATACCGAAAGGAGCATAATATGGACCGTTCAGAACACAAATACACCGCTGTCATCAGAACGGAAGGCGCAGCGGTAAGATTTACGGATCGCTATGACTGCGCACTTTTCTCGGCAAGTCTTGAAGCAGACGGAGAGAGTGTGACTCTCCGGGTCGAGCCGAAGCGGGAGCTATGCTTCAGGGAGCTGTCGGTATATGACGAGCCGGGCATCGACGGCAGCGAAAAATATTTCTTAAACGGATATCAATCCTGGACAGACAGCCGGGAATGGACATCCGGCGAAAAGATGCGCGGGATAGATCATATCCCCGCAGTGCTGGTAAGAAAATACAATTTCGATAAATACGGCGATTACAACTTTGCCCGATATTCCCCCCGCTCCGGGGATCTGCACGGCTGGACATACGCCTATATCCGCAGGGGCAGCGACTTCCTGCTGTACGGCTCCCTCTCCGAGGGCTGCGGATTTACGAAGATCAGCCTCTTCTCGGAAAGGAAGCGGGTCAAGCTCTCCAGAGAGTGCGAGGGCGCAGTTTATTCCCAGCCCTTCGATGCGATAAGCTGCGCTGTGCTGCGGGGCAGCGAGAATGAGGTCTTTGCCCGCTGGCAGGAGCTCTCCGGCATACCTGTTTCCGGTGCTCCGCAGATCCGCGGATATACAAGCTGGTACAGGCATTATCAGGACATCTCGGCGGAAAAGCTGCTGCACGATCTTGACGCTCTCACCGCCTCCGGTATGGCTGCGGACATCTTCCAGATCGACGACGGATATCAGACCGCTGTCGGGGACTGGCTCTCAACAGACGAAAAGAAGTTCCCTGACGGTGTCGCCGCCATAGCAGAACAGATACACAGCCGCGGACTCAAAGCGGGGCTCTGGCTCGCGCCCTTTGTCTGCGAGAAGAATTCCGACCTTTACGAGCTGCACCCGGAATGGCTCCTCAAGGATACAGACGGCTCGCCTCTGGCAGCGGGCTGCAACTGGAGCGGCAGCTTTGCTCTCGATCTCGGTAACGAAGAGGTCAGAGACTATCTCAGAAATGTGTTCGATACTGTCCTCGGGAAATGGGGATTTGATCTGGTCAAGCTGGATTTCCTCTATGCAGCCTGCATCCGTCCCTCCGGAGGAAAGAGCCGCGGGCAGCTAATGTGCGAGGCTATGGACTTTCTGCGGGAGCTCTGCGGCGAAAAGCTGATACTCGGCTGCGGAGTACCTCTGGGCGCTGCCTTCGGAAAAGCGGATTACTGCCGCATAGGCTGCGATGTCGGGCTTTCCTGGGACGACAGCTTCGTTATGAGGCAGACTCACCGCGAAAGAGTATCGACAAAGAATTCCCTGCTGAACACAGTGTTCCGCAGGCAGCTCAGAAACTTTTTCGGCAGCGACCCGGATGTATTCCTGCTGCGGGAGGATAATATCAGCCTCTCCCCCGCGCAGAAGCAGACTCTTGCTTATCTGAACCATCTTTTCGGCAGCGTCCTGTTTACTTCAGACGATGTCGGGACATACAGCGATGCGCAGAAACGCCTGCATCTTTCGGCTGAAAGGCTGACAGCCGCCGAAGGCGCCGAGGCAGACCTGAACGGCAGCGAGCTGACCGTGCGCTTCAGTCTGGAGGGAAGAAGGCGGGAGCTCAGATTCGATATCGCAGCAGGCAAAAGGATAAAATAAAAAAGAGACCGCGCAGAAGGAGGCACAATCCATTCTGCGCGGTATTGTTTTCGGCTTACGCCGTTAGGGGGGCTTTGATAACGGATTCAACTGACTGTATCTGTCCGTCTACCAGCTTTACCAGCTTGGTGCCGTACAGTGCAGCCGACTCAGAGTGAGTAACCTGAACTATGGTCTTGTTGTACTTGCGGTTGATATCGCGGAAGAGCTCCATGATTCCTGTTCCGGTCTTGGTGTCGAGGTTTCCGATAGGCTCGTCAAGGAAGATGATCTTAGGATCGAAGACCAGCGAACGGGCGATGGCGACTCTCTGCTGCTGCCCTCCGGAAAGCTCTCTCGGAGTCAGCTTGCGCTTATCCTCCATGCCGATGACTCTCAGGCATTCATCCAGCCTGTCGATATACGAAGATCGTTTCTTGCCTGCGATCATCAGCGGCAGGGCGATATTGTCCTCAACATTCAGGTTGGGGACGAGATTGTAGAACTGGAACACAAAGCCTATCTCCTCGTTTCTCATCCTGCAAAGAGCCTTGTCATCCAGAGTCGAAAGATCGATGCCGTTGATCCTGACCTTGCCGGAGGTCGGCATATCGAGGCCGCCCAGCAGATAGAGCAGAGTCGATTTTCCGCCGCCGGAGGGGCCCATGATCGAGATGAACTCGCCCTCCTCAACTGTAAGATTGATATCCTTGAGGACATGAGCCTCTTCCTTGCCGTTCTGGAATTTTCTGTTTACGTTTGTTACCTCTATAACGTTATTCATAGTTGTTTCCTCCTATAATTCTCTATTTTCCGGCTGCCTGTCGTTCAACCGTTCTTATTCGTATTTCAGCTCGGCGACCACATTGAGCTTTCTGCTCTTCTTCATGGAGCCCAGCGAAGCGATGAAGATCACCAGTGCGACTGCTGCGACATAAACAGGCAGCTTGATCCAGCTGAAGCTGATATCCATAGCCATATCGGACACCAGAAGCACTCTCTCTGTCAGCTTGCAGAGCAGGATAGTATATGGGATCGAAGCGACAACGCTCCAGATCACACTGATCATGCTCTCTGAAAGGATCAGATTCCGGCGGCGTCCGGAGTTCATCCCGACGGATGCCATTACCGCAAATTCCTTTCTTCTCTGTGCGAAGCAGATGGAGATGTTGTTGAAGATGCCTATCGAGGCGATAATAAGCGCAAGGTAGGTGAAGATCGAGAGGATATCTACGATCATTGCGTTGTTTCTTACGTTATCGTCCAGCATTTCCTGCTTGGTGTAGATGACAGCTCCCAGATCTCCGGCAGCGGATCTGAGCTGCTTATCGACCTGCTCCTCTGTAACTCCGGGCTTGCGGAAGAATACCATCGCGCTGGATTCCTTGATGTTGAAGGCCTTTTTAAGGGTAGTCTCGCGCATGAGGATCGTTGTTCCTCCGTTGAGAGCCTTGCCGTCGAAGGAGCCGACTATCTCAAAATCCTGTTTCCGTCCGTTGACCTCTATCTCCAGCGAATTGCCGACCTTTTTGTCAAGCTTTTTGAGAACTGATCTTGAAACCATGATAACATTGCCCTGATTCGCCTCATATCTTGCATACTGCTCGCCGGTCTCGCCCTTCCTGAGCTGGAGATACTCGCAGTATTCGCCGAACTTAGTCGGGTCGGCAGCCATAATGAAAGCGAAGTTATCGTCAAACTTGACTGTTTCGTAGGTCATTGTGCAGATCCTGTCCGGATCGATGCCGTCGATCTGCCCGATACGCTCGACCAGCAGATCGCTGTTGGCTTTGTCGGAATTGCTGACGATCACATTATTGAGCTGGTAATCATATATCAACTGCTCATATCCGCCCTTGACCAGCTCCGTCATGCTGGTTCCGATAGAGGCGATGAGGAGCACCGAAGAAAGCGAGAGCACCAGCAGGGTTATATTCCCTCGGAGCAGCTTGGAGGTCTTGATGCTGTTGAGGGAGAGGAATACGGTAGTGTTGCCGCGGAAGGCTCCGGCCAGCTTGTCGGAAACTATCTTTATGAACTTGCGGGACATCATCAGCATACCGACGATGCCGGCCAGCATGAAGAGGATGCTGAGATCGTCGAGAGCCTCGCTCTTGAAGAAGCAGCTCGCTATGGCTGTACCCAGCAGCAGCAGGCCGACGACAAAACGTACAGAGCCCTTCTTATGCTGTGTTTCGGTACGGTTCAGGATAACATCCTTGACCTGGAGCTTTCTGATGCTCCTGATAGGCAGGAATGCTGAGATGACTGAGAGCAGGCAGGCGAAGAGCGCTCCGATAAGGATGTGCATACCGTTGATCCTCAGCGGCATATAGATGCCGTAGTCTCTCAGAGGCGAGATGAGCCTTGTCAGCAGCGCCAGGCCGCCGATGCCGACCCCGATGCCGAAGGCGGAACCCAGGAGGCCGTAGAGCAATGCCTCGATAAGAAGGATATGTTCGATCTTGCGGCGGGTAGCTCCCTGGCTCATAAATGTTCCGATAACGGTGATCCTCTCGGTGATTATGAGCTTGAATGCGCCGTAGATGATGATGATGCAGACGATGCAGACGATAGAGAGCATTGCATAAAGCCCGACGGTTATGCTCTCGGAGCCGTCCTTGCTGTCGTTTACGAGAACAAAGCCTGCGATGTCTGTATTCTTTTCGTTGAAGCTCTTTACCGCTTTCTCTATGTTCTCGAAGGATTTGTCGTCAGAATCTATCTTGGCAGTCATATAGTTGTATTTCCCACCTGCGCCCAGGAGCTCGTTCATGTAGCTGTAAGGCACCATAACTGCGAAATTCTTTTTGGTATCTGCATAGAAGGCGCCGTTGTTGGCTGCGATGCCCTTGACGGTGAATCCTGTTTTCTTTCCGTTTACGGCGATAGTCAGCTTATCTCCGACCTTCAGGCCGCGGTCTTTCGCGATTCTGTCCGAGATGACACATATCTCTTCATTTACGTCCTCGATGCCGCCCTCGACCATATCTTTGCTGTACCCCTTGAGGCCGTTGAGCGTAACATAGTTCAGGTCGTCGTTCTCGTTGATGACACCTGTTATACGGATAGAACCGCGAAAGTCATGGACATCTCCCCTGATATCCTCTTCGCTGAAAAAGGGCGAAGCCCCGTTGGAGGTCATCGCTATGTCCTGCCCCTCCGCGGCGATCCTCTGCGGCTGATTGAAGCTGTCCAGCAGGACATCAACGAGGCCGAGGCTCATTATCAGAAGAGCCGTGCAGCAGAGTATCGAAAAGATCAGCAGGAACAGTCTCCCCTTCTTTTCCAGCATATTTTTTGAGATGTACTTTAAAAAGACACCCATTATCTGTTCTCCCCTTTCTTTTGTCTTACATATGATAGCATATAAAATCTTAACAAGTCCTTAAATCTTCTGTTTTCTTCAGACTTGCTTAAGGCAACACCGCACGACCCCTGTGCATCAGATGCGCCGTCCAGATTTTCGTCAGATTGCCTAAATTCGACGCAGGCTTGCTGACGC
>ODAJ011823847.1_pt1 | contig 10906 bp, 17 predicted proteins | sample 1539241 | NCBI WGS metagenome assembly ODAJ01 (sample SAMN02144231, study PRJEB22623) | gut metagenome | biome: sheep rumen | host: Ovis aries | place: New Zealand
TTCGAACCGCAGACAGAATGAATCTGCTTTTTCATTTCTTCGGGATAAAAGCTTAATGTGAAATAATCGTTTTCATCTACGAATTTGTCGGTATACCTTTCAGGTCGGATGTATATGGTAACCATATCCTTTCCCCAAAGCTCGCCGACAGAGCCCCATGAAACAGTCATCATATTGTAGCCGTTTTCATCGCCTGCGCACACAAGCCCCCATTGGTTTTTGATAAGGTCGACAACATTCTCCTTAACCTGTGTAAAATCAATCTGCTTAAACATAATATCACCTCGTAAAAATTAAAGGATAGCCATAAGCTATCCTTCATTTCATTCTTATCTTACTTTAAGAACTTGACGATTTCAAGTGCTGCGTTAACATCACCGTCAACCTTAAGCTTTCCTGTTGTGAAAGCGATTACAGGGTCAAGCTTACCGTTGATAAGCTTTGTGAAGTTTGTAGCGTTAATTGTGATAATTGCGTTTCTATCGTAATACTCATAAGGCTCAACATTTACTCTGCCGTCCTTAATCTCAATGTAAAAGGTACCCTCAACCTTGCCGATAAGGTCAATCTGAAAAGCAAGTGTACCGTTTACCGAAGAAACATCCGCATCTAAAAACTTCTTTCTTGCTGCCTGTACAACAGACTCATAAGTCATAGCCATAGTGTTATACCTCCATAAAAAGTAATAATAAATAATTTATACTTATTTATTGAGAAATATTATACCACATACTTTTTATTAGTCAAGTATTTTTTGTCGATTGTTATTTATCCTTTGACTGACAGACAGCCGCAACAACAAGGGCGCTGATAAGCGCAACCGTAACTCCTGCCGCACAGGCAGTAAAGCCGCCGGTTATTATACCGATTACGCCGTCCTTTGAAACCGCCTCCTTAACCCCTTGAGCAAGAGCGTTTCCAAAACCGGTAAGAGGCACCGTAGCGCCCGCACCGGCGAAATCTACAAGATGAGGGTACAAGCCGAGTCCTCCGAGTACAACGCCCACACATACAAACAGCACGAGTATCCTTGCAGGAGTAAGCTTTGTATTGTCAAGAAGGACCTGACCGATTACGCAGATCAGTCCGCCTATAATAAACGCCTTAATAAAAATCATAAAAAATCACCTGTTATAGCATTGCCGTAACAGGTGATTCTTATTCAGTTATTGATTATTTTGTCTTTTGCGGCAAGCCTTCCTTATCATACATACAAAGCGCTTCGCACATAACCTCAATACCGACGGTAATACATTCAGGTCTCATGTTTTCCGGTGTGTCAAGACGGGTGTGATAATATCTCGGCGGGTCAGGATTCATAGCGGCAAAGCCTGTTGCTTTGATACCCTTTTGTGTGAATGCAGCAGCATCACAGCCTCCAATGTAGATTGATGCAAAAGGAAGGTCGAGTCCGCAGTTGGCAGCGGCATTTTTAACAAGGTTCTTAACTCCCCAGTCGTGCTGAACCGTACCTGAAAGGTCACGGTCGTAAACCGCCATATCCTCAAGATCTCTGAAGGTGTCAAGTGCAATAACAGCGGTAGGGAGCTCCTTGAGCTCATCAAGATGAGCCTTAACATAAGCCTTTGCGCCTCGAAGTCCTGCCTCCTCAGAACCGGAACAAATCATTGTCACCTCGGTGTGCTCAAACTCAACTCCCGCCTCAGCAAGAGCCTTAATAGTTGCCATACCTGTGTAACAGCCTGAAAGGTTGTCAGACGCACCGGGAACGGATTTTGTCCAGCTCTGGAAAAAGATAAATGAAATCTCAAACGGAATAAACACAAGGCTTACAACGAAGAAGAGAATGAAAAACCAATGAGGCTTTTCAAGTGTGTTTGCGGCACTTCCCTTGCCGACGATAAGACATACAAGGGCAAATATTGTCTGAATAACAAGACCTACAACCGCAGGAATTTCGCAGAAAAGCTTTGCCTGTAAACCGCCTAAAAGATAGTTGAGCTTCCACTCAAACTGGCTGTCGGAATGGCCTATCATAATAATTCTCTTTTCAACCTCACCCTTGGGCTTTCTTGTAGCAATCATATTATGTGAAGTCTGCTTCGGGAAAAGAAAATCGTCAAACTGCTTATACATAAGAAATTCAAAAATAAGCGGAACGAATGCCAGAACGCAAAGTATAAACGCCGCTATCGGAGAAGCAAACCAGTTGACAAATACGGACGCAACTCCGCAGCAAACCGTAAACGGAATAAAGCCCATAAAGCCCTGACGGTGAAGCGTAAATTCTTCAATTCTCGTTTCGTCGCAGTAGTTTTTCATATCCTTTTCCATCCACTGCTGAGCACGAAGCTCTTCAGGTGAGCCCGGCTTACGAGGTCCGATTTTTTTACATATCTTTGTAACGCCCTTTACGGCATATTCCGTATTCTTTTCTAAATCTATATTTTTAGAATACTCTTCAGCTATCTTCATATTATTCCCCCTAATTAGTAAGATATAACTAACACATTTATTTTATCACAATAAATTACTATTTGCAATAACGGGAAAAATGTTTTTGAAGAGTAAAAAGAAACAAAGGCTGTTTGTTAATCTAAATGATGGATAAAAAGTCCTGAAAGAAGTTTTGGTTCAAACCATGTTGATTTTGGCGGCATAATAAGTCCCGCATCGGCGATATCCATCAAATCCTCAACTGTTGTCGGATACATTGCAAAAGCAAGCTTCATATCCGTATTAACTCTTCTTTCAAGCTCTTCAAGGCCTCTTATTCCGCCGATAAAAGCAATCCTTTCATCCGTCTTCGGATTTTCAATTCCAAGCACAGGCGCAAGAATATTGTCCTGAAGTATTGAAACATCAAGCCTGTCAACAGGGCTGTCCTCGTTAATTATTTCAGGCTTTGCCTCAAGCGAATACCACTGACTGTCAATAAGCATACCGAAGGTGTGCTTTTTGTTTGGCTTGTATTTTGAGTCAACCTTATTTACAACAAATTTATCGCTGATTTTTTCAATAAACTGTTCGGTTGTATTTGAATTAAGATCCTTTACAACTCTGTTGTAATCCATAATTTCAAGGTCGGCGTCCGGAAAAGCAACCGCAAGAAAATAATTAAACTCCTCCTGGCCGGTGTAACTTCCCTTCTGCTCTCTTCTTTTCTGACCGACTTTTACAGCAGAAGCACAGCGGTGGTGACCGTCTGCGATATACATTGCGTTTACGTGGTCAAAAAGTCCCTGAAGCTTTACAACGGTATAGTTATCATTTACAGCCCATACTGTTTGCGAAACGCCGTCCGAAATAAAGTCGTACTCAGGCTTGTGATTATACATCCAGTCGGATATAATAGAGTTTATTTCATCATTTTTTCTGTATGTAAGAAAGATAGGACCCGTATTTGCATTACAGGTGTCAACATGGTTGATTCTGTCCTGCTCTTTTTTTGCAAGCGTGTGCTCGTGCTTTTTGATAATGTTGTTAAGATAGTCGTCAATGGAGGCGCAGCCGACAAGACCGACCTGTCCTCTTCCGTTCATAACCTGCTTATAAATATAAAAGCAGGGTGATGAATCCTGAATAAGTTTTCCTTCCCTTTCAAGTGAAAGCAGGTTTTCTCTTGCCTTTTCATAAACCTTGGTGCTGTACTGGTCAACACCTACGGGAAAATCAATTTCCGCCCTGTCGATATGAAGAAAGGAATAAGGCTTATCCTTAACCATTTCACGAGCCTCTTCGCTGCTCATTACATCATAGGGTAAAGCAGGGATAAGCGCCTGCATATCAGATGAAGGTCTGTACGCTCTGAAACCACGAAATACAGCCATAAAATATTCTCCTGTCAGTCACAATTCTTTTCATAAATAATGCGAAGTCCGTCAAGAAGCAAATCCTTGTCGTGAATCAAATCAGTCTTGCAATGTTCAAGGATTGTTGTGCTCAGCCCGCCTGTAACAACAACAGTAGGCTTTTCGCCAAGCTCTGCTTCGAAGCGTTCTACAAGTCCGTCAATCACAGCGGCAGTTCCGTAAACCGCACCGCTTCGCATACAGTCGACCGTATTTGAACAAATCGACTTTTCAGGCGCCGAAACATCAACCTGCGGAAGCTGTGCCGTATTAGAGGAAATTGCGTTTAATGCAGTGATTACACCGCACATAACAACGCCGCCGATGTATGTCTTATTTTTATCAATAACAGATGCCGTAGTTGCTGTTCCGAGGTCAAATATAACCATCGGGCAAGGGTATTTATTTATTCCGGCAACGGCGCCGACAACAAGGTCTGCGCCAAGCTCAGCAGGGTTGTCAATTTTTATATTAAGCCCTGTTTTTACTCCGGGACCGACAACAACTGCGTCAACGCCCAAAGCTGTGCGTATTGCCTTTTTCAGCTTTCGGTTCATAACGGGAACAACGCTTGAAATAATAGCGCCGTCTATTTTTCCAATACCGTTCATCTGTAAAAACGAATGAAGCTTCATTGCCCAGTCGTCAGATGTATGTGTGCTTATAGTGGCAAGTCTTCCCTTTGCTATGAACTTCTCGCCGTCAAGCACGCCGAAAACCGTATTTGTATTTCCGACATCTATAACAAAAATCATTATCTGTTTTCCTTTCTGCCGAGGTTTACAAGCTTTACTATAACAGGTGCAAGAACCATATTAAGCCCAAGCTCAAAAATAAAGTTCACTCCGACAAGTCCGACAATCATAAACTTTCCGGCGGATTCAAAGCCTGCGCCTGCCGCCCATTCGTTGATAGTAGGCATAAAAAACACAAGGCAGCCAAGAAGAAATACACCCGTGTTTACAATAGGTGAAATAATAGCTGCGCATACCGTTCCCGCCGTTTTATTTGATTTTTCAAGGAGCGAGAACACAAGTCCGGCACAAAGACCTGCAAGAATACCCTTTACAAGAACTGTTATTACCGTACCGATAGGATTTACGGCAAGAAATGCTGCCGCGTCACCGGAAAGAAGAACCGTTGCGCCGAACACAAGACCAAGCCATGCACCTGATAATTTTCCGTAAAGTGCCGCACCGACTACTATCGGAATAAGTACAAGCGAGATTGAAAACGGTCCGAATTTGATTGCGCTGCCAAAGAGCTGAAGCACTACAACGATTGCCGTAAGAAGCCCTGTGCCCGCAATTTTCTTTGTGTTTTGATTCATATTAAATTTTCCTTTCTGCTACTGTTCCTGAGCCGACGTTAAACACAAAACACACCGGCCCGGCGAATATTATTTTCGCCTCGGATACAATGCAGGGATATTATATTATAAAAAAATTCAAATGTAAAGATTAAAATAAACACAAAATAAACACATAACTGAACATATTTTTATGAATAATTATCAAGAAAAAAGAAATCCCCCGAGCGAATAAAACGTTCAGGGGAATTTTTATGTATTGGTAAAATTTTGAAAAACTAATTATGCGTCAGGCATTCTGAAAAGTACATATCTGTATGCCACGCCCGTTTCATTAAAGCAGGCATAGTTATTACCTGTTTCAGCTGCCGCACTTTGTGTAACCCTCAGTCCGTCCGAGGTAATACCGAGTCCGAGAGTTGAACCGGACGGAGTAGCAATGCCGAAATAATGTCTGCACTTATTACCGGAATAGTCGTTCATAACGGGCGGCCTGCTGTCCGCAAAAATTATTGCGTAAGCAACCTCAAACGGACAGCCGGTCACAATAGTTCTTGTCGGCGAGCCGTTACCGTAATACGACGAGGAGAAGGTTGGCTTGTTCCACTTGCTTCTTTCCTCGTAAGTAATATGCACGGACTCATCATCCATGTGCGATGAAACAACATTGTCAAGAATTGAATTGTCATAGTTAAAATCATCCATCTTCGGCTTGTCAGAGCCTATCCAGCTGTTCAGATGAAGGTTTGGTGTTTTATTTGTACTGCTCATAAATCCTCCTTATAGACTTGCTAAAAAGTAAAAGTTAAGTCCTATGTTATCAATATCTGCAAAGTGATAATCAGCTGCGTCCCATTCGTCAAATGTCATACCGAAGCTGCCGGCTGTACTTTCCACAAACGGCGGAAGGTAGCGAGCGAAAAACCACCCGATGTTTTTCAGCGGAATATTATCGCGCCTGATAATCTGATAATCAACCGTCACTTCAAGCATATGCGCTGAAAACGCCTCCTCAAGCCCAAGGCGTTTAAGATCTTTTTCGAACTGTTCATCGTCGAATTCGCAAAAGGGGCGGGAATGAACATACATTATTTTTTCAATAAGCTCCTCGTCGTCATAATCTCTTGCGTCGATACCTGTAAGCGTGCACTGACGCTTATTAAATGCATCACAGCCGATTAAAAAAAGCTCGTCATTATCATCAGCAAGCTTATCATAAAGCTTTGAAAGGACAAAATCATATGCGGTAATCTCCGCAAGCGAGCTTTTGTTATTCTCATCTGCAGGAATTCCCACAGTTTTATACAGGCTTTTAAGCCTTTGCAAAACATCATTCAATTACTTCCACCGCCAGTTCTCCGAGCAAAAGCTGTTCATAAGAATAACAATAAACGGCAGAGCCGATTGCCTGAGGGCTCGAGAATATGTATTTTTCAATTCCTTTTATGTCAGAGATTGCACTTGCAAGAGCCGTAAAAGGAATCTCGTCGCCTATTCTTACTCCAAGACAAGCATCACGAAGCGCATCATAAACCTTTTGCTCAATATTTTCTTTTTCATAGCCTGACTTAATATGAAGCTCAACGCTGAGGTCAAAGCTTTTCGGATGGGCAAGAATTACTGCCACCCTTGCCCCGAATAATCTGTTAATGCTGACGCAGGAAGCAATTTCCTCCTCCTGCTCGCTGTCAAGCATATCATCATTTGTAGCAACATATACCCTCATAACTCCCTTGACCTGTGAATCAATAACCGTACAGTCACGTATATAGTCAAGCTTCATAATAAGATTTTCAATAGAAGAAGCGTTAACTCCATTTTGCTGAATTTGATAATGTGACATTATCCTTTGTCTGAGACGCGAATCGCTTTCCTCATCCTTACCGCCCGACATTTCGTCAACATTTGTCACGCCCGAAACCGCAACGGGTGCATTTACCATAACGCAGACGGTACCGCTTTTTACATTATGACTTCTTCCGCTTTTCATTGCGGTAGCATCACAAAACACATAGGTTTCACCCGCCGGAATAACCGCCTGCTCGTCTGTTGAAAACTGAATAAAGGGGCTGTCTTCAAGCGAGCACACAGTGGATTTCGGAATTATGATATTTTCCTGTGAGGGTTCGTTTATATAAAACTTAAGCTTTCCCCTTGCATAGCTTGCAGGCTTTCTTGTTATACCCTTAAGTCTTGCGTGAAAGTCAAGATATTCACCGCTTGCCGTTTCGGCAAATGCCTGCTTCATGGTTTTGTTTTCAAGACAGGACAGTGCAAAAAGCTCACTTGCTACGCTCTCAAACCTTTTGTATGTCTCGCTTTCACTCCATAGTTTTTCGTCTGTCAACTGCTCATACTTTTCAACAAGATCGTCAAGTATTTCTTTGTAGCCGTATATCATATAAAAAGTCTGACCTCCTTTATTTTTCCGTTGATAAGAAGCTCTATCGCCATATAATCACCTTCTAAGCAGACATCGTAAACGTTTACTCCGTCGAGCTCGGCAAGCGCCGCAACTGCAGTCGAATAAAGCTCACGCCTTTTCATTTCAGCTGTGATATTGCTTCCGAAGTTTTTATTTGGGTAAAAGCTTCCTCTTTTTGTTTTAAGCGCTCTTTCAGCACTTTTATAAAGCTCATAGAAGGTGCAGCTTTCATTGCTACTCATTCGCTATCACCTCTCCGTTAAGAGTTATTTTGTTTGCCTTTATTTCAACCGTTCCGTCTGCACTGAGAAGAACGCTTACTCCAAAGGCGTTTGATATTCTGACCTCACCTTTTTTCAGCGAGGAATCCATAACAACACCGACTCCCGCCTTAACTCCCTCGCCTGAAACAATAAGCAGCTTTTCACCCGCAGGAAGCGAGTAGGAATAACCGTAAGGTGAAAATACGCTCAACTGCCTTTCGACAGAGGAGCCGACTGCCTCGATACCGCCTTTACCGCTTGCGGTCACGCTCTGTGCTTCGACAAACGGCTTTTGCTCCGAGCTTTTTAATTTATTACTAATCCACATAGGTAATCTCCTTTATGTCGATTTTTTCTCTGAAAAGAAGCTTCGTTCTGCTTCCCCTGCCGTCGCTTGTGTACTTCTTTTCGTACAGAATATATTCCTTGTTATTCTGATCGGAGGGATATTTTATGCCTGTGAAGAGTGCAATGTCAGCATACCCGTCAACCAAAAGCTCAAGGGTTTTATATTTTTCATATGATTTTTCAAGGTTACGCATTACTGTAAAGTCACGCTGAAGCTTTGGCAAAGAGCCGAGATTGATATATCTTTTTCTGTTTATCTTAAGCTCATCGCTTATACCTGCATATGCGTTTACACTGTAATCATGCTCAGCGCTGTCACGCTTGTAAACAACTGATGAAATCGGCTCGCTTCTGTTAATGACTTCGGTGGCTTCCAGGACTCTGAAATCATTAATATCAGCACTTTCCCCTTCAGCAAGCAGCATAATCTCGTTTTCCGGATTTACATATATTCTCGACCCTGTAAACAGGTTTACGAAATTATTGACCGCGCCAAAGCAGGAGCTTCCTTTTTGCACTTCATATAGTGCGTCACACGAAATATCCGGTAGTTTGTCAGTAAAGCCAAGCTCCTTTGCATATATGCTGAAAAGAAAAGATGCCGTAGGATTAAAATATGTAAAAGGTTTTGCTTCGTTATCAAGAAGAAGGGAGGCTGATGAACGGGCGTAGATATAATACCTGTTTTTATCTTCAAGTGAAGTTTTCTTCATAAGGTCGCAAAAGCCGTTAAAAATCAGCTTGTCGCCGTCATATACCTTAACGGAATCTACCTCGCCGAGATTTTCTTTATCAGTAAAGCTTACCGAAATGTATGAGCAGGCAGCGTCCGCATCATCACCGAAGGTGAGCTGTGAAACGCCCTCAAGCTCCTTTGAAACTTCGTCAATCGTTTTTATTACTATTCTCACCTTATTACCACCCTGTCATTTTCATTGATTTCAAACGGTGAAACAAAGGAGTTAAGCTCCTCCAGCGCATCAACCGTAATATTACATCTGTGCGCAATGTCAAAGGCGTTTTCGCCTTCAAGTGCATAAGTGTATTTCAGCCTTGCTTCATACCTTCTGCTGTTACAGTCCTCTGTAAATTCAGCACTATAGCATATCTCATCTTTACCGCTGTCACGCCTGTATGAAAAAGAGGTCAGATACGCCATAACGGGAGGTGCTCCGGGTGAAAAAAGCCATCCGCTTTTCCCGTCGCTCATAAGGTTTTTCATCGAAAGGCACCATTTTTCACCGCCGTCATACAAAACGCCTGAAGCCTTGATTACGGTAGGCTCTTCGCATATACCCGACACAGCGGTTTTGCCGGCAATAACGCCGGACTGAGAAACCTGCCTTCCCGAATTTATTTCAAGGTGCGACGGATTCTTGAGAAACTGCAGATTTTTATATTTCATAATCATATCACTCACCTCCGAGTGAGCTGTCGTATCTTTTCCTGTCAAGGCGGATAAGCTCGCTTAGCTGTTCCGCATTTTCAATTTGTTCATTCATTATCCCCGCCTCCGAAATCAATAATATTTTTTATAGTCACCGACGTTTTGAGAACATAAGCCGATAGCAGCTTGTCGGGCGTAATCGCATCGGCGCTCACGCCCGTAATATTAAAGCCCTCTGCCGCTATGCAAATATCGGAAAAGGTATTAATTGCAACATCACACGACATTGAAAGCGGAATAAATATATCGGCAAAAAGCGTGATACCGCCGTCCTTTTCATCAGAATCCAGAAAAGGTTCTCCTGCCTGAACGCCCATAACGCCGACTGCAATCGTCTTTTTCTCAAGCCTTGCAGGACACTTTCTGTTCGGATAAGCGCGGATAATATCACAGTCGTCAAAAAGTCCGCTTCCTTTAATAACGGAGATAAACTGCTCCGCAAGTGAGTTAATCTGAGTTTTCATCGCTATCACCGACCTTTCTCAGTATTCCGGTATAATAAAGCACCGAATCGCCTTCGCTCACTGCGTCCTTGCAGCGAAATTCGTATACCTCGCTTCCAAGCGTAAGTGTTGCAGTTTCGCTCAGCGTTTTTATATTATAGTTTGAAGGCCCGATATAAAGATAATATTCAGCGTTCACGCTTCCAAGCTCTGTCAACGTGCTTTCAAAATTTGAGCTTTTCTTTCTCCAAAGATGCTGAATAACCGCACGAAACGGCATTGAGCTCCATTCTCCGTCGTGAAGATAAACGGTGTTTCCGATTGTTTTTAACTGGCGTTTTATTATCAATGCCTTGTCCATATCACACCGCCTTAAACGAAAAGGTATTGTCGGGTATTATTCCGTCGCAGGCTGTACGTGCGTCATTGAGAAGCTTTTCAGCCTGCTCAAGACAGGAGGCGGCGTTTTTTGAAAACGAAACGTCCCCTGCCTTGAATGAGGAAACATAATCTGCGCCCATTGACTCAACAAGCCTTAACTCATACAAAGCCCTTGCGGCACAGTAGAAAATCACATTTTCAAGAGAAAGTGCTTCCTCCCCGACCTGTGATGCAATACAGTCCACAGCATTTTTAACAAAGCCGTCATAGTCGAGCTTCCCGCCCTCTTCATAATCGCCGGCAAGAAGCATAATAAGCTTGTCCTTTACTTTGCTGTAATCCGTCATGCAATCACCTCTTATTCATTTGCAAGAATTGCTGCTGCGTCCTTAAAAATAGGTGCGAAACCGACTATTGTTGAAATTGCGGCTCTTTCAAACTGATGGTCGATGAGCTTATCAAACTCCGTCATAACTCC
>ODAJ012156489.1_pt1 | contig 10906 bp, 6 predicted proteins | sample 1539241 | NCBI WGS metagenome assembly ODAJ01 (sample SAMN02144231, study PRJEB22623) | gut metagenome | biome: sheep rumen | host: Ovis aries | place: New Zealand
GGCTTCTCGCGCGGCGGCAATCAGGGACTCTCGTGCGGGCTTCACAACCTCGACAAGTTCTCTTATCTGTGTTCCTACAGCTCGTTCACATCAACCGACATTCCCAATGTCTATGACAACAGTGCCGACACCAACAACAAGCTTCATCTGTTCTGGCTCGGGGTGGGCACCGACGACTTCCTCTACGGCAACGCCCGCGACTACATGGAGTTTCTCGACAAGAAAGGCATCCGCTCGGTCAAGGAGTTCACCAACGACAAGTTTGGCCACACTTGGATGAACGCCAAGTATTTCCTTGAAAAAACAATGTGCCTGCTGTTCAACCCCGAGGCTGCTGCTGAAGCCATGAAGAACGGACAGCCTGCCCCCGCAGCCACCGGCAAGGAACCGCAGTTCACGCCGGGAGTCATGGCGCGCATGTTCCCCAAACCCATCATCTCGCCCGAATACACCACCGATGCCGTCACTTTTCGCATGAAGGCACCCGAGGCTAAGGAGGTCAAGCTTCAGACCGAGCTGCATTCCGCTCCCATCGCCATGCAGAAGGACGAGGAGGGGCTGTGGTCGGTTCGGCTCACCGACTGCGCCAAGTCCACCTTCAAGTATTGCTTTGTGGTGGACGGCATGCGCGTGGCCGACCCCAACAATATGTATCTCTCTCCCGACAGAGGCTTCAAGCATAGCATTGCCAGCAATCCCGAAGCCCGTTTCGGCTTTGCGTCGATGGGCGACGTGCCGCATGGCGTGGTCACTTACGATTTGGAGAAACAAGAGGCCTGCTATGCGTCGCCTGTCGCTGCCACAACCTCGCCGCAGTTCTTTGTTCAGCTGGTGCCGGGCAAGTGCGACACCGTTGAGAGCTGGTTCAAGGTGGGCGCCGCCAATGCCATTGCCGACCAGTTGTTTGCTGAGGGAAAGACGAAGCCCTGCGTACTGACCACGGCCGACCTGACGGGCATTGCCCAAGCTGGTGGCACGGCCAAGGTGGCCGTACTTCGTGCCGACGACTACAAAACGTGGCAGGAACGGCGCAACGCCTTGGAACAGCTGCTGCTGAAAAACCAGTAATGTCCGTTAACTCCACAGCCTGAATTGAAAATCGGCGGCCGTAGGGAAAGCCAAAGGCTGCTAACTTCCGATAACTTCCGATAACTTCCGATAACTCCCGACATGCGAAAGTTGAGTATTGTATTTGCATATCTGCGTGGGTTTCGCCGTTGCTCGTTCTGACGATTAGGGCCATGCCAGAGCCTCGGAGTGTGGGACGAGTGACAAGGAGATTCCCACGCTTTCCGTGTATTCCTTCGAGGCCTGTTTGGTGAGCCTAGGACCGTACAGCTTGTAAAAGCCCGGGCGGTGACGACAATGTGCTGCCCTCGTCACGCTGATGGGGTCTCTCGGTGCTGGGAAATGAGGAATTGCAAATGTGGGTGAAGCGAAAATTTTCAGGAGAATTTCGGTCGAACGTTTGCGATTGTTGCCGATTTTGTGTATTTTTGCAGCTCCAAACCGAGTGGAAAGAAAAGACCTATGGCTCAGTCACCCCAAGAAAAGGCTTCTGCCTCGTTAGACAAGATTTCGAAAGAAGAGTTGATGAAGGCGCAGAGCAACACGCCCATCGAGGACGATGGGTGTGTGTGGTATGCGTTGCGGCTGTTCACTCTCCGGCAGATGGATGTTGTCAACTCATTGGCTGACAGGGGAATTGAATTTTTTGTTCCCATGCAGTATGTTGACTATATGGACCGCGAGGGGCACCGCCGCCGCAAACTGAAGCCGGTGGTGTCGAATTTGGTTTTTGTGAAAAAAACTTTCGACCCGGGATTTCTCAGTGGTGTGATAGCCGATTTGCCGTACAAGATGATGGTGATGCGCAAAATGCGTGGCAGCCACGAGTTTTGCGAGATTCCCTCGAAGCAGATGTACGACTTCCGCGTGATGTGCAACCCCGAACTGCTCATTCACAAGTACATGAGTGAGGAAGAGGCCAAACTCAAGGTGGGAACGAAGGTGCTGGTGACGCATGGCCCACTGAAGGGGCTTTCGGGCAAATTGGTGCGCCAAAGCCACAAGTATTACTTGCTGAAAGAGGTGCCTGGCATGGCGGTGATGATCAAAGTGACGCGCTGGTGCTGTCAGGCTGTGGAAGAATAAATGAGTTAGGAGTTAAGAGTTAGGAGTTAGGAGTTAAGAGTGACGACACAGCGTTTTCAACTCCTAACTCCTAACTCTTAACTCCTAACTCTTATTAGAATTCGCTGGTGAAGTGGAACTTGATGTGCTTGAAGTCTTCCTGCGCCATCTGCAACACATAGCCGGAGTCGGCCAGAAACACGTCGCGGCCTTCCTTGTCCTTGGCCATGTATTGGTATTTCCGCTTTTTGAAGGCTTCCAGCTCGGCGGGGTCGTCGGCTTCCACCCAGCAGGCCTTGTGCAGATGAACGGGTTCCCATCGGCACTTGGCGTTGTACTCGTTCTCCAGTCGGTACTGGATGACCTCGAACTGTAGCTGGCCCACCGTGCCGATGATTTTGCGGCCGTTGAATTGGTTGACGAACAGCTGGGCCACGCCTTCGTCCATGAGTTGGTCGATGCCTTTCTGCAGCTGCTTGGCCTTCATGGGGTCGTCGTTTTCGATGTATTTGAACATTTCGGGCGAGAACGAGGGCAGTCCGCGGAAGTGCAGCTGCTCGCCCTCGGTCAGTGTGTCGCCAATCTTGAAGATGCCGTTGTCGGGCAGTCCCACGATGTCGCCCGGCCAGGCCTCGTCGATGGTGCTCTTGCGCTGGGCCATGAACTGTGTGGGCGACGAGAATCGCACCGTCTTTCCTTGCCGCACCAGCAGGTAGGGCTGGTTGCGCACGAACTTTCCGCTGCACACCTTGCAGAAGGCGATGCACGAACGGTGGTTGGGGTCGATGTTGGCGGTAATCTTGAATATGAAGCCCGTAAATTTCTGTTCCTCAGGACTTACCATTCGTTCTTCGGCCTTGGTGGGCTTGGGGCAGGGGGCTATTTCTACAAAGCAGTTGAGCAGTTCCTGCACACCGAAATTGTTCAGCGCCGAGCCGAAAAAGACGGGAGCCACTTCGGCCGAGCGGTAAGTCTCAACGTTGAATTCAGGATAGACTCCGTCCACCAGTTCGAGGTCCTCGCGCAGTTTTTCCGCGTCCTGTTCGCCCACGCGTTCGTCTAGTTCGTCGCTGTCTATATCTACAGCCACCTTCTCGGTTACGCGCTGCTTGTCCGGGGTGAAGAGGTCGAGTTTCTGTTCGTAGATGTTATACACTCCCTTGAATCTTGCGCCTTGGTTGATGGGCCAGCTCAGCGGGCGCACCTTGATTTGCAGTTCCTGTTCCATTTCGTCGAGCAGGTCGAAAGGGTCGCGGCCTTCGCGGTCCATTTTGTTGATGAAGATGATCACGGGCGTTGAGCGCATGCGGCATACGTTCATCAGCTTGCGCGTCTGTGTCTCCACACCCTTGGCGCCGTCCACCACGATGATGGCCGAATCGACGGCTGTCAGTGTGCGGAAGGTGTCCTCGGCAAAGTCCTGGTGGCCCGGTGTGTCGAGAATGTTCACTTTGTACTCCGTGCCGCCTTCCTCGGGGGCATAGTCAAACTCCATGACCGATGTGCTCACCGAGATGCCGCGCTGCTTCTCGATGTCCATCCAGTCGCTGGTGGCTGTCTTGCGTATTTTGTTGCTCTTAACGGCTCCGGCCACCTGAATCTGTCCGCCGAAGAGGAGGAATTTCTCTGTCAGCGTGGTTTTTCCGGCATCCGGGTGGCTGATGATGGCGAATGTGCGCCTGCGTTCTATTTCCTGGTTCATAATCACTTCTTTTTTCGAGGTGCAAAGGTACGATTAAGCGCGCAAAAAGAAAAAGAAAAAAGGATTTTTTTTCGTTTTTTCTTTTTCGAGCGGAAGCGCTTTCTGCAATGCGACAAAATAAGCGGGCGAAAAGCCCGCTTATTTTGTCGCATTGTTCATGTTTGTTCCAGCTTTATTTCTGTATCAATCGTTGTTTGGGCGACGATTGCCCCTTTGGGCGGTGCGTCATTTGACGTAGAATTCGGCGGCTACGCCCACTCCTCCTTCGCGCAACTCGCCGTACTTGCCGTTGCCCATATAGTCTTGAGTCCAGGCGCGGGGTGTGCAGAGGGTTCCGTTGTCGTCCTTGACGAGGTAGTAGCCATACACCGAGCGGTGGGAGATGACCAGTCCTTTCATCTTGACATCCCACTTGTCGCTGGTGATGATGACATCCACTACATTCGAGTGCTTCGACTTGGCCACGGCCAGTGCCTTTGCCTTGAGCGAGGCGTGGAGTGCTCCCGCCTTGGGGCGGGCCATGCGCTGGATGTTCTCGGGCTTGTTGTGCTCGATGGCCTTTTCGGTTACGCCGGCGTACATGCCTGCGAGGTTGTAGATGAGCGGCATTCGCTCGTCGTCGGCCTTATAGCCCGTTTCTTCGAACAGCCCGCGCAGGTTGTAGCCCAGAGCCTGGATGTTGCGCATGCGCTTGACGGCCTTCTTGGCCCATTCGATGGCTTCTGCATCAAGGAACTTGTCGCCTCCCGACGAGAACACATCGACGAACTTGCACTCGCTGGTGATGGTCCCCACAGCCACGGCACCCAGCCCGCCGCTCTGGTTGTTGGTCAGCATGTAGCGGGCGTCGCTGATGCCTTGTATTCCTCCGTCTTTCACCGAGACATTCGAAATGACAATGCTGAACATTTGCAGAATGCTGCCATAGAGCGTTTCCCACTTGTCGATTTCCTTCTTGGCTTTCTCACATTCTGCATACATGGGGTTGCTGGACTTTACCGTTCCTTGCTCCTTCAGTTTCAGCAGTTTCATGTCATATTTGAACCTTTCGTCAATTTGCTTGCGCAGGGCTTCTACGTCGCTTTTCTCCAGTTTGTCGAGGTTCCAGATGAAGGCTTTCACGTTCTTGGGGTCTTCGTAGTCGTTGCCGTTGTAGGTGGCTTCTTCCGACATCATCCAGGGACAGGCCGGGCCGCCGCCTACGCTGGAAACAGTTTTGTCGGCTGCCTTGCCGACCGCCTTTTCCGTAGTGTTGCCCACTGCCTTCTTTGCTTTGTTGAGCAGACCACCCAACTGGGCGTTGGCTGAGGTCTGCACGAAGAATGCCACGACTATCGTCATGAACATTCTGGCGAATTGTTTTTCCTTCATGTTTTGTAATGTTTATGGTTAGTGAATAAATAAGATTATTGTGCTCCGCCGCTTTTGCATGGGGGTGAGTTCTGTGGCAAAGTTCCCTGTATTTGATAATGATGCTACAAATATAAGAAAAAAACAGGCAATCAGCAAGTAAAAACCAAAACTTTTTTTAAAAAGCTGTCCGCCAAAGCATCTTCCGTATCATCCCCAACTTCAAGCTGTTGTGAAGTTGGACAAATACGCAGGGTGGTTTGGCGGACTGAAATCAGCAGGACACCTTGTTTTCGCCACTATGCGCCATACAGTCTGCGCTGCAATTCGAAGTAGTGTGCCCGTATGTCGGCAACGGACATTTGCAGCCTTTCCTTGGCGTCACGCATAGAGTTGAACCTGATGCTGATGAAAGTCTTCAGATTGTTTGAACCAAGTTCCTTGAAGCCGTTGCTGACATAGTATTGCAGGATGAGGTTGTCAAATTCCTGCTGCTCCTTGTTTAATGAGTCAACATACTGTTTCTTCACCAGTTCCACTCGCTTGGCCCTTTCGATGGGTGTTGAGTTGTAGGCGATGTATTCAAGCACATCGAGCAAGTCGAATTTCTGCATCTTCAGCATGTCCTTCAGGAGATTCAGTTTGTCCTCAGCAAATCCTGCTTCATCCAGCGTAGTGAGCAATTTCTCTCGCGTTTCCGGGTTCGACCATTTTTCCCTTAGGTCATCAGCCCCTGAGAAGAATTCTGGTATTCTGCCGAACAGTTTCTTAACGTATTCATCCAGACAGATAAACTCGTCGCCATAGAAAATCTTCTGCTGCCATGTCGTTTCAAGTGACAGTCTTCTTCCATCAGAAAGCTTAATGTCTATCAGGTTGGTTTTGGGTCCTTCACAGGTGCATGGCAAATGCCCACAAACGGGGCATGGCTCTGGTTCTCTTGCTGCATCGCCATCATCGTCTGGTATCACATAAGGTTTCTTCTTCATGCACGTACAAGGCCAGTTGCCGCATACGGGGCAATATTGGTCGCCATCCCAATCGGGGTCTTTGAACATTTCGCTGGCTCCTACGAAGTCGTAGATGGTGAAATAATACTTCTTGTCGAACAAGCGTGTGCCGCGACCTATAATCTGCTTAAACTCCACGATGTTCTGCACGGGGCGCATCAGCACGATGTTGCGCACGTTGCGGGCATCCACACCGGTGCTCAGCTTGTAGGATGTGGTCAGGATGGTGGGCAGCAGTTTCTCGTTGTCCTGAAAGGCTCTCAGCGTGGCTTCTCCCACTTCGCCATCGTCGGCGGTCACTCGTTCGCAATAGTTGTTGGCTGGACGCCGTTTGTGCTTGTTCACCATGTCGCGAACGATCATGGCATGCTTCTGAAAGGCGCAGAAGATGATGGTCTTCTCGTCGGGGTGAATCTTGTTGAGCAACTCCATCACACGGTGCTCGTCGCGCTCCTTAATCTGGATTCTGCCGTTATAGAAATCCGACTCTGAGTATATCTTTTCGGGGTCCACCTCGCCGCTCTTCACCACGTCGCCTTCCTGATACTGATAGTCGTCGATGTTGCTTGTGGATATATCCACCCGGAAGGGAACCAGGAAACCGTCCTCGATGCCTTGTTTCAGCGAGTAGGTATATACAGGGTCGCCGAAGTAGGCATAGGTGTTGGCATTGTCCTTTCTTCGTGGTGTGGCTGTCATACCAAGCTGGTAGGCACTGTCAAAGTATTCCATCAGTTTTCGCCACTCGCTTTCGTCATTGGCACCACCACGATGGCACTCGTCAATGATGATGAAGTCGAAGAAATCGCGCTCATACTGCATGTAGTACGGCTGGTCGGTTGCGCCTTCAGGCAATTCCGCGCCCTGTTCCTCTGCCTTCTGGGCATTGGGCGAGGTCATCATCGTCTGGAAGATGGTGAAGTAGAGGTTGCGGGCCGTGGGTACCTTGTAGTTATTCTTTCGCAGTTCCTTGGGTGTCACTCTGCACATCGCGTCTTCAGGGAATTGGTCGAAGTCGTTGATGGCCTGATTGGCGAGGATATTCCTGTCTGAAATAAACAGGATTCTCGGCGCCCGTTCTACACCTTTCGTATTCCACTTCGTCTGCGTCAGTTTCCAGCATATTTGGAAGGCCGTATAGGTCTTTCCCGTACCTGTTGCCATCGTCAGCAAGATGCGGTTGCGCTGCTTTGCCACAGCCTCCAGCACTCGTCTGATGGCTATCTCCTGATAGTAGCGAGGCTGTCGGCCACCGCTACGATTCAAAGCGCACAGATTGAACTTGTCGCGCCAAGGGTTCTCTTCGGGGAAGGTCATCTGCCACAAGTCCAGTGGCGAGGGGAAGCGGTCGATATCGTGCTCCTTGCTGGGGATGATATATTCGCCCTTGCTGTCCTTCACGCCCATGTCGATGAACCAAATGTCGTTGCCATTGCTGCTATAGGTGTAGCGAATCTTCAGGGCATCGGCATAGAGCTTGGCCTGGTCCACACCCTCTGCCACGTCCTTCTCGTCACTTTTGGCCTCTATCACAGCAAGCTTCTGCCCCTTGTATTCTAGGATATAGTCAGCCTTCTTGGGGTTCTTATGGCCAGTGGTAGTGATGCGGCCAGGCGCAATATAAGCACTCTGTTCCACCAGAATCTTACTTCCTGGAACAATGCCCCAACCAGCATCCCTTAGCTTGGGGTCAATCTTGTTAAATCGTGTCTGTGCTTCGTTCATGATGCTATTCCTTGTCTGTATTATCTTGTTCCACAATTCTTCTTTCCAAATCTTCCAGCATCTTCAGGTCATCAGCATCAGCTGTTTGTGCCTCCACCTGTTTACGCTTGGCATTGAAAACATCATAGACTTGCTTGGCCGTTTCCTCAGCTTCATAGTTTGTAATACTACCAGCACCTTGCAGTATGTCTTTTTCCTGGAATGTCAGCAGACTGTCCACATTCTTGCGCCAATAGTCAAGTGTGAGGTCGCGCCGACCCTTCACCCGTTCTTCGGCACTTGTCAGGAAAATATCTACCAAACGGTTCAAAGAGTCGATTTCCTCATTCTGCAGATAGTTCTTGGCGATGATAACATCACCCTTTCTTACGATGCTGCCTTTCCATGTGGTGAGTCCCATATTGGGTTGAGAGGCATCTGCGCGACTGACAATCAATTCTGCAGCCGTCTGATGAGTGACGGCATAGAGCAGTTTGTTCTGCGTCTCTGCAAAGAACATCTGAGTTGCTTTGTCGCTCTTGTCGTAGTCGCTGCTCAATGCAAAGAGGTCTCGTATCTTCTGATAGAAGCGTTTCTCTGAAGCACGGATATCACGGATGCGAAGCAGCAATTCATCGAAGTAGTCGGGTCGCCCGTCGGGATTCTTCAACCTTTCATCATCCATTGTGAAACCTTTCACCAGATATTCCGTCAGATGCTCTGTGGCCCACTGCCTGAACTGAGTGCCGCGAACGCCCCGTACACGATATCCCACAGCTATAATCATCTCAAGAGAGTAGAATACCACGTTGTAATTCTTGCCGTCAGCGGCAGTAGTCAAATATTCTTTGACAACTGAATTTTCTTGTAATTCCTTTTCTTTCAGTATGTTAATGACATGATAACTGATGGCCTGCTTGGAGGTGGCAAAAAGTTCTGCCATCTGTTGCTGGTTCAGCCAGATCTTGCCATCCTTGGCAAAGAGGGCTACTGATGCTCGCCCGTCTGCTGTCCGATAGATGATGATATTCTGCTGTTCGTCCATATCTTATCTATTCAAATACTTGTCGTAATATGGCTTGTTTCAGGGCGTCGCACTCCTGAGAAATCTTCTCGAAGTTCGCTTGCAGGCGGTCAACCTTGGATTTGAGAGAGTCGAGAGTTTCGACGATGGATTGCTGCTCGGAAAGAGAAGGGTACCCTAACATAATATGCTTAATATCCCCAAACTTAATTGCTGGTAAAGCAGCACCACCAACACCATTTCGGATATGTGATTGGAATAAATCAGACTTCAAATAATACTGAAGATAGTTGCTTTGAAGTTTAGATTTGTCTTTTATAGAAACCTTAAATAGATTATTTGCGATTACTCCCTCAAAGCCATAACAAACAAAGCCTACTGTTCCATAACGAACCATTGCTATCTCGTCTGCCTTAAGATAATATCTTTCTCCTGGATCATCAATATATCTAGGAGGCACATTACCTTGGGTCACATCAATAATGCGCAAAAAGCGCACTTTACCAGGAGAACATCTCTCTGTTTGGAGATTGACATCAACTTGGATTCCTTGAGAAAAAAAAGCAATTTCTCCCAGCTTCTTCTCCTCCCACCCTTCTTTTGGTTCGAGCATTTCTTTGAGTGATGCTTGGAAGAGGGCTTTGGCTTCATTGAGGGCTTTTTCTGCATTAGCCTTCATCGCATCTATCTTAGCAAAAGCAGTGTCAAGATAATCTACGATGCGTTGCTGCTCGGAGAGAGAGGGGACGGGGATAACTATATTTTTTATGTTTGGAATAGTTAATTGAGGAATAGAAGTCCCACTATTCCCTACAGTTAGAGTCTTTAGGGCATAATAAAGATAATCAATACATAATAAATCCTTGTTTGGAACAGCTGTAATTAATCGAATTGCAGGATAAAATGGTGTATAACGCCTAAAGGTTGCACCAATTGTACCTCTTGCTGAAATTGTTACAGCAGGTTCATATACTCTTGCATTATTTGTATATCCATATAAACCCTCATTTTCCACGCCATTAGTGTAAATAGGAACTGTGAAATTTTGTGTCTTATTCTTGGACACACCTGGTTTTGGCACATCACCACCTGCAAAGAGTTCTGTGCAGCATTCTTTTATAGTTTTATATTCCCACCCCTCTTTCATTTCACCATCTCCATGATTTCGTTGATAAGTGTCTGATTCTCGTTATTGAGGGCATAGATGTTTTCGGCAATCTCGCTGGGCGTGCGCTCGTCCACCACCTCCACCTTGTTGGGGTTCTTCACGCTGAGGTCGCAAGTTTCATCGAGTTTTGTGGCATCAATCGTCCACGAGTGTTCGCTCTCCGCCTTTGTCTTCTGCAAAGTGAGGAAATCCTGCATATCAGCCTCCGTCAGCGGCTGCGTCTTGGTGAAGTGTTTATCCACCTGATAGTACCAAATTTTCTGCGTCGGCTCGCCCTTGGTGAAGAAGAGCACAACCGTCTTCACGCCAGCACCTGTGAACACTCCCGAAGGAAGGTCGAGAATGGTATGCAGGTTGCAGTTCTCCAATAGCATTTTTCTTATTGCACTGGCATCGCCATTGCTCAGGAACGTATTCTTAATCACAATGCCCGCACGACCACCAGCCTTCAGCATCTTGATGAAGTGCTGCATGAACATATAGGCTGTCTCAGAGGTGCGAATCTCGAAGTTCTGCAATACCTCGCCACGCTCGTTGCCACCAAAGGGAGGATTGGCGAGGATGACATCCTTACGGTCGCTCTCCTGGATGGTGGCAAGATTGATGGCCAGCGTGTTGCCATGCGTGATGTTAGGGGCAGAGACACCATGAAATATCATGTTCATCGTGGCGATGATATACGGCAGGCCTTTCTTCTCCTTGCCAAAGAAGGTACTCTTCTGCAGGGTCTCGTGGTCCTTCACACTCTTGATTTTGTTCTTCATGTAGAGGAACGCTTCGCAAAGGAAGCCTGCCGAGCCGCAAGCAGGGTCATA
>ODAJ012151428.1_pt1 | contig 10900 bp, 6 predicted proteins | sample 1539241 | NCBI WGS metagenome assembly ODAJ01 (sample SAMN02144231, study PRJEB22623) | gut metagenome | biome: sheep rumen | host: Ovis aries | place: New Zealand
TTTTCCAGGCGGCTGATCGTACAGGTGCTGTAGATCATGACCCCGCCGGGCTTGAGGTAGCGGACCGCGCAGGTCAGGATCTGCCTCTGCAGGTCCTGAAGGTCCCGGATGCCCTCCGGGCTCGCATGGTACTTGATGTCCCTCTTTTTTCCGATCACGCCCAGGCCCGAGCAGGGAAGGTCGCAGAGCAGGATGTCAGCCGTCCCCTCCGATTCCGGGTAAAAGACCCGGGCGTCCCGCTCCGCCGCGATGACATTGGGCAGGCCCAGGCGCTCCGCCCCCTCCCTGATCCTGGCCGTCTTTTTGCGGGTCAGGTCAAAGGAGTATACGCGGCCGGCTTCGGACAGGTCTCTTCCGTCCCGCCCGGCCCTGGCCCTGAGCAGGTCCGCGGCCAGAAAGCTCTTGCCTCCTGGCGCCGCGCAGATATCATAGACGGTCTCCGTCCCGGTGAGGCCGGCGGCCTCGACCGCCAGCATGGAGCTCTCATCCTGGACCGTCCAGAGGCCCCGGGCAAAGCCGGGGAGCTTTCGGAGGTCGGAGGTCCTGCGCAGGCGGAAGCTGTCCGCGAGCCAGCGGCCCTTCTCCACCTCCGCCCCCGCCCGGACCAGGTCAGCCAGGATCCTCTTTCGCTCTTCCTCTCCCGGGCCGTGGCAGAAGCGGGCCGAAACGGGCAGGATCTGCGTCAGCGACTCCAGGAGCCGGTCCGTCTCCTCTTCTCCCAGCTGGTCCGTCCACATGCGGATCAGCCATTGGGGCACGGAGTAGCGAAGCTCCAGGGTCCTGACCCTGTCGGCCGGCTCTCCTGCCTCTTCCTTCCCCGCCCCGTCAACAGAGGCGGGCATGGCGGTCCCGGCTTTTCCTGCTCCAGCAGGGCCTGCGGCTATCTGCAGGACAGATTCCAGTCCGGCAGATTTCTGCTGGGCGGATTTCTGTCCGGCAGATTTCTGTCCGGCAGTCATATCTCCGGCAGCCGTCTGCCGTCTCTCATCCTCCTGCCGCGCCGCATTGCGCAGGACCCCGTTGACAAAGCCGGATAGCCGGGCCGGGGCATGGCGCCTGGCCAGGCGGACAGACTCATTGCAGGCCGCGCTGTCGGGGACCGCATCCATATAGAGGATCTGGTAAATCCCCATCCGCAGGATCTGCAGGACCACGGGGTGGAGCTTTCTGACCGGGCGGCCCGTCAGGTCCCCGATCCTGGCATCCAGCTCCGTCTTTCTCTCGATGACCCCCTCCAGCAGCCTCTTGATAAAGGCCCTCTCCTGAGCGGTCATGTGGGCGCAGCCATCCAGGGTCCGTTTGACCAGGACATTGCTGAAGGTGTCATTTTTTTCATACGAAAGAAGGGCAAGCAGGACTGCCTCTCTCTGGTCCCCGATTGCCCTTCTCTGTTCTGTTCTGCGGGCGGGTGCCCTGTCTTTCCCCCCGCGCTTTCCGTCCCCGCTCATCTGCGGCGCCGCCCGCCGTTTACGATCAGGAGCAGACGCAGGAGCTGGAGAATAGAGGCCGCAGCGGAGGCCACATAGGTCAGGGCCGCCGCGCCCAGGACATGGCGGCTGCCCTGAAGCTCGTCCTGACTCAGGATCCCGTAGTCCTGCAGCATGACCAGGGCCCGCCTGGACGCGTCGAGCTCGACCGGCAGGGTCACCAGCTGGAAGAGGACGCCGAAGGAAAAGAGGTAGACGCCGATCATGCCCAGAGTATCATTCATTCCGATGATGACACCCAGAATGACGAGCCAGATCCCGAAATTGCCGCCTATATTGGCCACCGGCACCAGGGCCGTCCGGAGCTTGAGCGGGATGTAGCCAGTCTCGTGCTGCATGACATGGCCGCACTCGTGGGCCGCCACTCCGATCGCCGCGACAGAAGTGGAATTGTAGGTGGCATCCGACAGGTTGACCACCCCTCTGGACGGATCATAGTGGTCGGTCAGGCTGCCTGTCACGTGCTGGACCGACACACCCGCGACATTGTTTCTGCGGAGGATCATCTCCGCCACCTGAGCGCCAGTCAGGCCGCAGGCACATCTGACCCTGGAGTATTTGCTGTAGGCCGACCTGATCCGCAGGCTGGCCAGAAGACACAGGACCGCTCCGATGATCACCAGAATATAGGTGGGATCATAATAATAGTAAAACATTAAAGAGCCTCCTCTCTTATCACAAAAGGTTCAGGGGATCCCGGTCACTCCAGGACCGTGCCGGGCTCAACCCTGGTGCCGCGCAGGAAGGCATCCGTCCCCATCCTCTTTTTGCCCTCCGCCTGGACCTCGAGCAGGGCCAGGGCCCCCTCTCCGGTCATGACATAGAGGGCCTTTTTGTCAGAGCCCAGGACCTCTCCGGGCACGGCCTCTCTGCCGGCCGCCATCTCCCGGACGGGCGGATCGCTGAGCTGCCGTTTTTCAGCCCTCCAGACCTTGAGGACATGGCCGTCCAGCATGGTGTAGGCGCCCGGCCAGGGGAGCATGCCCCGCAGGGTGCGCTCGATCACATCCGCAGGCTGGCTCCACCGGATCTGTCCCATCTCCTTGCGGAGCATGGGGGCATAGCTGGATCTCTCATCGTCCTGGGGGACAGGCGTGACCTGTCCCGCCGCGATCGCGGGCAGGTGGCGGACGATCATTTCTCCGCCGAGCTTCGCCAGCTTCTCATAGAGGCTCTCTCCGGTCTCCGCGGGACCGATCGGGATCTTTTCCTGGAAGAGGATGTCTCCGGTATCCAGGCCCGCGTCCATCTGCATCAGGGTGATCCCGGTCTCTTTGTCGCCGTTGATGACTGCCCACTGGATGGGGGCAGCCCCCCTGAGCGCGGGCAGGAGCGAGGCGTGGATGTTGACACAGCCCAGGCGCGGAATGTCCAAAAGTTCCTGGGGCAGGATCTGGCCGAAGGCCGCGACCACGATCAGGTCGGGGGCCAGGCTCCGGATCCTCTCGATCGCTTCCGGCTCCCGGATCCTTGCGGGCTGAAATACCGGCACCCCCCATTTTTCGGCGCAGATCCTGACCGGTGTCTGGATCACCTTGCGCCCCCGGCCCTTCTGCCTGTCCGGCTGGGTGACGGCCAGGACCACCTCCTGCCCGTCCGCGCAGAGGGCGTCCAGGGCAGAGACGGCGAAATCCGGGGTTCCCATAAAAATAATCTTCATAGTCAAGTGTTCCTTCTGTCTCTATTCATCACCTTATTCAGCGGCGGGGGCCTCTTCGGATCCCTCTTCGGATTCCTCTTCCTCCCCGGCGGCTTCCTCCTCCAGCTCGGAGGCGTCCTTGAGGTCGCCGATGACCTTTTCGACATAGAGGTGGCCGTCCAGGTGGTCCAGCTCATGGCAGACGGCGCGGGCCAGGAACTCCTCGGCCTCCATCTCCCACTCATTCATATCCAGGTCCTGGTAGCGGACGACCACGCGGTTGGGCCTGGTCACGACCCCCACCTTCTGCGGGACCGAGAGGCAGCCCTCGTATCCGGTCTGCTCCCCGTCCGCCTCAATGATCTCGGGGTTGATCATGGTATAGGGCTCGCTCTGGTCCTCCGTGACATCGATGACCACCAGCCTCTTGAGGATGCCGACCTGGGGGGCCGCGAGCCCCACTCCGCCCGACTCATACATGGTCTCCAGCATATCCCGGGCCAGATCCCGGATCCTGGGGGTCACCTCCTTGATGGTCTTCGCTTTTTTCTCCAGAACGGAGTCTCCCATTTCTCTGATCGTACGTAACGCCATAAGTATCCTTTCTAAAAAGCATTCTGTTCTATAATATCTTTCTATCTGCACCCTGCGCCCTCTGTCCGTCAGAAGGGGTTGACAGGGTCAAAATCAAACTGAATGTCCGCGCGGCGGAAGGCGGAAGGCGCGTTTCCCGGCGCGGATCCGCGGGCTGCGTCCTTCTCCATCTGTTCGATCTGATCTTTACAGCTCACCAGTGTATCATATTTTTCCGCTTTTATGTATAAAACAAATCGAAACATATCCCGGAGCTTTTTCACGGAGGCTTCGGAGGGTCCGATGATCTGGATCATGGGCCGGCCCCGGTCCCCCGGCCGGCCTGCAGGCGGCATCCGGCCCGGTCCCTGGTCCGCCTCCAGCTGCCGGCGGATCTCGTTGGCCGTGTGCAGGGCCGCGTCCTCATCTTCCGACTGGATCTGGACCGCCATCATATGAGCGGCCGGCGGATAGCGCAGGAGCCTTCTGTAGAGGATCTCCTCCTGATAGAAACCCTCGAAGTCCTGGGCGGCGGCATGGCGGATGGCATAGTGGTCCGGCTTGTAGGTCTGGATGACGACATCCCCGGGCTCGGTCCCCCGGCCGGCCCTGCCGGCCGCCTGGGTCAGCAGCTGAAAGGTCCGCTCCGCGGCCCGGTAGTCACTGCTGTAGAGGGACAGGTCCGCCATGAGGATCCCGACCAGGGTGACGCCCGGGAAATCATGTCCCTTGACGATCATCTGGGTCCCCAGCAGGATGTCCGCCTCCTCGGAGGAAAAGGCGGAGAGGATCTTTTCGTAGCTGCCCTTTTTCCGGGTCGTGTCGGCGTCCATGCGCAGGATCCTGGCCTCGGGGAAGGCCTCCCGGAGGTAGCCCTCGATCTTTTCCGTCCCGGCCCGCATGGCCAGGATGTATCTGGAGCCGCACTCGGGGCAGGTCCTGAAGGAGGCCCGCTCATATCCGCAGTAGTGGCAGATCAGACGGCCGTTTCCGTGCAGGGAGAGGGAGACATCGCAGTGGGGACACTTGGGGACATAGCCGCAGCTGCGGCAGGAGACAAAGCCCGCGAAGCCGCGGCGGTTGATAAAGAGCATGGTCTGCTGGCCCCTGCGCAGCCTGTCCCCGATCTTTTCGGCCAGGCTCCGGGACAGGATGGTCCTGTTGCCCTCCTGCAGCTCCCGGCGCATGTCCACGACCTCCACCGCCGGCAGGGTCCCGCCGGTCAGGCGGTCCTGGAGGCGGAAGAGCCGGATATCCCCCTCCCTGGCCCTGTAATAGGATTCCATGGACGGGGTGGCCGAGCCCAGGACCAGGAGGGCCTTGTGCATGCGGGCGATCTCCTCCGCCACATCGCGGGTCTGGTACTTGGGCATGGATTCATTTTTATAGCTGTGCTCGTGCTCCTCGTCGATCACGATCACGCCGGGACTGGCAAAGGGGGTAAAAAGAGCGCTCCTGGGCCCTATGATCACATCGATCTCCCCCCTGCGGGCCCGCTCCCACTGGTCCGCGCGCTCCGCCTCGGACAGGGAGGAATTGACCACGCTGACCCGGTCCCCGAAATGGCTGTAGAAGCGCATGAGGGTCTGAAAGGTGAGGGAGATCTCCGGGATCAGCATGATGGCCTGCCTGCCCCGCGCGCAGATCTCCCTGATGATGGAGATATAGACCTCCGTCTTCCCGCTGCCAGTGACTCCGTGGATCAGGCTGATCGAGGGGTGGCCGCTGTCAAAGTCGCCGATCACCGTATCCACGATCTGCCTCTGGGCCGGACTGAGTTCCATGCCCGTCCGCGTGCTGGGGGAGACGTTGACCGGATTGCGAAGCTCCTGGACAGACTCGACCTCGATGACCCCGGCCCGCTTCATGGCCTGGATGGCCCCTGCCGAGACATGGAGCCTGGTCGTGACCAGGGTCCAGGGCAGGACCGGGACCTCCAGGAGCTCCTTGAGGAGCCTGGCCCTGGCGGTCTGGTGTCTGCGGTCGTATTCCTCCAGCCTGGCCCTCCCCTCCTCAGGGGACAGGACCAGGCGGATCTGCCTGTGCTCCTTGATCTTCCCCGCCCGGCGCGAGGCCAGGACGACCCGCATGGCGGTCGCCATGGTCGAGCCGTAGCGGTTTTTCATCCAGGCCGCAAGACGCAGATAGTAGTCGCTGTTGTCCTCCATGGTATAGCCCCTGGCCGGCTCCACGATCTGGTCAATCTCCTTGATCCTGTCGGCGGACATCTGCGCCGTATCCGAAAACCCGATCACATAGCCCTTCCGCAGCCTGTTTCCCGCCCCGAAGGGGACCATGACGATACTGCCCGCCCGCAGATTCTCCCGCATCCCGGACGGGATCCGGTAGGTGAAGGGACGGTCCAGTCCTCTGGCCGAAATATCGATGATCACCTGGGCAAACTGTTTCAAGTAATTCTCCTCCATAAACACCGTCCCGGGATCAAACGGACAGGGTCAGGACAGACCGCCGCCCCTTCAGGCATTTTCCGCCAGGATCTCCCGGATCATGACCCTCTCATCCATGGGATATTTCTTACCCTTGATCTCCTGGTAGTCCTCGTGGCCCTTGCCGGCCAGGACGATGATATCGCCCGGCTGTCCGTTCCGGATCGCGTAGCGGACCGCATCTTTCCGGTCGGGGATCGTCACATAGCTGCCGCCGGTCGGGGCCAGTCCCGTCACGATGTCCGCGATGATGGCCTCCGGCTCCTCGGACCGGGGATTGTCCGATGTGATGATGGTGAAGTCCGCCAGCCTCCCGCTGACCTCCCCCATCTCAAACCGCCTCGACCTGGCCCGGTCTCCGCCGCAGCCGAAGACGCAGACCAGCCTGCCGGAATCATATTCGCGCAGGGTCTGCAGGAGGCTTTCGAGAGCCATGGCGTTGTGGGCATAGTCGATCATGAGCGTAAAGTCATCGCTCACCTTGACCATCTCGATCCTGCCCCGGACATGGATCCTGCGGAGAGCTCCGCGTACATCCTCGGCGGAGACCCCGAAATGGCGGCAGACCGCGATGGCGCACAGGGCATTGTAGACGCTGAAGCGCCCGGGCGCCGGCACATGGGCGTGGAGCTCGACCGTCCCCTTTGTATCAAATTCCACACCCAGCTCTCCGGGTGTGTGGACCAGGCCGATGTTTTCGGCCCTGAGGTCATTTTTCTCCCCCAGTCCGAAGGTCTCGACCTCACAGGTGTGGCCCTCGAGGATCCTGTCGCACCACTTGTCGTCCCCGTTGAGAATCCCGGTCCTGCACTGGGAGAAGAGCAGGCTCTTGCAGTGCAGATAGTCCTCAAAATCCTTATGCTCATTGGGGCCGATATGGTCGGGGGAGAGGTTGGTGAAGATCCCCAGGTCAAAGACAAAGCCGGACGTGCGGTGCAGCATCAGGGCCTGGGAGGACACCTCCATGACGACGGCCTCGACGCCGCTGTCCGCCATCTCCCGGAAGATCCTCTGCAGGTCGATGGATTCGGGCGTCGTGTTGGCAGCCGGGATCCTGACCTCCTTTTCCGGTGTCTGGTAGAGGACCTCGATGGTCCCGACCAGGCCGGTCCTGATCCCCGCCGACTCCAGGATCGACCGGACCATATAGGTCGTCGTTGTCTTGCCCTTTGTCCCGGTCACGCCGATGACCTTCATCTCCCGGGCGGGGTCGCCGTACCAGGCCGCAGAGATCACGGCCATGGCCAGGCGGGAATCTTCGACACGGATGATGACGGGGGCCCGCCGGTCCGCGGCTTCATCCCCGCTGCCGGCCGGTCCGCCGATGCTTTTCGCGATCTGCGGATCCCGCTGGACGACCAGGGCCGCCGCGCCCTTCTCCACGGCGTCTCCGGCAAATTCATGTCCGTCCTTTCTGGATCCCGCTATACAGAAGAAAAGAGATCCGTCCACGACCTTTCCGGAATTGTTGGTGATGGAGCTGATTTCCCGCTCCAGCATGGTCTCCCGGGTCTCTGCGTCGGTGATGACCTCTCCCTCCGGTGTCAGTAAATCAAAATCCAGCTTTCGGACCAGGTCTTTTATCTTCATCTCAAACCTCCATATCTCTGTTTCATCGACAAAAGGCTTTCCGGCCTTTTCAGAAATGCATGTCCCTGATCACATACCGCAGTGATCTGCGCCCTCTCCACTCATTGATCTCGGGGTGGTAGACCATGCTCACTGTCAGGTCTGCCCGGCCCTCCTGCAGGGCCCGCCAGGCCCCGGCTCCCCGGGCTGCGGTCACCTTTTCCTCAAAGACGTCCGCCTCGCAGAACCAGGTCAGGGACAGGGTCCTGCCGCCCTGGTCCACGGCCTCAAAGCCCAGGACATTCCTGCCCTTTCCCATGACGCGTACACCGCGCAGGCGGATCCCCCTGGCCGCGAACACGGGCCTGGGGTTGGCTGTCCCGCAGGGCTCCAGCAGGCGGAGCTCCTCTGTCATCTCAAAATTCCACAGGGAGGGCGGAAGCTCCATATCTATATGGATCACATCCGTCAGGTCCTCCTGACTGAGCCCGCAGGTCTCCTCCAGTTTATCCTGCAGGACGGGGATGTCCTCCTCCCGCATGGAGAGGCCCGCCGCCATCTTGTGCCCTCCGAATTTCACAAAGCATTCCTTCACTCCGGTCATATGGGCAAACATGTCATAGGCCTCGATGGACCTGCCCGAGCCCTTGGCCAGGCCGTTTTCCGTCCTGGTCAGGACAAAGACCGGCCTGCTGCAGCGCTCCCTGATCCTGCCCGCGATGATCCCCGCAAGGGATTCGTGGCAGTCCGGCAGAAAGATGACCATGACCCGGTAATCGAGCAGGTGCTTTTCACTGATCTGGATCAGGGCATTCTGCACGCCCTGCTCGGTCAGGCTCTTGCGGCTGTCGTTGAGTTCCCGGAGCTTCTGGGCGCTGCGCAGGGCTTCCGCCGGGTCATCCTCCAGAAAGAGGGCCAGGGCGCGCTCCGCATTGTCCAGCCGCCCGGTGGCATTGAGGCAGGGGCCGATCACGAAGCCCGCGTGGTAGGTGGTGATGGGCCTGTCCTCCAGGCCGTTGACGGTCAACAGGCTCCTGAGTCCGATATTTTTCGTGCCGGAGATCAGGCGCAGGCCCTCGCGGACCAGGATCCTGTTCTCGTCCGCCAGGGGCATGACGTCGCAGACGGTCGCCAGGGCACAGAAGGGCAGGAGCTCTTGAAGAACCGCGGTCCTTTGATCCGGCGCCAGCCTCTGCAGCAAAAGGTCCGACAGCTTCCAGGCGACGACGGCCCCGCAGATCTCAGGAAATGGGTATTCTATCTGCCCGGTCCGGGGATCGCGGACCTTGGGATCCACAACGGCGTCGGCGGGCGGCAGGATCCAGGTCTTGGCCCCGTCAGCGCCCTCTTCATAGGGCACCTCGTGGTGGTCCGTGACGACCACGCAGATCCCGGCCTCTCTGGCCCTGGCCACGGCTTCCGCGGCGGCGATCCCGTTGTCACAGGTCAGGATCAGGCCGATCCCGTCCTGGGCGGCATCATCCGCCATCTGGGGATTCATCCCGTACCCGTCCCGGATCCTGTCCGGCAGGACGACGTCCGCCTGCGCCCCGCAGGCGGCCAGGACCCGCATCAATATATAGGAGGCGCAGATCCCGTCGACGTCGTAGTCCCCGATCACGCGGACGGCCTCCCCCGCGGAGATCTTTTCACACAGGATCCCGGCCGCCTTTTCCATATCCGGCAGAAGGCATGGATCGTGCAGGTCCTCCAGTCCCCCCTTCAGAAAGCGCCGGGTCTGCAGGGAGCCGACCACATCCCGGTTGCGGATCACCCGGGCGAGGACCTGCGAGATGCCGCAGTCCTCCGCGATCGCCTTGAAATCCGCCTTTTTTGTGTAGAGCATCCACCTGGCCATGTGTACCTCTTTCTGTGTTCCGGACGTAACTGTTCAGCCCCATCTGAAACTCGAGGAGTTTTTCGCGGCATTTTCGCGAAAAACCCGAGTTCAGCGGCGCGCGGTGTACGCGAAGCGTATTGGAATCACCGCGCGCAATGTTACATGTAACATTCCGGACCCGCGCCGGGGGTGTAAAAACAGGGAGGATGTGGAACATCCCCCCTGTTATTATGCCGCTTCAGACAGGCGGTCCGGTCAGGACCACCCGCCCGGCCGGTCAGACTGTGATCTTGGACTTATTTCTTGCTTCCTCTTCCTTGCGGCGCCTCTCTCTGCGCTCCTTCTTGGAAAGGTTGGAATAGTCGTCTTTTTTCTTTGACTGCTGAGCAGAACCGGAATTCCCCTTGTTCTGCTTCCTGTTATTGACACTTACCTGGGCGGCGTCATCCGCCTTTTTGCGGAGCACATACCAGATGGAGCCTGCCAGGCAGACGGAGGAATAGGCACCGCAGACGATACCGATCATGATGGGCAGGGCGAATTCCTTGACACTTGCCACACCAAAGATGTAGAGGGTCAGGACCATGAAGAAGGTCGTCAGGGAGGTAAAGATACTTCTGGAAAGGGTATCCGTGATACTCCTGTTGACCAGCTCGCTCAGGTCTTCTCCCCTGCGTCTGGACCTCAGGCTCTCGCGCACACGGTCAAAAATAACGATCGTGGCGTTGATGGAGTAACCGACGATGGTCAGCATGCAGGCGATAAAGGTGCTGCCGACGCTGATGCGCACAAAGGCGTAGAAGGCGAGCACGACCAGGACGTCGTGGGCCAGGCAGATGACAGAGGAGGCGCCGAAGCGCAGATCCTTGAAACGGAACCAGATGTAGAGCAGCATCAGGACCAGGGCCGCGCCGACCGCCAGCAGGGCGTCGCGCTTCATCTCGTCACTGATGGTGGAGCTGATCGTCTCGGACGTGATGCTGTCCTTGTTGACGGAGAACTCCTTGACCAGCTCATTGGAGAGCTTTGTGCTCTTGTCTGTATCCAGAACGACCGACTTGAAGATGACTTCATTGCTGCCGGCGACCTTCTGGACCTGGACATTGTTGTCCCCGGTCACCTTGGTGAAGACCGGGATGACCTTCTTGTCGATCTCCTCCAGGGACATATCCTCATTGAAGCTGACACTGGTGGCTGTACCGCCGACGAAGTCGAGGCTGTAATTGAGAGGGGCTCCGGTTCTGACCTGGTAGATGCCCATGGCGACAAAGCCTGCCAGGACCAGGGCGATGGAGACGGCGAAGAAGACCTTCCTGCGCTCCACGAAGCGGATCGTGGCGCGCTC
>ODAJ012134376.1_pt1 | contig 10898 bp, 7 predicted proteins | sample 1539241 | NCBI WGS metagenome assembly ODAJ01 (sample SAMN02144231, study PRJEB22623) | gut metagenome | biome: sheep rumen | host: Ovis aries | place: New Zealand
TAGGGACATTTTCGACCAGCTGGTTGCGGAAAAAGTTTACCCTTCAATATACACGAATGACTGCGGAGCAGCTGTAATGCCATATTCGGCAAGTGTCTTGGGAGTTTCAAATTTTTGCAGTTCGCCTAATTGGTAAGCGTAAGCCACCGACCTGTTGGCATAGTAATCCATGAACTTCGGGCGAGAAATCCCTGCATGGGCGCGAGTCTTTTCCCAAAGCTTTTTCGGAGAATCCTTTATCACACCAAGGACTTCAACCATCGCAACGACCTTCATTTCAGGAGCGGTTGAATAAATCAAAATACGGTCCACCTTGCGTTTGGCGACACTTCTGCGAAACTCATATTTCTTTGAGCCTTCGAGAATCTTGTGAACGTATTCAGGTTTGATGGAAAGGAGTATTGTGGACATAGAGTTTTTCCAATAATTCAAATAGTAGTTTTTCCCATGTTTGCAAATATGGGGTATAAATATCAGCTACATTCTCTAAAATGGTCAAATTCGACCACTTTAAGTCACTTCTTCAAGGAATATGTCCTATTCTTATTCGCTCCGTTGGAGACGTTTTTATCGCCGCTTTCGGGATTTATCGCCGTTTTTTTCGCCGTTTTTCAGGTTTATCGCCACTTTACCGCCGATTTATCGCCATTTTTCAATTTTATCGCCGATTTATCGCCACTTTTTGAATTTTGTCGGCGATAAAAAAGACTCGAGAATAGCATGGCTAATTCACCTTCCAACAATCGTTTTTTCAGGGGCGCCAACACGAGTAATCGCCAATCCATTATAGGGACATATTTTCTACGTTTTAGCGCACCTCATTTTGATCTTTCAATCACAGCATTTGTCCTTGACATTCTTGCCACCGACATGCAATTAGCAGTTTCACAATTGGTTATGTTTGTCCATTAACTGGTTTTTGTGAATTCCACCCTTAACAAAGGAACCCAAATTTCTTGTCCAAAATCATCTTGCCAGCTGCAAACCTGTAGCAGCGTCGCTTTTTGTGGCTTGTAAAGATTCTTCTGGAGATTTTTAAGATAATCATTAATAAAGTTACTGGAAAATGCGGCTATGAATCTTCCATTGTAATTCGTATTATAACACTGGAATTCGCGGCTGAATCCAATATCAATTTCTGTTCCAAGAGGAAGGGTTGTAAATTTCTCTTGCAAATACCGCGTCCTATTCTTGTTCTTTTCATTTACAAGAATATTCCCTAAATTCAAATCGCCTAATCCAGTTTCTACATGAATTATTTGAGGAATACTACATTCTCCAACTTTTCCCATTTTCTTGAAATTTCTAATCCAGGAACTTGGGAGACCCCTTTCATTGCCTAAAATGGTAAGAGATTTTTTTGCACGGGTTGCCGCGACATAAAGCAAACGGAACTGTTCTTGACTCTCTGGCTTCCAATCCCCTAAATTCAATATAACATGATCCCATTCAAGCCCTTTGGAACTATGCATTGTTCCGACATTAATCTGCAAATCCCCTTTCTTACTCAAATCAGCGTAAGAAACATCATTCAGATATTGCTCAAAGCCTCCTAAAGTGACCTCATCTTCACAATCCACAAAATCATTAACAACAGCATTCAACAATTCAAACGAACTTTCACCTTTGTGATGTCGTTTATATCTTTCTGCTATTCGTTTAAACTGTTCAATAGTCCAAGGTTTCTTGACAATCTCCTGATCTGTTTCAACAATCTGCTTGAATCCTACAATTTCACGGACAGAATCAACAGGGCATTTTTCTCTATCTTGACCTTTTATAATTCGGCAATCAACTCCTAGTTCCTCCAGTTTTGCCGCCGCCAAGAATGCTTCTGCATTTTCTGGGCTGAGAATACACGCAGAACCATTATCCTTTTTGCATTTTTCTACTAAAATTTTTGCCGCAGCAAAAGCGCCGCGCATACGGTCGTATTCTTCATAATATTCCAACACCCCATTTTCAAGGCATACACTATTTTGCCTTCTTCCATCTTTAACGCGATAATCTAGATAACTCAGGATTTCTTCATTTGCGCGAACTATATTGACTGCTGATCGATAGTTGTTGGTCAAATAAAATTCCTTAGTATTCGCAAATTCCGAGGAGAATTTCCTAAAAAATTCGGACGAGCTGCCTCGAAATTCAAAGATACTCTGGTCATCATCTCCGACGGCTATCAGTCTTGGAGGTTTATCTCCGTAGTCATAAAGAGCTTTGAGCATCCGGTATTCCGATTCGGAAAGGTCTTGGAACTCATCTACAAGAATCACCCCCAATGTTCCGATTCCGACGTCTTCACCAGATTCAATAACCTCCGCTGCCTTATTGATTATTTCTTCGCCTTTCTTTTCACACTCACCTTTCTTCTTGAAATCCTTTTTAGAGCCCTGAATTCCAAGAATGGAGAATGCCAGTGAATGGAATGTCGTAATGGCGACTCCATGCGCAAGGCCTTTTGCTAAATCGTTCAATCTTTTCCGGAGTTCTCTACAAGCTGAACGGGTAAAAGTTAGAATCAACAGAGAATTAGGTTGAATTTCCTCCAGCCAAAGCAAAGAGGCGGCCTTATGCACAAGCATATGAGTTTTTCCAGATCCTGGGCCAGCACCGACCAAAATATGGCGCGCAGGACTATTTATAATAGCCCGCTGTTCCTTATTTACTGCATTTATACGTTCGCGCATATTGACAGAAACAGCATCTCTTTCATCAGCGGTCATCATATATTTCTGCCGGAATTGCTGGATATTCAAGGTAAAATAATCATTCAGCAATTCTTGCGCAGCAGACTTATTTTGAAGCATCATCTCGGCATACTTGCCAACAATGTGGATTGCTTCGGCTTTATTCTCATAAAAATCATGCAACTTCTGGAAATCACGTTCACTAAACGGCCTACTTCTATTTTCGGAGTTTATATCTAAAACTAGGCCGGTATAGAACACCATCAAACCATTTTCTAGAGTTATAGCGCCTATCAGATGTAAGAAAAGTAAAGCAAATTCAAATTGAGCCTGTCTTGCAAGGTTTTCGACTTCTTTCGCTCCAAAAATTCTCAAAATAAGCGTATCGACAGAGAACCAAACTGCATCGCTAGAGGAATTATCTTTCTTATTCTCTTGCTCTTTCTGCATAATCAGCAGAACGTCAATAATTTTTTCAAAACATTCCCAATTGTCGCTAAGGTTTTTATGTACTTTCTCGATTTCCGTCAAGAATTCAACCTGATACAACTGGTGCCCGGCTTCAACTAGATGAATTTCTGCGATGCTCTCATGAGCCCAGTAACGTAACATGCCGCGCATTATCTGCAAACACTTTCTAGTTTCCGTTCCAGTTTCAGATTCGCCTCTAGCAGCATTGACCTTTGTTAAATTTAACGGGAAAAATTCTCCTACAGAATGTCCTTCGCAATTCTTTAATAGGATTTCCTGTAAGTCTTTCGCTCGAGCAAGCATTCGTTTGCTGTTGAATGTTCCCATCCTCTGAATTTTTGCACTCCAGTCATTGCGCTGATCCAGAAGATGCTTGCTACGTAAAAGGCGTAAGGCCTCATTCGCATCTTTACGTTCAATACCCAAATTCACTGTAATATCATCGAGCGCACATTCAGGAGTTTTTGTCCATCTTTTTGTAATGATATGTCGCATTATCCTGAAAGCAATGTTTTCTATAGTCCCCTGTTTGTCAACATTTGGACTATCCAAAGCACTTCGGACCTGTGCAACAGTTTCAATGGCAATCGATGACCCGAACATTTGCGTTTGGTTCCGCAACCTTTTCAAGAAACCTTGGTCTTCAAGAAGCATAATCGCATGCTTGACTTTGGTTTCCAAGCCACTCGTATTTTCTGTTTGCTCTGTCCAGCCGCATTTATCTGCGATTTCTAATGCAGACATAACAAGACGATCGCGTTTCTCGCTTTGTTTTTTGAGAACGCGCCAGATATCGCCTATTTCTTTTTCGGATAATTTTGACTGTTGCAATATTTGAAAATTAGTATCCAAATCTTTTGAATTATACAAGGCTACACAGAAAGCGTTCATGTCCTTTTTTCTGCCTGCACGGCCAGCTTCCTGCACATAATTTTCTAGCGTACTAGAAATCTCATAATGAGCAACTAATTCAACATTATCCTTGTCAACACCCATTCCGAAAGCTGTCGTAGCAACTATAGTATCAATACTTTCATTTTGGAACTTCTCCTGAATTTCCATTTTGACATCAGCATCCATCTGTCCGTTATAGCAGCCACTTTTAAAACCATATTCTTTCAGCCCCTCTGCCAACTTTTCTGTCGTCTTCACCGTAGATGCGTATATAATCTTGGGACCATCATACTGTCTCAACAGATTGACTAATTCCTTACCGCGTTCATGAAAATCCTTTGAAGCATTAATCACTGAATAATCAAGATTTGTTCGTGCGGCAGTGCTTACGAACTTTTTTAACTCTAAATTCATCCTTTTCTTGAAGTAACCGCAAATATCGTCAACGACGTCCTGCTTGGCGGTAGCTGTAAAACAGCTTATAGGAATATGAGATTCCAATTTCTTTTCTTCTTCAAGATCCTTTATAAAATCAGCAAGATAAAGATAATCTACACGAAAGTCCTGTCCCCAGGCACTAAAACAATGCGCCTCGTCAATAACAAACCTGTCAATACGACGATATTTCAATAATTTGAAAATCGTATTGGAACGAAGCGCTTCCGGAGAAATATAGAGAAGATCCTTCTCGTTCTCCATAATCGCCTTAATTGTACTCTTCCGTTCAAGTGGCGAAAGATTGGAATTTATGTATGCGGCCCGTTCAATTCCAAAACGTTTTGTCAGAACGTCCACTTGGTCCTTCATTAAGGCAACAATAGGAGAAATAACGACCGTCAAAGCCCCAATTTGATTACCGGCGATAAGAGCCGGTAATTGGAAAGTCATAGACTTTCCTCCACCCGTCTGGAACACGGCTAATAAAGAATCCCCTCGCATCGCCGATTCTACAACCTGTTGTTGTAAAGGAATCTTCTCCGTTTTATTGAAGGAGCGGAACTCTTTGAAGCCAAACCATTTCTTTAATTGTTTGGTGGAGCTTAGTTGCTCGGAGCAATAAGGGCATTGCGGATTATCACAGGGAATAAGGCGTCGACGACGAAGAATTCCTTCAAGATGAGGATATTGATAGCGAACCCAATGCGGAATATAGTCGGTAGGGCCATCTTCGCAGAATAACATTAGAAGAAAACACCATTCGATGCGATAAGCAGTCCATTCGTTTTCAAAATTTTGATTTAGGCAAATATTTTTTTCGTATTGACTTTGAAACCATTTCTGTATTTCTAATTGTTTTGAACGAAGTTCGTTCCGTTCAGAGATGTCAACAAGACTAAAAAAAGGCGCAAATCCAGGTTCATTCTGCAGAAATAAAAACAACAAACATTGAAGTTGCCATGGAAGAATTTTCCATTTTTCGATGCAATCTTCTAATAATTTTTTGCAGAGCCTCGCATCTTGTAGAGGATTTGATGTTTCATCTTCGCTGTGTAGATACTCCTTGCGCAACCTATGATAGGGTTTGCGAGGGAACAGCAATGAAGACAGCATCAAAGTATCAAGAACCTTAATATTCGGAAAATCTATAGAAAAATATTGCCTAAGTATTGGCGCATCATGATTTAATATATAGTGTCCAACGATAAACTCAGCCTTATCTGAAGCTTCTTCTAATTTTGCCGGGCTTGTCGCTCGAACTTCCTCTTCACCCAATATATAGCCATATTCCCGAACTTTCTGTGTTCCGGGATTATATTCCAAATCAAAAAATAAGAATTTGCTAAAATCAGGCATTCATCTGAAATATAAATGAATTCAGACATAAAAGACTCACTTTTTGCGAGAAATGCTATAGATTGTGAAAAAAAACAGCTCTCTTTTTCCGCAATGGGCTTGAAATACGCCCTGACTTGTTCAATAATCTTAACTGGACATTCATACAAGAACCTCCAGATAAATCTTCAGGATTTTCAGGCACGAAAGTTTTTCTGCATAGCGATAGAGTTTATTTATGTTCCGGTCTTGCCTTGCAAGGTAATTGGTCAGGATTTCCTTGGTCTCTTCGATTCCCACCTTGTTCCGGTTAGAGACAACGTCAACGACTGTTTTTTCTATATCGTAAATTTTGAAGGAATTCTTGTTTTCACTAATAGTGCGCACGCCAATGGTATGCCGCCTGTCCGAGAAATAATGCAACGAAAGCCTTTGCGATTCTGGCAGCGAGGAAAGCTTTGTCTTTGGCGGAACCGCGACATCGATGGCATCGGGGCGGGAGATTGGTCGCATCGAAAATCGGACGTTCTCCCGGATAGGCAAAGTAATGAATGCGGTTGTCGTCGCTTTCGCCGCTTGCAGTCAAATGGATGGCAGCAGTCATCTTGTATCTCGGGACATAGACGGTATCGTGCAGGTCGTAGATGCCGCCGCGAATCCACACGGTATCGCCCGCGGCCACCACCTTGTTTGCCTTGTTGAGCGTCGCAAAGGGCTTGTCCTTTGTGCCCGCCGCACTGTCGCTTCCGTCGGTTGCCACGTAATACACGGCACCGAACGACTGCACTGCCGCGAAGGCAAGCGCAAACGCGAAAGTGAACCTTTTGTCCATAAACACCTCGAGTATATGCTTTTATATATACTCTATTTTTTGGAAAAAAGATACCCTTTCTAAAACAAGCGGAGTATAAAAGAATAACCTAAGTCTAATATAAAAGCGCAGAATCCAAACAAGGCAAAAGGCATAATCGGAATAACACCAACTGCCGCAAAAATCATCCAAACCTTTCTTTGGACAATCTCTATTTTCAGCGAGAACAAATCAAGCAACAACAAAACAGCCGAAATCAACGTCATTAAAGGGAATAACAAATATACAACGTTGTCCGACCAAAAGCTATAGGTCCCTTTTATCAAGGCTGCCGGCGTATAATGAACGGTCAAGCACACCGCAGAAATAAACGCGGTCAAGGTAAAGAGCTTATCCATCAATTTCTTAATCAATTGGACCACCTCTTAAAGCAGCGCGCATCGCCAATTTCCCGATTAAGGGGCACTTTCTGAATCACAACTTTGTCGCTAAACGGGCTAACCTCAATTGTAAAGCCATCTAGTGGTTCAGCATCATAAAAAAAAACGATAGAATCTTGCCGTTCATCAATTCCAATACCCGTTCCTTGAACAACACCCCCACCAATACCTCCACTGCTGGGCGCAAATTTATATGTCAAAATATTTTTCTTAATGTTATCATCGTCCTGGTATTGGAGATGCCAAACATGATAAGCCCTAGAATCAACAAAAAAGTTATACCAAAAGGAATTGTTCTGAAACTCTTGTTCTAGAAAAAGCTTCTTGCCATCCAATTCACATTGCTTTAGATTTTTATCTCCATTTTCATAAATAGGAAAAGTATCCGCTGCCATTGGATCAGGATTAAAACATGCGCGAATACAAGACAAATACGAAAGAAAGATTATGGTAAAGGCTATTTTCGCCCACAAATCCTTCTTTTTAAAAAACTCGACCGCTTTAAATATTTTTTCCGATATTTGCATACAACAGATAAAATATACAAAATCCGGGTTGAGTTTGCACAGCCCGCGCTAGGGAGAAAAAGTGAGGGTATAGAAATGTATGGATCCCCTCCGCTATGCACCGAGGATGACAGCATTTAAAGTCGGGGGCAACGAAGTAAAATGATGAGTTTTTCTGAAAGGCTCAAAAGCGAGTAAGACGAGGCGCCTTACCGACCGTAGCGTACTAAGCGTACGTGAGGTCGGGGGCAACGAAGTATTACGAAGTTTTTTAGCCCTTCACGTGAATTGCCGAAGCAAACTCTTTCAAAAGCGCCGGGTCTTCGACCTTTTCCCAGAGCGTGCCGGTCACGATGATGTTCGCGCCTGCGGCCACGCGGATGGCGGCCGTCTGCGGGTCCTTGATTCCACCGCCGGTGATGATGGTCATCTCGGTGGCCTTACGGGTATAAGCGATGTGCTCCACGGGCACGGGCTCTTCGGCGCCGCTGCCTGCTTCCAGGTACACATAGCGCATACCCATGAGTTCTGCCGCGATGGAGTTCACCATGCTGAGCTTGGGCTTGTTCGCGGGCACAGGCATGGTCCCGCTGATGTATTCCACGGTGGTACGCTTGCCGCTGTTGATGAGCTGATATGCCGTCGGGATGGCTTCCATGTTGAGTGCACGCACGAGCGCGCCTCCACGCACCTGCTCGTCGATGAGGTAGTTCGGGTTGCGGCCGCTCACGAGGGTCATGAAGAGCATCGCGTCGAAACCGGGAACGACCTGCGAAGCGCCACCCGGGAAAAGCACCACGGGCAGGTCCACGTTGGCCTTGAGGGCTGCCACCTGCTTGGGAAGCGTGAAGTTGCCCAGGTAAGAACCGCCCACCAGGAGCAGGTCGGCACCGTTCTCGGCGGCCATCGCACCCGCCTTCACGAACGCGGCCTCGTCGGATGTATCGGGGTCGAGCAGTACGGCAAAAAGCGCACCGCGTTTCTCGATTTCAGCGTTCAGGCGAAGTTCGGTCTTACCAGGTTTCATAATCAATTCCTTCGTTCACAAGCGGAACATGTCCCTTAAAGATACAATATTTCGGCGCGGCTACCGCCTGAGCACCAGGCGAGTCACCGTTTTTGCGCCCGAAACCGCCCTCACAGCATACACTCCCGGCTTCAGCGTGGAAATATCCAGCGAAACGCGGCGGGCATTCCCATTCCAGCGCAGGGTTTCGCGATTGTTCACGTCGAACAGGCGGATTTCGCGAATGTCGCCCGAACTCACGACCTCAAGGGTATTGCCCGCGAGCGCTACATTCAGGTTCACTGCCGGCGCGGCGACAGGCTTCACGGCATCCGTCGAGCCGCTCCCGAACTTTTCCCCGATATCCACGCCCTTCTGCTTCACGAATCGCGAGATGAGCCGGATATACGCAGTCTGGTACCCGAGAGAGGGTTCCGTGAGTTCCCAGGAATCGATGGGCCAGCCCTCGTTGATGTTCGCGTACATCTTTGCGTGCGGTTCCCCGACCGGGAGCGATACCGCATAGCAGAGCGCGTTGTTCGCGGCACTCCCGCAACCCTTCGCAGAATTGTCGGCATCGTACTGCTTGCAGCAGGCCGCCCACGCATAGCGGGAGTTCGCGCCACCCGTCACGTAGCCCGGAGCGGGATTGTCGCCCGTAAACCATCCGTGATAGAACTTGGTGACGCTCTTGCCTGCACCGTAGCCACCCATGTTCGAGAGATACACCATGCCGAACGGGTTCACGCCGTGCAGGTAGTGCAGGTAATCTTCCGCGGCATCGTGCCATGTGAGCGCCTCTGCAGAGGTCGCGCCTTCGTAGGCCGCCATCTTGCCGAACAAAAGCCCGCTCGAAGCCTTCGCCGAATTGGAACCCCAGTTGTAATCGCGGATGTAGGAACGGTAGCCGTCATCCCCCAGGCCCGCCGCAATATACTTACTTTGTCCAAAAATCGAGACGAAGCGTTCCTGCACGATTCCCTTCACGTCGGCATCCGCATCCTTGTAGCCCAGGTACTGCAGATAGAGCAGGTCGTGCGCAACGCGGTACTGGTCGAGCGCCCAGCTGCCGTACTGCCGCATCAGGGGCAGGCTATCGGGAGTCGCCTCGAAACGCCCGAGGTATTTCGCATCGCCGGTGAGTTCGTACATCGCGAAGTCCGATGCCACCTTCACCGCGAAGCGTGCACCCGTCGTGTAGTTGGTATCGATTTCCTGCTGGCCTGCCGCAAGGTCCTTGGTGCCGTATTCCGCCTTGTTGTTGTAGAACATGGAATCCGGGTGAGCCTCGGCCCACTTGTAGGCACGCTGGGCGGCATCCTTGAGCGTCGCCGCATATTCGGTGTTCCCGCGCTTGCCCGCCACAATGGAACCGAGCGCGAACGCCTTCGCCGCAGAGTAAGCGGACATCGCGTTGGGGGCGCCGTAGTAACTGCGGCCCGTCGCCGCCGAAGGGGGCGATACGTGGTCCTCGTCAACCACCGAGAGCACCGAGCCATCAGCATTCTGCATGCGGAGCAGGTGATCCATTCCCCACTTCACCTCGTCGAGAACATCGGGAATCCCGTTGCCCGATTCGGGAATGTTGTAGTCGTCGGTAAATGCACGTGGCACGTCCATGTAGGCGCGCAGAAGCGTCTCGATGTAGTTGCCGTTCCAGATGGTGTACTTGTTGAAGTCGCCCGCATCGAACCACCCGCCACTCACGTCACGTTCCGTCGCGGCATTCGTGCTGTCCGTAAACAGGCGGGCCGTCTTGTCCTGCGCGTGGTTCACATCATCGGCCCAGTCCTTGCCCGCATACTTTTCCTCTTTCGCCATGCCTACGCGCTGGTAGAACATCATGCGCATCGCCGCCTTCAAGATATCGTTGTACACGTCGTCCCGGATGCGGAAGTAAAAAGACTGCTTCAGGTTATCCGCCTTGTCACGGATAAAGTAAGTACCCGGCGTATTGAGCTGCGAGAAATCGAACCACCAGATTTTATCGCCCGAGGCGGTATCGATTGCACCCTCCTGGAAAGCGACCGGTGCTCCGGAAAATACGACCTTCGTGGTCGCGCTGTCCACGACCTCCATCACATCACCCGGAGTATACGAGAGCGACGCATCGTAACCCACCTCGGGGCTACGCAATACGGCGACCTTCTTTGCATCGGGGCGGTACCCGAACTGGTCGACGGTAATGAACACGTCCTGCGCGAAAGCGACAGGCGCGAGGAATGCGACTAGTAGAAACAATGGGAACATCTTATTCAATATAGTATAGGGCAGACCCGATTGCGACCCCATTTTTATTCCAACTTGGAA
>ODAJ012152693.1_pt1 | contig 10898 bp, 9 predicted proteins | sample 1539241 | NCBI WGS metagenome assembly ODAJ01 (sample SAMN02144231, study PRJEB22623) | gut metagenome | biome: sheep rumen | host: Ovis aries | place: New Zealand
AAAAGGAAGAGGGTAGGGAGGCGGATTGAAAAGGGGAACGTGAGAATGGTAACGAGTCTTCATTCCGAGCGTTTCTCTGCCCTCATCTTCTTCAGCATGTCCATCGAGAGGCTGCTGCGTATGGTGGTGAAGAGCGGATGGAAGAGGTTGATGGGGCGGATGGCCGGATGGAACAGTGCGGCAAAGAGCCATGCGCCGATGGCAACGAGCAGCAATATGCCATAGATTTCCTTCATCGATTCGAGCAAGGCCTGCGCTTGTGCCGTTCCGTAGAGTTGTGCTATGGGAACTTCGCTTTGCCAAGCCTGTTCGCTTTGTGTTACATCCCTTTCGCTTGAGGCAATGGCTTGCTCTTTCGTTGTGTCTTTCCCTTCTTGAATGAGCGCAAGAGGATTTACTTCTATATGAGTGTCTTCTGACAGTGCTAAGGCAATGACCAATTGGTGGTTCAGCACTTCGCGGTTGTTGCTTATCTGCGTTAGAGCCAACTCGTAACCCTTCAACTGCAGTTCATGTCGGGTTACATCATTCTTGAGTGCCACACCCTGTGCGTGCTTGGCGTTGATTTCGTCAATGAGTTGTTGTGTTTGGGCAATGTTTTGCTCATACACTTTCTGCTCGTTCTGTAATTGGCACAATTGCAAATAACAGCCAGCCAGCATCAGGCGCACATTCTCGCGCATTTCCTCCTTCGAGAGCAAAGCCATCTTTCGCTTCATCTTTGCCAAATCGATGCTGGCTGTTACGGCTCCGCCCGAATAGATGATTTGCGAAGCCTCAAAAGCGAAATTGTTGCCAAAATGAGGTAAATGCGCCACTTGAAAGTCTTTCCACTCGCGGGCAAACACATTTGCGTTGCCCAAATAGCTCACGGCCAGGTTCACATCCAAGTCGGGCAGCCGTCCGCTTTTGGCCACTTGGATGCCTTCTTCAGCTTCGCTCACAGCCAGGTCCATCACAGCCAAGTCGCGATTTTGCGTCTCGGCCAATTCAAACATCTGCTCAAGAGACAGAGGCAAAGACTGCTGTGCAAGCACGTTTCCTGCAAAGCTGACACATATTGTTGCCAGACTTGCAGTTTTGAAAAATGTCTTCATCAAATGATTAAAAATGAATTAATAAAAAGCAGGCTCTTTCATTACGAATAAATAAACTTTAAGCACAACGTCTGGCGTTACGAGCCCATTCTGCATTTTCTCTGTTTCTGAGGGCTGCGAAGCTTAAAGCACGACGGAGTTCCTTTCTTATCAATTACGAACTACAGAGTTTCCTAAAACGGCTGCAAAGGTAAGAAAAATCTGGTAAAAAAAACAAAAAATCTATGCACTTTCTTTTCTGTCAGGGCGTTTTTCCCTTTTCAGAATCGTTGCCAAAGGGTCACAAAAAAGCACTGAGGGGGGCCTCAGTGCTATGAATGATGCTGGCTTTTTTTTGATGAGCTGTAGCTCTTTTGGGCTAACAGCGTCAGGCGATGCTCTTTAGTCCTTTAGCGAATACGTAATGGTGGATACGACGCGCACCTTCTTCTTGTAAGGCTCGTCAGCATCGTCGATGGAAAATTCGCCTTGTCCGGCTTCCACAATCTTGTTGATGGTTGAGTGGCTGTTCTCAGCAAACTGGCTGGCAGTCTTTTCTGCGTTGGCAATCGCCTCGGCCATCATTTCAGGCTTTAGCTGCTGAAACTGGGTGTACTCGTATTCGGCATAGTCGCTTTCGAGGATGACGCCCATGTCGAGCAACTCGTCTGTGTTGCATCGCAGTTTGTTGATGAACTGCGTGTTTTGGGAAGTGACATACACGGAGCGAGAGGTTGTGTAGTGATAGCGAGGTTTATCCTCGCCCCATGCGTTGGACAGATTGTCGTTCACGTTGATGGTGCTTGTCTTTACAGTAGCCTTCCCCTCCACGCCATTCTCTTCCAGAAATGTCTGGATGGTGGCTACGTCGCTGTTGAGGCTGGCATAAAGTGAGTTAAGCTCGTCGCCGCTTTTCTCAACAGTCAACGTCCAAGTCGCCTTGTCTGCATCAACAATTCGTTCGGAGAGGCCCTTTACGGTGACTCGGCGGTCTTTGTTGGTGAAATTGTCAATACCGCTCTTGATGCACAATCCCAGCACCATGAGCCCAGCTGCCAAAATGACTGCTGAAATTACTTTCTGATACTTTTCCATCATTGTCTCCTTTCTTTTGATGTGTTTAATTTGGAAGATTATTTTTGCAGAATGTTTTGTATGAACGACCAGCAGCTTTCGCGTGATTTCACTTTCACCAGGGTGTGGAAGCTGACAATGTATTCCGACAGACCTTCATGAGGAGCACCCCGATGCCAATCGTAAGTGTAACCCAAGCGTGTCCAGGGAAGAGCATACTTGCCTGTATATGCTAACGATTGATTCAGCCCAAACCACTCGCGAAAGTGGGTCTCGCCCACGGTGTAGGTCTCATCGGCAAAAGCTGGAAAAGATGTGGCGGAAGTGGATGTGTTAATGCTGGGGTCGTAGGCGGGACGGAACATGTAATCGGGGTCGGCATAGAACTCCACCACCTGGTCGTAGTCGCAATCCACTCCCAATCCCAGCATCTGCACCATCCTCATGCGCACCTGCACGCTGTCCAGCCCTTCAAATTCAGCGGCTCGTCGTTTCCAGTCAGCAGGCAAAGCCACCCACACACCCGTTTCCTTTTGAATGCGGAACGTGTCGGGCTCAGCGTAAAATTGTGTCCCATACTGATTCATGAATGCTGCCACCAGCACCATTCGCTTGTCGCCAATTGTCATCCACTCTTGTTGTGGGTCCTCAGGGTCAATAGGCATCAGCGTGTGCGACACCTCCGTCTCGTCCACAATTTCCGCATCGGCAATGGCTCGTTTCAAATCGGCACGCAGGGTGTCCTCGTTTTCAAACCACGCCTTTTTGTCTGGTTGTTCAGCAGAGTAGGCATTTGGCATAATAAGCAATCCGGCCGCTATTGCATACAGCCGCATTGTCCATAAAAGATTCTTCGTTTTCATCAGTTTCATATTCTATTGGTTGCTTGTAGCACTTAATATTCCTCGATGAGATTGAGCATCTTGATGGTGGCCTTGATGGCAGCTTCCGTCTGGTCGGCATCGAGAGCCCGCGTGCGATAGGCTTTGTCGTTGTAAGTCCAGGAGATGGAGGTCTGCACCAACGCATCTGTCCGTCCGCCTGGGGGGATGCTGACCTGATAGTTGGTGAGCCAAGGGAAGGTGCGGTTGAGCTTGTCCTTGTAGATGTGGCGCACTGCGTGTATGAAAGCATCGTACATACCGTCGCCCATAGCCGATTCCTCAAACACCTCTCCATCCACTTCCAGCTTCACCGATGCCATAGGCTTCAATCCGTAAGCCGTTGAAACCATGTAGGAAATGAGCTTCACTTTGTCGTCAGGCGCATTGTGCTTCAGCACATCGGCTACGATGTAGGGGAGGTCTTCTTGCGTAATCAGCTGCTTCTTGTCGCCCAACTCGATGATGCGGTCAGTTACTCGTCTTGTCTGTTCGGGAGTCAATTCCAACCCCAGTTCTTCGAGATTCTTGAGAATGTTAGCCTTGCCAGAATTTTTGCCCAAAGCATATTCGCGCTTTCTGCCGAAACGTTCTGGCAGGAGGTCATTGCAATAGAGGTTGTTCTTGTTGTCGCCATCGGCATGTACCCCAGCCACTTGCGTGAACACGCTTTCGCCAATGATGGGTTTGTTGGGAGGAATGGCGATGCCCGACAAGCTTTCCACCATCGTAGAGACGGTGCCCAGATTCTCTTCTTTTATGTGTGTGTGCACGTGTGCGTGGTCGTTCAGTATTGCCTGAACCGACGACAGAGGAGCATTTCCCGCCCGTTCTCCGAGTCCGTTCACAGCCGTATGCACTCCCTTGCATCCAGCCAATACAGCAGCCAGCACATTGCTGTTGGCCAGGTCGTAGTCGTTGTGCGCATGAAAGTCGAAGTGCAGGTTGGGGTAGCGGTTCACCATCTGCTTGATGAACGCATCAGTCAGTTGTGGGTTAAGAATGCCTAAGGTGTCGGGCAGCATGAAGCGCTCCACTCCGCAGTTTTGCAAAGCATCGACAAAACCAAACACATACTCAGGGCTGTCCTTCATTCCGTTCGACCAATCCTCCAAGTACAGGTTCACGCTGATGCCCAGTTCTTTGGCGTATGAAATGCTGCGCTTGATGTCTGCCACATGTTCGTCCAACGTCTTCTTGAGCTGAAACTTGCAGTGGCGCTCGCTGCCTTTGCAGAGCAAGTTGATGTGGCGGCATCCGCACTCGTTAATCCAGTCGAGTGAAGTCTTGCCGTCCACAAATCCGAGCACTTCCACTCTGTCCAGCATTCCTCCCTGTCGAGCCCAGCGGCAGATGTTCTTCACAGCCTCTTTCTCGCCGTCCGACACACGTGCGCTGGCCACTTCAATGCGATCCACATTCAGGTCCATCAGCAGCATGCGCGCAATCATCAGTTTTTCGTGGGGAACGAAACTAACACCGTTTGTCTGTTCACCATCGCGCAGCGTGGTGTCCATGATTTCTACAAATTTTTCCATGCTTTTTACCTTTTTCGGCTACAAAGGTACGGATTTTCAATGAAAAAAGAAGAACGTAAAGAAAAAAAGCGTAACTTTGTCGTAAATTCTCATTTTTTAACTTAACTAATTAAATAAAGTATTGCATGTCTATAAAATCAAAAATTCTTGCTCTTGTTGCATTTACCCTCATTGGAAGTGCGGAAACTATTAGCGGACAGTCCTTGCAGGGAAACCAACCTAATCCTCATCAACCTCAGCAGGGACGACCTGCTGGCGCATCGGCTCCCAATTGGGCGCAAGACCTTGCTCGGCGCATTCAGATAGACGCTTATGCACAAGGAGGGTTCACTTACGAACATACGGGAGGCAAAGACAATAACACCTTTGACATAAAGCGAGCCATGATTATAGCAGCACTCCCCATCACCGATCGCTGGTTCGCCTTCTTCATGCACGACTTCAGCAGCGAGGTGCAGGAATACTATACTTCCTATCGAGTGACGAATAACAAAGCGTTCAACGTGAAACTTGGTCAGTTTAAGAACGCTCTCACTTATGAGAATAGTCAGCCAGCTTTCGCGCTCGAGGCCATCAGCCTCACATCTGAAGGCGTGGGTTATTTGGCTGGATGTGGAAGTGACAGACTTTTGGGCACTCAATATGGACGTGACCTCGGATTGGAATTGTTTGGTGAAACGAATAGCGGAAAGCTGAAATACACCTTGGCGGTAATGAATGGACAAGGGGTCAACAAAAAGGACGGCAATAACGAAAAGGACTTCATCGGCAAACTGGAATACCGCCCCACTTCTGAACTCAATTTCATCGTTTCAGGACAATTGGGGCGCGGACATGCTGTTGAGCGATCTATCTACAACCCAGACATACAAGTGGGCGACAACTACAAGCGCAATCGTTGGACGGCGGGTTTTGCCTATAACTCACGCCCCATCCGTCTGCGTGGTGAATATGTGGAAGGTAAGGATGGCGATGTGACCAGTCGTGGTGCTTATGTAACAACAGCCATTCCTGTAGCTCCAAAGTTAGAACTTGTGGGTTCTTACGACTTTTTTAACTACAACATAAAGGCTCACATGGATCAGCATAAAGCTATTCTTGGCTTTCAATATTGGTTCTACAAGAACTGCCGTTTTCAGGTTCAATATGTCTATAAGAGTGCGTCGCTGCAAGACCATTCCTTCGTCACTCCAGGGGGCGATGTCGTCAACAGCAAAGTTTTTACCCACGGAGCCAACCATGCCATTCTTTGTCAAATGCAAGTGCGCCTGAAATAAGGAGAATGAAAGGCATAAAAAGAAGGAAAAACTTATTTGATTAGGGGATTTGAACGACCATAATTACCCGAAGGCGTACCAATATCACGGTGCGCCTTCTTTTTTTAATGACCATTTCTACAGATGCTAAATATAATCGCTACCTTTGCAACCGAAAACAACATTTTCAATTAAACACAAAAATACAATGAAACTACGAAACAAACTGACGCTCGCAATGCTGACTGTCTGTCTTGCATCGGGCAGCCTTCATGCACAAGGAGCAAAAGAATTGCCAGATTGGACAAAGGATTTGGCAGAGCGGATTCAGCTGCACGGCTATGCCCAAGGCGGCTACAATTACAATCATAAGGGTAGCGACGACACAAACACATTTGAAATTAAGCGCGTCCTCTTTTGGGCCAATGCTCAAATTACCGACCGATGGTCTTTCCTTTTCATGCACGACTTCTCGAGTGTGGTGCAAGAGTACTACACGGACTATCGCCTGACGAACAACAAGGCGCTCACTGTCCGTTTGGGTCAATTCAAGAACGGACTTTCCTACGAGAACCCACTCTCGCCCACCAATCAAGAGGCCATCGATGTGTATAGCGAAGGTGTGACCTACCTGACAGGTTGCGGCAGCGACCCACTCTTAGGTGTGCAGTATGGTCGTGACCTCGGACTTTCTCTTTTTGGTGAGACAAAAGACGGAAAGCTACGTTACGAGGTGGACGTGATGAATGGGCAAGGGATTAACAAGAAGGACGGCAATGCTGAGAAGGACTTTATCGGGCGCTTGGAGTTTCGTCCTGTGAAAGGACTCAATCTGGTGGCTACCGGGCAGTTGGGGCGTGGACATGCCATCAACACTTCGCTCTACAATCCTGGCATTCAATTGGGGCAGGATTATAAGCGCAACCGCTGGACGGTGGGCTTTGATTATAAATCCAAAGCCTTCAATGCTCATGGTGAATACCTCGAAGGAAAGGATGGCGATGCAACCAGCCGCGGAGCGTACATCACGGGCAGTGTGCCTCTTGGCAACACCCATTGCGACCTCGTCGGCTCGTACGATTTCTTTAATTTCAACACCGACCTCTGCATGGATCAGCACAAGGCCATCTTTGGCTTGCAATACTGGTTCTACCAGAAGTGTCGCTTCCAGGTGCAATACGTTTACAAGAGCGCTTACACACAAGGCAATCAGTTCATTCATGGTGCCAACCACGCTGTCATGTGCCAAATGCAGATTCGTTTCCATTAAATTTTCGATAACATCATGTTGATTAAAATTCTTCTCACCGTCATCTTCTTGGCTGTGACGGTTTATGTGGGTATCTACTCGCGCAAGCAAGCCAACAATGTAGATGGATTTGTGCTCGGAGGCCGTTCAGTAGGTCCGTGGCTCTCGGCCTTCGCCTTCGGTACCAGCTATTTCTCAGCTGTTGTTTTTGTAGGCTATGCAGGTCAGTTCGGCTGGAAATACGGCTTGTCCAGCTCATGGATAGGTATAGGCAATGCACTCATTGGCTCGCTGTTGGCATGGATTATTTTGGGAAGGCGCACCAAGCTGATGACTCAGCACATTCAGTCGCGCACCATGCCCGATTTCTTTGGCACCCGCTTTGCCAATCAGGGACTTCGCATTGTCGCCTCCATCATCGCCTTCGTATTTCTCATTCCCTATACAGCTGGTGTGTATAGCGGCATTTCCAAACTTTTCGATATGGGCTTCGGCATTCCTTACGAATATTGCATTATCATCATGGCCCTCCTTACCGCTGTGTATGTGATATTGGGAGGTTATAAGGCAACAGCCATCAACGATTTCATTCAAGGCATCGTTATGCTGGGCGGCATCATCGCCGTTATTCTTGTGGTGCTCAACAGTCAAGGAGGTTTTTCTGAGGCGTTCGCCAAGATGAAGGAAACCGTACCGACCGTTCACGACCTCGAAAGTCCGCTTTATAAAGACTTCCAGCCAGGCGACTTCGCTTCTTGGTTCGGTCCCAACCCCATGAGCTTGCTGGGTGTGGTGGTGCTTACATCGCTCGGCACTTGGGGACTCCCCCAAATGGTGGGTAAATTCTACTCCATTACCGACGAGAGTGCTATCAAGCGTGGTACCATCATTTCCACCATCTTTGCTCTTGTTGTAGCAGGTGGATGCTATTTCTTAGGAGGCTTTGGACGCTTGTTTGGCGAACCTGTTTGGAACGATGCACGCCACAATTATAAGTTTGACGACATCATCCCCACCATGCTCGATACAGCGGTCAACTCCGACCTTCTTATAGGTCTCGTGATGGTACTGGTGCTCTCTGCTTCCATGAGTACATTGGCTTCGTTGGTGCTGACTTCCTCTTCTACTATGACGCTCGACCTCATCTACCGCGACAAGCGCGCTACGGCCGATGAAGTGAAAGGAGGTGAGATAGATGACGAAGTGGCTGAGAAGATAGAACGCCGCAAGGTGGTCATCATGCGTGTGCTCATTGTGTTCTTCATTACCATTTCTGTGCTCATCGCCTTGAATCCTCCCACATTCATCGCCCAGCTTATGGGTATCTCATGGGGTGCTTTGGCTGGTGCCTTTTTGGCTCCATTCCTCTTGGGGCTATATTGGCGTGGGGTGACCACCGCTTCCGTTTGGGCATGCTTCATTTGGGGTGTGGGCTTCACGGTAGCCAACATGCTGTTGGGCAATCCTATCAACCCCATCGACTGCGGAGCCATCGCAATGGTGGGTGGCTTCCCTGTGGTGTTGCTTGTCAGTCTTGTGACAAAGAAACTGCCTCAGGCAAAACTTGATAGCATCTGGAAATGCTATAAGTGAAGCTATGCATTCAGGAGGGGGGTATTTATACCAAGATGTTTCTAATGTCGCGCAGATGATAAACTTCTTGAATGGGGGGGAGAGAATCTCCTCCTCTTTTTGTGTTTTGTCCATCCGTTGCGCATTCCTGTTGTTCCATCAGTTTGTCAAGGGGATAGTCTGGAAAACGGTTAAAGAAAATGGTGGACAAACCATAGTGTCTGGCTCCAAGAATGTCTGTGTTGAAGTTATCACCTATCATGATGGTGTGTTCTTTCTGTGCGCCTGACTTTTGGAAGGCGTAGTCGAAAAATAAGGGAGAAGGTTTGTTGGCACCAGCATCTTCGCTCAGAATGATGGAGTGAAAATAATCATACAGGCCGCAAGCGTGAAGTTTCTTGTATTGCACTTCGTGGAAACCGTTGCTGCATAGGTGCATGCGGTAGCCTTTCTTGCGGAGATAATCCATTAGTTCTTGCGCTCCATCCACAAGCCCTGACTTCACAGAACAGAGAGCCAGAAACTGGTCACTGACTTTCATGCAATATTCTTTTGTGGGGGTTAGACCCTTTCCGAGGCTGAGGGGGTGGCGAAAACGCTCTACGATGAGGTGGCTCCGTTCAATTTCTCCTTTGGCGTATTGTGTCCACAGGCGGATATTTGTGTTCCAATAGTCATCGTAGAACACTTGCGGATCATCGAAGTACAGTTCCCAATGCATTATGTCAAACAACTCGCTTAAAGCGATAATAGCATTGCCGTGGGTGTCGTAGAGGGTATCGTCGAAATCGATGAAAAGATCTGTGTAGTTCTTCATTCTGAATGATGCCAAGCACAGTGAAGCTCTTAGTTGAAGATAGCGTTGAAACACTTGTCGGCAGCTCCGGCATTGGCATTGATATAGTTGCCAGCCGCTTGACCGGCTTTCTGTAGGTCAGCAGGAGAGGTAATGAACTTGTCCATAATGGAAGCGAAGCTCTCGGCATCCTGATATTCGAAAGAACCTCCGCAGGCTTTGAGTGCCTGAGCCTCGCGGAATTTTTGATTGTTGGGACCGAATAGTACAGGAATGCCATAGACGGCAGCTTCGGGTACATTGTGGATGCCTACGCCAAATCCACCTCCCACAAGAGCTACTTTCCCGTAGCGATAGATGGACGAAAGTTTTCCGAAGCAATTGACAATCAGTGCATCAATTTCATGAGAAAGCATGTCCTTGTTTTGCTCTACCTGAGTGTATCTCGCATGGGTGAATCCATTGTCATTCAACAAATTCTCAATGTCTTTCAGATGGGTCTCGCTGATGACATGTGGAGCGATGATGAGTTTCCAGCCTTTATGCTTTGCGAAGTAGGGAATATAGATTTCTTCATCCGGTCCCCATGAAGACCCCGCAATGAAGCAGGGAGAATGGCCAACAAATTGTTCTACCAAGGGCAGGGGAGCAGCAGCATCTTTGATGGCAATGACGCGGTCGAGGCGGGTGTCGCCCACAACTGTTACATTTTTGATACTGTGTTTAGCTAATAGCTCCTTAGATGTCTCGTTCTGAACGAAAAGGTGTGTGAACTGGCGGATGGGCCTCAGCGAGCCGTACCATTTGAAGAAATATTGGTCAGGGCGAAATATGCTGCTCACACTATAGGTCTTGATGCCCTTTCGGTGGCAAAAAGTCAGGTAATTTGTCCAGAATTCATATTTAATAAATATTGCAATTTCAGGGTGGGCCAATCGAAGGAAGGAGAGAGCATTGCCCGGAGTATCGAAAGGCAGGTAGCAAACAAGATCTGCTCCTTCATAGTTTTTCCTCACCTCGTAGCCAGAAGGGGAGAAGAACGTGAGCAATATCTTGTATTCAGGGCAATCCTTGCGTAGCCGTTCCATGAGCGGACGGCCTTGTTCAAACTCTCCTAACGAAGCTGCGTGAAACCACACCACACGATCGTTCTTCTTGATGTGGCGGCGCAGCAAGATGAAGGTTTGGCTAATGCCTACCACCATCTTGCGTGCCTTCTTGTGGAAAATGGCTGCCAACAGCATACTCCACGTAAACAGATATAGTCCTAAAGAATATAGCATGAAGATCTTTGTTTGAGTGAAAAGTGAATAGTGAAAAATCTAAGTTACTATTTGCAAATGAATGCCAACAAAACGAATGGCGGGTAAAATGGATTTTTCACTTTTTACTTAAGGTATGTTCTAATAATTACTAAATCTGAGATGATTATCTTCCATTGTTTTTGTTGCTTTTG
>ODAJ012190951.1_pt1 | contig 10897 bp, 10 predicted proteins | sample 1539241 | NCBI WGS metagenome assembly ODAJ01 (sample SAMN02144231, study PRJEB22623) | gut metagenome | biome: sheep rumen | host: Ovis aries | place: New Zealand
CTATGCCCGCAAGGACACCCTCTCACTGGGTATCTGTAACGGTTGTCAGCTGATGGTTGAGCTCGGTCTGACCGGTGCCAAGGGCGCTAAGATGCTGCACAACGATAGCCATAAGTTCGAGAGTGAGTTCATCAGCCTGAGCATTCCTCAGAACAACAGCGTGATGTTCGGTTCGCTGAGCGGCAACAAACTCGGTTTGTGGGTAGCCCACGGAGAAGGAAAGTTCTCTCTTCCAGAAGCAGAGAGCGCATATAACGTGATTGCCAAGTACAACTACGCCGGCTATCCCGCTAATCCTAACGGTTCCGACTATAACGTGGCAGGTATCTGCTCGGCTGACGGCCGTCATCTCTGTATGATGCCCCACCTGGAGCGTGCCGTATTCCCTTGGCAGAACGCCTGGTATCCAGCAGATCGTCGTAACGATGAAGTGACTCCTTGGATAGAGGCCTTCGTCAATGCACGTAAGTGGATAACCCACCTCCAGCCCCTCCCCAAGGAAGGGGAGTCTAAATAGTCTTTCCACAGAAATGCAGCAAGAGGCAAATCATAACGAGAACAAGGCTAAGACAAACCTATCCCCCTTCCCTTGGGGAGGGGAAGGGGGTGGGTTAGAGATGTTTACCACCTTCTTTAAGATTGGCATATTCACCCTTGGTGGTGGATATGCTATGATACCTTTGATAGAAGAAGAAGTGGTGAACAAGAAGCGATGGGTGTCGAAAGATGAGATGCTCGACCTGATAGCCATTGCCCAGAGTTGTCCGGGTGTCTTTGCTATCAATATCGCAACATTCGTTGGTTATAAGTTGAACAAGACACGAGGAGCCATTGCCACCACCATTGGTACGGCCCTACCCTCGTTCCTCATCATCCTGCTCATTGCCATCTTCTTCCACCAGTTTGAAGACAACAAGATTGTTGCCGCCATGTTCAAGGGCATCCGTCCTGCCGTAGTGGCACTGATTGCCGTACCGACCTTCAACTTAGCCAAGCGAGCACAGCTGAACAAATGGACTGTTTGGATACCCATTGTTTCTGCGCTGGCTATCTGGCTAATGGGGGTGTCACCTATTTGGGTAATCATCTGTGCAGGCATCGGAGGCTTTGCCTATGGGAAGTTAAGAGTTAAGAGTTAAGAAAGATAGCTGAAACTTATGATATTCCTCAGTTTATTCTATACATTTTTCATGATAGGGCTGTTTGGCTTCGGTGGCGGTTACGGTATGCTGTCACTGATTCAGCACGAGACTGTCGAGCACTGGCACTGGATGACATCCTCGCAGTTTACGGATATCGTTGCTATCAGTCAGATGACACCCGGACCAATAGGTATTAACTCAGCCACCTACTGCGGCTATACGTCTGTTGTCAACGCCGGATACTCAGCCCCCATGGGTGTGTTAGGTTCAGCTGTTGCCACCTTTGCCCTGGTGCTGCCCTCGTTGATTCTAATGATTCTCATCAGTAAGATGTTCATGAAATACATGCACCACCACAGTGTGGAGAGCGTCTTCCAAGGTCTGCGCCCTGCCGTCGTAGGACTGCTGGCTGCCGCCACCTTATTATTATGTACGGCCGACAACTTCTCGACGCCCACCACAGACTGGTGGAAGTTCATGGTGAGCTGTCTGCTTTTCATTGCCGCCTTCGTCGGTGTGATGTTCATCAAGATCAACCCCATCCGCATGATACTATATTGTGCTATAGCAGGACTGATACTACTCTATTAAGCACATAAAAAAAAATGAGGATGTGTCATTTGGCACATCCTCATTATATTAATACACTTCGTTTTAGAAAATGTAAGCGATACCCATCTGGAATACAGGACCGTCGAACTTGATGTCATAATCATAAGAAACTGTCTGGCCCAAATAAGTTACGCTTTCTGACTTTGTCTTCTTGTTGTACTGATACTTAATGTCAAGATTGAGTTTCAGATTGCTCTGAAGATAGTATTCAGCACCAGCACCAATATTGAAACCGAAGATAGATTCCTTATCATCCATATCACCATGCTGCATAGCCAGGTTTACACCAGCGAGAGGATAAATCTTAATGTCTTCAGCAACGGGGAACAGATAGTGGAAGTTCAGGTCGAAATCCATCACGCCAGCCTTATCCTTCGGGAACCAGTAGTTGTAAGCAAACTCACCACGGATATTCTCCACGAACTCATACTGGAACTTTGCGCCAATACCGAAGGGATTGTAGCCATGACCATAAGCTGCATAACCCAAGTTAGCACCAACTGCCATCTTACCTTCCTGTGCAAATGCGCCAATACTCATCAGCATCATTGCTGCGATCATCATTAATTTCTTCATAGTTTTTTGGTTTTAATGAATAATAAAAATAGTTTAGACGCTGCAAATATAAAGAATTATTTTTAATCCGCAATGTTTTTTTACAAAAAAAAATCGCCCTTTTGAGCGATTTTCTATTATTTTTGTCTTTTTCCTAGGTTTATTTGTGTTTCCAGTAGTACTCTACGGCACGCTTGACGTTTTCTTTCACTGCGTTCGATGTAAACGTAGCTCCTGTTACGCCATCCACCTCTACTGTCGACTTCTTTGAAATCTTCTGTCCCTCGTAGAGTGGCACCATCTGCTTTTTTACCTTTGCATTATACTTTGGTGTCTCCTGATTCTTCAGCAGAACCACCTTGACGATTTTGTTCTTTTTGATGTATACCTCCACGGGTGTAGACTCGATATATCCTTTCACGTCGTCAGCCAGTGTCGTGGTGTTAACCACATACGTTCCGTCCTTCTCCTTACGCATCACGTCATCTGCGTAAACCTGTATAAATGCTGTCATCAGCAGCATACTTAATAATAACTTCCTCATTGTTGATTATGTTTAAAACGCCTGCAAAGTTATAAAATAAAAACCAATAATAAATAAGACGTTATGAATTATTTGCAATTAACTGACATATTGTTATATATCTATAAAAAACACCACCTTTCAGCAGTTTATTAGCAAATAATCACTACTTTTGTGTATTGCTTACACTTAAAACAGCTTATTATATGACTAACAGAACGAAACTAGCTACTTTATTAGCTGTAGCCACACTGAGTCTAAACGCTCAAAAGCCGATGAACGCTCCTAAAGGTGGCAAGGCCATCAGTGATGAACTCATCGGAATTTTCTTTGAGGACATCAGCTCTTCAGCTGATGGCGGTCTCTATGCAGAACTGGTACAGAACGGTTCTTTTGAGTTCAACCCCAACGAGAAAGACGGCTGGGGTCCCACTACCGCATGGAAGATGGTTCGTCCAGGCCACTCACTGGGTAAGCTGGACATCCGTATGACAGATGGTATCCACCCCAACAACCCCACCTACATGCGTCTGCACACGGAACGCGCCAAGGAGTTCTACGACTACAAAGGCTGGAAAGGTTTTGGTTTGGAGAACAACGGCTTTGAGGGCATCTCTGTCAAGGCTGGTGCCAAGTATGACTTCTCTGCTTTCTTCCGCAATGTCGACAAGACCAAGCAGGTACGTGTCGTGCTCGGTGTTCCTCAAGGCTGGGGCAAGGATCCCAAGATTCTTGACGAGGCAACCATCACCGTCAGCGACAAGCAGTGGAAGAAGTATGGTGCCGTGCTGACTCCCTCAGAAGACTGCAAGAATGCTATTCTGCAAATTCTCGTCCTGACCGTCGGCGACCTCGATGTTGATATGGTATCGCTGATGCCAGAAGACACATACAACGGCCATGGTCTGCGCAAAGACCTCACCCAGGCACTTGCCGACCTGCAGCCAAAGTTTATGCGCTTCCCTGGCGGTTGCGTAGTACACGGTGGCGGTGATGGTTTCTGGAACACCTACCGCTGGAAGACCACCATCGGTCCTAAGGAGACACGCCGCCAGCTGAAGAACACCTGGGGCTACCACCAGAGCGTTGGTCTGGGTTACTACGAATATTTCCAGCTGTGCGAAGACCTTAACATGCAGCCTGTACCCATTCTGCCTTGCGGCGTCAGCTGTCAGGGAACCAATGGTGGTTGGAACATGTGGCCCACACAGGCACAGGATGTTTGTCCGATGTCCGACATGGACGAGTGGACACAGGATGCCCTCGACCTCATCGAATGGGCCAACGGCGACCCCGCTACCTCTAAGTGGGCAAAGATGCGTGCCGACCAGGGACACCCCGCCCCCTTCAATCTGAAGTATCTGGGTATCGGCAACGAAGAGAAGATTACCCCCGAGTTCAACGAGCGTTTCAAGTATATGTACGAGCGCATCACGAAGGCTTACCCCGACATTGTCATCGTCGGTACTGCCGGTCCTGGCTCTCACAGCGGCAACCCCGACTTTGAGGCTGGCTGGAAACTCGCTGACGAGTTGGGCATGCCCATCATTGACGAGCACTACTACGAGCCCAACGCCTACTTCCTCTCTTCACGCCAGTACGACAAGTACCCCCGCGACCGCAAGACGAAGGTATACCTCGGCGAATATGCCGCCAAGGACAAGAAGCTCATCGACGCCCTGGCCGAGGGTCTCTATCTGTTGCATGTTGAGCGCAATGCCGACGTTGTCCTCATGAGCAGCTATGCTCCCCTCTTCGCCAAGAAGAACGCCACCAACTGGAATCCCGACCTCATCTATTTCGACAACGAGCGTCCTTTCCTGACCTGCAGCTACTACGTACAGCAGCTCTTCGGTCAGTCCAGCGGTCAGTACTACTATGGTGACTGCGTAAAGATTGAGAATCCCGATGTTGCTCCCCGCTGGAAAGACCTTCCCAAAGACGAGGAGAGCGGTTTTCTGCAGGATCAGAGTGTTGTGCTCAATGTTAAAACCCGCAAGCTCTATGTCAAGATGGTCAACGCCGGTGCAGAGGCTAAGAAAGCCAACATCGACCTGAGCCGTTTCAAGGTGAAGAAGTGCACCAAGACCGTGCTGAAGGGCAACGCCAACGACGAGAACAACTACGATGCACAGCCCATTGCTCCACAGAAGGAGACCATCAAGGCAGAAAAGAAGTTTGCTGTAGACCTGGCCCCCTACTCTATGGTGATGTACGAATACCAGCTATAAGAATACTAACGGAACCTCCGAGCTACGGCTCGGAGGATAAAGCACCCATGCAGAATCAGCGTCTGGCAGAGTCCATAGTGATGAGCCATGACGCTGAATCTTTCTTTTAACGAGTCACGATGGTGCTGGGTGGTGTCTCCACCCTCTTCGAAGTTGGCCAGGATGGCATGCGTATTAACCAACGGCAGATGCTGGCGCTCTGCCTCGCGCATGATGCGGATGCACCAGTCGACATCGGCAGAGTGGCGATACTGCAGGTCGTAGGGTATCTGACGGGCTAAACTCGTCAGCACATAGAAAGCCTGGTGGCACACCAGCATGCCCTGTTTGAATGATTTCCACGTCAGCTGTTCTGGTGGTCGATGCGTGCGCAGGTGCAGGAAGTTGCCCTCAGCATCAGTAATGGCGGTGTCGCCAAAAACCACCGCAGGTTCACGGTTCATGGTTATTGGTTCACGGTTATTGGTTATTGTCTTCGCCACCGTCTCTATGGTGTCGGGTGCATAGAGCGTGTCGCCCGCATTGAGAAAGACGAGGTAGTCGCCCGTCGCCTTCAGCAGTCCTTTGTTCATCGCATCATAAAGCCCCTTGTCTGGCTCAGACTGGATAACCACCTCATGGCGGCTCGCTGCCTTGTAGCGCTCAGCAATAGCAACGGTATCATCCTTCGACGCACCGTCAATAATGAGGTGTTCGATGTCGGCATACGTCTGACAGGCCACACTGTCCAGCGTGCGCTGCAACGTACGGGCAGCATTATAGGTGATGGTGACGATGGATATTTTCATACACTTCCAGATATCGGTTTGCTACACTCTGCTGTGAATAGCAGTGGGCTACTTTCTGCAGGCATGCCTTCCGCACAGCGTCGTGGTCAGCCTCAAAGAGTGTCCACCATATGCCACGTGCCAAGTCCTCGCTGCTGCGGTATTCTGCCACATAACCATTCTGCTGGTGGTCTATCTCCTCAGGGATGCCTCCTACTCTAAAGCCCACAGCGGGCACGCCACAGGCCATGGCTTCCATGATGGTGTTGGGCAGGTTCTCCGACAGCGAAGGCAACACAAAGACGTCGGCAGCATTATACACATCGACGATGCGTTGTTCATCGTTGACATACCCCAGCGGACACGTACGGAAAGGCAGCTGTCCCACAATTTCCTCAGCATGTCCGCCCAGCACAGCTACCGTGATGTTGTCCTTCTGGTCGGGATGCTGCGTGGCTATCAACTGGCAAGCCTCAACAAGATAGTTCATGCCTTTGTTCAGGTTGGTGACGCGCTGCGAAGCAAACAGGATGACGCGACCCTCTGCAGGCAGACCGACACGCTGGCGTGCCTGCTGCTGGTCCTTAGGCATGTAGATGTGCGTATCTATCGGATTGGGGATGCTCTCCACCCGCTGTCCTTGCAGCAGTCCACTCTTCCTGGCCTCTCCGGCCAGCCACTGGCTGCATGCCACAAAAGTCATCTGGCGCCCTGCCAGCATCTTCTGCTTCTTACGCCACACCTTTGCTGCCAGGTCGTTGTCACTGCCACCGCCAGGCAACAGCCGACAATGGCAGCACTGCTGTTCGAAGCGCCGGCAGTCCAGCGTCAGATGGCACACGGCCGTTACCGGCCAGATGTCGTGCATGGTCCATACCACCGGTTTACCACTATCCAGTATCTTGCGGATGCCCTTCAGCGACAGCATACCCTGGTTCACCCAGTGCAGATGGATGATGTCGGCTTCCTGGAATTCCTGCAGCTGTGTGATGTCGGCACCACAGTTGGCGATGTCCACCTCAAACAGGTGCTTACGGTTCAGGTGCAGCCCGAGCCACACGACAAACCGTTCCCACAGAAAGCGCAGCTGCATTCCCTTCTGTCCGGGCACCGCCGCTACCGTCAGGCGGTCTGTCTCCTTGTCGCGCACCAGCATCTTGGCCTTCACACCGTTGTTGTTCAGTGCCTCCATCAGCCTACTGGCGGCCACCGCAGCGCCACCCGTCCGTTCACTTGTATTAACAATGAGTACTCGCATGCTGCAAATCATTATAAAGTGCAAGGCCCTTCATCGTCAACAGATATTTCTGGCGGGGATGGCGGGGAGATTGAGGGTATAACAAACGGATATATCCATCGGCGACAGCAGGATTGAGGTAAAGACTCAAGACATTCTTCCTATCTTTCAGGCCAATGAGTTCCATCATTTCTTTTACGGACAGTTCCTGCTCGCCTATTATTTGCACAAGTTTTACGATGTTTGGATTATCCGTGTGCAACTTGTCCTGTACTTGTGGGGTACTTGTGGGGTACTTGCGGGGGGCTTGTTCGCTTTCAGGCATTTTCCATTCTTCGGGCCCATCAATCATCATGTATCTGTTCTTCAGCGTGTTGTTTTCGCCCAATAACAGGTTACGGAAAAACCTTACCAAGAATAAAGGTTCGTAGTTAATGCCCTTTTGCAGGTTTCGATAGCTGGCACGAACCAACGCATTGCGGAAATACCATGAATGGCGCTCGAACAGGTCGTTGTCCACGCTGAAGCCCTGCGAGCGTAAGTACTTAATGGCAAAGACGGCTGTAGTTCGGGTGTTACCCTCGCCGAAGGGATGAATCTGCCAGAGACCCGCTATGAACTTTGCCAAATGTTCTACCATCTGGTCTTTGTTCAATGGTGTATAGTCAAACTGCCGCTCTTGTTCCAAATCGTATTCTATAGCCATACGCAAATCCTGCCAGCGACCATAGAGCACAGAGTCACCTCGCAGCACCCACTCTTTCTTCGAGATGTCGTAATCACGGAATCGTCCAGCATGCTTAAACACGCCCTCGAAAATGGCGCGATGAATAGCGGCCAGCCCAGCTACGCTATAGGTAAAAGCATCCGTCTGCAAGAGTTTTGAGATGTTACTCGATACACGGTCTGCCTCTTCCTTGTCTTCGTCGCCTTCGTCGTGGGCTGTCTTCTTGACATAATACTGCTTCACCAGTTCACGCGCCTCGTCGATGGTAATCTCGCCCTCGATATTCCTGCGTGCTGTCTCCTGCAGATATTCAGATGTCTTCAGTCCATCGACAGCCTGCAAACCAATAGCCACGCGCCATGCTTCTGCACGCTCGCGCTTCTCGGGTTCACCTTGGCGGATGTACTCGTCGAAGTTGATATATAGCTCTTTCTCGTCCATCTTACAAACTTTCTGCAAAGTTACAAAAAATTCCCGTTCCTCACGCAAGAAACGGCCTAAAAATATATGTACCTCTCGCAGATTGCGCAGATAACGCAGATTTTATAACTGTAAGGTGTCTAAAAAGCGCGTTTTTCTGACATTTCTCCCCACTTTTTGTGGTTATTTCGAGGAAAATATGTAATTTTGCGGTCAACAATCTGCGTCATCTGCGTCATCTGCGAGAGAACAGAAAAATATGCGTCGGCGAGAGATCAATTTCTCGCGGGAGTAATTATTTATTTCTCGCAGATTTCACGGCTCTCGCAGATAATAACACGGAACACAACTTAAACCTCTTAAACCCTTAACCAGAAAATCAATGAAGATTCACGCGCCACTACTGCCATTGGCAGCATGTATGATAGCAGGGATAACGACGAGCCAATGGATAAATGATTGGCTGATGGCTTTGGCAATGCTGGTAATAGTGGTCATAGCTACCTGCATGGTAGGGCGCTACCCTCGTCTGCAGACGGCAGGGATATTAGCGGCCGTGCTCTTGCTCGGCGTGGCGTTAGGCAGCCGACAGCGACAGGCGCTCCGTGTGGAATGGCCGCAGGAGGAGCAGACAGTGCAGTTGGTTGTCGTCAGCGAGGTGAAGGTCAAGAAGAAGACGGTGGCGTTCGACGCACTGACGACCGACGGACAGCATAAGCTGCGCTGTAGCATCCACCGCGACAACAATAGTGAGCGCATCGAGATAGGACAAGGACTCGTTGTTCATACGCGCATCAACAAGATTCGCCATCGGAAGCAGGGTTCCTTCGACTACCGCCAATACATGCAGTGTCACGGATTCACCGGCGAGCTGTATGCTTATCACAATCAGTGGCAGTGGCAGGCGGTCGGTCTACAGGCATTATCCATGACGGACCGATTGCGGCTGCGCTTTCTGGTGTGGCGCCACCAGTTGCTTTCCCACTTTCAGCAACAGTCTATGGACGACGATGCCTACGGCGTGATTGCCGCTATGGCGTTAGGCGACAAGACAGCGCTGAGCAAAGACCTCAAGGACACCTTTTCGCGGGTGGGAGCCTCGCACATACTGGCACTGAGCGGTCTGCACCTGATGATCATCTACAGCATTGTCACGCTCGTCATCGGGTGGCACCGCTATCACATCGTGACGCAGAGCATCACGGTACTCGCTATATGGGCCTTCGCCCTATTGGCCGGACTGCCCACCAGCGTGGTGCGCTCTGCCTTCATGATTAGCATCTATGCCCTGTTGTCGTTAGGCTACCGCGAACGCATGTCTGTCAACACACTGGCCTTTGTAGCGGTCGTCTTGCTGGTGGTCAATCCGCTGTCCTTGTACGACCTCGGTTTTCAACTGTCGTTCACGGCAGTACTCAGCATATTGCTCGTCCACCCGCTCATCAATGGTCTGATAGCTGCCGACGTACAGCAACGGCACCGCTGGCTGTCGACCGCATGGGGTTTGGTGACCGTCTCTGTGGCGGCACAGATAGGTACGGCACCACTCGTTGCCTACCACTTTGGCCGCTTCAGCACGTGGTTCCTGCTGAGCAATTTCATCGTCATTCCGTTAGCCTGGTTCATACTCTGCTTCACCCTGCTGTGCCTCGCATTCAGTTGGTGGTCGTGGGCAGCCGGTACACTGACCGCCCTACTCGTCTGGCTGACAAGCGCCATGAACCATGCCCTCGGATGGGTGGCGCAGCTACCCTTGAGCAGCATCGAGGGCATCCGTCTCAGTGCCATCCAACTACTCCTTATCTATATCATCATCGGCTGCTGCTACGTGGCGCTCAGCATAAGATTTCCAGCAGCTCGGAGAAGTGGGTGATTTTCTGCAGCCGCTCGTGGGGGAACTCCTCGCTCTTCTCTAATTCCCACACCACATGGTAGGGGATGTGCGCCGTCCAGGCCCCTGCTGCCAGGGCGGGGGCAATGTCTGAGCGGAACGAGTTGCCGACCATCAGTGTCTGCTCGGGTGCCACGTCCAGGTTCTCGCAGAGCTGGCGGTATTCGCGCTCGGTCTTGTTGGACACCGTCTCCACATACGAGAAGTACTGTTCCAACCCTGACCGCTGCAACTTCGACTCCTGATCCATCAGCTCGCCCTTGGTGAATACCACCAAGCGATACTGGCGGCGCTCTGCCAACTTGCGCAGCGTCTCTTCCACCTCGGGCAGGGGTGTCGTCGGGAAGCGCAGCAACTGCTGTCCCAGTTCTATCAGCCGCATGACGATGTCGCCCGTCAGTTGTTCGTGACTGACGCGCACGGCATTCTCAATGAGCGACAGCGTGAAGGCCTTGGTGCCATAGCCCGTCAGCGACAGGTTCTTACGCTCCGTGGCAAACAGTCCCTCGCTGACTTCGCGGGCTGTCGCCCACGGCTTCAGCAATTCACAGCACTCCTGCTCCACCTTGTCAAACCACGTCTGACAGTCCCATAGCGTGTCGTCGGCATCAAAGGCCACAACTTTTATCTCTCGATTCTTCATTCTTTACTCTTTTTTTCAACAACGAATTACACGAATTTTTATCAACCACGAATTATTTTTTTTAACCACGAATTACACGAATTTCACTAATTTTTTGGCTGCGCACGATATACATATTAATTCGTTTAATTAGTTTAATTAGTGGTTTC
>ODAJ012113058.1_pt1 | contig 10894 bp, 9 predicted proteins | sample 1539241 | NCBI WGS metagenome assembly ODAJ01 (sample SAMN02144231, study PRJEB22623) | gut metagenome | biome: sheep rumen | host: Ovis aries | place: New Zealand
AACTTCGCTTGCAAGCCTGCGTCGAATTTAGGCAATCTGACGAAAATCTGTGCCTCAACGCCAGTTGAGGTTGCGCATACTGATGCACAGAGGTCGTGCGGTGTTGCCTATAAAGTCCAAAAGCGCCCGTACCTGAACACGGACGCTTTTGTGTTTGTGTTCTGATCTTTTTCTGTGTCAGGAAGATCATCAGAGTTTTTTATGACCGTTCTTTTTAATTGTGCTCAACGGATGGAGACTATCTCCGGTATTTCTGAAAAGCCGGAATATGCAGGTCATACTGTGAATTTCCGTACTCATGTGAAGTCCTACAAAAACAAGAAGCGTGTGGATAACCCGAAGGAGGGCGGTTGCTGCCATAACTGTGCTGTGAGCATTGCGGCGAACTATCTTGTGATCTTTACGGACTTGGCGGGGTCGTTTGTTTTTGTGTTTTTCATTGTTGTTTCTCTTTTCGGTTTCGGGGTTTTCCTTTGCTGTGATCACATAATACCATACCGTCTTTGAGAACTTCCTGACATGGAAACAGGATTTTCAAAACTATTTCTGCGACAGTTTATCCCTGTTGTGTCGCTTATGCAGCACATCGTCGCATTGCTGCCGCTTATGCAACGAAACGGGTCATCAATTAACTGTCTTTGGCAGCCAGCTTCGGAGCCTCACAGGGTTATGATCTGCGATCGGCAAGCATCCGCCTTGGAGCGATTAGCCTTAGCGCAGGGGAGACCCGTAACCCATTTATTGAAAAGGGGTGTGACGACAGAACGATCTGCTGTCGGCTGTTAAAAGTGTCGTTACTGTCGTCATTGATGTCATACACCAATAAAGCCGGACAGGGGAGTAACGGTCTGTTCTAAGACATGGTACTTTGACAACCTCGGGAACTACAGCAACAGGTATAAGCAAGGTCACTGTTTTTGCTTTTGACTGACAGACCATCTTGACATCCACCGTCAAAAGATATAGAATATCATATAAAAAAGCAGCACATTGCACAAAGATCGGTTAGCTGAAAAAATAACAGTCAAAACCGTGCGTAGTTTTACTCTTATCCTTCGTGTAATAAGTGAAAGCAAAAGAAACAGCTTTCGGAAAGGAGCTTGTCAATGGACAACGGTGCAAGTAGCTACCGCCGTTTCCGTGACAACGGTGACCAAAGCGCACTGGTCGAGATAATAAGGGACTATAAAGACGGTCTGATCCTGTACCTGACAAGTATAGTCGGGAATGTTCAGACAGCAGAAGACCTTGCGGAAGATACCTTCGTGCTGATCGGTACAAAGAAGCCTAAAGACAAAGGCAAAAGCTCATTCAAGACCTGGCTCTATACTATCGGCAGAAATGTTGCGATAGATCATCTTCGGAAGCATTCAAAGCATATCGAGGTTTCCATTGAGGATAACGCTGAGCTCGTCAGCGATGAAGATGCCATTGAAACAGAATATATCAAAAAAGAGCAAAAGATCACAGTACATAAGGCGATGAGAAAGCTCTCCTCCGAGCATCAGCAGGTGCTCTGGCTGATATACTTTGAAGAACTGAGCAGTAAAGAAGCCGCAAAGATCATGAAGAAAAGCGTCCGCAGTATTGAATCCCTTTTATACCGTGCACGGAAGTCGCTGAGATCACAACTTGAAATGGAGGGATTTGATTATGAAAAGCTATGAAGAAATGGCTAAGAACGTACTTGATCGGATAGATGAGTACGAAGCAGAAAGAAAGATCAAGCGAGCCAGGATGACAAAGGTCGCAGCTTCGGTAACACCTGTCTGCGCCGCAGCAGTTATCGGTGTTGCCTTGTGGAGAGGCGGGGATGTCACAAACAATGATAATGCCCCTATCGATACCGCACCTGAAACCACGCTGTCGGAAACAGTATCCGAAAACTCGTCAGCCGCCCCGGGAGTCACAGCATCCGTAAAGCAAACGGAGCCGGCAACCCAAGACGCGAAAAGAAAAGTAAAATACAAAAAGGAATATCCGGATTGGGAGCCATTTCATACTGTTGAAGAATTATTATCATCAAGCGACACGGTAGTTGTTGGGAAAGTGACAGATATTTCATTTATGACACATAATGATATGTCGGATCCACCCCCAAAAACACCAAAAGGAAAGGTCTTATGCACCGTTTATGGATTAGATGTTAAGAATGTTTATAAAGGGAGTATCAAGGATCGCATTAGTCTTAAAATGCGGGGAGGAATAGAGAATAGTGCTTATGAAGATGAACAAGTAGCTGCATTGGGTAATAACCCGGAAACTGAAATAACAATCTGCGCAGATGAACCGACATTAGAAATCGGAGCAACATATCTGTTGATACTTAAAGAATATGAAGACTTTGCCGGGTACTATTATCCTATTGGTTACTATCAAGGAGTTTATCCAATCGAGCCAAAAAGCATTGAAAATGGAGATCGGAATAGTCTTGATAGTGAAGATCAAAACCATTTTTCTCTCAAAAATATAGTATCATTTTTTGGAGATGATAAATGGGATTCTTTTAAAGCCGAACACTCTCACAAAATGTAATAAATAGTTTTGTCAATATCATGAACGACAACGGTAAGATAGTTGATTGAATAAACAGAAAGGAACCCGATGCCAAAAGCCTTAGGTTCCTTTTTAGTATGGATATGGCATAATTATTGTTAATCATGTAGCTGTGTCCTTTTGAGGTGTTTACAGTGAAATGTGATTATATACACGGAATTACTTAAAACGACATTTTTGAAGCTGCTGACCGCACCGGAAAACGAGCCTTATTCCTATTCCGACAAAATTTATCAGCAGTGTTACAAGTATAACGGACACAGTAAGTACAATGAAGCCTTTAAATGAGCAGCGGGACTAATTCGGCATTTCCGTTTTAATGGTGTTTACTCCCATCAAAGCGGAAATCTGTCCTGATGATCACTTCACAGCCTCCCACAGCGTATGCTTGACAGTGAGACAGATAAACTATTACAAACTGAATAACAATGATAATACCGAATCCGGTTGACATCGGCTTCGGTATTTTGCTATATGTTCCCGATCACAATCGGTGTCACTCCGACCCACTTGAAGAATCCTATCCCCAGCAAATACAACACTATCGGCACGATCAGCACGGCCGTCTCGATCAGCAGCGAAGATATGAAGCTTTTTGCCTTTGACGAGATAAAGAAGATAAGAAGCATCGACACTATCAGTCCGATATATCGTACAGTTGATACAGCTGTCAGATATGATAAAATGCTCATATCCACACCCGACAGATGCTCCATAGAGCAGGCAGGAGCTTCTATTCCCCGCGTGCCGTAGGCGTGCAGGACATTGTAAAAATGTGGTGCATAAGTCAGAGCATAGATGACCGTCAGCACGATCATTCCTATTGCAAACTTGCGGATGAAAACAGTCCTGCGCCCTCTCGGAGAGGTGCGCAAAAGCACGGCTGCACCCGTTTTGTACTCGATGGAATAAACGTAGGTCAGCGTGCAGATCAGCATTGCAAGTGCCGTCAGAGCGAGTGTGGCATCCTTGTTCCCTGCGGTCTCGTCGCCCGTCAGGAGCTTGTAGCCCGAATCGTAGACGAACTCACCGTCATTGTTTTTGAGATACTCGGCATGCTGCTTGACACGTTCAAAAGCGAATTGCGGGGCGAGAATATTTTGATATTTCATCGCCGCAAAGGTGCTGCCATCTGCAAGCTCTTTCTGCATATCGGACTGTGCCTTGTCAAACTTTGCCTGCTCGTCGGCAAGGAACTGCTCCTTTTCGGAGGTGAGCTCGCCCTCCAGTTTCAGCATATACTGCTTGTAGTATATCTCGTCTGCGGAGGCAAATTTCTCGTTGATCGGAGTGCAGCTGAACCATACGAAACCGCCAAACGCGATCAGGATAAAAAGCACCTTCCCGCCGATGAAGACCTTATAGCATTCGTGGAGGAAAAGGCTTGCGTGACGGCCTTTCAGCAAGGTGAAGGTCAGACGCTTTGAACGGCTGCGGATGACTGTCTGTTTTGAAAATGTTATGACAGATAATATAGAAAATGTTAAAATCAAAAATGCAAGCGTAATAGCAAAAACAGCCTTGTATCCAAACGGCTCTCCGAAGATGTTGAGATTGAGATACTGCCCGAGTATATCGTGTGTATTTGCGAAGGCAACGAGGTTGATATACTTGAACGGACATAGATAACTTGCACTCGGTATGGTGTAGTACATAACTGCTTCGGCTGCGAGGATGATCGTCAGTATCGCGTAGACCTTTACGGAAGAATTTGAAACCGCTGTTATCATATATATCAGCGCTGCGAACACCATATACACGCCGAGCTTGCTAAGCAGGAACAGTCCGAGATACTGGACAACAGATATTTTCAGATCACAGCCGTTGAAGCTGTAGACCGACTGTATCTGCCGTGTGAGATCGCCGTATCCGTAAGTGAAATATCCCGCCGAAAAATTGACGGAACAGAGCAGGATAAGTGCTATGAAAGCCGCTGTAAAGCAGGTCATCAGCTTGGCAATGCCAAGAGGCATCCTACCATTGTAAGTCGTGCGTGAAAGGACGATCTGATCAAGCTCTTTTTCTCTGGTAACAATAGTGACAACAACAGTCATTATCATCAGAAACGCAGCAATATCGGTCACTTGAAAGCCTGTCGCCATATCAACGCCCTTGCTCTGTGCCGGGGTGAGCTTGCTGCCTTTGAGGTGTGCAAAATCGCTCGGGGTTTTGGCGATGTTCTTGTAGGAGAAAGTGTCGGGATCAGCGAAAAGAGATATGCCTGTCATTTTCTTCGCCTGCTGGTCGATACCGTCAAGATAGCTGTCATATTCAGCGCAGGCTTGAACCTCTTTCATAACATCGGAGATAAGCTGCCGCTCCATGAAAATATTGTCCGTGTATTCAAGATAGCTCCTGTTGTTATACTTTTCAAGCATCGCTTCGGTGTCAGTGTTTTCATCAAGATATGAAATATCTTCACCGAAAGATATCATCTCCATAGCACGAAGCTCATCGCTCTTGGCTGTGAGCTTTTCAAAAGCCTCATCAGCGTTTAGACCTTCGATAGAATAATATACAGCTCTGTACTGTGCGGCGGTATAGAGCTGATCTTTTTTTGAGCTTTCATTGACCCACAGCAGCACGCCGTTGAGCAATGTCAGAGCAAGAAAAATGCCTATTGTTGAGCGCCTGCAAAACGCCTTGATACATTCGTTTATGTATAGTCGCATAGGCACCTCTCAGTCGAAATAATAGAGGTACAGATCCTCCAATTCGGGTTTGACGGCGGTGAATTCATATCCCTCCGGCTCGCTCTCGGAGATCACCCGGACATAGATGTTTTGTTCGTCCCTTGAGATGTTTCCGACTTTGTATTTGTCCGATATTTCGGACAGATTATCTTCGCTCGCCGTTATCTCAAAAACCTTGCCCTCTATTGTTTCGCACAGTTCAAAGGGCTTGCCCTTGCCGATAAGTTCGCCATGTTTGAGCAGCAGGACATCCTTTGCGATGAACTCGATATCCGAAACAACGTGGGTCGCTATTATAACGATCTTCTCAAATGCGATCTCCGCTACAAGGTTTCGTATTCTTATACGTTCCTTCGGGTCGAGACCCGCTGTGGGTTCGTCAAGAATGATGATCTTCGGGTCGCCCAGCATTGCCTGTGCGATAAGAGCACGCTGCTTCATTCCGCCCGAGAAGCCCCCAAGGCGCTTGTTCCGTGCCTCTCCGAGATTGACGAGTCCGATAAGCCGCTCGATGTCTGCCCGTGCATCGGACTTGTTCATACCCTTCAGTGCAGCCATATAGTAGAGAAAGCGTTCAAGGGTAAAGTTCGGATACAAGCCTTGCTGCTGAGGCATAAAGCCGAGCATACGGCGGAATTCCGCACCCATTTCCGAGGTGTTTCGTCCGTCAAACTGCACACTGCCCGATGTCGGTTTGAGATTGTCGGTGATGATATTCATAAGCGTGGACTTGCCCGCACCGTTTGGGCCGAGCAGGCCGTAAACGCCGGGAGTGAACTCGCAGGTGAAGTCGTTCAGCGCGGTAAATGTGCCGTATTGCTTGGTGAGGTTTGTGACAGTTAGTTTCATATTATGCTATCAGCTCCTGCTTTTGTTAGCAAGATCCTGCCGGCCCGTTATCTCCGAGAGCTTAGCTCCGTACTGCTCGAAGATCTGCGAAGCAGCATTTTGCTGCAAAGGAGGCCGCTCCCTCAGTTTGTAGGTCCTGCATCCGGTTGTCTCGTCCGCTTCGGCTACAAGGCTGCCTATCTTCGTCGGGTAGCCTTTAGTGTTTATTTTCTGTGCATCTGAATAAAGCGAGATCAGGTGAGTAACATACATTCCGCTGACTCCTGCGGCAGCAAGCATCTCAATATGCGCCCGTGCGATCTCAAGGCATTCTTCCGGGGTAGTGCTTTGCAGGGATTCGTTCATTATAACTGTGCTGTAATGTGTTGCCGTCCGGCAGATGACCGCAAGCTGTTTGATCTCCTCCGTGAAGCGGCTGGTATTTATCCCTATGGTCTCTTCTTTCGGGAAATGTGTGAAGATGTGATCGCACAGCGAGAGTTCAGCACTCTTTGCCGGAATATACATTCCGCACTGAGCCAGCAGCCGGCATATCCCGTAAGCTCGGGCGAATGTTGTCTTTCCGCCGTTGTTTACGCCGGTAACGAGCATAAAATGTCCGTTGCCGGAGAGCTCTATATCGTTTGTGACAACGAGCTTTTCGCCTCTGCTCTCAGGGGCGGCATTGGCTGCCTGACGAAAGAACACAAGATCAAACATTCCCGTTATCTTTGCCGATCTGCTCTCCTTGGGAAGCAGCTTCGGGCGGCACATTTCAAGTCCGCGGGAGCGCACATAATTTATCATTCTCGCCGCGCTCTCATAAATCCCAAGCTGATGCTCTATCACTCCGATATCGTTGAAAAACAGTCTGCGCCGGCTTTTAAGTGCAGCAGCGATCCTCTGAGCAAATTCATCTGTGTATTTTCCCAGTGCTTTGAACAGTGCTGTATCAAGATCCGGAGCCAGATTTTTAAGCGCCGAGTTCGTATGTTCCTCGTCCTCAAACTGCGTGTGTCCTTCGTAGGTCCTGAAGATCAGACGGTCAAGGATATTTCCCTTCGGGTATATCCTGTCGTTTGAGGTCGTCAGGATACCGCAGCTTTCGGGAACCATATTGTGATTAAAATTTATCCCGACCGTTACGCTTCGTATCGATTTTGCAAAGACCTCATCAAGCTGTGCGAGATCGCTTTTCATCGAAAGATAATCCTGCGACTTATCAAGCTGTTCAAAGCATTCAAAAAGCGAGATCATAGCCCTAGAGGAGACCCTTTTCCGGCACTTGACCCACAGCGCTTTCATATCCTCAATGCAGGCAATGAAAGCGTGCAGCTCCTCCCGCCGCATATGTATCTCCATAAACGAATTCGCCTTGCCGCGTATACGCTCAAGCCCGGCATTGTTGTCCGACAGGCGGCGCATTATAGCCTTCAGCTCGTCGGAGAGCCTCGGCTCCCGAAGGTGATCTTCAAGGCAGTCTAGGCGATATTCTATTGTCGGTATATCGCAGGAAAACTCCCGCATCAGGTTCATAATAAGGTCGGGCTCGGACGGGCAGAACTGTAATGCGATGCGATAGGCTTCCAGATCGTCAAGATAGTTCTGAGGCAGAGATGCTCGCGCGCTCCGTCTATCATGCCCTGCCATTGCGCTGCTGTGATCAGGATAGAGCAGATCAACGGTATCAGTCAGCTTCATATTTGATCCATCCTTACTGTAACAGTTCATTTACAGGTATTCTCTTTATTATTTTTTCGTTGTTTGTATAATCACTGACCAACGCCTGTCCGTCTTTTATTATTATTATCTGAGGCAGGTACTTCATGGGCAGCAGTTCACCCTTGCTTTCGTCTATAAGCCATGCTTTGCCGGAGCCGTCGCTGAGGATCACGTATTCTCCAACATAGGATGCCCCTGCATTGGCAAGAGTGATTTCGTAGGTCTTTGTCTTTCCGTCCTTGCCGACATATTCCGGCTTTCCGTCTTTAATGTAATAGTACCCTTTTTTACTTACACACAAAAGGCCCTGTTTATCACATTTCCTGAAGCTGTCGTCATTGATCTCAAACTGTTCCGATAAATAGGTCTCATTTTCGGTGACAGCTCGGATCGCTTCTTCGTCAGACACTTTATTCTCTTCGATGTATCTGTTGACTTTTTCCATAAACGGCAGGTTCGTTTCGGGGTAGTTTATTTGAAAAACCACCTTTCCTTCAACGACCCCCATCATTTCTCCGTCTATGCTATAACCCGATCTAACTTTACCGTAGTCAGAATATGTATTATCATCCAGATCAATGCTGATCAATTCAATAGCCGGCTCAAACTCGTTGAAATCCTTATCGTGAGATTCTATTGTCATAGGGAGATACAGTCTGTTTTTGAATAACAAAGCCCTGGTGTATTCGTATAACATCAGTTTATCAAAACTGAGAAGAAGTTTATTGCCTGTTCCGTTGATCTCGCTTTGCCAGAATTCGCAGCCGCGATAATAAATGCCGTCGATCTCGGTATACTCGGCATCACGGAAATAATACAGCTTGTTTTTGTATATAAACGGGTGATTGCTCTTGCCGTACGCCTGACACATTTCCCCGTCTGCATTAGCCCTCGGCTCGTGTTTGCAGGTCGGGTCATCGCAGATCGGCGCAGCTTCAAGTGAAGAAAAATCAACGAAATCCAGGCGGCTCCTATTGGTAATATCAAACATTCCGTTATATTCACTTTCGATCGTTTCGTCCATAGATACGATACGAAATGATTCTGCTTCGGATGCCTTACTGTCAGCGTTATTGCAGCCAGCCAGAAGGATCAAAGCTATTGAAACTATAACGGATCTAGTTGCTGCCTTTTTCAATAAATTCTTCATATTGCCTGTTAACCTCATCCAGAACGGTTTGAAGTCCGTTGTCATACAGTTCCTTATTGAATTTATTAAGATAGTTTTCAACATCCGCTTCTGATTTCGCGCTTTGAAGTGTAAAGCCTGTAATGAGCTTAGCCACCTTCAAATAATCCTCTTTTATATCTGTTCCGTCAAAGAGGAACCCAAAACCGTCAAGATATTCGGCGCTGTTATACAGCTTTTCACAATCAAACGGAGCGATCACATTCGGGATGCACCTGCAGGGCAGAGAAACCAGCGGATTATTCAGGGCGGTATCAACTTTCAGTGCCTTGTCTGCCGGTACGGCATATCCATCAGCAATATTATAGTCTTTTCCCTCAACTCCGTAGGTCACAATATTGTTCAGCTCTTTGTTGTAAATGATGTTTAGCAGAGCATCTGCTGCTTCTTCCTTATGCAAGGAGCCTGAAAAAATACCTATGGCATGATACGGGCTACAGATCTTGTTATTGACTTTGCTGAAGACCCTGACTGTTTTAAGCTCCGGGTTTACCTGGTTTTTCCCTTCTGTTGCGCGCGCGGTTATGAATGTACCGACTGCATCATCCGCCGGCTCGTTATCTATTCTCGCAAGGCCTTTATCACTTAACCGTCTGCACGCTTTGTAGAATTCAAGAGCGTAGGGCTGTTCAAAAACATTGACAGCTTTTTTATCGGATAACACAATGGTATCCTCTATTCTGTTTGCCGCCAGCATATCAAAAGTATGAAAATACATTACCAGGCTCAACGGCTTCTTAACTGTTTCCAGGAAGGATGTCAGCTTCTCTGAACATTCCGGAAGTGTTCCGTCGAGCTCGGGAGCTTCAAGTCCCGTTTTTTCAAGCACGTCAAGATGAAATTCAAAGCCGGAATCAACAGATAACGAGGAATAACTGTTGTCAATACCGTAAATGTGGCCGTTATACTTATATGTATCCCAATATGACCTGGGAAGGCTTGAATAATACGGTGTGAATTTTTCATCAGCAAGATACTGATCCAGCGGTTCATATATGCCTTTCGCGCTGAAATAATAGTACAGGTTTGATACAACATCCTGCCCGTTTATTCTCCCGCAGGAGTCAATGATATCGACCTGATCGTTATTTTGCTTCATCTCAGATACAATATCCGCAAAAGTCATATTCTTGCTGAATGTTTCTTCCATTATACTTTTGAAGCAAATGACATACGGATAACCGTTACTGTAAAGATAGTCATTAAGCATTTTTTCATGTGAAACTGTATTGGGAAGCACCCATGTCAATACTGTTTTATCCGGATAATGACTGCCGCAGTATTGCTTTTTTTCTTCCAGTGTCAAAAACGGGTAATTCAGATCGTTTGATCTGTCCGTATTGCTGCTTTCAGCAGAAACAGTTTCAGCGGCAGAGGCATCCGCTATCCTGGATGTAACTGCCGCGGGCGTAGATAATGTTTGCCTGATAGAAGTGCTTTCTGCATCTGAGCCCGACTCCTGCGCTGAACAGGAGCCGAGCATTATTGCTCCCAGAAGAGCAGCAATTACTCTTTTGAACATAAGATCCCGCTCCTATTATAGTTTTAATGTGTTCAGAACTAAGGAAAATGAATTAACGATCTATGGCATAGGCGTGAAAGTAAAGCCATAGCTCAGCCATGTAGAATAAGAAATCGAAGTGCTGTCACTGGAGATCGAATGAGTAGTATTGACAGTACACCATTGACAACTGGAATTTGGCCTTTTCACGAAAGTCGAACACGCATTCGGGCCGCCGGATCCGTTGCCCAAATTAGTGTATGATCCATTATAATAATATATTGCTGACCTTGCAGCAGCTATTCTGTTAAGCCCATTAAGGCAACACCGCACGACCCCTGTGCATCAGATGCGCCGTCCAGATTTTCGTCAGATTGCCTAAATTCGACGCAGGCTTGCTGACGC
>ODAJ012046329.1_pt1 | contig 10890 bp, 10 predicted proteins | sample 1539241 | NCBI WGS metagenome assembly ODAJ01 (sample SAMN02144231, study PRJEB22623) | gut metagenome | biome: sheep rumen | host: Ovis aries | place: New Zealand
CCTGCTGCTGACCTATCAGTCCAATAACTCGGTGGACGAGGTACGGGCCTACGCTACGGATGACTATTTCGGGTTCCTGGACGACAATGAAGGGGTAACCGATGAGTTGGGACGGATGGATATCGGCGTAGGACGTTTGCCGGTAGAGAGCGTAGCCGAAGCCACCACGACGGTGGATAAACTGATCAGTTATATCAACAACGAGCACCGCGGCAAATGGAAGAACCAGATTCTCTATCTGGCGGACGACGGCGAGCACGGACAACATACTATCACCGCGGAAGAGAGCGCGGAACGCACGCGGCTCAAGAACCCGGATTTCATCGTACACAAAGTCTATCTGGATGCCTACCCGCAAGAGGTCAACGCTTCCGGAGAGAGTTATCCGCTGGCTAAAAACCGCGTACTCAATCTGCTCAGGAGCGGCGTACTGATCTTCGACTACTCGGGCCACGGCGGATATAACGCCATAACCAACGAATCGGTCATGAACCTCAAAGACATCGAGTCCATGACGAATAAGAATCAAGCCTTCTGGATCTTCTGTACCTGTAATTTCGCGCAGTGTGATGCCGGCAAACGGTGCGCAGCGGAGTCCGCGGTACTCAATCCCAAGGGCGGAGCGATAGGTGTACTATCCGCAACCCGTACGGTGTACGCGGAGCAGAACACCAAACTCAACCGCGCGGTCACAGACACCCTCTTGTGGCACAGAAATGCATTCCACTACGAGATGACTTTAGGCGAGGCGGTGGCAAGCGCCAAGAATAAATTAGAAACACAGACCAATAAGCTGGCTTACGTCCTACTGGGAGACCCGGCTATCCGGCTCAATTTCCCGACGGATTACCAGGTGGAGACCCTGACCGATGTGGATACGCTGAATGCCCTGAGTGTACAACGCATAGAGGGACGGATCATCGATGAGGATAGTCTGACGGTAACAGATTTCAACGGCAAGGTGGATATAACCGTTTATGACAAAATGCAGATAATCACCACTCGCGATAACGATGAGAAAGGTGACGAGGCAGTATTGCTGAGCTACAAAGATTACCCCAATACGCTCTTCTCCGGTGCTACGGAGGTGGTAAACGGAGAGTTTAACTACACCTTCATGGTGCCGAAAGACATCCGGTACAATTTCGGGAACGGCCGCATCGTTTATTACGCGGTGACGGCAGACAGTCTGGATACGATGGAGGCAGTAGGGCATTTTGAAGACTTCGTCATCGGCGGTACGGGTAGTATTTTCAGTGCGGACACAGTCGGTCCCAAGATGACGATCTACCTCAACAGTCCGGCGTTCCAAGACGGCGGAAAGACCTACCCCACTCCCCGGTTCTTTGCCGAGCTGGAGGATCCGCACGGAATCAATACCGCCGGAGCAGGAATTGGTCATGACCTCATGCTGATCATTGATGATGACCCGAGCAAGATATACGCCCTCAACGAGTATTTTACAGCCGAGGACAACAGTTATACCAGCGGTCGCGTGAGCTACCTGATGGATGCATTAGCCGCAGGGGCACACACGCTTTCTTTCCGCGCATGGGATCTGCTTAATAACAGTACGACCAAGACCCTCAACTTCATCGTGGAGGCGGGGCTTGATCCGTCTATCTACAATGTAATGACCTATCCTAATCCCGTACAGCAGAGAGGCGTCCTGAATTTCGTAGTCAACTACGACCAGCCGGACGAGTCTCTCTCGACAGAGGTTTATCTGTTCAATACCTCGGGCCAGATGATCTATACCCACAAGCAGGACAACCCCGACCGGGTGGCAATCAACTTAGCCGAGATGGAACTGATGCCGGGCATATATATGTATAACGTGAAGATCAAATCCGCAAGCAGCAAATACAGTGCCGCCTCGGGTAAGATCATCGTAACGAGATAATTGCTAACTTATAATTTATAATTTAAATTGAACTGTTGCCTATGAAGCAAATCGCTTGAAGATTAGAGAAATATCGAAAACAAACAAAATAACAACATTTTATAAAATGAAAAAAATCTTTTTATCCTTCGCGGCTTTGGTATGTGCCGTATCCATGAGTGCCCAAGCCGATCCGACTCCTAATCCCGTTATCACGGCTATGCCGTCCCTCTCCATTGCTCCTGACGCACGTGCGGCAGCTCTTGGAGATGTAGGTGTAGCCACAGAGGCTGACTTTAACTCGCAGTACTGGAACCCTGCCAAGTACGCCTACATGTACTCGAAGGGAGGTATTACCGCCAACTACACGCCGTGGTTGCGTAAGTTGGTAGGAGATATCGATCTGGCTTATCTGGCAGGTTTCTATAACTTCGGCGACCTCGCCGGCGGTATCGGTGCCAGCTTCACCTATTTCTCGATGGGTAATGTACAACTGACCAACATGGATGGAACCAAACTGCAGGACGTTCGTCCGAACGAATGGGCGCTCGACCTCAGTTACTACCGCAAGCTGCATGAGTATGTATCCATGGCGGTTGCTGTTCGTTTCCTCTATTCGGATCTGAACAACGGTGTGAACAGCTCTACTAACGGCGGAAGCGAGATGCACCCGGCTATGACAGCTGCTGCAGACATCTCTCTGTACTACCGTCAGCCGTTTGAGCTGCCGACCGGAACGAGTCATTTCGCTCTTGGTTTCACTCTCAAGAACTTAGGCGGTAAAATGAGCTACGCAGAGGACGGAAGCAGTAACTTCATCCCGACATCCATGAACATCGGTGCCAGCTATGAGATTCCGCTCAACAAGTATAACTTCCTGACCCTCAACTTAGAGGCAAACAAGATGCTCGTTCCTACCCGCTACTCCAAGTTCGCTGCAGACCAGACCACTCAGCGCTACACTCAGGACGAGTACACGGCTATCAACCCTGCCAAGGGCTGGTTCCAGTCGTTTGCAGACGCTCCGGGCGGCAGCAAAGAGGAGTTTGACGAGGTTCGCTGGGGCGCAGGTATCGAGTATAGCTACAACAAGCAGTTCTTCGCCCGCGTAGGTTACAGCTATGAGAACTACTTCAAGGGTAACCGTAACGTCGTTACTTTCGGTGCCGGTTTCCACCTCTCGATCGTAACCCTCGATGTTTCTTACTGCGTAGGTCTGGCAGCTTCCAACCCGTTGGATCAGACCATGCGTTTCACTCTGGGCTTCGACCTCTACGGCATCAAGGACCTCGTGAACAACAAGAAGAAATAAGCAGAGCCGTAAGATATGAGAATAGGCTTTGGATATGACGTGCATCAATTCGCCCCTAACCGCGCTTTGTGGTTAGGGGGGATTGAGGTGCCGTACGAGTCAGGGCTCTTGGGCCATTCGGATGCGGATGTCGTGATCCACGCGCTGTGCGACGCTATCTTGGGCGCAGCCGCCATGCGTGACATCGGTTATCATTTCCCGGACACGAAAGGCAATGAGTATGAGGGTATCGATTCCAAGATCCTTCTCCGCCGCGTGATGGAGATGATCCGCGAGAAAGGCTACGAGTTCGGCAACTGCGACATCACAATCTGTGCACAAGCGCCGAAACTCAATCCGTTCATAGAGCAGATGCAGACGTGCTTGGCAGGAGTGATGGGCGTTGCTCCCGATCAGGTAAGCCTCAAGGCTACCACGACCGAGCACCTCGGATTTGTAGGACGTAAAGAAGGAATAGCAGCTTATGCAGTGGCTCTTATTAATTAGTCTGTCGTTGATAGCCGATCTCTTCCAGATAGGCGGTACGCCTACCGTAGTGGAGAAAGAGGGTCCGTACGAGCGCATTGCGCTGACGGACAGTACCACGCTGGAGGTCTATCAGGGCACAGACTCCATCTTCGTCGTGATGACGGCCTGCTCGCCGCAGTGTTCTTCGTGCGCGCGTATATATAATAAGGAGTGGCAGCTTATCAGTTCCCCTACTCCGCCTTTCACCTCCATCTTCCCGCTGGCCACGATTGACCAGAAGACGGGCACCATTATTTGGAAGGACAACGACACATGGAATTACCAATCTACCTTGTAGGATATATGGGTGCCGGCAAGACTACTGCCGGCCGGCTGCTGGCAGACAAATTAGGCTGGCGGTTTGTGGATCTGGATGACGCGTTTGAGCAGATCCACGGGCTCACTACGGCGGAGTATATCCGTCGGTACGGGCTGGAGGAGTTCCGGCTGAAGGAGAAATACGTAGTCGAAGATCTGGCGGACCAGATTCCGTTTGAGCATATTATCTATGCTACCGGTGGCGGTTACCCGTGCTGGGAGGACAACATGGATTGCCTGCTGGAGTTAGGCACCAGTATTTATATCCGTTGGAAGCCGGAGCACTTGGCCAAACGGCTTTCTCTGACGGATCTGAGCGAGCGGCCTGTCTTGCAAGGCCGCACAGAAAAGGAGCTACTTTCTTTCATAGCTCCCCAACTCGAAGCGCGCGAGCCTTTCTATAGCCGTGCGCACCATATTATCGATGTAGATATCTGCGATGAGCAGTCGGACGAGCGTATAGCGGAAGCGCTATTTCGCCTGATACGCGAGCGCGTATAGTTTGATCTGCTTGAGCATCGCCACCACGCCGTTCGCCCGGGTCGGGCTGAGGTGTTCCTGCAAGCCTATCCGTTCGATGAAATAGAGATCCGCTTCGGCAATCTCTTTGGGTGTATGCCCGCTCAGTACGGATAGCAGCAACGCTACTATCCCCTTTACCAATATGGCATCCGAATCGCCGTTGAGGATCATCAGTCCGTTCTCCATGCGCGCGGTGAACCACACGTTGGACTGGCATCCGTCGATGAGGTTGCTCTGCGTTCTGTCGGCTTCGGGGAAAGGATTTTTCTCCAACTCTTTCGCGTAATCAACGATCATCTGGTATCGGTCCATCCAATCGTCCAGCGATTCGAAGTCCTCGATGATCTCGTCTTGTATCTCGTTAATGGATTTCGCCATTCTCAAAAATCAGTTTACGGCCCGGGTATAGTTCCGGCCATTGTAAGTTATGGGTGGACATGAGTACGGTGATGCCTGCCTGGGAGATGGCATAGAGCAGATCCATGATCTCTCTGCCTGTCTCGGCATCGAGGTTTCCCGTAGGCTCGTCGGCGAGAATCATCTCGGGCGAGTTGAGTAGTGCGCGGGCGATGACCACACGCTGCTGCTCTCCTCCGGAGAGTTCGTATGGACGCTTGTACGCCTTGGTCTCCATGCCTACCTGCTCCAATACCTCGCGTACATGGTCAGCCATCAGTTTCTTGTCCTTCCACCCGGTAGCACGCAGAACGAAAAGGAGGTTCTCCTCTACCGAGCGGTCGGTGAGCAGTTTGTAGTCCTGGAAGATGATCCCGAGTCTGCGACGGAGGTACGGTAGATTACGCCGGCGTATCTTGTTCATGTCATAGTCCAGCACATGAGCTTCTCCGCTCGCGATGGGCAGTGCGCCGTAGATGGTCTTCATCAGGGACGATTTACCGCTGCCTACCTTTCCTAAGAGGTAGATCATCTCTCCTCCGCTGACCGTCAGATTGACATCGTGTAGGACGATCTGATCCGCCTGGTGGATGGATACGTTGGAATATTTGATTAATTCACAATTCACAATTCACAATTCACAATTCACAATTCACAATTCACAATGCACAATTTACAATGCACAATTTATTCCTCATTCATTTTCTTCTCGATCTCCGCCAGCTGCTTCTTGAGCTCGTCGATCTTGCTCTGCATGGAATCCACGAGTTTGTTTGCTGTCTTGGACTTGGCGGTGAAGAAGAGGATATTGTTCTCGGCGGTCTTTATCTCCTGTTTGAGTCTCTCGTGCATGCGGCGGAGGCTGTCTCCCCCCTTGGCTACAAAGGCCTTGCGCTGCTCCTCGCGCTCGCGCTGCCGTTCCTCGCGTGCTTTCTGGCGCTCGAGGTATTCCTTATGGCGCTGCTCGCGCTCTTTGCGACGCTCGCGGAGCTCTGCGTAGAACTCTTTCTTGGTAGCGAAGAAGCGGTCGCACTCGGCACGGAAGGTGTCATAGACAGCCTGATTGTGTTTCTTCGGCGCGAACCCGATTTTGCGCCATTCGTTCTGCAGTTCCTGCACTTTGGCGGTAGCTTCTTCCCATTGCTTGGCGTTCATGGGCTCTCCGTTGACGACCGGCTCGTTGATCTCCTTCATGCGTTCGATGAGCGCCTGCTTGGCTTCGAGGTTAGCCTGCTCTTTGGCGTGGAGTTCGTCGAAATACGCCTGGTGTTTCTTATTGATGATGGTGGAAGCGGTCTTGAACCGGTTCCAGAGGTCCTCGCGCAGTTCGCGGGCTACGGGTCCTATCTCCGCCCACTCGTCATGGAGCTGCTGGAGGGCACGTGAAGCCTCTACGATGTTCTCGTTGTTCTCCAGTTTCTCGGCTGCCTCGCAGAGGAGGGTCTTGAGCTCGAGGTTTTTCTTGAAATCCAGATCGCGTAGCTCGATGTTGATTTTCACGAGGTCATAGAACTGTTCCTGGTATTGCTGGTACGCTTTGCGGACGGCCTGGTTCTCGGTAGCGGGAATAGCGCCTATCTGTTTCCACTCGGCTTGCAACTCGCGCATGCGCTGGAGGTTCGCCATGACTTTGTCGGCATCTTCGCCTTCCACCATCTCCTTCATCTCATCGAGGATGGCTTTTTTGCGTGCGAGGTTGGCAGCCTCTTCTTTGGCTTGTGCGGCAGCTATCTCTGCTCTCTTGGCCTTGTATATGCCTAATAGTTCCTTGAACTGCTCATCCAGAGCCTCCACGCCCTCCCCGGCTTCCTCCGTGGTGGTGTAGAACTGTGTCTTGAGGTGATCTACTTGCTCTTTGATAGCCGTGGTGTCTTGCTCAAGCAGCTGCTTGAGTTCATCAATGATCTCTTGTTTTGTACTTGCCATACGTGTAAAGATTTAACAACTCTCGAATTGGCGCAGGAACCGTACGTCGTTCTCGGAGAAGAGGCGCAGGTCTTTTACGCGATATTTAAGGTTCGTGATGCGCTCTACGCCCATTCCGAAGGCGTAGCCGCTGTATATTTTGCTGTCAATGCCGCAGGACTCCAATACGTTGGGGTCCACCATTCCGCATCCGAGTATCTCCACCCATCCGGTTCCCTTGCAGAATGAGCATCCCTTGCCGCCGCAGATGTTGCAACTGATATCCATTTCGGCGGACGGCTCGGTGAAGGGGAAATAGGAGGGTCTGAGACGTATCTTGGTCTCAGGTCCGAACATCTCCTTGGAGAAATAGAGGAGCGCCTCTCGGAGGTCTGCGTAGCTGACGTTCTTGTCCACATAGAGTCCCTCGACCTGGTGGAAGAAGCAGTGTGCGCGTGCGGAGATCGCCTCGTTACGATAGACTCGACCGGGGCAGAGGACGCGGATCGGCGGCTTCTGGCTCGTCATGACGCGTGTCTGCACGGAGGAGGTATGGGAACGGAGGAGTACGTCGGTCGGTTTCTGGACGCCCGGCTCTTTCTCGATGAAGAAGGTGTCCTGCATGTCGCGTGCCGGGTGCTCGGGCGCGAAGTTCAGCATGCCGTAAACGTGCTTGTCGTCCTCGACCTCGGGTCCTTGCGCAATCGTGAAGCCGATGCGTGAGAAAATATCCTCTATCTCCTCGCGGACGAGGGACAGCGGGTGCCGCGTGCCTAACGCAATAGGATCGGGCGTGCGGGTGAGGTCGAGTTTGTCCATCTCAGCCGCCTTGGTTTCAAACTGCTCGCGGAGCTCGTTGATGCGTCCCTCCGTCTCCTGGCGGAGCTGGTTCAGCAACTGCCCTATCTCGCGTTTCTGCTCGTTCGGCACGTTCCGGAACTCATTGAAGAGCGCCGTGATCTCCCCCTTTTTACTCAGATACTTGATACGCAGCGCCTCGAGTTCCTCGGCGTTCGCCGCCTGCATATCCGCGACCTGCGTCATCAATGATTGAATACTATCTTTCAATGCCATAATATGATTAGTTTCAAAAAATCGTACAAAGGTACAACAAAAATTGGACATACGCAAGTGCACACGCATTTTTCTGACAAAAAAACCTTTTTTGAAGCGAAATATTTGGATAATTGGGAAAAAAGCAGTATATTTGCACAAAATTTCAAATCAAGGTACAAATATGAATCGAGACAACGAGGTTTTTGATGTCATCCGCCGTGAGCGCGAGCGTCAGATGAAAGGCATTGAGTTGATTGCGAGCGAGAATTTCGTGAGCGACGAGGTAATGGAAGCGATGGGCAGCGTGCTGACCAACAAGTACGCCGAGGGCTATCCGGGTCACCGTTATTACGGCGGCTGCGAGGTAGTGGACATCGCGGAAAATATCGCCCGTGACCGTCTGAAAAAGCTCTATGGCGCGGAGTACGTGAACGTCCAGCCTCACAGCGGTGCTCAAGCGAACATGGCTGTTTTCATGGCGTGCCTCAAAGCCGGCGACACGTTCATGGGGCTCAACCTGAGTCACGGCGGTCACCTCAGTCACGGTTCGGCAGTCAATTTCAGCGGTCTGATGTTCAACGCCATCGGTTATGACCTGAAGGAAGAGACGGGTCGCGTGGATTACGACGATCTGGAGATGAAGGCGCGCACGCACAAGCCGAAACTGATTATCGCCGGCGCAAGCGCTTACAGCCGCGAGTGGGATTATGCCCGCATCCGCCGTGTGGCAGACGAGATCGGCGCGATCTTCATGGTGGACATGGCTCACCCGGCAGGTTTGATAGCCGCCGGTCTGCTGGATAACCCGCTCCAATACGCCCATATCGTTACCTCGACGACGCACAAGACGCTCCGCGGTCCTCGCGGCGGTGTCATTCTGATGGGTAAGGATTTCGACAATCCGTGGGGGAAGACCACGCCGAAAGGCGAGATCAAGAAGATGTCCGCCCTGCTCGACTCCGCCGTATTCCCGGGCACTCAGGGCGGTCCGCTGGAGCACGTGATAGCCGCTAAGGCGGTCGCTTTCGGCGAGGCGCTGACGGAGGATTTCAAGATCTACCAGCAGCAAGTGAAGAAGAACGCCGCTGTGATGGCACAGGCGTTCATGGACAAGGGCTACAAGGTGATCTCCGGCGGCACGGACAACCACTCGATGCTGATTGATTTGCGCACCAAATATCCGGAGCTGACGGGAAAGGTAGCGGAGCAGGCACTCGTTTCCGCCGACATCACGACCAATAAGAACATGGTACCGTTCGACAGCCGTTCGGCGTTCCAGACCTCGGGTCTGCGATTCGGTACTCCCGCCATCACCACCCGTGGTCTGAAGGAGGAGAAGATGGGATGGATAGTAGAGCTGATCGACCGCGTGCTGCAAGAGCCGACGAGCGAGGCAGTCATTGCTTCCGTCCGCGAGGAAGTGAACCGCGAGATGATGCAGCATCCGCTGTTCGCGTGGTAAGATGATGAAAGATGAAAGATGAAAGATGAAAGATGAAAGATGAAAAATGAAAAATGAAAAATGAAAGATGAAAGATGAAAGATGAAAGATGAAAAAACTCCGCATTGCGCGGAGTTTTTTTATGCTTCTTTCTTTTGTTTCCGGAGTCGGTTAGGCGTGAGTCCCGTATGTTTCTTGGTGTACTGGCAGAAGAAACTGGCGTTCGGGAACTCCATGATCCGCGCCACCTCATGGATCGGCATCGTGGTATGAGTGAGATAGTGCTTGATCTCCGTTATCGTGATATCTGCTATCCACTCGCTGGCGGACTTTCCGGACCGCTCCTTGCAAATCTCCGAGAGATACTTCGGCGTTATTCCTAACTTGGATGCATACCATTGCACCTCGCGCTCATGCGGATACTGCTGGAGGATACGTGTGAACTCGCGGAACGTATAGTCGCTGTGATTAACCGAGACACGTCCTTCGGACGATGGCGTAATCAAAGCCAGTTTATCCATGTAATTGAGCATCTCCATGGCGGCACCACGGGCAATCAGCATCATTATCTGCCGTCTGTACTCCGTCTGCCTGTCTTTGAGCTGCAGGGTAAGCAGATGGAAATAGACAAGGAAGAACTCCTTGCTCGCCTCATTGAACTTAAAGGTGGGATGCGCCTTGACGTACTCCTGCTTGGCGTACCAGTCCGGCTCGATACGCATGTGCTCGTACATTACTTTCTCATACACACGTGCATCGACGGTAACCTGATAGAACTTGAAATCAGGCGACATCTCAAAAGGTCCAAGCTGGTATGAGAAATCCGGAATACGGAGGAATAACTCGCCGGCGTTGATGCGCAGCATTGCGTTGTGGTACCATACATCAATATAACCTTGTTCGCAGAAAAGTGCGGTCATCGTATTGACAGCGGTAGAACGTTTTTCACGACAGGCACGAAATCCTTCGATTTCATTTGTCAGGAAGATGGAGTCAGTATAGAGCGTCATAACTTCATGAAATTTGGCGCAAAGGTAGATATTTTTTTTGAATTATGCAAATTTTTGGAAATTTTTTTTGCATATTTGCTAATTTTTTTGTACCTTTGCACCATAAATCAATCTTTTGCATATGAAAAAGCTATTTTTCTTTCTCCTTGTATCGGTAGCGTTAATGAGTTGCTCGAACGGCAACGAGCGTCTGCTGACCTCCGCCACGGGTTCCATCTATGAGTGCCTGGTAGTGAGCGACGAGGCGGTCAAAAACGCAGTGTGTGAGACCATGGGCGCAGACATGTACGGTCTGCCTCAGATGGAGGCGTATTTCACGACCACGCATGTTACTCCGGCGCAGTTTGACGACCTGTTCCGGGCTACGAGGAACATCGTATTGGTGGACATCGATCCCCATAAATACACCCTTGTAAAGGCCACCAAAGCGCGCGATGTATGGTCCAAACCGCAAGCCATGGTGCGTATTCAGGCGCCGAGTGCCGAGGAGTTCATGAGTTATTGGCAGACGAACGGCGAGAAACTCCGCGAGTGGCTGGGG
>ODAJ011793676.1_pt1 | contig 10878 bp, 7 predicted proteins | sample 1539241 | NCBI WGS metagenome assembly ODAJ01 (sample SAMN02144231, study PRJEB22623) | gut metagenome | biome: sheep rumen | host: Ovis aries | place: New Zealand
TTATCGTCATGGCTCGTTCCAACCCGCCAAAATCATTTTTTATTAAAGTATGATGTTTCAGCCTATGATTTTTACAAGCGGCAATTTGCTCTGGCGAAAAAGTATAATGTTCATACTCACCGATTTCATTAAGCAAAGGAAAGAACCCTCCTTTCAGAATGCATGATTATTTAGTTTTGTGTTTACGGTATAAAAATTTGTGATAATATTTCTTGTTCATTAAAAACGTCCCAGAAGAATTTTCTTTTTGGATCTTTATTCTTCTGCGCCCAATAATATTTCAACGCTTCGGAAATATTGCCGTCAAAAATTTTATGTAAATGTTGACGGCAAATTTTTATTACTTGAGCATTCCAAATACTTTTACTCTTTTTTGCGGCAATTCCCTCCGAATAAACGCGATAAAGTTCATTATAATACGGATTCTGATTGAGCTCTGAATATTTATCGCTTGCATTAGCCTGTGAGGAATATTCGCTTTTATCAAAATTAAGGCTTTTTAAGTCTTCCAAAACGTAATAGAAAAGCATGAATCCATTGCAACGAAAGTTATACAACAATTCAAAGAAGGGGGGCAATTTTTCAACATCAGACGAATTGAGTCCAAGAATTTTTGCAACAACGGTCGGTCGGGATTCTTTACAAGTCAAATGCCATTTGTAAGTCTTGAGAGCTTCAATGGCATTTTTAATTTTTTTATTTGTATCAAGTATGTAAGAGAGTTCAGCATAGAGTTGTTTCAAGGCTATTTCTGTCTCGATGCCACATGGTAATTTTTGATAACGATAGTCGTCATATTGAAGCTTAAGGATATTTATAACATGCCCTTTGAACTTTTTTTCTTGCATAAAATTTTCGGTTTGTTGTACGTTCCAATACAGGCTCAAAATACCACAATAAGCCTTAATCAGCTTTCCAACTTCTTTTTTCAAAGATTCATCAAGATTTTTGCTCCAATTAGGAATTTCAAAGTTAAAGCATTGTTGTTGCTGGGTGGATTTAACATTTTCTGGCGTCCCCTCGTCAGGCAATTTATCAAAGATTAGACGAAGATAACAAATGCTCAGACGCTCAAGTATAGAAGAATTCTCCCTTTCAATTGTAACCTCCAAATCCGGTACCTTATTCGATTTTGAGAGATACAATTTAAATTTGCCTTCTTTAGAATCGACCCTCAGCGAATAATATTTCTTACGAATTTTCTCAATAATTTTTTTCGAGTCAAGAAAAGTATTTTGACCACAAGCAATGGCTTTAATTTCTTTAATATTTTCTTCAGGGTGATTTCCGCTCTTTGCTGCATCTATCTCTAAGCCAACAACTATTGTACATTTTGCGCAGGCGTCTTTGTACTTCTCTTCTACAGTCTCGGAATAATATTCCTTTTCGGCTAATTGGACTGCCCAATCGGAGATAAGTCCTACCTTATTCGCGAAAGTATCGATAATTATTTGAAGAGGAATACTGTAACCTAGCGGCTCACTTTTGGATTCTGTAGAAGGAATTTCGACAATAGGCAAATTAGGTTTATATTTTCCTTCCCATACGGCTCGAACAATGCGCTTATCTGAAATTATTTTTACAAGGTCGCCATCGAAATCTGCACCACCCAAAGCCATAGCCGCAGTTGACTTAGCCGACACCATGACTAAGCCTTTCAAATGAGAAAAATACTTTTCATATAAAGAACCAGGCTTAACGTAGGAACGCAAAATCACTTGCTCATTCCTAGAAAGATGCGGATTGCGTAAAAAAACATAATATTTATCTGGTTTGACTGAAATTTTATTTTCCGGCATGAAGAATCGGTCTTGATAAAGGCATTCCTTTTTCAAAGAATTTTTTTTCGCGTCCTCAAGCTCGATGTTCTTCACTTTTGCAAGGATTTTAATCAGCAAAGTCAGCAAGTCACAGGACAAAAAGCGTTGCTCTCCTTCAATTTCTAAATGTCCCAAGCCTAAGTCGCAGGCATAACTTTTTTTCATGCCTTCGAAAATGTCTTTCGCCTTAGGATCTTTAAGGAAAGCAGAATTTTTTGCCAGAGCCTTTAAACAAGTATTTTGAGAATCAAAAAGACGCAAGATAGTATCATCGGAGTCATAGTCGTCGGAATCAAACATTATAGAACAGCTTTTCGTAAAGTTTTCTTCAAAGGAAGAGATTATCTTACGATGATCGGCAACAAGCGAATTAAAGTCCTCAACCGACAAGGCAAGTGTACTTAAAAATTGATGATTCAATCTAATATATCCGGGATTAGAAAGCCGCGCTTCAGTACTGGTAATATAAATGGCATGATTATATTTGGCGAATTTCTCGAAGAAAAATTTCATGGGGTCGGAACCAAAATAATTCGCGTCCTTCTTAATTAGGGATTTCATCCACTTTGCGCACTTGAACATACTTTTGGTCAAAATGATTTTTGCTTTGCGCAGATCACGAGTTATTCCAAAAAAATCATTAATGAGCAATTCGTTGACTTCAACGGATTGAAGTTGCTCCGAAAAGAATTGATTGAAGTCTACTTCGTGCACAACGCCCTTGATAAAAGGCATTCTGATCTGGAAAGAATGAGAGTCCGCAAGAAAATTACAACGTTTTTTGAGATATTTATTAATATACTCTGCAAAATCTGGAGAAATGAAACCTTCCCCGTCAAAAAGATTAGGCTTTAAATTTTTTTCTTTAGTATTGTATATCCAACGCTTGTCTTGTTTGAAGGCACTGAGGGTTGTAACTCGTTCCAAAAATCCTATGCAATCGTCTAAAACCATAACAGTTTCTTCATTCATAGGAAAATTTTTAATTGGTTCAACGCGATAACCTGTGCTGAGGTAAAGACCACGATAGGCATAAAATCTACTAAGCACGAGCCGTTCCCCAATGAAGTCCATATCAAGCATAAGACGTCTATCCAAAACATCTTTGATTTGCGAATCGATAAATGTGATCTGACACTTTTTAGACATGGAACTACTTTTATCGAAAGGAACAAATCGCTTGAAATTTTTACCGTCAAAGCTTAATTCGAGACCGTCTTTGAAGAGCCATTCAATTAGATTGATACGAGCTTTATCGCTTCTAAGCTCATCTTTAGAAGGAGTGTCTGGAGGCAACTTAATAGATGACCAATCTTCTTTAAAGAAAATATCTTTAAAGTCAATAAAGATGAGTGTTGAGCGAATAGCATCTTCATCGTCCTCAAGATTTGAATTCTCAATCAAAATTTCACGAAGCTGAAAAAAAAGTGCATTATCGGCGAATTTATCCTCTATTGAAATTATCTCACGACCTATGGGATTATTGCCAGAAAGATCGTATTTGAAAGCAACCTTATAATTCCCATCTTCTTTAATGATATCTCGTTCAGTCCAATTACAGAGAATTTTGGTTGCGTCCATCTTAATCAAGTTCCAATTAGTAGCAGACATGTGCTGAATAACCTCCTACTTTCCAATTTCGTTTGTTTGCTATAAAACGCCTTGTCAGTAAGTAAATTAAATCGAGGATTTACAAGCTCTCTTTCCGACAAAAACAATCAACCTTTCTATGTATTCACGACATATTATATTTAACCGCATTAAAGTAGTCAATGCATATCTTTGTAACGGAAAATGTTCTAAATCATAAGGCTTGCACTTTTTCCGTGAACTCAAAGCCATTCTCTTAACTGATTTTTTGCTGAATGTTTGATTCGATTAAGAAGCAAAAACGCGCCTCATATACAATTAAGTTGCGAAAATATACATTGTGTAAGTCGGTTATATCTGATAAAATTACTTTGACAAATTGAGAAATAATATAATTAAAAATCTTCGCTGAAGTAAATACGGAAATCAAATGATGTACGAGTTCAAGGAAGTTTCTATTCAAAGCGGGCGAAGATAATCTTTCAAGTTTAGGAGGCGATTCTTTTGAGTTCTTTAACTATCCGTCAAAAACTGAATCTGATTTTTGTTATTCTGATTTTGGTTTTTGTTGCCGTCAGTATTTACTCCACTTACGCGCTCAACAAAATAAACGAGGGCGCAATGCGTATCGCCACAACTCATCTTATGAGCGTGTTGGTCGCTACCGACAATGGCAAGGCAATGGAACAGTATCGGCAACTGGAATATTCCATTGTTACCGCGCCCAATTTAATAAGTCGTTCTTATGCCGAGAAAAAAGCCATCAAACTCGCTGACCAAATTGACATATCCTTTGATATGCTGGAAAAAAGTATGGCGGGTAAAACCGATAACAATCTTCATAATTTGCGACAAGAGTGGTCGGCTTACAGGCAACAGCTAACCAATATAATCATGCTATCAAATAAAAATCAGTCAGCTCAAGCCGCTTTAATACTCGATGGCTCCTTGAATAAATTTGAATACTTAGATGACTTGCTCGTTAAAGTCATTGACGCCCGCAAGGATTTCATAAACGACGAAACGAAGATTGCCGCCGCCGAATACGAACGAACGAAATTTATTTTGATTGTCTCGGTGATTATAGTCATTTTGATTTCGATTTCTATGGCGTTTTACCTGAGTCGCTCGATAAATGTTTCAATCAAATATCTCGTAGAAATTGCCAATCATGTGGCGCAAGGTAATTTGAAAGTTGACGTTACTCCTAAATCAAATGACGAGTTCGGCACGTTGACTAAAGCCTTTGGCGAAACAGTAAAGGAACTTAAAGGACTGATTGAAGGAATAACTTCTACTGCCGATAACCTTGTTTCCTTTTCGGAGCAACTTACTTCAAACGTTGACCAATCCGCTATTGCAACTCAACAAGTAGCCAGTTCGATAAGCAACGTAGCTTCCAACATGAATAAGCAAGGCGACCAAGTCAAATCTTCCGTCTTGGAGATAAATAACATGAATGACGACATCGGCGCATTTGAAAAGCTTTCCGAACAATCCTCCAAAGCCGCCAATGATGTTGCTGGTATTGCTCAAGCTGGGCGCGAGGCGGTTTCAGGTGCGGTTTCGCAAATGGAGACAATAGCCGCTTCCGTCACTGAATCCGCCGAGGTAATTCGCCAACTGGCTGCCCGCTCCGAAGAGATTAGCCAAATGTCCGATTCAATCAGTGGCATCGCCGAACAAACGAATCTGCTTGCGTTGAACGCGGCGATAGAGGCGGCGCGCGCAGGCGAACACGGCAAAGGTTTTGCGGTCGTCGCTGATGAAGTTCGCAAGCTTGCTGAAGGTTCAGCCCTTGCCGCCTCCAAAATTGCCGAGCTTATCAGAGTTATTCAGAATGACACTACTAGAGCTGTTGAACGCATGGAGCAAGGCACACGCGACGTTCAAAACGGTAAAAATGTTGTTGATGAGGCGGGCAACTCTTTCAGCACCATTGTTCAAGCCGTCATCGGACTTACCAAAAATGCAGATATTATTTTACATGCGGCGCGTTCGTCTTCCGAAAAAATTAACAAGCTCGTTGCCGTGATGGAAGATTTGAATAAGACCAGCGCGGATGTTTCGCAGGAAGCCGAGTCAGTCTCTGCGGCAACGGAGCAACTTTCTGCCTCCGTGGATGAAATTGCAACCGCCAGCAAGAATATGTCGGATATGGCTCAAAAACTGAAAGACTCCACGTCTCAATTCAATTTGTGAGGTGTTTACCGTGCGGAAAATTTTCTTGATTCTAAGTTTGGTTTTTTGCGTCGCTTTAAGCGGTTGTGCAGAGGAGAGCGGGCAAAGACCTTCGGTACAACTCCTGTTCCCCAATCCGAATAGCGGCATTTGGAAATATGTCGGCGAATTGTGCGCTCAACTAATGCGCGAGGCAAATTACGAAGTCGAACTTCATTATTGCACGGACGCTAACAATCAAGTTGCGCAACTGAAAGAAGCCATAGAAAAAAATCCTGCCGCCATAGTCATTGGCGCACAGGATACTGGCAATCTCGGCGAAACTCTATCTCTTGCTAAGGAACAGGGCATTCCCGTTATCGCTTACGACCGATTGATTATGCACACAGACGCAATCTCTTACTACGCCTCCTTTGAAAATAATTCTGTCGGCGAGTTCCAAGCACGCTACGTTGAAGAGAAACTCAATCTTAAGAGCGGCGCGGGTCCTTTCACAATAGAATTTATAGGCGGCGATAGTGCTGACACAAATGCTCCACTTTTTTTCAACGGAGCTTTTAACTATTTGAAACCCTACATTGATAATGGGCAACTCGTTGTTCCGTCGGGGCAAACGGCTTTCAGTGCTGTTTCCACGGAAGGTTGGAAACCGGAAAATGCTCAACGCCGCATGACTGAAGTTTTGCAGAAGTATTACGCCGACGGCAAATCACTGAATGTCGTTGTAGCCGCAAATGACGATTTGGCAGAAGCTTTAATCAAAGCTGAACAAAGCGTCGGATACAGCGGAGCACCAACAATCTTGACGGGACAAGACGCCGGAGCCAATGGAATCGCGAATATAAAAGCTGGTAAGCAGACCATGACGATTTATAAAGACCCAGCTATCCTCTGTTCAAAAATTGTGCGCATGGTCAAAGCGGTGGTCGAAGGAAGTCAACCAGCAATTAATGACGTAACTAATATCAAAAATGATGTAATGGTCGTTCCTTCATACCTTTGCATTCCCATGATAGTCGACAAAGAAAACATAACCGTTGTTAAAGACTTCAAATAGAATATAATTCTAGGCTTTCTGGAATAGCGTCGCAAATCGCGATGCTATTTTTTATTGTCCATTGCTTCACCAAAACGCGCCGAGAAGCCTCCGACTTTAGTCGTGGGGAGGTAAGGCGCAAATTCCTTTCTTAAAATATTTTGAACCATACTGATTAAATTGTTCAATAGTTGTATAATCGCCGCTAAAAAAAGGTGATTATCTTGCTTTATACTTTGAAAATTCGTCTCTATCCGTCGCTTGAACAAGCCGAGCAACTTTTAAGGACTATGGAACGCTTTAATGCTGCTTGCAACCTAATCAGCCACATTGCCTTTGAAAACAAGACTTTTGGCAAAGTCAAACTGCAACATCTGTGCTATTATCAAATCCGCGACGAGTTTAAATTGTCGGCTCAAATGGTTGTCCGTGCCATTGGCAAGGTTGCCGAATCTTATTCCGATAAGACTAAGCGCGACAGTCTGCATACTTTCAAGCCGTACGGCGCGATTGTCTACGACGACAGGATTTTGACGGTTAAATCAATCGACACAGTGTCAATCTTGACTCTTGACGGCAGAATTTTTGTCCCGATGGCTGTTTGTCAATACCATTCAAGCATAATAAATAACGCGCTGAGAGTTCGCGGACAAGCCGATTTGGGATATATCGACGGCAAGTTTTATTTGTTCCTTGTAGCCGAATTGCCCGATAAGCCCGAAAATACTCATGAAGATTTTCTTGGCGTTGATTTAGGAATTGCTAAAATCGCCACTACCTCCGACGGTAAATTTTATTCTGGAGCAAAAGTCAAGAATTTGCGCCGAAGAAATTTCAAGTTGCGGCAGAAATTACAAGCCAAAGGTACAAAGTCGGCTAAACGTCTGCTCAAAAGGCGTCGTCACAAAGAATCAAGATTTGCCGCCGATGTCAATCATTGCATATCGAAAAGATTAGTAGCAGTCGCCAAAGGCACCAACCGTGCTATCGTTCTCGAAGACCTTAAAGGAATTCGCGAACGGGCAAGGAAAGGCACGCGGAAAACGGTTTGTAAGACAATGCGACAAGCTCTGTCTTCATGGAGTTTCTATCAACTGCGTCAATTCATTGAGTACAAAGCGCGGGCGACGGGTGTGCAAGTCATATATGTTGACCCGCGCAATACGTCGCGAACGTGCTCGAAATGCGGACACGTTGATAAGAAAAGCCGAAGAGACCAAGAGCATTTTGTCTGTACGGCATGCGGGCACGCGCTGAATGCAGACATCAATGCCGCGCTGAACATAGCTCGGCGCGGGGCTGAAGTCATACAACCGCACGCGGTGGCTTAGGCTAACTGCAAGCCCCCGCCTTTAGGCGGGGGATCTATGACTAACGATTTTAATTGCCTCGTCGCAACTATTAATTATCATCCTTCCAAAAGTTTTTACCACCGACAAAATTATTTTCCTCGTCCCAATCAGAAGGCAACCCTTTAGCGAAGATTATAGGTTTCTGGCAATTCTCCTGTACAAATTTTGCAACGGAGCCAGCGTTTTCTTCGTTCATGCCGCCGAAGCCCCTACTGCCCATGACTACAACATCATAATTGCCGCTGTTCGCCACGTTGACAATTTCTTCAGCCGGCTCGCCAACCTCCACGCGGATTTTAACTTCGATTTCGTGCGGAATAACTTGCCGCAGTTGATTCAAAAGTTCGTAGGCAGTAGCGTTGAGTTCGGAGGGAATATAGCCGCTCAAACTCACTTGCTCAAAGGCGGAAATTTCCTTATCAATCTCGACGCACATCATCAGCGTTATATTCGCGCCCCACGCCTCAGCAATGTCAATCGCTTGCAAGAGAGCCTTAAACGCTTGCCCAGAACCGTCCGTCGGCACGAGGATATTTTTTATCGTGGCGTCGGTCTTTGACATTTCGGGCGGCGCGTCGAATTTTTCAAGCAACTCGCCTTGTTGCGATTTAATTAGCTCGTTGCGTTGAGTGTGGAAGCGCAGACTTAAGAGAATCACGACGATTGAAATATAAATCATAAACGCGCCGATTTCCGAACTTATCTGCTCCAAAGACGCGCCGCGTTGAATAATGTCTCGCGTGAAGTGAAATTCCCACGTCAGCGGAAATATATGCGATGCCGTCACGACCCACGGCGACAAGTGGTCAAGCGGGCTGGTCACGCCACCAAGTATAAAGCCGCCTGGTATGAATAAAATCATTCGGCTTGAGGCAATGCCCGGATTCGACGCCGTCCACCCAATTAAAATACTCATAATGCCGAGCATCACCGCATAGAAGATTTGAATCAGCAAGAAATCGATAACGCGTCCGCTGAAAACTAAATCGCCCCACACACGCAAAATCGCCATGCCAAGAAAGAATGACACGACCATGCACGCCGAATAAGGAAGGATTCTGCCGACTAAATCCCACGGCGTCCCGTCCATTAAAATTTTGTCGAGTTGTTTGGTTAAACGAAGACGCGGAACCATTCCGATTGTCGCGAAGACGAAGAACATTGAGCCGAAGAAAAATAAAAAGCCGAGTGTCTGCGTATTGGAAGTTGAGCCGGCAGGATTGAATAAATTTCGGCTGTTAAGCGTTAAGCTACTTGCTGCAGATGTTTTTGTTAAGTTGTTCAAGGCAATCAGTTCGTTCATTGCCTCTTTGATGTCGGCGGTTTGCGCGGAATTCGTATTGTCGTAGAAAATTCCGATGGGCGACGTGTCACCGCTATAAAACTTTTTTTCCAAGTCTTCGGGCAAGTAAATTACGGCAACTGCGCCGTCACTGAAAAAAAGCTCGTTGACGTTTGCGGGAACGTTGATGACTTCCCTGACTTGCATATATTCTGAAGCGTCAATTTGCGTGATAAGTTCGCGGCTATAGCGAGAATTGTCCAAGTCGATGATGATAACGGGCGCATCTTTTGCGAAGTTGCCCGCAAGCAGGACGCTAAGTCCAAGACTGATAATCATTGCGACGGTCAAGCAAACTTTTTCATAAGGCATACCCTTACCGCTGAAAAGAAATTTTACCTCGTCGCGAAAAGAATTTTTGAAACCCATAGTTCCCCCTAAAAGTCAACCGTGACTGTTTGACCAGCAAGCACATCACTTGCCGCGTCAATGTAAATGCGTACTTGGAACGCCGATAAATCCGCCTGACCTTTTTCCCGCGATTGTCTCAAGTCCGCGAAGCCTGGAGCCTGTGTCAAAAGCCGAATCGTCCCGCGAACTTTCTTTCCGTCCGCCACCGTCTTGCAGATTATTTCATCGCCCTCGCGCAGATTAACCGCTTGTTCCTCCGAAAGATAAATGTCGTAGTAGATTCTCTTTGATTCAAGCAAAATCACGGGCGTGTTAGCCGATACCATTTCGCCCTGTTTGCTGAGGACAGATAAAATTTTTCCGTCTTCGGGCGCGTGTAACGTCAAGCGTTCCTTAACGACTGCAAGTTCTTTCATTTGAACTTCGAGCATTTTCTTCTGTTGATTAAGCGCGGCAATGTCGTTCTAAATGTTTGCCGCCGTTGCTCGTTCCTGTTCTATCACCGGCAACCTTAATGAATCTGTCGCGCCGTTATCCGCCACGCCCGCCAAAAGTCTGCTGAGTAGTTGTTGTTGCGTTTCGACGTTCGCCTTTGCCACATTGAGTGCCATCGTTGCATCGTCGAATTGTGACTTAGAGATTGCACCTTCGCGGAAAAGTTCTTCCTTGCGTTTGAAGTCGAGTTCAGCATTTAAGAGCGTCGCTTGAGCCGAAGCAACTGCCCCGCGTTGACTGTCTATTTGTCGGAAAGATTGTTGCTCGTCGTTGTCGGCGCGGAATAAACTTGTCCGCATGTTGCCCGAAGTCGATTGAATTTGCGCATCGATTTGAGCTATCTGCGCTTTAAGTTTTTCTATTGCCAAGTTCGTATCCGTCGCGTCGAGTTCCATGACGACTTGCCCGCCTTTTACTTCTTGCCCTTCGCGCACAGCCTCGTTAATCAGCCGCCCGCTAACCGAGTCAAACGACAACTTTATTTGCTCCGCCGTTAGTATGGCATCTTTTTTTTGCGTGGCGAGAACGACCGCATCATTTCCACGATACATCAACACTACACCACTAACTATCAACAGCACGATGAACAAAATTCCCATACGAATTGCCTTGCGTCTTGCTCCCATAATGTTCCTCCGTCAAAAATGTTTTTATCATTTTATCAAATCGGAGGCGGGCAATGTAATAGCCGCATCAAAATTTTTTTGTCGC
>ODAJ012006209.1_pt1 | contig 10878 bp, 7 predicted proteins | sample 1539241 | NCBI WGS metagenome assembly ODAJ01 (sample SAMN02144231, study PRJEB22623) | gut metagenome | biome: sheep rumen | host: Ovis aries | place: New Zealand
GACGAAGTTTAAATGAACTGCGCACGCTCGGCACGGCTTTTAAAAGTGACTTGATTGAGATTGCAGACGCTATCGACCACGAAAAGTTTGCCCCCACCGAAGGACTTAAGGTTTGGGGCGACCATCTGCTAGCGTGGATGAAAAAATCTGCCGACTGCTTAGATGCTTACACTGAACTTTTCAAGGAGCCGTTGCCCGATAAATTTTCCGAGGTCGAAAAACTTTTGGACGCGGAAGAAAATCGAATTCGGGCGGCGAACGTCTTGATTCAGGCGGAAAAGTTCTTGCACTTCACCACGAACAATCCTGTTGTTGAAAAAATTCTGCAGGAACATCAAAGCGAGCTATCCAAGTTACTTGCACGCAAGCGGCAGAACACCCGATTAAAGACGACCCTTGAGACCTACGCCAAATTTGTCGACGCCACGGAAGAAACTGACATGGGCAAAAAGTTTTCGACGAGCACGGAGCTAAGAGCGTTTTTCGGCGATGACTTTATCGGGCGGACGCTTTTTGGCGGAGAATTAATCGGGAGAACCATCAAGCCTAAAGAAGATAAACCAGTTCCCTTCGTCGAGGAACCGCCGCCCAAACCCGTAAAGCGGAGAGGCAGACCGAAGAAAGTTGCCGCGCCTGAGCCGCCGCCACCAGTTAAAAGAGACGCCACAGAAATCTTAAACTCGGCGGGGGTCTTGCTTAAGGAAGAAGACTTCGCGGCGTGGGATAAAAAGTTTGTCATCGAGAGCATCGACCGCAACAGAGAGTTCTCCGCCGTCCGTTTCAAGCGTGACTTTAAAAACGCGGAAATGCTTAAGCCTGTCCTGTCCTATATCGCGGCGCATGGTTTGCTGGCGTGGCCGGCGTTCTGCCCGCGGAAAATGCCCAAGGACATCATGGAGAGCATTGCTCAGCTCCTGCTCAACAAAGGTTATATCCAGAAGTATTCGTTCGGGCAGTACGATACCTTTTACGGCTTGACGAAAAACTTTTTTGACTTCGTCAAGAGCGACAACGGCAGAAAGTTCATCAACGCTAAGCGCAGTCGTGCGGAACTGGAAAATGCTTTTTTCATCACGGACAAGGCAAAATATGCTTTGGTGCGCTCGACTTACATTTACCTGTACGCCGTCGAACGCGGGCACGGAAATGTTTTCTTCGACGTGGAGTTTTTCCATTTGGCGTTTCGGGCGGACTTTATCGGCAATGAGAAGCATGATTTATTCCTCGGCTGCTTTTGGGAGTCGGCTGACGAGACCGAGAGATTTTTTAAACGCCTGCGGATTTACTTGAATACTTTCAAGAAGATTTATCGCCTGTTCGTGGTGGGGATTAGCCTTCAGCACGCTAAGAAAATGTTCGACGCTCTGGAAGAGATTTTCGACGAAGATTTCCCGAAGAACACCGATTACTACCTTTACGACGCCGACGAGGACGAATTCTATCGCAAGGATACGTTGGAGATAATTACCCCGCCGGAAATTTGGAATACCCCTTCGCCGCCGCCGAAAGACGACCCTGAACCGCAAGAGATTATCGACGACGAACCCGAAGAAGTCGAGGACATTCCCGCCGTGCAAAAATCCGAGGCTCCGCCTTTGGACATGACGGTTAAGGAAAAAGTCTTGACCGACGTTAAGGCATTGCTCGCGGACAAAAAGTTTTACTGCGCGACGGCTTACCTTAGGGCACAGAGTTTGACGCTTGAGGCGGTGGAGCCGCTTTATCGGCAGCTCGCCTTTGCACTCGATGACCCGTTCCTCAACGAAAGCTACAGTGCCGGCACGATTTCAACTTTGGCTCTGCAGGACGACGACGACTTCAACGAGGCTTTGGTAACTGCCGCCGCAATCCGTGCGCTGTTTTACAACGACTTCGGCATTGATTACGGAGTCCCCGCTCTGCACGCCCTGATAAAAAGTTTCGGGCTTGTCAAAAGGAATTCACCGCTTGCTGAACTGATTGACGCGCTGAAGAATTTCAAGACGGAACAGCGCAAGGGCATAGACCTTTACGCCGACTATCAGACCAAGGACAGGAACGCCGCCGAAGAGACTCTTGCCAAAGTTATCCGCGACGCCGAAGACTATTACTCGCGCTACTTTGAAGGCAAGCTCACTGACCGCGCCGACAACGAAATTTTTATCCGCATGGAACAAAATCTTTTCTCGCGCAACGGTGACTGGGCGCAAATCTTCACGGCGATAAAGGACAAGGGCGAGGCTCGTTCGGCTGACACGCTCAACTTTGTAAAGGACTTCTTGGCGGAGACCTTCATCAAGAAGAACGCAGGCTTTGACCGGCTCAACATTGACGGCGAGAAATTGAATCAGTTCATTGACGACAAATGGGACGAGGCTTGCGGCAAGAAAAATCCCGGCAAGATGATAGGTCGACTTCGCAACAACATCACGAAGAATTTGGAACGGGCTATCGAGATAATGTGCGCGTGGGTTAATTGCGCCGAAGTTCTTTGCGCGGTTGGCGAGGACGATGGCAACGCTGAGTACAAAAGAATTCGTTCGCGGCTCCTTTCCCACGTTGAAAAGATTATCGGCTCCTTGAGCGATGACGCTGGCTCGGCTGTCGTTGCTAAGACGTTGGAGGAAATTCATTCGCGGCTGGACGGCTCCTACAGCAAGCTCAGCCACAAATATTTTTACGTGGACTTTTTGCGCGGCGATAAGGTTGCCCTCGACGAAAATTATCTGCCGCAATTCGATTTGAACATTTCTGACGGCACCAAAGACGGCTTGCCCGAACAGATTAAAAAGCACGCGGCGTTGAAGTTGCCTAGCTTTGAAGAACGTATCGAACAAATCTTTGAGGCGGGCGGCGATGACTTCGGCGCGGCATTGATGATTGATGATTACCTTAAGGCGACGGGCGGCAAGTCCTTCATCGAAAAAAAATCCTACGACGTGGCGAAATGCATAAAGAGCACGTCCAAAGATGCGCCGCGGCACCTTGAAAGCTTTATCGGCGGCTTGGAATTGGCGCAGAGCTATGGACAGTTCGACACGTTGCCCGAAGGCGAGAAAGAAAAGATTCTTCAGCTCGTGGATAACTGCTACAAGTACGCCGAGGCAAGCAAGAATTACGGCGTGTTCTTCCGCGTGAAAAGACATTGGGAAAAGGTCATCGAGGATAACGCCGCTAAACGTGCGGAAACTCTTCGGGCGGATTTGCAAGAGGCGGTCGATAGCTACAAGAAGGTCGCTAATCTTTTCGAGGCGGCGGAACTTAATGACAGCGTCGCGGAAATTGGAAGGATAATCGAGTCGCGGAACTTCACGGCAGCGCAAGGTCTTATCTTCAAGCTCAATCGCGGCGAGCTGTATAAGAAATTCGATGACACGGAGGACACGCCCATTGCCCGCTTCCTTGACGCGGAAGAGTACAGCGACTGTTATAAGCGCGTCAATGATAGCGGCGACTCGTTGGAAAATCTCATCGGTAGAAAGATTTTCCCGCGTGATAAAGTGTCGCGTGCTAAACTCAGCCTCGTTAAGAATTGGATTACGAATCCGACGGGCGAAGACAAGATTAGAAATTTGCTTGAGTTGCTCGGCTTCAACGTCGAGAGCGTGCAGAAACTTTTCTTACTCAGTGCCAATACGGTCAACTTCCACGTAAAAATTTTCGCCACGGGGCAGAAGTCAAGTTATCCAATCGCGGCGTTCGGCTCGGAGGCGGAAGTCAGCGGATTTAACGTGTCGTGCTTGTTCGGCAAGTTCGACGAGAAAAATTTGGTTGAGAAATTCAAGGAGCTGGGCAATAGTAAGCACACGATGGTTTTCTTGGATTACGCGCTTGACTTGCCGACGCGCCGCCGCCTTGCCAAAGAGATTAAGCTTGAGAAGAGCCTGACGAAACTTTTTGTGGTCGTCGACAGGGTGGCGATAATGTACCTGCTCAAGAACTGCGCGGCGCAACTGGGCACGAAACGAATCACTGATACGCTAATGTCAATCGTCATGCCGTTCGCGAGGTATCAGCCGTATATCTGGTCGCCGAGGATACCCTTGCCGCCGGAAATGTTCATCGGGCGCGAGAATGAGATTAATGAGGTCACGAATCACGACGGAGTTAATATCGTGTGCGGCGGTCGGCAGCTGGGCAAGTCGGCTTTGCTCAAGATGGCGTGCCGGAAGATTGACGGCAACAACAACGAGCGGGCGATATTCATTGACATTGACGACAAAAACTATCGGGAGGCGGCGTTGCTTACCAGCCGCGAGCTTAGCGATAAGAATTTCTTTGCTGAACCTTTCGAGACGGACGATTGGGAAGAGCTCACTCGCGCCATAAGAAACCGTCTAACAAGCGACACGCCGTCGAAGATTCCTTACTTTATGCTCATGCTCGACGAGGCGGACAAGTTCATTGCCTCTTGCGCGGAAAATAATTACAGCCCGATTGTCGCCCTGGCTAAGACTCAACAGGAAGACTACAACGGTAGCAGGTTTAAGTTCGTCATTGCGGGCTTGCGGAATATCATTCGCTTTGAGCGGGAACAGACTTTTAGCAACAACAGTATCCTGCCGACGCTCAAATCACTGACGATTAAGCCGTTCAACGTGGAAGACGCCCGCAAACTTTTGGAGGTGCCGCTTAGGTATCTGGGCTTGTACTTCCCCGACAACGAAAAGGATTCGCTGATACTGACGATTTTGGAGACGGCGAACTATTTCCCTAGTCTGATTCAACTTTACTGCGAGAAATTGGTTAAGGCACTGTTCGAGCCGAGCTACGCGGGCTACGACGCTGACACGCCGATTTATCGGATAAGCGAGGAGCATATCAAAAAGATTCTTGCCGACCAGGAGTTCACAAAGGACATCAAAACCAAGATTGAAATTACGTTGCGGCTCGGCGAGGACAAATATTATTTCGTTATCGCGAATCTTTTGGCGCATCTCTATTACAAGCAAAGTAGCGTTGAAGGTTATTCGCCGCGGGACATCATGAAGGTTGCGGCTGACGAATACGACTTGATTAAGGAACCGTTCCTGCCCGACAACGAAGAGAAGGTCGGCGCACTTATGGAGGAGCTTTGCGAGCTGAACATTTTACGCAAGACGAACGCGAACAAGTATCTTTTCTCCCGCCAGAGGATTCTTAGGATAATCGGCACGTTCAATGAGGTTGAGGACGCACTTCTTAAGCTTATGGTGGAGGCGACGCATGAATAACTTATTCGGAAAGATTTGGTGGGAAGACTTGAACGGTCCACGCAGATTTTTAGTCGAGGCGGCGGAGAAATTATCGGGCGGTCAAAGCGTGGTCATGTGCTTGCCAGAGCGTGTGCCGTGGTTAGAGACGATGCGCGATGTTCTGGAAAGATTATTACGCAAGGGCACACAGACGATTAAGGTTGTCGACGCGGAAGATATTTCGACCGAACCGCAGGAATATGTTATGGAGGAGTTTTGCGCGAACAAGGACGGCTTCCGCCCTTACAGCAAGAAGGCTTACGCGAAGTTCTTAGCGGAGGCGACAGGCATTGAGCTTAACGACAGCTGCATTTGGATTCGCAACGCCACGTCCGCTCAAGTCGATAGTTGGTTCGCGTTCATTGCGGACTATCAAAACTTTTTGTCGGGCAAGCGGGGCGGCGTCTTCCTGCTTGAGACGATTGGCGGGCTAAGCAACAAGTTCGGCGTGGAGGTTCTCTCTTATGGTGACAAGGTCAGCGGCTACGATAGCTTTGCTTTTAATATCTTCACGGCGGCGGACTTCGGCAACGATAATCACCTGACGAAGCAATACTTAGCCGAGTTGGTCTCCGCGCTCACTGAAGGCGACGTTGAGTTTGCGGCGGCGTGCATTGGCAGGAGCGAAGACTTCCTTAAGGCTCCCGACGCGGCGTTTGAAAATCTTCTTCGCGAGGGCAAATTCACTTCCCGAAAGACGAACGACGACATTGAGCAAGCGATTTGGATGACGCAGTTAAAGCTAATCTTCCCGCTCGTGGAGAACTTTCGCCGAAACTTTATCAAGCAGTACGAACAACAGATTAAAGACACGCCGCCTTATTACCCAGTGCCGGAGGAAGTCGAAATCGGCTACCTGTACGGGCAGTTCAATCAACGGCGGTGGCTCCTTAACCAAAACGACGCCGAGGACTTGGAATTTTATCGCGAAGTCCGAAATAAATTGGCGCACTTGACTCCGCTGACGTTTGACTACTTGCAAAAGGTCTTCGAGAAAAACTCGCGCAGATAATTTAGGAGGGTTAATCATGGAACAGATTAAGGACTACATTTCAATCGAAAAATCAATTATCGATTCTTTGATTGAGGTTCGCGACATTCAGGCGGGCAGATTGCCTAAGAAAACGTGGAAAGAATTTTTAGCCGAACTCCGCGAAGATGACGAACAGGAGAAACACAATGAAAATCTTGTCGACGCCCAACTTTGAGGAAAACGTAAAGTTTTATCGTCAAAAGAAGAAGTACAAAAAAATTGACCGCAATATAGAAACTGTGATTGATGAACTCGAAAAAGGCAACTTAGTCGGCGTCAGGCTTGAAGGATTGAATATTCCTGAGGATACGGCGGTTTATAAGGTGCAAATTGCTAACAGCTCGGCGAACGTCGGGAAAAGTCACGGCTTCAGACTGATTTACTATCTGGCGATTGCGGACGAAATTTATTTGCTCGCTATTTACTCGAAAAAGGACGACATCAGAGTTGTAAGCGATAAACGGATTGAACAGCTGATAGAAATTCTACTTAGACCGGAGGAGGAATGAAAATGTTCGTTGCAGCAAGAATGACTAAGCACCCAGTGTCCGTGACTAGCGACGCGACGATTCAACAGGCGGATAGGCTCATGAAAAAGCATAAATTCCATAGAATGATTGTCGTCGACAACGGAAAGCTCGTCGGCTACTTCAGCGACCGTGATATTATGCGTGTGGCACCTTCGCCCGCGACGACCCTCTCAAAGTTTGAAATTCGTTCGTTGCTTGATAAAATCTCCGTCAAAGACATCATGCACGACAAAGTTATCACCGTGAACGAGGACGCAACGATTGAGGAAGCCGCTTTGATTATGTACCAAAATAAAGTTGGCGGCTTGCCCGTCATCTCGGACGTTGGAGCGGTCGTTGGGATTATCACTGCTACTGACATTCTTAAAACGTTTATTGAGGTCATGGGCTTGCCCGGCGGCGAAAAGACCCGCTTGACTCTCGAAGTTGATAACAAAGTCGGCGTCATGGCTGACATTACTAAAATCTTCGCCGACAATGGAATCAATATCGATAGCTTCATCACTTGCAAGCAAAATGATAAGCGTTATGAACTCGTCGTGCGCCTCGATGACAATTCCGCCCTCAATGACGTTAAAAAAATCCTCGAACAACGCGGTTATAAGATTGTCCATGCCGTTCATATCGGTTGAAAGCTTTTTTCTGCCGTACGGCAGATTTTTTTTTGCAAACGTGCTATAATCGCGCAGAAATATTTTTCAGGAGGTTTTATCATGAAGAAAAAGATTTTGGCGGCTATCGCTGCAGGTTTAATAACTCTCGGCTCGTTCGGCGTGTCTGATGCCGCGTCTCGCGAAGAAATTGCCGCGATTAACGTTCAAACCGCGTCCGATTTCCAATTTTGGAACGAAGACTCGCCCACTAAGGTTAAAATTATCGAATTCGTCGAGGACGTGACCAATCCTTACAGCAAAAACTACATTCCGCCCGAAGATAGGATCGCAACCTTCGATATGGACGGTACTTTTTACTGCGAAACCGCTCCGATTTACTTTCAAGAGGCTATGTTCCTCCACCGCGTCCTTGAAGACAAAAATTATACCGCGCCGAAGAAATATCTCGACTTAGCTAAAAAAATTAAGCCGAAAGTCTACGCTAAAGAAAAATTGACGCCCGCTGAAAGCAAATTGTACTTTGAAGGGCTGACTGCAGTCTATGCCGGCATGACGATTGATGAATATCGCGCTTATGTCCGCAATTTTATGCAAGATAACGAGACTGGTTTATCAAATCTTAAGCGCGGCGAGGCTTTTTATCTCCCGATGGTCGAAATTATTTCCTATTTGTCGAATAACGGCTTCCAAGTCTACATTGATTCGGCTTGCAGTTTCTATACAACCCGCGAATTAATCGAAGGCGTCATTCCTATTCATTCTGACCGCATTTTAGGTTCAGATTTCGGCTTAACGTCTACAAATATTGGTAAAGATAATCCCCACGACCATTTTTACGACAGATTCAAAGAAAAAATCGTAATTGCAGGTACGCCGCTCAAAGATAACGCCAAAACTATTAAAATCTTCTCCATTCTGAACCAAATCGGCAAAAGACCCGTCCTTGCGTTCGGAAATTCCGGTGGCGATAGCGGTATGCTCGAATATACGCTCCAAAATAATAAATATCGCTCGATGAGCTTCTTTGTTATCTGCGACGACACAGAACGCGAACTCGGCAACCTTAAACGCGCCAAAAGTGATACCGAACTGGCTTTGAAACGCGGTTGGAATCCAATTTCTATGCATGACGAGTTCAAAACCATTTATGGCGATAATGTTAGGAGGATTAACTAATGAAAAAATTTTTGGCGGCAATCTGCGCGGCGGCGTTGCTGATTACGGGTTGCGGCGGCTCCGATAAGCCCGCTGAACCTGCTAAAGACGACGGAAAAACTAAAATCGGCATAATTTCCCGCCTAAACGCCAGCGAACTCGAATATAACGAGCTGATGACTAAATTGGAGAAAATGTATAAGCCAGATAAGGCAAATATCAGCGCAGAATATAAATATTTCGATAAAATGAACGATATGCAGCTTGCGCTTGAGTCTGGACAGATTGATATGCTCTCAACTTACCAAAATGTCGCCGATTACATGATTCAACGCTCCGATAACAAAGAAATTCTGTCTAGCGAACGCCATTTGCAAGATTCTTTCTGTTTTGCACTTCGTAAAAGCGATACCAAGCTCCAAAATGAGTTAAACAAGGCAATTAAGGCGATGACTGCCGACGGAACGTTGAGCAAGCTTGCAAAACAATACATTTCCGACCTAAAAGGCAATGCAGAGCCGCCCGCAGTCCCGATTACGAAAATTGACGGCGCGGAGACAATAAAAGTTGCCGTCACGGGCGATTTGCCGCCTTTCGATTTAATTTTGCCCGACGGAACCCCCGCTGGCTTTTCAACCGCTGTTTTATCCGAGATTTCAAAGCGAATCGGCAAAAATATTGAGCTGATTAGTATTGATAGCGGCGCGAGGGCGTCAATTTTATCGTCGAAGGGCGCGGACGTTGTTTTTTGGGTTAGTGTGCCTAAAGATAGTACGCTTTTACCGGCAAATATCGACCAACCCGAAGGAATTATCATCAGCGAACCTTATTATCACGATTTGATTACTCATGTGGGCTTGAAAAAGTAATTTGCTAAAATTTTTGCCCTTCAGTTTTCGAGGGGCGTTTTTTTTTGTATAATCAGTAAAAATGTAAGGGAGGTTACCTATTATGGGCGATAATTTGAAGGAAAAAGATTTTGTACGGGAACTTTCACGGATTGAACAGCACGCATTGCACGAACACGCACCACTTCCGCCGCAATTAATATTTAAAATCATACGGCAGGAGGGCGAAGAGGAATTAGCGCGTTCTTTTCGAGCTTTGGCATTTTCAGCCTTAGCGGCAGGGATTTTCGTTTCATTTTCGTTTTTATTCCGCTCCGTATTCCATTTGCACATGGCAAATTCGCAATTTGAGCCGTTAATTTCGAGTTTGGGCTACACAGTCGGATTTCTCATCGTAATTCTTGGTCGAATGCAACTTTTTACGGAAAATCCTATAACAACTATCATTCCGCTACTAAGTGAGTGGTCTTTTAGCAGATTATTTAAGGTAATTCGGCTTTGGAGCACGGTTTTTTTGTTTAATATCATCGGAACCACAATCGCGGCGATATTTTTTGCGAGTCCATACACTTTATCGCCGGAAATTGAATCTGCAATGCACGAAGTCGCCTCAAACGTCATGTTATTGCAACCAATCGAAAATATTTTGCGCGGAATCCCCGCAGGAATCATAATCGCGGCGATTGTGTGGACTTCTCCGCAAACTAAGAACTTTAGGTTCGTTATGATTATGTTTTTTGTTTATTTCATTGCTTTGGGCGATTTTACTCATGTTGTGGTTGGTTCTTGCGAAATGGCGTATGAAGTTATCAAAGGCGACGCCGGTTTCATTGAATATTTCTTTAAATTCCTAATTCCGACGGGTTTGGGCAATGTAATCGGCGGAACGATGATTTTTACCTTGCTAATTTATAATCAAGTCAAGAAAGAGCTATCGCAAAAGTAAAATTGATAAATTTTCCGTCCCTCTATTGTTGAGGGGCATTTTTTTTTGTATAATTTGCGAAATGTTTTTAAGGAGTTGGTTTTATGTTTAAGAAAAAGATTTTTTCGGCTCTCACGGCGGGATTGATAGCGTTTGGCTCGTTCGGAGTGGTTGACGCTATGCCCCGCGACCAAATTGCCGCCATTCAAGTCAAAAAAGCCAAAGATTTTAAGTTTTGGGCTAAAGATTCCGTCGCGAAACAGAAATTAATCGAATACGTAGCCGATGTAACCAATAAAAAGAGTAAAAATTTTATCCCGATTGAAGATAGGATAGCGGTTTTCGATGTTGACGGCACGATTGCTTGCGAGACGGCTCCTTTTTGCTTTGATTTTATGATGTTCGTCTATCGTGCGCTTGATGACCCGAATTATATCGCCTCCGCGCAGGATAAAGCCAATGCAGAGGCAGTTAAAGCCGCGATTTACGCTAAAAAGATGACAAACGACGTTCGCCGCAAGCATTGCGCGTCAAATGCGTCGGTTTTCGCCGGAATGACT
>ODAJ012110372.1_pt1 | contig 10875 bp, 10 predicted proteins | sample 1539241 | NCBI WGS metagenome assembly ODAJ01 (sample SAMN02144231, study PRJEB22623) | gut metagenome | biome: sheep rumen | host: Ovis aries | place: New Zealand
GTGGAATCTGCTGATAGCAATGGTTGCGATGTAACCATTGTATCGGCTACGGATATTGATGCAGCTGAGGGAATGATTAGCGAGGCGCCCCAAGTGCCACAAACCATTCCTGTGCGCCGAATAGTGCCCACCACCACGAGCTGTGGTTTCTCTATGTCGCGCATAGTAAGACTTTATCATAACCTCAGCCTAAGACAACTGGCACAGTGCGCTGACAAACTGCTCTCCAGCCTTTGTTGCAAGTATAGCACAGTGTTCACAGGAACCATTTCTCCGTATAACTTTACCCGTTCTTGTGAATATTATGTCTATGCCCTTCGTGTTATAGTAATTTGATTTAAGTGAGTGGTAACTACACCCCCCTTACTCCATTTAATAACAAGTCAAATTACAAAAACATCACTTATGAAAGAAAATACCCAAGCGGGCACAGGTGTGTCTGCACTTAATGGTGCATTTATGCTCAGTAAAGGCAAATGTGCCATGCACCTTCATTTTGCCCATATTTTGTTAGGCATAGCCATTATCGTTATTAGCATTCTGCTTATCCTGATACCTCAGGAAGGCATAGTAACAAACAAGAACTTCACAAGCGCATTCTATATGTTTGGCATTATAGGCATGTGCTATGGGCTGTATTATATCATTACCAAAAACAGCAGGATGATATACGAACCCACAGGCAGTCCTGTCGTTTACCGTCAGCTGTACTATGACCTTGACGCGGAGAATGCTGTGACAGGCTTTATCAATGGCAAATCAGCCACACTCCCCCAGTCATGCACTCAGGGCGGAATCATGTTGCGCACTTACGTAGCTCAAGACGGCAGCATGGCATGTTTGCAGGCCTGCAAGTATCATGAATTCGTTTTTGAACCCCTCCTTGCCCCTGCAATGCTTGATGAGGGCAAGGCTAAGGTGATGGCAGAATATATTAAGGCATAAAGTATAAATGAATAAAGCATAAGAATTATGACAACGATTATTGTATGCGCTTTTTGTTTGGGCTATCTGCTCATAGCGCTTGAAAATGTAACAAAGATAAACAAGGCAGCCATAGCACTCATCATGTGTGTGGTATGCTGGGGACTATATGCTATCGGTGGCGAGACAGGAATCTCAGGCTTGGGGCTCAACCCCACGATAGAGAAGAACCTGGGCGAGGCAGGCACCACGCTGTTCTTCCTCATGGGAGCCATGACGATAGTAGAGGTGGTGGACCAGTATGGCGGCTTCAACTTCGTGCGTGGAGTCTTACGCACCAAGAGCAAGGGAGCCCTGCTCTGGAAGATAGGCTTCATGACCCTACTGCTCTCCGCCGTGCTCGACAACCTCACCACCTCCATCGTGATGATTATGATACTGCGCAAGCTCGTCAGCGACCAGCGCGACCGTATATGGTATGCCTCAATGGTAATCATAGCAGCCAATGCTGGTGGTGCATTCTCACCTATCGGCGATGTTACTACCATCATGATATGGAACGGTGGAATGATTACAGCCTCAGGAGTGATACGAGAAATCTTCATCCCTTCATTGCTTGCCTTCGTGGTGCCTGCCCTCATGGTGCAACATCGCCTTCGTGGTGCTTTGCCCCAGCCTGTTGACAACAGGGAACAGGAGGTCTCTGATGTTACCAAATGGCAACGCAACCTTATCTTCTTCCTTGGCGTGGGAGGTCTGTGCTTCGTACCTATCTACCATAATCTTACTGACCTGCCAGCCTTCATGGGCATACTGCTCGTATTGGGTACGTTGTGGTTTGTCACTGAGGTGATAAACTGGAAGAAGGGCGAGCATGATGCCACAGCAAAGCGTATCACTCGCCTGCTCTCACGCATCGACCTCACCACCATACTCTTCTTCCTTGGTATACTGATGTCTGTTTCCGTATTGTCTGAGATAGGCGTACTGAGTGCTCTGGGCACATGGCTCAACGAGACCATCGGCAACTGCTACCTCGTTACGGGTGCCATAGGTGTGCTGTCAAGCGTGGTGGACAATGTGCCCCTCGTGGCTGGCTCAATGAAGATGTACACCATCCCTACCGCCGAGATGCTGGCAGCAGACCCTACGCTCGCCCCATACGCTGTTGACGGCATCTTCTGGCAGCTGCTCTCCTACTGTGCCGGCGTGGGTGGCTCAATGCTCATCATAGGCAGTGCCGCTGGCGTGGTGGTCATGGGACTTGAGAACATCTCCTTCGGATGGTACATGCGCAACATCACCCCACTCGCCTTCGCAGGATATATCTGTGGCATCGCTGCCTACTACCTGCAAAATCTCATCCTAATGTGATGTGAGTGTTTTCCATGCCTTATGGTATTTCTTCAATCGGATTACGTCCGACTCGCCAATCTCAGCGAGTCGGCGTATATCCATATTATCTTCCAGGTCGGCTATCTTCACCTCGCAGCAAAGGGGGTGAGGAACCACCCTGTTGATATATTCTTCGTAAGGTTCGTCCTGCCTTCTGCTGAGTGTGAGCACAGCTTCCACTATATCAGTAGGAATGCCCTCAGCCTTCAACTCGTCAGGGGTGATGGGAGTATCCTCTATCACGTCATGAAGCAAGGCAATGACCTTGCTTTTTTGCGTCTTGCAACCTAAGGACACCCTCATCACATGACCTATGTAGGGTTTGCCAGACTTGTCCGTCTGTCCCTCATGCGCCCTCATGGCTATCTTCGCCGCCCTGTCAAACAGGGGCATCATCTCTGGTTCTATGTCTTTTCTTATCTCGTCGAGTAACATAGCATTCTCTTAATTGTCGGCAAAGTTACGATTTTTCGGCGAGACAGGCAAATAAAATTGTAAAAAGGATGCCCTATCCTATGTGGATAAGGCACCCTCTTAGTTATCGTAGGCGCTTGCGCCGTTTCTTGCGCTCCGTAGTTGTTCTTGCTCTGGCAAGCGTAGCACCAAAGGTGCGTCCGATTACAGGCGAGCGGAGCTCGGAACGTAGCCTTTAGGGCGTTTCGTAGCGAAGCGTTTCGTAACGTTTCCGATAACGGAAACGTTTATAGTGGGTACTCATCAAAGGCGTAGAGAACGGTAGAGAGATAGCGCTCGCCTGTGTCAGGGAGCAGGGCAACAATCTTCTTGCCCTTGTTCTCAGGACGCTTAGCCAAGAGGGCTGCGCCGAATGCTGCAGCACCAGAAGAGATGCCCACGAGCAGACCTTCCTGCTGAGCCAGTTCGCGACCAGTGCGGATAGCGTCGTCATTGTCTATGTCGAGCACCTCGTCAATATACTCAGCACCGTATGTCTTAGGTATGAAACCAGCACCGATGCCCTGAATCTTGTGAGGACCGCTTGGTTTGCCATTGAGCACTGCTGAGGTAGAAGGCTCTACAGCATACACCTTGATAGCTGGGTTCTGCTCCTTGAGGTATTTAGCCACACCAGAGATAGTGCCGCCAGTACCTACACCAGCCACGAAGATATCTATTTTACCGTCTGTCTGCTTCCATATCTCAGGACCAGTGGTAGCATAGTGCTTGGCAGGGTTAGCTGGGTTCTCAAACTGCTGGAGAATGACAGAACCAGGGATAGAGTCGCGCAGTTCGTTGGCTGCCTTGATGGCTCCTGCCATACCCTCCTTGCCTGATGTGAGGCGCACCTCAGCACCATAAGCCTTTACGAGGTTGCGACGCTCAATGGACATGGTCTCAGGCATGGTGAGGATAAGGTGATAACCCTTTACGGCACTTACCAGGGCAAGTCCCACACCTGTGTTGCCTGATGTTGGTTCGATGATAGTAGCGCCTGGCTTCAGGATGCCCTTAGCCTCTGCGTCCTCAACCATTGCGAGGGCGATACGATCTTTTACTGAACCGCCAGGATTAAAGAATTCTACCTTGGCGATAACTGGAGTCTCAATGCCTTTAGCCTTTGAGAACTTGCTGAGTTCGAGCAGCGGTGTGTTGCCTACGAGCTCTGTGAGTGATTTTGCAATTGCCATATTGTTAATTCCTTTTTGGTAGTCGCCTTAGCGACGTTTCGTTTATTTTTCTGAATGCAAAGGTACGAACTTTCTTGCACCCTTGCAATAACAAACTTATGTTATTTTTACTTTATCCTTTATAATTGATTAAACGCCTGATCGAGGTCGGCTATGATATCGTCGATATGCTCCACACCGATAGAGAGTCTTATGGTAGAAGGAGTAATCTGCTGGTCGGCGAGTTCCTCAGGCGAGAGTTGTGAGTGGGTAGTGGTGTAAGGGTGGATAACCAGCGACTTCACATCAGCCACGTTGGCAAGCAGAGAGAATATCTTGAGCGAGTCGATGAACTTCCACGCCTCTTCCTGTCCGCCCTTTATCTCGAAGGTGAAGATAGATGCTGCACCCTGTGGGAAGAGCTGTTTGTAAAGCTGATGGTCAGGATGTGACTCCACTGCTGGGTGGTTTACCTTTGCCACCTTAGGATGGTTCTTCAGGTAGTCAACCACCTTCAGTGCATTCTCCACATGGCGCTCTATCCTGAGTGGCAGAGACTCTGTGCCCTGAAGCAGAATCCAGGCGTTGAATGGAGAGATGGTGGCACCAGTATCGCGAAGCAGTACGGCACGGATGCGGGTTACGAATGCTGCTGCACCAGCCACATCAGCAAATACCGCACCATGATATGAAGGCTCTGGTTTGGCAAGGGTAGGGAACTTGTCGGCATTCGCCTTCCAGTCAAACTTGCCACCATCAACTATCACACCACCGAGAGAAGAGCCGTGACCACCAATGAACTTTGTGGCAGAGTGAACCACGATGTCGGCACCATGCTCCAGAGGGCGGTAGATGATGGGTGCAAAGGTATTGTCAACAATCACGGGAATATTGTGTTTGTGTGCTATCTCTGCTATCGGCTCAAGGTTGAGCACATCGGAGTTAGGGTTGCCCAGTGTCTCGAAATAGAATACCTTAGTGTTTGGTTTGATGGCTTTCTCTATCTCGTCGAGGTTGCGAGGGTCAACGATGGTGTTCTCTACGCCTTGATTGGCAAGTGTGTGGGTGATAAGGTTGTATGAACCACCATAAATATTCTTTGCGGCTACGATATGGTCGCCTGCCAGCACTATGTTCTGCAGGGCATAGGTGATGGCTGCTGCGCCACTTGCCACTGCCAGTCCAGCCACACCACCCTCAAGGGCTGCTATGCGGTCTTCGAACACTCCCTGAGTGGAGTTAGTCAAGCGACCATAGATGTTGCCTGCATCGCGAAGACCAAAACGGTCGGCTGCATGTTCTGAGTTATGGAATACATACGAGGTGGTCTGATAGATAGGCACCGCGCGAGCGTCTGATGCTGGGTCTGCTACTTCCTGTCCTACATGGAGGGCAAGTGTCTCTACGTGAAGTTTGTTTGTCTGTGTACTCATTGTTCTATTCCTTTCTTTTTTAATTGATTTACTGTTTAGCGGTTCCCGTTAACGTTCTTGCGCTCCAGTTGGTGCTCAGGCGCTTCGCGGAGCCCGTTTTCGTTTTATTTTCCGACTGCAAAATTACAATCGGTGAGTAATATATTCCAAGAAAAGAAGAAAACTTTAGAAAAACATTCTAAAATTTCGTCAAAGATAGAACAAACAACTTCAAACTAAGCCAAAATCTGCCTGCAAGGTGTATTCTGGAACTCTGTATGCGAGAGAGGGTATCCTTCAGTGCCTCCCACTTTGAAGGGTATATCTCCTCTGCCCTGTCAAGATACTGCCAATACAGCTCACGCTCGAAGCGAAAATTACAAAGAAAAAGCCAATTATCATGCATAATCAAGAATTTTTTTCTAACTTTGCACAAAGAACTAAAACAAAACGCTATGGCAAAAGCAATTATTGAAACACTTGACGAGACAGACATCAAGATACTGAGGTGTCTGCAACAGAATGCGCGACTGACCATTAAGGAGATAGCCACAGAAGTGTTGCTCAGCAGCACACCAGTGTTTGAGCGAATAAAGAGGATGGAGCGCGAGGGATATATAAAAAGGTACGTGACGGTGCTCGATGCCGAGAAACTGCATAAGGGCTTCGTGGTATTCTGCTCCGTAAAACTCGCTACCATCAACAAAAAAGTTGCAGAGGAGTTTTGCGCCACCATCCGTGAGATACCTGAGGTAACGGAGTGTTACAACATTTCAGGCAAGTATGACTATTTATTAAAGGTACACGCGCCCGATATGAAGTATTACCAGGAGTTCATACTCAACGTCCTCGGCCAGATACCTATGCTTGGCTCCCTCGAGTCCACCTTCGTGATGGAGGAAGTAAAGAATGACTTCGGAGTAGCCATATAAGTGACTAAGGACAAGATGACTAAGGACAACCACAAACCTCTTGAACTTTTGAACTCTAAAATTACTCGACTTTTCCGCAAGGCATGTGCCGACTATTCGCTGTTAGAGGATGGCGATAGGGTGCTCGTGGCTCTGTCAGGGGGCAAAGACTCGCTGATGCTGGTGAAGCTTTTGGGCCAGCAGCAGAAGATACTGAAGCCGAGGATAGAGGTAGAGGCAGTGCATGTGATAATGGACAATATCCCTTACGAGACTGACCGTACCTACATACAGAAGTTTTGCGAGGACGAGGGTGTGAAGCTCACCATACTGCATAGTAGCTTCGCACGAAACGGTGCCGAGGCACCTACGAAACGCGAAACATCATTTCGCTACGAAACGCAATCAGAGATTGCTACGAAAACCAAGCAAAAAAACAAGTGTTTCCTCTGCTCCTGGAACAGACGCAAAGCCATCTTCACCTATGCCAAGGAGCACGGATTTACCAAGGTGGCACTGGGGCATCATCAGGACGATATCCTCACCACCCTACTGATGAACATGATATATGAGGGTTCGATACAGACCATGCCACCCAAACTCAAGATGGAGCATTACCCCATAGAGATTATCCGTCCGCTATGCCTTGTGCCAGAGACGATGATAAAAGATGAGGCACAAGCCCAGGGTTTCGAGAAGCAAAAGACACCCTGCCCATACGACAGAGTGACAAAACGTAAAGAGGTAAACGACCTCTTCCACCAGCTTGAGGATATGAACCCCGAGGCACGCTACAGCCTGTGGCACTCCATGAAGAACATCCACCCCAAGCTACTCGTCTGATTAAGTGACAAGGAACAAAGGGCAAGGTACAAAGGACAAGGTGACAAAGTACAATTATCAATTCTTGCGCTCCGTAGGTGCTCAGGCGAGCAAAGCTCGGAGGTCAATTATCAATTAAAAAAAACTGCGGTTTCATCGCTATTTAGCAATAAGTCCACCCTTTTTGTTTATTAGTCCACCTTGTATAAAGATAAAGAAAGTAATTTTGCAGGCAGAAACCCAAAATTACAATCTAAACAATATTACACTAAAGATGAAAAGAATTTATTTAATTGTGCTTTTGCTTGCAGGTATGGCAGGCATGTATGCCCAGACAGGTGTTAACGTAACCAAGAGTGAGGGATGGCTGGAAACTGCCATGCTGCAATGGACTTCCGTCAGCGGTGCCACGAAATATAGCGTAAGCTATAGCGGAGAGGGCAGAAGCGGTGTGGCAGACGACATGCTCATTCGCTCGTATGGCGACTATGTTCGTTGTGATATTCCTGGTCTCAAGGCTGGTACATACAGTCTTGTAGTAAAGGCTCTTGACGACAAGGGGGCAGAGCTCGCCACATCTGCTGCACAGAACGTAACCGTCAAGGCGCAAAACCGTGAGGGCTATGCCTTCACCGAGGGTGTGGTGCCTGGTGGCTACAACATGGACGGTACGCCAAAGGCTAATGCCAAAATTATATATGTTACGGCAAACACGGCAAACACCGTAACGTGCGACGTAAGCGACGGCAAGAACACCACCACCTACACAGGACTGGCAAACATCCTCAGCGCTTGTGGCAAGGACAAGACCCACACTCCGCTGATAGTACGCATAGTAGGCACGGTGAAGAATACCGACATAAGCGGACTGAAGGACGACAACTACCTCAGCTTCGAGGGAAAGAACGCCACCGACTGCTCTGTCGAGTCCATAACGCTTGAGGGTATTGGCGATGATGCCGCCCTCTATGGCTATGGTGTGGGTTTCAAGCGTTCAAGGGGTATAGAGGTGCGCAATCTCGGCATAATGCTCTTTGGCGACGATGCCATATCAATGGATACGGACAACTACCACAACTGGATTCACAACTGCGACTTCTTCTATGGCAAGCCTGGTCCTGATGCCGACCAGGTGAAGGGCGACGGCTCTATCGACATGAAGTATCGCTCTACTCTTACTACTATCTCCTACAACCACTTCTTCGACTCAGGCAAGGTGATGGGTTGCGGCGGTGCTACCAAGGAGGAGACCAATCTGCTCATAACCTTCCACCACAACTGGTTTGACCATTGCGACTCGCGCTGTCCACGTCTCAACCACACCACTGCCCACATCTACAACAACTACTACGACGGCAACGCCACCTACGGCATAGGTTGCACAGAAGTATCAAACGCATTCATCGAGTGCAACTACTTCCGCAATCTGCAGCGTCCTATGATGATAGCAGGCCAGGGCACAGACTATACTTATGCCAGCCAGCCAGAGAAGGGTACATTCTCAGGCCAACCAGGAGGCATGAGCAAGGCATATAACAACAAGGTGGAGAATACTACCATAGAGCTACGCCTGTCATATCAGACTGACAACGCCCAGGAGTTTGACGCATGGCTCGTTGAGAACCGCAGCGACAAGGTGCCTGAAACCGTAGCAGCAAAGAGGGGCGGTCACATATATGACAACTTCGACACTGCCGATGGCATGTACAGCTCTACCCCCGATGCTCCAGAACAGGTAGCAGAGATAGTAACCACCTACGCGGGACGCATGAACGGCGGCGACATCAAGTGGACCTTCGATAATGCTACTGAAGACAAGAACCACGACATCATACCAGCCCTCAAAGAGGCTATCCTCGCCTACGAAAGTAAGGTGGTAAGCATACAGGGCGACGGAGAGAAGCCTGCTGACGAGGGTGGTGAAGAAGGAGGCGAAGGCGGTGAAGGTGGCGACAACCCCAGCCCAACACCATCTGAGGTTACACAGGGAGGATATGTCATCGACCTCATCAACGATGCCTCCAAGGGCTTTACTATCGTGGGGCAGACCAGCAACAGCAAGGGCACGGTAACCGTTGGCGGAACCACATACAACGAATGTGTCAAGATGGGTTCAAGCTCGAGCGTTACTTTCAGCATAGCCCAGCCCATGAACCTCACGCTCTATTTCGCTAATTCTGCCAGCAAGCGCATAAAGATTAACGAAATGCCAGAGATTACCATCCCTGACAACAACACTGTGACTACCACCCTGCCAGCAGCAGGCGAATACACAATCAGGCGTACCTCAAGCGAGTCATACCTTTATTATATAGCTCTCTCGCCTATAGCTACAGGAATAGAAACTGTTCACAGTTCACAGTCTCTCAACTCTCAACTCTCAACTCTCAACCTTTATAACCTCGCTGGTCAGCGCGTGTCTGGCGGCTATCGCGGCATAGTGGTAGTGGGCGGCAAAAAGGTGATGAGATAAAAAAAAGAAAATATCATGCGTAGAATATTATTGACAGTGCTATGGCTGGCAGGTGTACTATCCACACAAGCCATGACAGTGAATAAGCAACAAGGTTGGCTGGAGTCCGCTTTCGTAGAGTGGGCCCCAGTCGATGGCGCCGCCGACTATCAGGTAACATACAGTGGCGAGGGCATAACCGATGCCGTCATTGACAAAGATTTAATCAGGGGGTATGCCGACTATATGCGTGCCGATGTGCTGGGACTGAAGGCAGGAGAATACACCATCACTATTAAGGCGCTGGATGACAAGGGCAATGAGATAGACAAGGCCGTCACCAATACTCTCACCGTCAGAAAGCACGTGCGTGAGGGCTTTGCCTTCAGCAATGGAAACATACCTGGAGCCTACAACATGGACGGCACGCCAAAGGCAGGAGCCAAGATTCTTTATGTCACAAGTGATAACGTCAACTCACTGACCTGTGACATTGCGATAGACAAAAAAGGACCTAAAACCTACACAGGACTCATGGAGATACTGAAAGCCCGTGGAAAAGGGTATGAGGACAGCCCCATGATAATTCGCATTATAGGCTGTCTGAAAAAAGCTGATGTAAGTAACCTCACGAGTGGTAAGTATATAGCCTTCACAGGAGGCGACAGGGTAGATAACAAGCGCATCCTCAATATCACGATAGAGGGCGTAGGCAACGATGCAACCCTGCACGGCATAGGTATCCACCTGAAGAGAAGCCTCTGCCTCGAGGTGCGCAACCTCGGCATAATGCTATACGGAGATGACGCCGTATCCATGGAAGGCGACAATGCATACGACTGGGTACACAACTGCGACTTCTTCTATGGTGCTCCAGGCTCTGATGCTGACCAGAAAAAGGGCGACGGCGCAATAGACATGAAATATTATACCACCTTCATTACCATTTCCTTCAACCATTTCTGGGATAACGGCAAATGCTCATTTGCAGGAGGTACTGGCGGAGACGAGTCCAAAGATCCTCTGTACTTTACCTACCACCACAACTGGTTCGACCACTGCGACTCACGCCTGCCGCGCATCTGCCGTGGCGACGTGCATGTATATAACAACTACAACGACGGCAACCCCACCATGTGCATACTCAGCGTGGAAGGGGCATCCACCTTTGCAGAAGCCAACTACTACCGCAACTGCCCCTGGCCGTTGGAAATCAACATGCAGGGAAGCAACAAGGAGCGATGGCCCAAGGGAGAGCAGACGGGTGGCATAATCAAGGCGTATAACAACAAGTTTGAGGGCAGCTATACTCTCTACACCCAGGCTGACCGTCC